>Ga0181582_10003809_pt1 | contig 12177 bp, 12 predicted proteins | sample 071ome_32_FD_132438 | JGI IMG/M metagenome (GOLD analysis project Ga0181582, IMG submission 132438) | Coastal salt marsh microbial communities from the Groves Creek Marsh, Skidaway Island, Georgia - 071405AT metaG (megahit assembly) | ecosystem: Environmental > Aquatic > Marine > Intertidal...
AAAATGTGACGAAAGACGTCATACTTCGGCGTGCTATCTGGAAGACAAGCTCAGGAACTTGGAGGTCACCATCACAGTACCTCGTTCGGATAAGCCGAAACCGTTCGGTCAGTTAGTGCCACGCTCGGTCGACGTACTCTCCCATACCAAGAATGTCAGTGTGGGATGCAGGTTGTGCGAATAATCGTTTTGTTTGTCGAAATCACGTGAGATGCCGGTCTGGTGAGCCCATTCACGTAGCGACAAGAACAAGTAAACAACGTGTGAGAAGTTCAGTACGTCGGCTTGCAACGTCTCATCAAGAGGCACAGAAAGTAGAGGGCGTTAGACTATTTCAGCACAGTCATGATGTTGAACTAGAATATCTCGTGTCGCTCGATGATGAACGAAAACTTTGGTGAGCTCGTTTGAGTGGGCATGGTGAGGTTGTTTGACGCACACTACTCAGGTTAAGGAGTGATTGTATAGCAGATGACCTGAAGAAAAATTACGAAAATGATTGGTGGGCAGCCTGCCGGAAGGTCACCTATACACTGTTTTCACGTTCCTTCGAATTCTAACGAAGTCTTTTGCACAGGGTGACACTACAGAGCTGACCTGTTTCCTGAAGACTAGCTCTGCTGCGCTAGTACATGCGCGAGATGAGAAAAGGAGAAGGTAAATTCATGCGTTCCAACATTTTCTTGCCGTAACTGATCATGCTATGATAAGCCCATTGCACTTTGTGGCTGGCCTTGGTGACACAAACGCAGTTAAAGAAATTCTTAACGCAGGAGCTGATGTCAACGCGCAGGTAGAGAAGTCATTGTTGAAATAAACGCCTACGAAATGACAGTCGTTAGGATATGGATGGTTACACCGCAGCCCATCTTGCCGCTGGTTATATGAAGCTCGACTCTCTCCGATATTTACTGTTCGCAGGGGCAGATGCTGAGCTTGAGGACAACACTGGACGGACGGTGCGTGTTTCGGTACTTCTCTTTGTGATCTTGACTTGTTCTTCGCAGGTCCAAGGTTTAGTTCGTGCTCTTTTATCCAACACACCAATGACAGCCACAATGTACTCTCGCAGAGTGGCGCTTGAGTCAATGTTGTCTGAAATTGAGAGTCACATATATGAGGAGGTTATTCCGGCTGCCTTGCTTTCTAAACGGTCAACGATAGCCGGTACAGAGTATTTGGTTCGTTGGATGGATGGTGCGTTTTCAAATGCACGCAATATCACTCTTATTCATACTATAATATGTAGAGTATGAGGACATGTGGGTGACAGAAGAGGAGATTTCTGACAGTCTAATCGATGCATTCGAACAAAATATCGAGGATTTTGAAGGAAAGGAAATTTACAATGCGTCCAGTTCTGGTCAAGGAAGTAACCGTGACAGACTTATCAAGGTAGATTTCTATTCTTCACGAAAATGTATCACTCACGACGATGACAGTGGTCTGACTCACAGATTTTGACGTGGTTATGACAGGGTCCTGCGACTACCTTGGGCATTCGGGCTGTTACAACACCACATTCGAAAAACGTAATTTTAGTGGACTTGGCACAAAGATAGTACATGTAATTTCAATTAGAGATCACAAGCAGTGGTAGTAGGTACACTAAGACAAGAAAGATAGGGATAGGGAGTGAGTTGCGTTCAAGCGGAAACCTTGCAAGCCATTCAGAGCAACTATGGCATGAGAAATCGATTCAAATTCAACACGCCCTCTACCACGGTCGTTTTGAAGCATCTGCGCATTTTTAAATCCGGAGAACTGCTTAAATAACAAAGTCAACATCTCTGTTGTGGTCGCAGCTGTGTTTGAATAGGGTCAGAATCAAGTAAGAATACACGATTGTAATAAAATTACCTGGTAAACCCTCCACGATTATGTGTTCACTTTGCTTCTGAGCCACTTTATTCTTCTTCTCCTTGTCGGAGGAAGCACTAACGATGTTTTGTCGAAGACGCTCTCGCTCTTGATTCTCTGCTTTTCTGGTGGAACGAATGGTCGCATCCCTTTCCACATCTTCACCCCTTTGCCGAAGGATAATATCCGAAGTTGAATTAGAAAATATAATTGTCTGCGATGCGTTCACGAAAATCACGAGGGAAATAATTGAAATCTCACCATAGGTTTGTCGTAAAAAGGGAAACCTTGCAGTGCCTGCAGTGCAAGTTGAGCCTCATGTTCTCTATCGTAAACAATCCACGCCTGTCCTCGAAGCTTATAGGTTCTAGCAACTACTACCTCTAGAATTCGACCGCACGATGAGAACACTGAAAAAAGGGCACGGCGAAGCTCTGTAGGGGGGGAGGGGGGTACAAAACACGCTCAGTCAGTAAACAGTATAGTTTTCACCCGTCTCAAGGAATTCCATTTCCTTGCGTAAACCATCATGAGTATCGCGTACATGGATGCATGCTTACATCTTTGACGAATATGAAAGTTAGGCGACACGAAGCTCACCTTGCTTCGGAATTTTCTCGCTCAAGTTTTTAACATAGAGCGTATTTCCTTGTGAGGATTCCGCCGACATGGTCTAAGTTGTTGATTGAATCGAAGTTGAAGCGCCCTTCAAGGGCAGAACTTCGAAAAGTATGTTATCAGTCGCACGTCTGCGTACTACGGCTCGCACAAAATCGAGCGCGATACTGTCCGTCAACGCTAGTGTCCCACCGAAAGTAGGCCACCACACGCTTTCGACCGAAAAAAAGCTGCATGTTTCATATTCCAATAAATTACATAAATAAGCGCGGTAAAATCCATTTATGTACACGTACGCAGTAGAGAGCGAATCGTCGAAAAATATAGAAAATAATATTATGGTATGTGGTTTGCCTAAGCATACCCCCCAAAGCCTTCGGGACCAAGTGACCACCGTCATACGGCATCCTTATACGGTTACTATTGTGGCACCCGACGCGCGGCACTACAAGAAAACAGATAAGCTCCCCATCTGAGACATCGATTTCAAGCGTGTATCGATCCTTGTAACGCTATGACAACAGAAGCGGATGAGTAAGTTTACTGTATGTAGGAGTCTTCGCTCTCACTGGTGAGCTCTAGCTACGACTATCTCTTCAAGATTGTGCTTGTCGGAGACTCAGGCGTTGGCAAGTCGAATTTGCTTTCGCGATTTACACGAAACGAGTTTTGTCTCGAGTCAAAATCGACAATAGGTGTTGAGTTCGCAACACGCACAGTTGAGGTAAGTGCTCACAAGACACTCCCTGAACTTCCTCAGTCCTACACGCAGCTGCAAGGAAAAACTGTTAAAGCTCAAATATGGGACACTGCTGGACAAGAAAGATATCGCGCAATCACAAGTGCTTACTACAGAGGTGCTGTCGGGGCCCTACTAGTGTATGACGTGACAAACAAAGGTAGTATTTCTAACGTCACTGCGAAGCTTCTGTAACACACTTTAGATACTTACGACAACGTGGAGAAGTGGCTGACAGAACTGCGAGATCATGCTGATGCAAACATTGTCATCATGCTTGTTGGAAACAAATGCGATCTTTCACACTTGCAAGTGAACAACACCGACACCGCCAGACAATTTGCAGGAAAAGAAGGTAGGACTCTTTGTCAGCTTGCACAACTTAAAAAACGAACAATGTAACCATCCGTTACAGGTCTAATGTTTGTTGAAACATCAGCCCTGGACGCGACAAACGTGGAAAATGCGTTCATTGATTCGCTTAGTAAAATCTATGACGTTGTTTCAGAGGTAAGTGTGATCCCAAGTTTCTTTCGTCACTCGTTAACAATGTCTGGTCTTAGACTCACTCGGTCACTGATACTGGTTTCGACAAGCGCAACATACAAATTTCCTCTGCTATAAACCAGACCAAACCAAGCTCGAAGTGCTGCAACCTCTGAACACTCACTGTAGCTGCAGTAGTTTTTCTGCTAGTTCGTGAGTTAAATTGTAGAGTTTTGAGGTTCATAGTGCTCGCGTTCAACTAGTCAGAGAATAGGCACGTCACATACTTGTTCGCAATCTACACACACAGCCCAATCTCGCTCGGAACTCGTCTTTACTATTCAAATATCCGCTCCAGATAGTCGGGTCTCGCTCGAGCAACTGAGATTATCCGACCTTTCCACTTGCAGCAATTTAGCACTGAAATGCAGCGTTCAACCGCACTTTCATGAGATACCTTTAAATCTAAAAAAGCGAACCCCCTGCAGGTCGAGTATCCAGGTGGGTCGAACTTCGAACACAGTATATTCACTGATATCACTTCTCCGAAGCTAGAGAAGCGTTTCCGCAAATCGTCTTCTGAAACTTCTGCCGTAAGCCCTCCAACGTGTAGACGTTGAACACAACCTGTCTTCTGCATACTTTTAGGTCATGAGCTGAACGCTATCTTGATGGTTGCACACGGATAGTCCCGACGCGACGATTTGGAGCCGCTGCCGGCTGAGGTTCTTTGTCCTCAAGGGGTCTTATTCTGTCCTTCGCGCACATGCATGGCGTGGTTACGTAGTAGTTATCAAATAGGCTCTGCCTGCGCAGGTTCGAATCCTGCCGTCCGCGTGAAACTGAACATCGTAAGCGGACGTGCCCGAGTGGTTAAGGGGTTTGACTCGAATACTGTATGGGAACATCGCAAAACTTATCGTAACAAAAAGAGGTTTCTCTGGCGGCTCAACGCTCGCGGCCTCGCTCTCTTTTTGTGTGGCCCGGAGGTCACCTGGAGTGGCGCACCAAAAGACTGAGCGAACGTCGAAAAAGGAAGGGAGCCGTTTCAGCGTGTGCAGAGGCCGCTCGCATCCCATCTTGAGACCGACATGGTCGAATCGACCATGGTAAGTACAACAATTTACGTTGAGACTTTCAGCTCTAATTCAGCTTGTAGAACCTGAAGATCGAACCGCAGCAGACGCACGTCGCACTCGACACATCGAGTTGGCCGCTTTTATTAAAGAACTATGATAAACTCATGGTACGCATTAAGCTGTGCCCACAAGCTTTTCTTACTTAACTCTAGGTCCGGACCGGACACTACACACCAATACCCTGTGGAAGCTCTCCCCTCAAGCGAAACTTCATAGAATACTTGCGCTATGGGGTGATAAATTTAGACAAACCTGCGAACCCCTCATCTCATGAAGTGGTCGCCTGGCTGAAGCGTATTTTGCGAGTCGAAAAGACAGGTCACAGTGGAACACTTGACCCAAAAGTTACTGGTTCACTCATCGTATGCATTGACCGAGCTACTCGCCTGGTCAAGTCTCAGCAAGGTGCTGGAAAAGAGTATGTCTGCGTTTGTCGACTACATTCGAGCCCAGTCGGTGGTAAAAATGATGTCGCAAGAGCTATCGAAACGCTTACGGGTGCACTTTTCCAGCGTCCTCCTTTAATTTCTGCTGTTAAGAGACAACTCCGCGTACGAACTATCTACAGCAGCAAGCTGTACGAATATGACGAGGAAAGAAATCTGGTCGTTTTCTGGGTATCATGTGAAGCCGGGACATATGTTCGGACTTTATGTGTGCATCTAGGATTGCTGCTGGGAGTCGGCGGGCACATGCAAGAGCTTCGTAGAGTGCGTTCTGGCATATGTAGCGAGACAAAGAATCTTTCTTCCATGCATGACGTGCTTGATGCAATGTGGATGTATGACAACTTGAAGGATGACGCATACATCAGACGAGTGGTTATGCCCCTGGAGGTCCTATTAACCACTTACAAGCGGATTGTTGTTAAAGATTCAGCTGTGAATGCAATTTGCTATGGTGCCAAGTTGATGGTTCCTGGCTTGTTGCGATATGAAGGTAACATCGAGGTCGGAGACGAGTGTGTGTTGATGACAACGAAAGGCGAAGCGATCGCTATAGGCATTGCCGAGATGACAACTGCCGTTATGGCGACGTGTGACCACGGTAGTGTCGCAAAGATAAAGCGAGTGGTAATGGAAAGAGACACATATCCACGACGTTGGGGACTTGGTCCAAATTCTCAAGGCAAGAAGCAGACGAAAGTTGTCACTGAGTTGAATAAAGTGGAAAGCGCTAAAAGCCACTCTTCGGGTAAGGCGAAGAAAGAGAAGAAAGAGAAGAAAGAGAAGAAAGAGAAAAAGCGAAAGCTTCAATAAATCTACTCACTGCTGAAATTTTGTGTAGTCGAAACATCAATTTTGTAACTTCCTTGAAAAAAAATAAGTTATATACAGTACGCAGTGTCCTGCCTGGTGGATTTAAACACGTTTAAACACGTAATATGACGTGCAGTCACACACAACCAAAACGCTGCCATCGTCTGCGCAATCAGCGAATCGAGGTGGTCCTTGAACGCGATTGCATGTTTTTGAATATTTGTATTCATTCAAGTCCAAACTTGTTATGAATTCTCCACTTTGATGAATGACTAATGCAACGCCTTTGCCATGCCAAGAACCTAAAACAACGGTGGTACCTTCGCAAAATTTTGCGGTTATCTTCAGACACATGACATTCCTCACATGTCTCGTTTGGTAAAATCTATCAAGCGGACAGCCATCGGTGCCGCTGCAAATAAAGCTGTCTGCTATGGGTGACTCTGCGCTTGCGCGTGCTGTTTGTATGAAATTCGAGGTGAATTCCGACAGTGTCCATAAACAGGTGCACGTACTTACATCCCACAAACGACAGTATCCATCACTACTCATACTAACGATAACTGAGTCATCGAGAGAAAATCTAACGCAGGTGACTGGATCAGAATGGGCAGGTATATTGGCCAAGCACTTTGAAGAAGCAACATCCCACAGCCGCACCGTTTCATCGTAAGAACCTGTCACTAAAAGAGAACTAACATTGTTTATAGAGCAGCAAAGCACAGGAGCACTGTGTCCTCGATACACTCGCATACAGTTTGAGTCGTTCACACACCGTACTAGAGCCACCTGATCATCAGAGGCTGTCACCACTAGCCTGTCATCTGTGGACCAGCAACAAGTCGAAACGGCGGCGGTGTGGCCTCGAAATCTATCGAACTTATTGCCCTTCATCAAACACCAAACTTCACAGCTGCCGTTGAGAAGTCCGAGCAACAATCTGTAAGAACTAAGGTTTAGAACAGACACAGTGTAACTAACAGTAAGCACTCACTTCTTTCCATCGTGTGATATTTTCAAAGTCGTCACAGCATCATCTGCTATGTTTATACTATACTCCAATGTGAACTGCATCGAGCTCTACGGCCAACACGTGTCAATGACACTCCTACTCTTCCCGTTTGAGACTACTGGATTACGGTTACCGTTCTCTCCGAGTGCAGCGTTGAACGAATTTTGCGGGTTATGAATCATATTCAGATATCATAGCTTATGATATCTGAATATAGCGCTCGAACATCTACTACTATGTAACTACAGCTTGTCCTAAAAGGGGCTGAAAAACGCACCTAACTTTGACGGAGTGAAGGGTTCGTCGGAACTCTACACGCTAACAAACTGGTCAGTAACGCCAAAATATCGATTGAAGTGATTTACCTCGTTAAAGCTTCTTTGACGGGGCACGCGCGCGAACGTGGGCGCGCATCATTCGATTTTGGCGCTACGTTTTCTCAACGGCCAGCTTGTGTACTCCGCGCTCTTTTACAGCTCTCTACACGACTACTCGAGGCAAGACGCGCGTCGGCACGCGGAACACAGCATCGCGCGCCCGTTCCGCGCCGCCACGCACCACTCTCGCGGCGTTGAGCACCAACGGGCGATTCCAAGGTCGTGGCGAGAATTGACACTATCAACGATACAGCATAATCTATGCTATAGTTACTATGGAACGTGATTTGTCCTACGACAAGATCTGCAAGTGTTTGTTTTCTTACAGCGCAAATTTTAGACATTTCTAGTACCTGCGTTTGACTTCTGAAATGACAAGGTGAACCTTGTGTGTGTGTTCAGCTCACTCCACGAAAGGTGCAAAAATCACACAAGAATTGTGTCCACCAAAGCCAAACGAGTTACTGATAGCTGCGGTGACTTGGTGTTCTTTCTTTTCATTCGCACAAGTGTCTATCCCTTCCACGATGGGCTCCAGCTCGCGCTGGTTCAGTGTGGGATGAAGCATTCCTGTTTTTATCGCCATGATGCAAGCAATTGCTTCCATGCCGCCTGCTGCGCCGAGACAATGCCCAATCATGGACTTGGTTGCGTTCATTTTCACGTTTTCAACATCTTTGAAGACTTTTCGTACAGCATTGACTTCTGCAACATCACCGACAAGCGTTGAGGTGGCATGTGCATTGATGTAGTTGATGTCAGCAACCGTGATACCCGCATCGTTAATGGCAAGCTCTATACAAGTAGAAACACCGAGACCGTCAGCTCGAGGATCTGTCATGTGATGTGCGTCGCACGTGATGGCTCCACCAAGATACTCGGCATGGATGCGAGCACCACGTTTTCGAGCACTCTCCAGACTCTCCATGATAAGGACGCCGGCACCCTCTCCCATGACGAATCCGTCTCTGGATTTGTCCCACGGACGTGAAGCGCCTTGAGGGTCCTCGTTATTCTGACTGAGAGCCCGGCAAGCAACGAAACCACCGAGACCAACCGGAATAATAGGGGCCTCAGAACCACCGGCGACCATTATTTCAGCATCACCATTCCTGATGTGGTTTGCCGCGGCGTGAAATGCGTAATTAGCGGTTGCACACGCGGTGGAGATCGAATAGTTCGGTCCCATGAACCCCTTCTCAATGGCGAGCATAGCACCGCCCATGTTTGTGATAGCATAGGGGATGAAAAATGGGGTGATCTTCTTTGGACCCTTCTGCACGAGGGCTTTCACACCATCCTGAAACACGGTCAATCCCCCCATACCACTTCCCACGAGAACCCCAACGCGCTGTTTGTCGAGATTTTCGATGGCGGTGGAGTCGAGACCAGCGTCCTCCAGGGCCTTGTTTCCAGAAACAAGAGCGTAACGGAGACAGTCATCGAGACGGCGGTCGTTCTTTTTATCGATGTATCCCTCGCTGTCGAAGTTGCGGATCTGCGCAGCAAACTTTGTCGGAAAGTCACTTGTGTCAAATCGATCGATCGGTGCAACCCCGCTCTCGCCAGCAAGAAGCTTATCATAGTAGGCATCATAGTCGTTACCAAAAACTGAGCATAACCCCATGCCAGTGATCACCACTCTTTTCTTTGGATCACTCTCTCGTGCCATCGCCACTACAGTGTAGCGAGATTTAATCCGCCTTCGACACGGCCCTGCATGCGCGCTGAACACATGAAAAGTTGACTGCCTGCTTGTCAAAGAGTTCATCAGGTATTATTTGTAAAAGTGAGTGGGTGCAAACTTCAGTTCTATTTGTCCGTCCTATCTGCTCGAGTGTTAAATGCGTTTCAAGTCAGTCTCAGCGCAATTATCATGCATAAGCTCATCGCTTGCGAGTCGAGGGTGGATATCGCAGGTACTAGCGACTCTAAAACCAAACACTTCACTTGCTAAGCGGATAACGATCGATAAGGCAAACGGTGGAAGGAACGTGTGATGCACACTCGTTGAGTTGATCAGATCGCGCTCGTCTCCGATGTCTCACCTTGAAGGATCAATGTTGCTAACTTAATCACGCTCGCGTCCGTGAGCGCGTCTAGTAGCTATGTAGCTATGATGGCGTAGGGGGTAAGAACCTCGTAGGTGGGAGGTGAGGGCAGGGCCCTGGTTTTCCTTGTTTCGCCTTACGCGTAGATGGTTTCTACCGAGATTAGATGCGTCAGTTTCTTATGTGTTACAATCGCTAAAACCTGTTCCTAGCTTGTCCTAGTAGACTCACTCTTGGATCACATCATACCTTGAGTATGGGCTTTACATAACACATTCATATCATATGGGATTACGATGTACAATACGTGGTTTTATAAGAGATCTACAAATAGTCTCTCACACAGGATTTACGCGGATAATCATCGTCGACATTTTTACATTATTTCTGAAAAAAAGGGTTTTTTGTCTATCTCTTCGTCGGCCTAATTTCATAATTTGTTAAACGTACTTGTAGTACAATTTACAATATGTATCACACCGTATTCAATGCGCACTTTTGCTGAGCGTTGAAGCCACGAGAAACCCTAGGGTAGGGTGCTTTGCTTGGTCGTGTTGCTATCCGCTTACGCCTCACTTGTCGAGCTTAATCGTCGAGCGACATCGAAATCAGCAATATATTTGACCGTATTTTGTTTGAACGGCCATGCTTTCTCTAAGATGTGCTGTCCCAACGCGAGCCACCAGTGTTCCTAAGGGTAAAAGCCCGACACCGACCAGCCTTACCTTCGGTCGTGCGCTAGTCGACACTCGGCTGGCGTCCGAGCAGAAGCGAGCGATCATGGCACAAAATAAATTTAACATCGTCGCCTCGAAGGCCAAGACGCGCAAATCTGCTGCGAAGAGGTATAAAGTTACGGCTAGTGGCAAGGTAAAAGCATTCGGTTTTTTTTCACCCCTTCGCAACTCGTGCAGATTTCGATATACCGACGCTGCGCTTCATACTGACGTACATTTTCTCACGCATGAATAGGTTTTACATAGGCGACCGGGTAAAGCTCACCTGAATGGCTCGAAAACTTCTTCGCGCAAGGCTCGTCTCAGTCACACGAGAACTGTAGGTGTTTCACAACTTTCACTGGTTGTTGGAACCATGCCATACTCTAAAGTAAAACGCGTGTGATGATTACCAATGTTGGACATACGTGATCGTAGTCGTATAAGAAGTAGCTTGACTCCGACCTCGACGGTAGACAAACACAAGATACCCCTAGAAAATCTGGAAATATACAAAACTATGCGCTATTGCACTACAATGATGTGATTCTCTGGCGTAACGGTGCTGTCAACGAACTCCTGCAAAGCGACATTGAACCCCATCTCTTTACACCAGAGGACCCGTGCTACATTAAGCAACAGCTTAACAATTCTTCCCACCATTTTCTTCTCTACTGCATCTATACCCAAGATTCGACACGCCTGTATCAACGCATTGGTTTCAGACTTCAGTACAGACTCCGTGTCCGTGCCGCAAGGTAAGTTCATGTTCCTCTTCTCAGAATTACCAATTGTTGCCCAACTTGTCATTCTCACTAGATGCGGAAAATCTGACTCATCAAAACCAAGTTTCTGAAGAAACGCGGTGTTCACAAAACTGGACCAGGTGCACGCATGGTGACAACAAGGAGCGATTACCATGCCGGCAAATTTTGTCTTCTCTCTGTCTCTTAATTTCGACAACGCACATCTCAGCGCAAAATCTGTTGCCTTGCCACATAGGTGCTTCCCTACGAAGGTGACTTGGGTATCCACAAGCTCAGGCAAGCTGAAGAGGTTAAGATCTTTCAAATCAATTGTCAAACGAATTAATTCACATTGCCGTCGGAGAAATCTGTCTGCTTTGAAGCGGTAAGGACGACGGTCAATGAGAAATAATTTTGAGAAAGGATGAACTTTCATCACCGCTGCAGACAGGTTGCCACGCCCAGCACACATTTCGACCAGTGTGCCCCCACTTGATAAAGCTAGAGTGTGACTCGCCCGAGACAGACACAAAGCCAACGCGGTACACTGCAATGAATCCTTACTCGCTGGTTGCAATTTGTTTTTGCTCACTTCAGAACAGTGATGAGCACAAAATTGATACTTGGTCAGGAAAGGCGCAAGTTGTGTTTCCACTCCGTACAACTTTTCCAACAACATTGAAAGATACTCAGGAGTCACGTCGTGCGACGAATTCAACTTTGTTGCACCAGAAGATCCATAGTTAATATCAGGTTGAAAGAAGATCTGTTGTTCTTTTCTGAGCCGGTTCACTATGACTGGACATTTTTGCAAGTGTTTCTTCAGTCTTGTAGTCAAGATTTTCGTTTTACATTCGTAACAAAAACCAAATGTTGGACTCGTTGTCGAGGAATTTCCACCGAAACACGGCGGGTAGTCCCCGAACGTATCCTCGTTCGCGGCGACACAAGACATCAGGCAACGGCGAAAGCGTACTTTTTGAAAAGCGACTGGACACCTTTTCTGTTTTCCAGCCGCTCGCGTTTCTCGCTTGGTCTTGTGCCGACTAATTGTTTTTCTCCGATTTTTTTTTCAATTTACAAATAGAAAACGTGATTGAACGCAAAAACGCGAAAAATGCAACCAAACCTGGTACTCCGCGTCTAAAATGGTTAAAATATCGCTTAGCTATGT
>Ga0181582_10003815_pt1 | contig 12173 bp, 10 predicted proteins | sample 071ome_32_FD_132438 | JGI IMG/M metagenome (GOLD analysis project Ga0181582, IMG submission 132438) | Coastal salt marsh microbial communities from the Groves Creek Marsh, Skidaway Island, Georgia - 071405AT metaG (megahit assembly) | ecosystem: Environmental > Aquatic > Marine > Intertidal...
CCTCTTTGACCGCTTTGGACGCAATCGCTGCTAGCGGGGCATCCTGCGAGCGACTCAGCGCGTCGAACACCAGCTCGTGATAGGCATCCAGCAGATACTGACGCATCAACGTGAACGCATAGTCCCCATTGGGCAGTTCGCAGATCAGGAAATTACCGAACTCGCGTTCATCACGCAGAAATGCCAACGTATCTTCATCACGCCCTTTGCCCTCCAGGTCGCCGGCGTGGGTGTATAGCATGCGCGCCCGCCCGATGTGGTCGAGCGCGACATTGGCCATGGCGATATCCTCTTCAAGAAACGGGCTATGACCGCACCACTCCGCCAGGCGTTGACCCACTATCAGCGCGTTGTCTGCCAGACGGAGAACGTAGGTCGTCTGTTCTTCGCTCACAGCTTCAGCTCGTCTGGCACGTCGTAAAAAGTGGGGTGCCGATAGACCTTGTCCTCGGCAGGATCGAAGAACTCACCATGCTCATCCTGCTGGCTCGCGTGGATATCCCGTGAGCGCACCACCCAGATACTCACGCCTTCCTGCCTGCGGGTGTAGGTGTCTCTGGCAGCGAGCAGCGCCTGCTCCGGGTCTGACGCATGCAGACTGCCCACATGTTTGTGGTCCAGACCGCGCCGGCTACGGACGAACACCTCCCACAACGGCATCGCGGGGCTCTTGCTCATGCCGCCTCCCCAGGCCTGGCCCCAGCCCGCCGCTTGGCCTCATAAGCGAGCATTGCCTCCCGCACCCAGGCGCCCTCCTCGTGTGCCGCGCGACGGGCGCGGAGTCGCTCACGGTTACACGGTCCCTGTCCGCCGACCACACGGCGGAATTCTTCCCAGTCGATCTCTCCGAAATCGTAGTGTCCGGTTGCTTCGTTCCAGCGCAACGCCGGGTCGGGAATCTCAAGACCGATGTGCCGGGCCTGCTCTACGGTCTGGTCAACAAACTTCTGCCTCAGCTCATCGTTGCTCTGACGCTTTATCTTCCACTTCATCGACTGCTGCGAATGCGCAGATTCTGCATCGTGCGGCCCGAACATCATGAGTGTCGGCCACCACCAGCGATCAAGCGCATCCTGCGCCATCTGCTTCTGCTCAGGCGACCCTGAGGCGAGCGCCTGCATAATTTCGTAGCCCTGACGCTGATGAAAACTCTCCTCCTTGCAGATCCGCACCATGGCCCGCGCATAGGGCCCGTACGAGGTTCTGCACAGGGAGATCTGGTTGACGATCGCCGCACCGTCGACGAGCCACCCGATAGCACCCACATCCGCCCAGCTCAGGGTCGGATAGTTGAAGATACTGGCGTACTTCGCTTCTCCGGAAAGCAGCGCGTCGAGCAGAGACTCCCGAGTCACGCCCAGCGTTTCTGTAGCGCTGTAAAGATAGAGCCCGTGACCCGCTTCATCCTGCACTTTTGCCAGAAGAATCGCTTTACGGCGCAGACTGGGCGCACGAGTTATCCAATTGCCCTCAGGCAGCTGTCCGACCACCTCTGAGTGCGCATGCTGGGAGATCTGGCGGATCAGGTTCAATCGGTACTTGTCCGGCATCCAGTCGCGCGGCTCGATTTTTTCCTCGGCATCAATAATTGCCTGGAAGCGCTCCAGTTCGTGTTCGGTTTCCATCGTATCCATCACTACTCCTGCACCGGGACACTCTCGGAAGAGATACTCCGCCTTAATCGTGATACAGAATTATAATTTTTTCAATATTTTTTGTAACACAAAAAATATTTCGCCGGCTTCAACCGATCAGCTTTGCGTAATCATCGAGCAGCGGCAGCACCACCTCAGCGCCCTCAGAAGGCACCGGCAGGATCGCGCGCAGCGCGCCGCGATCCTCGGCTTCTTTCAGCTGCGCCTGGTCAACGCCTCTTGAATAGAACATGCTCAGCTTGATGTCCTCAGGATTACGGCCCAGCCTCGAACAGGCCTCAGCGATCCGGCGCAGTCCCTCATTAAGGTCATAAGCACCACCCAGCGGCATCCAACCGTTACAGAATTCCGCGATGTGCGCGGCGGTTCTAGGCCCGGCAGCCCCGCCCATGACGATAGGGGGATGCGGCTGCTGGTGAGGTTTGGGCCATGCCCAGCTCTTCTCAAAGCGCACATGCTCGCCAGCAAAAGCCGCCTCCTCTTCGGTCCACAGGGCTCTAGCCGCCAGGATCTTCTCCCGCAGGATCTCTCTGCGCTGTCCGTAATCAAGGCCGTGATTACGCATCTCCTCCACACACCAGCCATAGCCGATCCCCAGCTCGAAACGGCCGTGCGACAGGCTGTCCAGGGTCGCCACCTGCTTGGCAAGCCAGATCGGGTCGCGTTGGGCGACCAGTGTGATCCCCGTTCCCAGGCGCAGTGTTCTGGTGACCGCGGCGCAAGCTGAGAGGGCCAGAAACTGATCGTGGGAACGCCAATACATTTCCGGCAGCGGTGGCGCATTCGCGCGACCACCCCACGGTGTCTCCCGGCTGGTCGGAATGTGACTGTGTTCGGGAAACCACAGTGATTCGAAGCCCCGCGCTTCCACTTCACGCGCTAATTCAACTGGTTGAATCGATTTGTCAGTCGGAAAAATAACCAGCCCTATCTTCATTCTCTTCACCTCCAGCCTCATTGAGACGCTGCTGTAGCTACATCGTTATCCATCGGGGCGAACGGCATAATCTGCAATCACCGTACAGTCACTCGCGCACCGCTCCGTCAGAGGCAGGTTAAATGCCGTCCGCTCCGGAGAAAAGCGGGTAACCGCCCCGACGCGCGCCTGCGCAGATATCTGAATAGGAGTCACCCCATGCCGCTAGCAAAACCTGCCCTCAGCCTGGCTGCCGTCCCGGGACGACGTAAAAGGACGCTTGAACTTGCGCGGGAAATTGAAGCTCGCGGCTACAGCGGAATTTACTGCCCGAGTTTTGGCGACGGATTGGCGCTCTGCGAAGGGCTTGCTCTGACTACGAGTTCCATCCCATTTGCCACCACGGTGACTCCCATCTACTACCGCCAGGCCGAGGACTACGCGCAGACGATCAGCTTTATCCATGAACTGGCAGAGGGTCGCTTTTCATTCGGGATCGGTGTGGCGCATGCGCCCTCACTGGCAACGCGTGGACTGCAGGGTGGGAAGCCGTTGGCTGACATTCGTGCGTTTGTCGAGCGGCTGCGCGCGACTCCGCGCGCGGGCGCTTTGCCCCCGATTATTCTCGCGGGCTTACGCCCGCGCATGATTGCCCTTGCCGGAGAGATCGCTGACGGTCTTGTCTTCGCCAACGCCGCGCGCAGCTATATGGATACCTCCCTCAGCGCATTACCGCAGCCCCGCTCCCCGGAGTTCTTTGTCGGCAACATGATCCCGACCTGCGTGCATGAGGATGTGGATACCGCCCGAGCGGTCAACCGGAAGACGCTGTCGAGCTACGCGCTACTGCCGAATTACCGGAACTACTGGCGGGAGGCCGGGTTCGCGGAAGAGATGGACCAGGTCGAGCGCTGCATTAGCAACGGAGAAACAGACAGGATCGGCGCATGTCTGTCCGACCGCTGGCTGGACGAAACTACGATCGCGGGACCTGCCGGACGCGTTCGCGAACAGGTGCAGGCATGGTACGACGTCGGCGTGAAAACGCCGATCCTCGTACCCAGCTCAGCCAACGGCGGTCAGATGGAAGCCTTCCAGGAGCTTTTCGCGGTCTTCGAGAGGACCGATACCTGAGGCTTGTCTGTTGCAGCCCTCCCGCTGAACTGCGGCGTACAAGTCAGGCGCCGCGCCAGTCAGGCGGCCGTTTTTCAGCGAAAGCGCGGGCACCCTCCTGCCTGTCGCTGGAGGCATACCAGGCAGCGAACGCAGGGTAAGCCTGCTGTGCCTGCATCGCGGCAGCCAGACTCGGCTCATCCAGCCCGCTCATCACGGTCTGCTTCGAGGCGCGCACCGCCAGCGGCGCGCAGCGCAGGATCCGCCGGCACCAATCGCTAATGCTGGCCTCCAGGTCTGCAGGCTCTACAAGTTGCGTCACAAAGCCGAGCCGAACTGCCTCGCTCGCCTCGATGATTTCCCCGGTCAGGATCAGCCCCATTGCCTGTTTGAGCCCGATCTGCCTGGCGAGTCGATGCATTCCTCCCCCTAGCGCGACCGCGCCGACCAGAGGTTCGGGCAAGCCGAACCGTGATCGGGGGGTGGCAATCAGGATGTCGCAGGCGAGCGCGACCTCAAACCCGCCGCCTACGGCGACCCCATCAACCGCAGCGATCAGCGGTTTATCAAGGTCGAAACGCTCGATGAGCCCGGCGTAGCCGCTGCGCGGATAGTCGTGTGGCCGTCCCCGCTTTGCGATCGACTTGAGGTCGCTCCCAGCAGAGAACGCGCGCTCCCCTGCACCGCTGATGACACCGATCCACTGCGCATCATCAGCCTGGAACTGGTCAAAAGCGTCCTGCAGCTCATCGTGCATTTCCTGATTGATCGCATTCAGCACTTCCGGGCGGTTGAGCGTTATCCGGGTCACATGCTCCCGCGTTTCGACTTGGATGAACTCGTAAGTCATCAGATTCCCCTCAGTACAAATAAATTCTTAGAAATTGGCGCTGGCCATGCTGGCTGTTCAACAAGCCCCTTAGCGCTGCACCCAACCGCCGGCGAAGGGGATCCCCTGCCCCACGAAAAAACCGCTCTCGTCGCTGGCCAGGAACAGCGCGAGATAAGCGTCTTCTCGCTTGGTTCCCAATCGTCCTGCAGGAACCTGTCGCTTCAAGGATTGGACAAACGACTCTTTCGCCATCAGCGCCGGCGGATAGTAATCCTCGCTCTCGACATAGTTCTGCGCGATGAGATTGATCTGCACGTTGTGCGGCGCCACCTCAACGCCAACCGCCTGCACGTAACCCAGTTGAGCAGCCCGCGCAGCGCTGTATGCGGCCAGCGTTTTCATGCCACGCAGCGCCGATGCACTCCCGTAAACCACGATCTTGCCCCGCTGTCGCGCGATCATCTGCGGCAGCACGGCCCGCGTCAGACGATGCAACGGGTCAACCATGGTCGCAAACGTCGTGTGCCAGTCCTCATCGCTGAGTGCCGTCGCGGGGGTTCCCGAGCAGGTTGGCCCGGCCAGGTTTGCAACCAGTACATCTATCTCCCCTGCGCCGCTGACCGCCGCCTCACAAGCGCCCGGCTGCGTCAGATCACTGCAATCGGCCGTCACCGTTGCGCCCTCTTCTTCGAACACCTCAACCGTGATCGGGCCCATGTAGGCTTCCGCCTGGGTCAGCAGGACACGTTTGCCGTCCAGTCGTTTACTCATCGGATTGCCCTCTTCAAGAATTCATTTAATTCGCTTAACCGAAGCCGCAACAGTGCAGTCTAAAGAGCTGTTGCAGCCAGTTGAGCTCAAGCGAATGGAACACTAAGAAGCTGGGCGTAGCAATGAAGCCGTTTGCTGGTGCCTGATGGCGGCTACGCGAAAGGTAGCGTGTTCGACTTCAGCCGGGCAGCATCGGATGTGGCACTCTTGAGCTGCGATGGAGCACGAGCGCGCTCCTCAGCATTCAACGACGAGCTCTGTTCCTCACCACTTGCTGGCGGGCTGAGCCGGGGCTGCGCCGTCTTCCGTCGGTGCGGCGGGCGCTGTGGGGAAGACAAAACCGGACTTGCCTTTTGCTGCCTCGAAGATTGCTTCCTTGTCTATCACCGGAAGCTGCACGACGTCCTCGGGGCATGCCGCTCCGAGATCCGCGACTTCCTCTGCATAGGCCTTGGGAGGCGTCATAGCTGGCATGCTGTCTGCAGTCTGCAGCGTCGAGATCAGGGTGCCCATCCCCGCAAGCACTCGGGAGTAGGCAATCGAGTGGTTGCGCTCGGCGTCGCGATAGGCGCGTCGCGCTTCGTAATACTCGTTTTCCGTGTCGAGAATATCCAGCAGAGTCCGCTGACCGATATCAAACTGACGTCGATAGGCCTCTCGCGCTCTCTCGATAGCCCGCTGGTGCCGGTCAAGGTAGGTCTTCTGCTCTTCAAGACGTTTTGTGTCGTTGTACGCGATGGAAACTTCCTGTCTGAGGTCGCGACAGGTTTTGTTGCGAACGTCCAGCGCGGCCAGGCTGCTTTCCGCAAGCCGGCGTCGGTCGGCTATGTCGCTACCGCCGTTGAATACGTTGACGCTCATGACAAGCTCCAGCGCACCCTCTTCATAGCGACCGCTGATGTCATCCCGGTTGCGCCACACATCCTGCCGTCCGCGCAGATCCAGACGCGGCATGAATTTCGCTTTGGCAGCGTCCAGCGCCGCACGCGAGGACCACCAGTTGGCGATCGCAGCGTGCATCAACGGGTTTTCTTCATAAGCCACGCCAACTGCCGTGTCCACATTAACCGGCAGCGCATCCCGGCTGAACTCCGGCTCGTCAAGTTCGCTGGCAGGCGTCTCGCCCACAATCCGCTGATAGCGTCGGGAAACGTCGTGGAGATTCGTGACGTCAGTCAGAAGATTGGACTCCGACAAAGCCAGTCGACCGGCAGCCTGATCCAGATCGACGCGGCGGCCAACGCCAGCGTTAACCCTCTGCTCGATCTGGTCAAAGATCACACGATGGGTGGCGTAGTTTTCTTCCGACAGCGCGACAAAGTCCCGATTTCGCAGCACATCGAGGTAAGCCCGCACCACTTCCCGCGCAGTCTCCTGTGCAGTGCTCTGAACTTCATAGAGCCGCGTGCGCGCTGCGTGATTGAGACGACGCACCTCGTTCCGAGTGAAATACCCGTCAAAGAGCATCTGCTCAAGCGCGATAGAAGCTCGTTCACGATCGAACTCGGCGGATGCAAAGCGCGGGTCATTTATCCGTTCAACACCTGCGCCGGCTTCAAGATCAATGCGCGGCAGGAAGCCACCTTTCGCTACGAGCACCTGCTGCTCGGCAGAGAGGAACTCGCGATAAGCCGCCTGGATTTCGGGATTCGAGAGGATAGTGTTCCTAACAGCCTCTCGCAGGTCGCTGATGTCACCCGCGTGTGCTCCACAGCTTAAGAGTAAGCTACCGTGCAGAATGACCTTGAGCCAGCACCGGACTTTGCGAAGTAATCGGGGACGCGGCGTGTTCAGGGCCGAATGGCTGGAGCCACTATTGCTCATCCGAATTCGTCGCTGATTCAAGGACTCACACCGCGCTAATCGCATGAGATGAAGTTTATAACCTTATGATTGAGCGTGCTATTAGTTTTTTTTTGAAAAACTGTTGTCTGCCTGAAGTGGTTCCAGGAAGGTCGTAAGCCTTGAGCAGCGCCCGCCTCAAGATTCAATTCTGCCGCAAGGGAGCTTTCTGGCTGCTGCTGAGTGCATTGGTCTCGGTTTCGCTCGCCAAACCTGACCTCGACCTCGCTGTAAAACTAGCGGGCGAGCGCTACGGTGCGCCCGGCGCCGAGAACGTCGCTCGCTGGCGCCAGATGCTTCAATCGACTGCCGGATTGGAGGAAACGAAAAAACTGGAGGCCGTAAACAACTTTTTCAATCAGAGCGTCTTCTATCAGGAGGACCAGCTCACCTGGGGCGAAAAAGATTACTGGGCCACTCCTCTGGAGACTCTCGGGCGCGGTCAGGGCGATTGCGAGGACTACAGCATCGGCAAGTACATTTCGCTTGGCATGCTCGGCATACCTATCGAGCGCCTGCGGATCACCTACGTCCGTGCGTCATTGGGCCTGCCAGGCAGCGGTTCCAGTCAGGCACACATGGTTCTTGCTTATTACCCGGTTCCGAATAGTGAACCACTGGTCCTGGACAACCTCGTCCCCGAGCTCAGGCCCGCATCGAAACGACCGGACCTGAGCCCGGTGTTTGGCTTCAACAGTCAGGGGCTTTGGGTGGCCGGGACGAGTACGCCGGCCGTCAAAGATCCCACTTCCCGCCTGTCCCGCTGGCGGGATTTATTAAGTCGCATGCAGAAAGAAGGCCTGGACTGAACGATGACACTCGCCTCGAGTACGGCGCACTTCACACCCGTTAATTTGCGGAGGACTCCGATCAATGTCTCTGATTAAGCAACTCTGGCTCGCCATTGCGCTACTGATGCTCCTGGCTTTCGGCGGCAGCTTCACCGTGAGTATCCTCACCACACGGACTTACATGCAGGAACAACTGCTCCTGAAAAATCAGGACAACGCGAACTCTTTGGCCTCGGTACTCGGCCAGATGCCGAAAGATCCCGTGACCATCGAGCTGCTCGTCACCTCACAGTTCGACCTCGGCAACTACGAGTACATCCGCATTACCGATCCGGAAGGTCAGCTGCTGATCGAGCGGGTCAACACCGCCGGCGCCGCGCAGGTGCCGGCCTGGTTTCAGCGCGCCGTCACGTTTTCCGTCAGCCCTGGAATAGCACAGGTGCAGGACGGCTGGAGTCAGTACGGCACGCTCGAGATCGCGAGTCACAGCCGATTTGCCTATCGTGCGATGTGGCGCAGCACCCTCCAGCTGTTGAGCTGGTTTCTCGGAGCAGCCCTGCTTGCGGGGATTACAGGCACCATGCTGCTGCGTTTCATACTGCGTCCCTTGGGTGCTGTGGTGACCCAGGCCGAAGCGATCAGCGACCGTCGTTTCATCACCACCAAAGAGCCCAGTACTCTCGAGTTTCAGACCGTGGTGCGGTCCATGAACGCCCTCTCCACGCGCGTTAAACAGCTGCTTGAGGATGAGTCGCGCCGGCTGCAGCAGCTCCAGCAAGAGGCACATTTCGACAGCGTCACCGGCGCCTATAACCGCGATCATTTCATGGCCCGCCTGCGCACCCTCCTAGAGGACGACACCAGCACGAACGGCGTTCTGGTCATAGGGCGGCTGCTTGGACTCGCCGAGCTGAACCAGGCCCACGGCTGGAAGAGCGTCGATGCGCTGCTGAAACAATTTGCCGACGACATCACCGCGCGCGCCTCGGGCGCGAACAGCTGGATCCTCGGGCGCTTGAACGGTTCGGATTTCGCAGTGCTGGTCCAGGACGAGCTGGATCTGGAAGCACCACCCCATCAGGTCCAGGAAAGCATGAATTCAATTGCGGCGGAGATGGGAATGGCGGCCGAAGTCAAATTACCTGTGGCGGCAACAGGATTCGCTCCAGCGGAAAGTCCGGGCACCGTCCTGTCCCGCATCGACGCAGCCTTGAGTTCGGCCGTCGAAGCAGGGGGCACAGGCATTCAGTTTGCTGTGACTGGCGCGGCATCGACTTCTCCCCCAACTGCAGGCGCCGGGCAGGATCTCCGGGTCTGGCAGGAGCGACTCGATACTGCGCTCGAGCGCGGGAAAGTGAAGCTGGTCAGCTTTCCCGTCTGCGACCGCAAGGGCGCCCGACTGCACGAAGAATGTGTCGTCAGGATGCAGTTTGACGACGGCGATGAATGGGTTGCAGCAGGCGTTTTTCTGCCCTGGGTCGCGCGCCTGAACTACGGAGCGAAACTGGACACCGCGGTTGTGAAGCTCGCCATGCAGGCCGTTGCTGCGGATCAGCTGCCGCGGTGCATCAATGTCTCAACGCAGTCCCTGCGTGATGCAGCTTGGGCGCAGCAGGTAGGCAGTCTGCTTAAAGGTGCACCGGAGATAGCTGCAAAACTCTGGCTCGAGGTTCCGGAACACGGCGTGTTTCACAACCTGGAGAACTTCCGCGCGCTTTGTGCGCTTCTCAAACCGACCGGCTGCCGACTCGGGATCGAACACGTTGGTCATCAGGTATCCCACATCGGCGAACTTCACGACCTGGGTCTGGACTACATCAAGGTCGACGCCACGTTTGTGCGTGAACTGCATACCACGCCGGCGAATCAGGTCCTGCTCAGGGGCCTGGCGATCATCACCCATTCGATCGGGCTGCTGACACTCGGAGAAGGCGTTCGCGAGGAGCAGGAGTTGACTGCTCTGCTCGATCTTGGCTTTGACGGCGCCACGGGTCCGGCTATTCAGGTGCTGGATTGACACCGGCCGTTAACAAGACGATGCCGGGCCACCTGAGACGATAGCCGGTCTTAGACACGGAGGCCGGCGGCCTCTTGCTGACTCGCTACCGCATTTGCAGGGCGCAAACCTGGAAAGCAGCTACCGCACAAAAATACATCTGCTACGCGAGCGGAGCTGCCTCAGAACAATCAGGTCATTCTGTCGCCGATAGTGCAGGAGAGCCACGCCCTTGCGCTTAAATGAGGCCGGACGAATCCTCCAGGAAGGCCCAGTGCCCGGATGCTTCGCGCATGCTGCGACGCTCCAGGAGCTTACCCTGGGCTTCCTGCGGCAGATCGGTAAAGCGGATGATGTTGCCGTCGACCAGCAAGTTGATGAGATCGTCCAGCACCCGGATGACACCGGCATCGGAAGCGTGAAACGCTTGTGTGCTAACGCCGCTGTCTTTCAGAAAAGACGCGAGCTCGACAGCGTCGGACGCTATTTCTTCGTAACCATCAGTGGGCTCTGCGCCAAGGGAAATGATCTTCCCGCCTGCATCGCGCTGAACGTAGGGCATGGGACCTTCCGGGTGGCCTGCGACCGTCCGATACTACTATCGGACGGTCGGACTCCACCAGAGTAGCTGCCTTCGTTTAGTCAATAATCAGCTTCCCGCTTTGCAGGAGCTCATCAATCACTGCCTGCTGCGCGCCATCGCTCGCCAGATCCCAGGATACGCCCTGCAGCTCGATGGTCTGGTAAGCCACTTCCGCATCTGCCTCCGCGTCCCCTGTGAACTCACCACCAACGCTGATTTTCACCAGCGTGCCACCCTCGCCGCTGTCTTCAAACGAGAGATAGCTGGTGAGATCTGCAGTTGCAGGGTCCTGGAGATCCAGCAGTTCAGAAAGGTCTAACGCGTCACCGCCATCGACAAGCGCAGCCGTGTCGAAATCCTTCACAGTATCGTGCGCGCCCGGCTCGGCCAGACTCCAGGCAAAAACATCAGCGCCCTCGCCACCTGCTAGGACCGTGTCGCCAGCAAGGTCGTCCACGATATTTGCGAACACACTTGTCGTCTCCGCTGTTGAGGGCGTTCCAAAGCTACTGCCCGTCGAGGTTGAGAAAGACGTCGGGAAAGACTCCGACCCGTCTAGGACCTCTATCTGCGTCGAACCGCTGTCAATTACCACGCTGACAGTCTCGGTATTGGACACATCCCCATCCGAGTCCGTGGCTGTAACCGCAAACTGAAGGTCAAGGTCCAAGACCATCTCCGTGGTAAAACTTTCGAACTTGAAAAAGTCGCCCCCGCCGGCTGAGAGATGCAGCTCGTCAAACGTAGTCCCTCGCTCGAGCCCGTTCATGTTGAGCGAGAGCTGATAGGAGGGAGCGCTGCTGTTGACGAAATCCTGTGTCACGCCGTTGAGGTCAACGTAGGTTTGCGAAATCTCACCGCTAGCGACCGCAACCCCGTCGCGATACACCGTCCAGATGAGGATGTCTGCGCTCCCGTTATTAGCGTTATAGGAAAAGTTCCCGACCTGCAGCACAGCGTCACTCATGACGTCGGTAAATTCCATTTTCAGCACCTGGTCCGTATTGATGTTGTTGCTGTTTATACCAATCCCATCATTACTCGAGCGGACTTCCGCAACCGCTCCATTCTCATCGACGGCCGACAACACTACGCTACTGCCGCTCGGGGCGCTGTCTGACTCCAAGACCACCGATCCCCCGGCACCCGTAATCAAGGGAAACTCCATCGTCGAGCTCTCGTTCACGGGGCTCAGAATCTCAAGGTTGTACTGCCCGCTGTCGTCGATGGTGACCCTGAACACGCTGGCTCCTGAATCGTCCGTCGCTGTGATTTCTTTGCCATCCTCGCTCAGCGTGTAGGTATATCCGGTCGGCGCCATACTCAGGCTACCCGACAGGCTGTAAGTGAGCGGCTGATCTGCTGCCTCCGTCACTGCCTGACCACTGACTGAAGCCCCCGTTTCATTGCCCAGAATGAGCCCTTGAACGGACGTTATCACCGGCTCGTCGTCCGCTATATCAACGTACACCACAGCCGTCGTGCTGTTGCCGTTCGTATCCGTCGCAACCACCGTCACCTGCGCCGCATCGTCAGCCAGGTCACTGCTCTCCGCATGCGTGTAGGCCGCAGACTGCAAAAACGTCACCACACCCGTCGTCGGGTCAATCGTGAACGTCCCTAAACCATCAACCACAACCTCACCGTCAACCGCACCCTCAAGCGCGTAGGTCA
>Ga0181582_10003818_pt1 | contig 12171 bp, 10 predicted proteins | sample 071ome_32_FD_132438 | JGI IMG/M metagenome (GOLD analysis project Ga0181582, IMG submission 132438) | Coastal salt marsh microbial communities from the Groves Creek Marsh, Skidaway Island, Georgia - 071405AT metaG (megahit assembly) | ecosystem: Environmental > Aquatic > Marine > Intertidal...
AATATCGATGTCGGACGGTTGCTGATTGCCGGTTTTCTGCCCGGTTTCATATTGGCCGGCCTCTACGCGATCATGATTTTCGGGCAGTTGAAGCTTAATCCGGAATCCGCACCGGCCTATGACGTTGAAATGCCGCCAGTGGCGGAACGCATCAAAATCGTCTGCACCAATATCCTGCCGATGGGGCTGGTGGTGTTCATGGTTGTCGGCTTCATCATTCTGGGTCTCGCGACGCCGACGGAGGCTGCGGCTTTTGGCGTTCTCGGCGTCATGATCCTGGCCGCCGCGTTTCGCGTTCTCAGCTTCCAATCAATTTTCACCGCGGTGCAGGCGACTGTGAAGGTCGGTGCCATGGTGTTTTTCATCATCATGAGCTCGACCGTCTTCAGCCAGCTTCTGGCCTTTTCAGGGGCGAGTGCAGGGCTGCTCGCCTGGGCGACCAGTTTCGATATTTCGAAATACTGGATCCTGCTGGTGATGTTCTGCATCCTGATTACGCTCGGCATGTTCATGGATGCGACGTCGATGATGCTGATTACCGTGCCGATCTTCTTTCCGTTGGCGCATCAGCTTGGCTTCGACCTGATCTGGTTCGGGCTGTTTGTCTTGATGACCTTTGAAATGGCGGGTACGACGCCGCCCTTCGGGTTATTGCTCTATGTCATGCTGGGTGTGGCGCCAAAGGGAACAACCCTGTTCCAGGTAGCGAAAGCAGCCTTCCCGTTTCTGGTTTGCGATGCGATCCTGATCCTGATGATGGTGGCGTGGCCGGGAATTGCCTTATGGTTGCCCGGACTCATGTAACCGAACGGGAAGAAATTTTCCCAAGAAAGGGAGGCTTAGGCCTCCTTTTTTTGTTGGGCTACCGGCCTTCGCGCCGCCAGGCGAGGAGAAGCGCCCCCAACCCGGCCAATAGGACAAGCAACCCGGGAAATAGCGGGATTTCATTGACGTTGCGGACGGTGTAGTTGCGGTTGTCCAGAATACCGAACCAGTCGTCACCACCCGCAACACGCCCGGGCCGCACTCGCCTGAGTGAGGGCGGCCCGTCCCGCCACCACGCGATGCCGCCGCCCAGCTTTGCCACCAACGGCGCGAATTTCTCCGCAGTCGTCCGCATATCGGCGAATTCCAGCGGGTTGAGCGTGCCCACCGCAGTGAGTGTCACGCGATCACCATCCTTGATCCGGTAAACGCCGGTTTCGGGCGCGGCGACGAATCCCCGTGCCCGTCCGCCGATGCCTTCCGTCATCCGGATATTCAGTTGCCGCCCCGATGGGGTCGTGACCTCAACCGGGTCGGGGTTGGGCTCCACGCTGCGCCGTGTAATCGCCAGGCGGTCGCCATCGACCCGGGCGCGCAGGCTGTTTTCCTCCAGCTCGGGTTCCTTCATCAGCCAGTGCGCGATGCGCCGCAGCAGTTCGCCATGGGGGCCGCCGCCATTATAGCCGCGCGCCCACAGCCATATGTGATCGCTCAATAGCTGCGCGACACGCCCCTTGCCGACGCGATTGACCAGCAGGATGGGCCGTTCGCCATTGCCGCGCATCAGGGCATAACCTGCGCGTTTGCGGACTTCGATCTGCCGGAACCATTTGCCCCAGCGCGGCAGTTCTTCGCCGATCCCGGCACCGGGCAGGTCGGCGGTCACCGCATGGCGTTCACCGGTCGTGGTCAGTTGGGGGCGAACCGCGCCGGCATAGACCCGGCCCGTGGGTTCGCCCGGCAAAATCTTGCCGAGCGGCGTCGCATACAGCGTTTCCATACTGGCGAATTCCGGCCCGGCGGCTTCCAGGATCGCGCCGCCATTTTCCACATAGCGCCGGATGTTATCGATATAGACCGACGGTAGAACGCCGCGCCGGCGATAGCGGTCAAAAATGATGAGGTCGAATTCCTCCAGCTTTACCTCGAACAGTTCGCGGATGGGAAAGGCGATCAGCGACAATTCGCGGACCGGTGTCAGATCCTGCTTTTCGGGTGGCCGCAGAATGGTGAAATGCACCAGATCGACCGACGGATCGGCCTTCAGCAGGTTACGCCAGGTGCGTTCGCCGGGATGCGGTTCGCCTGAAACCAGCAAGACGCGCAGCCGTTCCCGCACGCCATTGATCGACACAACAGCGCGGTTATTGATTTCGGTCAGTTCGCCCGGCGATGTCCTGACTTCCATCTGGATTATGTTTTCTCCCGCGTGATCCGGCGTGATCCTTACGATTTCCGGCTGGCCCGGGCGAACGGTGATGTTGCGCGGCGGCCCGCCATCTTTGGTGATGGAAAGAGGTATAGGTCCGGCATTGGGTCCGTTATCCTCGACGCGGATGCTGATCTCTGTTTCCTTGCCGACGATGCCGAATTTGGGTGCCTTCTCAACAACAAGCCGGCGGTCGAATTCGCCACGCTTGCCGGTCAGAACCACATGAAACGGGCCTTTCAGCCCGCGAGAGGCCGGGTTGTCGGGAATATCATGAACCTGACCGTCGGTGATTACGATTGTGCCGGCCCGGCGCGACGAGGGTATATCCGCGGTATTGCCGATCAGCGACCGGAACAGCCTGGTGCCATCAACCCGGTCCGCATCCGCGCTGCCCGGCCCGCCGGCGCGAATAACGCGGACTTCCAGATTGCGCATGTTACCGGCGGTCTTGCGGATATGATCCAGCGCCGCGCGCGTGACTTTTTCCCGGTCCTGCGTGTTCTGACTGGCTGATTCATCGACCAGCACTGCCAGCACGTCATTCTGCTTTTCACGTTCTTCCTCGACCGCCACGGGGTTGGCCAGCGCCAGCAGCAGCACGGCAAGGGCGATCGCCCGCCAGCCAAGCCCCGAGGCGCGGCGCCAGGCGCCATAGGCCAGCGGCAGGAGCGCTGCCACGGCAAGAGCCAGTACAACGGGCCAGGGAAACAGGGGTGAAAATTCGATAGAGATCATCGTTGCCGTGCCCGTCCGCCGCCGCTACTGACCCAGCCGCTCGATAATCGAGGGCACGTGAACCTGATCGGTCTTATAGTTTCCGGTCATGGCGTACATGATCCAGTTGACGCCGAACCGGAAGGCGTATTCGCGCTGTCTTTCTCCGTTCGGCACAACCGGAAACATCGGCAGGCCGTTCTTTTCCCGCGCCCAGGCGGCGGCCCAGTCATGACTGCCGATGATGACCGAGGAAACACCGTCATTATGCCGTCCGCCGCGCCGCTCCACCCAGACCGTTCCCCCGGTCCAGCGGCCCGGAAAATGATTGAGCAGGTAAAATGCCTTGGTCAGCACATGGTCGTTCGGGACCGGGATCAGGGGCGGGATATCCAACTCACCGATCAGATTGCGGAGCTTTGCCGTCGCCGCGCCGCCCGATCCCATAATGCTGGTATTGATGCTGCCTTGTTCGCGCGTGTCGAACAGGATCGTGCCGCCGGTCCGCAGATAGGCGTTGAGCTTCGCAATCGCGCGATCCGATGGCGGGCGCTGTCTCTGCGATACCGGCCAGTACAGGACCGGGATCAAGGCTAGCTCATCCCGTTCGATATCGATGGCGAGCGGCGGGCCAGGCTCGACGGAGGTGCGTCGCTGCAGAACGGTGCTTAACCCTTCCAACCCGGCGCGGCTGATCGAATCGATGGTCGAATCGCCGGTCACGACATAGGCGAGATGCGTTTGCAAGGTGGCGCGCAGCGCAAACGCGTCTTCCTTGTTCTTTGGCTGCGACGTCACGGTCTCCGGTTCGCCGGGGCGCGGATTGATCTGGGCGGAGGCGTCTCCCGCCGGCAGGGCGAGGAGTATCCCCAGCAATATCGCCGCCGCCGCGTCGCCGCGTTTCAGCCGCACCGATCCCGGCCGGATACCGCGCAGCAGATAGCTCACCGTCAGGTCGAGGATCAGCAGCAGAACCGCGGCAAGTAAAAGCCAGGGTTTGATCTCCGTTCCCGGCTGAACGTCATAGCCGCGTGCCTCCACGCCATTGGGGATATCGCTGATCGCGGCAATGCCGTCGGTACCCGACGACACATTCAGGGCGCGCCGCGCGCTTCCCTTGCCGTAATAGCCGGGTGGCGAAAGGTGAGAGGGCCGGGCCTCCACGAAGTCCGCGCCCCTGATGGCCGCCGCTTCCGCCGGCGGCGCGCCAAGCGCTCCGAACCCGTTCATGGTGCGCAATGGCGGATAGACAATATCGCCTTCCTTGCCGGCGACGCCCCGGCTCAGCCCGGCAACGCGTTCCAGCATCTGTATAAAAAGTCCGGATAGCGGGAGGTTCGACCAGTCCGTATTGGCGGTCACATGGATCAGGACGACCCATCCTTCGCCGCGCCGTTCGGCGGTTACCAGGGGGGTGCCATCCGACAGCCGCACCCAAGTGCGGTCGTTAAGATCCAGTGTCGGTTCCGCCAGAATCTGCTTTTTGATCCTCACATCCGGCGGGATTTGCAGGCCGTGGAACGGGCTGCCCTCCTCAAACGGCATCAGGCGCGCGGGCTCGCTCCATGACATGGCGCCCCCCAGCTCGCGGCCGGTATTGCGAAGGCGGACCGGCGACAGCGCGTCGCCATCGCGCTTCATTCCGGGCCCCGCAAAGCGCAGCAAGACGCCGCCTTTCTCTATCCAGCCCAGAATGCGTTCCCGCTCGGCGCCGGTCAGCTTGACCGCGTCGGCCAGAACGATCATCGCCTGTTCGGCATCCAGAAGCTGATCCGGCGTTCCCCGGCGGACATCGCTGAAGGGTTCCAGCGCGCGGGCAATGTAATAGTTGCTGCTCAGAAGCGGCTGCGCTTCCGACCCGCCACGGGCCGAAACGATTCCGACCGGACGGCGGCGCCAGCGTTCATCCATCAGGAACGCGGCTCCCGCGCCTGTTTCACCCTCAATCGCGATCCGCGCCGCGCGGTTTCTTATGTCGCTCGGAATCTGAAAGGACACCTTGGCGGATGAGTCGCCATCCTCAAATACCGCATCGGCGCGCCCTAATAGGCGCCCCTCGTCGTCATCCAGCCGTACACGCAGTTTTTCTGCGCCAGCCGACCCCGCCCGCAGCACGATCGTGGACAGACCGTCAATCTCGCTGACCGGCGCCTTTACGAGATGCGCTGTCGCGGGACCGCCATGCCGAAACAGCTGCAATGACCCGAATTCCTGAAGCCGCTGCACTAAATCGGTCACATCGTTATCGCCGTGTCCGTCCGAGAGATAGGCGACATGGGCGGATCCTGTCACGGAAAGTCCGGCAATCGCCCCCAATGCCGCGCGGCGGTCGGTTTTCCAGGGGAGCGGCTGCAGGGTGCGTAATGTCTGGCGTGCATCCTCCGGGCGCAAAAGGCCGGTAGGTTGGACCTTGCCCTTAATCGCATCCGGCGCGGTCGCCAATATACTGGCGGTGCGGCCTTCCCGTTCCGCCTGATTGATCAGGGACCGTCCCGTCTGCTGCGTTTTCTGCCAGTTCGGCGCCGCTGCCCATCCGTTATCGACGACCAGGATGAGCGGGCCCGTCCCGAATATCCTTTCGCCCGGGTTCCAGAGCGGGCGTGACAGACCAAGAATGACGAGCGCGGCAATGAGGAGCCGCAACAGCAGCAGCCAAAGCGGCGTTTGCGCGGGTGTTTCTTCCTGCTTCTCCAGCTTGAGCATGAAGCTTAGCGGCGGAAAGGGTTGAACCCTGAGCAGGGGCGGTGTGATTCGCAATATCCACCAGATGACCGGCAAGGCCGTCAATGCCAGCAATATCCAGGGCGAGGCGAAGACAAGAGAGCCGAGCTCAAGCATGGCGGCGCAATTCCCCCAGTTCACCGATCGCGTTGAAAAGCGCCAGCAACGCCGTTTCGGGCGGGTGGTCGGTGCCGTGATTGGTGCAGCTCCAGCCCGAGGCCTGCGCGATCGAGGCTACGGCCGCGCGATGATTCGCCATCAGCTTGTTGAACTCGCTACGGACGGTTTCGACGCGCCCGATCATTAACGATCCTTCGCCTTCCAGGCCATCGAACCGGATGCGGCCGGAAAACGGCAGGGTCTGCTCCGCCGGGTCGAATATTTGAAGTAAATGTCCCCTTATGCCTTGCGTGGCGTACCAGCGAATTGATTTTTCAATCTCTTCCGGAGGCGACAGGAAGTCCGAAATTATCACGATATGCGCATAGCGCGGCAGGTCCGCTGACGGCGGCAATGCCTCCGCCTCCGCAGCGGGCGGGCGGCCCAGAATATCCGCCATACGGTCAAGCGCGGGCCGGTTTGAAATAGGCGGCATGTCGGTTCCCATCAGGGCGATGCGCTCTCCCGCCTGGACCAGCAGCGACCCCAGCGCCAGCGTGAGGACCGCCGCACGCCATGATTTGTCCGGGAGATCGCGGTTAGATTTGAAATCCATCGACGGCGACCGGTCCAGCCATATCCAGACGCTTTGGGCGATTTCCCATTCATTTTCGCGAATAAAGGCCTGGGTGCGCCGGGCCGTTTGCCGCCAGTCGATTCGTTGAACCGTGTCGCCTTGCTGATAAGGGCGGAATTGCCAGAATGTATCGCCTTGACCGACCCGGCGGCGGCCATGCACCCCTTGCATGATCGTCGCCGCGACGCGCTCCGCCGCGACCTGAATTGCGGGCAGCGCGGCCGCCGCTTGTTCAGCGTCCCTTCTGATGATTGCGGCGGTATCGGCGGGCATCGGCGCGGTTCAGTGCGAATTACGCAAAGGGTTGGCAAAGATTACCGATCACATCGTCCACCGTGATCCCATCGGCGCGTGCGCCAAAGGTGAGGGCGATGCGATGACGCAGTACCGGTTTGGCGAGTTCCACCACGTCATCGATGGACGGCGCGTAGCGGCCTTCCAGCAGTGCCCGGGCACGCACCGCAAGCATCAATGCCTGGCTGGCGCGGGGACCCGGACCCCACATGACCTGTTCCCGGATTTCCGGGCGGGCGGATTCTTCCGGTCTTCCCGACCGGACCAATTCGAGGATGGCTTGCACGACGCTGTCCCCGACCGGTATCTGGCGGACAAGCGCCTGTGCCGCAATAAGTTCCTCCGCCGTCAGGACCTCGGCCGCTACATGGGTCTCATTGCCGGTGGTTTTCAACAGCACTTCACGTTCCGCATCCGCGGTGGGGTAAGTGATGTCGACCTGCATCAGGAACCGGTCGAGCTGCGCTTCCGGCAGGGGGTAGGTGCCTTCCTGTTCGATCGGGTTCTGGGTGGCCAGCACGTGAAAGGGTTTGGGCAGATCGTTGGAGGCTCCGGCTATGGAAACACGCCGTTCCTGCATTGCCTGCAGCAGCGCCGATTGCGTGCGCGGGCTGGCGCGGTTGATTTCGTCGGCCATCAGAAGCTGGCAGAAAACCGGCCCCTTGATAAAGCGGAAGGATCGCTTGCCGTTTTCGTCTTCATCGAGAATTTCCGAGCCGACGATATCGGCCGGCATCAGGTCCGGCGTGAACTGGATACGTTTGTCATCCAGCCCCAGTACGGTGCCAAGCGTGTCCACCAGCAATGTCTTGCCGAGGCCGGGGACGCCGATCAAAAGCATGTGACCGCCAGCGAGAACCGTGGTCAGCGTCTCCGCGATGACCCGTTCCTGCCCATAGATCACACGGCCGACGCTTTCGCGCACCTGACCCATACGGCCGCCGAAGGCCTCTATTTCGGCGGCGAGATGCGACGGCGGCGCGGATGCTTCGTTTGCCCCTTCTGCGGCAGATGGGTTAAGAGAAGAAGTCTCTGTCACGTTTTCCTCCAAGGTCGGGAGCGCCTCAACATGGAAAAATCCATCCTAGCGGGGTTGAATGAAACGGCTTCAGGAAAATCCTCCGAAGGCCAACAATTCTGCGGCGATATCGACATGCGGATCGCCCGCGACGGGACATGGTTTTATCATGGCTCACCTATCGGCCGAAAACAAATGGTAAAGCTGTTTTCCACAGTCCTGAAACGGGACGAAACCGGGGATTTCTGGCTTGAGACTCCGGTCGAAAAATGCCGGATAAAGGTCGATGACGCGCCATTCGTCGCGGTGGCGATGGACGCGACCGGAACAGGCAGTGATCAGTCTCTTGTTTTTAGAACCAACCTCGAAGACACCGTCACGGCCGGCCCCGACTTCCCGATCCGTGTGACTATTGATCGGGACAGCGGTGAACCGTCGCCCTATGTTCTGGTAAGGGACCGGCTTGAAGCGCTTATTGCCCGGGCGGTTTTCTACGACCTCGTCGAGCTTGGGGTCGAGGAGATGCGCGCCGGCGGGCCGGTTCTGGGCGTCTGGAGCGGCGGCGTGTTTTTCGAACTGGGTTATGTGAACGGGCATGGTTGATTGCGGCCACATACGGGACATTTTCCCCGGTCCCGGAATGCATCCGCCGGGGTCTGGGAAGGATATGGTTTGGCCCGCGCCAAAAGTGAATGGCGAAAAAACCATTCGCTCCGCTGCCGTTCTGGTGCCCTTGATCGATCATGCGGACGGCTTGACGGTTCTTTTGACCCAGCGGACATCTTCGCTGCCTGATCACGCGGGGCAGGTGGCTTTTCCCGGCGGTCAGGTGGAACCTGTCGATCAGACGGCCGAGGACACCGCGTTGCGTGAGGCGCATGAGGAAGTCGGGCTGCATCCCCGTCTGGTTGAACCGGTGGGGCGGTTGAGCCCACGGGACACAAGGACCGGTTTTCGGGTGATGCCCGTGGTGGGGCTGGTCCGTCCGTCTCTGGAGACACGTGCTGACCCGGGGGAGGTCGAACATATTTTCGAAGTGCCCCTTGCCGAAGTCGCCGATGGTAGCAATTTCAAGCTGGAACCGGTCGAGACGCGCGGCGTGATGCGGGAATACTGGGTGATGAAGCACGATTCCTTCTTTATCTGGGGGCTGACAGCGCGGATACTGCGCGAACTGTCGATAGTATTGAGGCAATCATGATTCGCGTTTTGTTGTTGACGGTGGTGCCGTTATTTCTGCCCGCCGTGACGTATATTCTCTGGCGAACCTTTGCGCCGGTCCGCTATGGCGGTTCCGCCGCGATTGCAAAGGATGAGTGGGAACCGCTGCCCTGGCGGTGGCTGGTCCCCATCGGCGTGTTCCTGATGGCGATCGCTATTGCGATTTCGATTATTTTTCCAGATTTGCTGGCGGACACCGGTTCGATTCAGCAGGGTTGACCGCGATCATGACGGATTTGGCTCCCTCCGACCGGCTTGAACCGCAAGGCTGGATGATTGCCGCGCCCGTTGCGCATGTGATGGAAGCGCTTTCCGGTGGGGGGCATCCCGCGCGGTTCGTCGGCGGTTGCGTGCGGGACGCGCTGATCGGCCGGCCGGTGCGCGACATTGATATCGCCACGCCGGAGCCGCCGGAAAATGTCATGCGGCTTCTTGAGGCCGCCGGAATACGGGCTATTCCCACGGGGCTCAAGCATGGGACGGTGACCGCGGTTTCCGAGGGACAGCCGTTTGAGATCACGACGCTCCGGGTCGATGCCGAAACCGATGGGCGCTGGGCGCGGGTGGAGTTTACGGAAGACTGGCGGGCAGATGCGCGCCGCCGCGATTTCACCATGAACGCGCTCTATTGCGATCCGGATGGCGCGATTTACGACCCGGCCGGCGGCGTCGATGATTTGAGGGCGGGGTGCGTCCGCTTTATTGGCGAGGCATCGGCCCGTCTTGCGGAGGATTATCTCCGCCTGTTGCGTTTTTTCCGTTTCTCCGCCTGGTATGGCAAAGGTACGCCCGATGAGACCGGGCTTGCCGCCTGCCGCGCCGCCGCGCCGCATCTGCCCGAATTGTCCGGCGAACGCGTTTGGCAGGAATTGTCGCGGCTGCTGACCGCCCCGGATCCCGCGCCGACGCTCGCTTTGATGACAGCGCAGGGCATACAGCCGCATCTATTGCCGATTGAGGGCACCGAAAAGATGGATGCCGACCGAGTAACCGCCATGGCCACGGTGGAAGAAAACTATCAGGCCGCCCCGGATGCCATTCGCCGGCTGGCGGCCTGGCTGAGCGCTGCGCTCGATGGCGACGAAAAGAAAAAGCAGGATTCCGTCAGAAAGGTCAGCAGCCGGCTGGTGCATTCCAATCAGGAACGGGCGCGGCTGAGAAATCTCCTGCTGCCGGAATACCGGCCCGGTGCTGACATATCCGCGGCCGAAAACCGGAAAATTCTCTATTGGCTTGGCGATGCCAGCGCCTTTATCGATCTGGTGCTGTATCGCTGGGCATTGAACGGCGGGGATAATACCGCCTGGGGCACGACCGCCGATCTGCCCCTCACTGATCCGCCGCCCGCCTTTCCACTTGGCGGGGACGATGTCATGGCGCTTGGCATCGCACCGGGGCCGCGTGTCGGCGAACTTCTGGCCGCCGTTGAGGAATGGTGGGTCGATCGCGATTTCGCGGATGACCCGGATGCGTTGCGTGAGCGGTTAGGCGCGCTCGCGGCGGGTTAAGGCCATTTCACCTCCGGCGGCATCGACATCAGGATCGCCTCGGTGTTGCCGCCCGTGCGCAGGCCGAACTTGGTGCCCCGGTCGTAAAGCAGGTTGAACTCCACATAGCGCCCGCGCCGGATCAGCTGGTGTTCGCGCTGTTCCGCCGTCCACGGTTGGTTCATCCGCGTGCGCACGATTTCGGGATAGGTTTCCAGAAAAGTGCGCCCGACATCCTGGGTAAAGGCGAAATCCTTTTCCCAGTCTCCCGTGTCCAGATAGTCGTAAAAAATGCCGCCCGCGCCGCGTGGTTCTTCCCGGTGAGGCAAGTAAAAATACTCATCGCACCATTTCTTGAACCGCTCGTAATAATCCTCCCCATGACGGTCGCAGCAGGATTTAATCGGCGCGTGGAAAGCCTCTGCCGCCTCGTTATCCGGATACATCGGGGTCAAATCCATACCGCCGCCGAACCACGCCTTGCTGGTGACGATAAAGCGGGTGTTCATATGGACAGCCGGAACCAGCGGCGAACACATATGGGCGACCAGTGATATGCCGGATGCCCAGAAGGCGGGGTTTTCCTCCGCGCCCGGTATTTCCTTGCGGAATTCGGGAGAAAACTCGCCGTGAACGGTGGAAATATTGACGCCGACTTTTTCAAAGACCCGGCCCCGCATAACAGACATGACGCCCCCGCCGCCGGCGTTGCCGCTGTGACCTGTGCGATCCCAGCGCGTGCGTTCAAAGCGCCCCGGCGCGCCGCCATCGTTCGGCGCTTCCACCGTGTCTTCCAGATTTTCAAATGCCGCGCAAATCTGGTCGCGCAGGCTTTCGAACCAGCTGGAAGCGGTTTTTTTCCGGTCGTCAATCGTCACGTTCATTCTCCTTTCCCGGGATAGGCGGGTATCCACCGGTTTGGCGCAATCCTTCGCCCAATGCAATGGCCGCCGCCGCCGCGACGTTGAGCGAGCGTCTGCCCACCGCCATGGGGATCAGTATGCGCGCATCGGCGTCATTGTGTATCTGATCCGGCACCCCCGCCGATTCGCGGCCCATAACAATCGTGTCGTTTTCGTCAAAGCGGAAATCGGTCAGCGGCGTGGCGGCCTTCGTTGTCATCAATATCACCCGGCCCGGTGTTTTGGTGCGGAATGCCTCCCAGTTCGGATGCCTGACCAGACGTGCATTATCCATATAATCCATGCCCGCGCGCCGCATGCGCCGGTCATCAAGCGGAAAACCGCAGGGTTCCACGATATCGACGGCCACATCCAGGCAAGCGGCAAGGCGCAGGATCGTTCCCGTGTTCTGTGGGATGTCGGGTTGATAAAGGGCAAGACGCATCGGGCTGGACTTTGCATATTCGCGATTATCTATTATACCCCTTGGCCGGAACACCGAACGGTGTGACAAGGACCTGTTTGCTGCGGCGTTACGCCGCAGTTTTTCCGTCCGTCGGGGCGCTATTGAATAGGGGGCGTTTTCCGCGCGCGGAAGAAAAAAGAGGGAAAATATGGCGAGTTCTGCTGAAAATACCGCAGCGGGCCACGGAGAAGACGGCGAAACAAGGCGCGACTTTCTTATGTTGGCGACGGGGGCATTCGGTGCCTTCGGTGTCGGCGCCGCTGTCTGGCCCCTGATTGATCAAATGAATCCAGCGGCGGATACGCTGGCGCTGTCCACAATTGAGGTCAATCTGGAACCGATCCAGGAGGGGCAACGCGTCGCTGTCAAATGGCGCGGCGTGCCCGTTTTTATAACCAAGCGGACACCCGGGCAG
>Ga0181582_10003819_pt1 | contig 12169 bp, 9 predicted proteins | sample 071ome_32_FD_132438 | JGI IMG/M metagenome (GOLD analysis project Ga0181582, IMG submission 132438) | Coastal salt marsh microbial communities from the Groves Creek Marsh, Skidaway Island, Georgia - 071405AT metaG (megahit assembly) | ecosystem: Environmental > Aquatic > Marine > Intertidal zone...
GCCATCAAAGGTCGTCGGCACGCCGAACAAGCCACACGGCGCGAGGTTGAGCGTTGACGGCGAGGAGAACGCGGCGTCGAAGGAAACGGGGGATGTAAAACCCAAGACGAAAACGATCGACATAGCGCGTTTGACGACGCCCTTCATGCGTCACTCGCGGTCGTCGACGTCGAACGCGTCGCAGACGAAGAAGCCCAAAGCCAAGGGACGTCGACGGACGGACGGCGAACCCGTCGAAGACCGGTTACTGAGAGATTGGATTTTAAAACAAGCGAGAGAGACGGCGCGACTAGAGGATATTCGGCGCGCGGAGATGGAGACGTCGAAACGCGTGTTGTTGACGCCGCAAGAGATTAAGAAAAGCATGGAAGCGATGCGCGCGCGCGATCAACAGACCGCGGCGCGTCAAGAACACCGACGAAAAGCTGCCATCGCCGAGGAACGCAAAATGGCGACGACGAGCGTGTCTGAACATATAGGTACTCGCACGCGCAAGCTCACGTCGAGTTTACCAGACTTTGCGGCAAGACAGAAATCGTACGCCAACGCGTCGGCGCAGACCGCCGAGCGTTTGCGTCGTGAGTTAGAAGAGGAACGCTTGGTCAAGGAGACGGCGAATAGCGCCGCCGTCGAACGCGTGCCCATCACTAGACGCGCCGCGGGGACGCACCGCACGCTCGAGGACCTGAACGCGTGGAACGAGCGACGCATGGAAAAGCTTCGAATAGCCAAAGCGAAGGCGATGGACGCGGAGATCGCCGCCGCCACGTTCAAGCCAAACTTGGACCCGAAGTCACTGCGTCTCGCGCTCAAGAAGCGAATGTCTGAGAAGAAGGCGCGCGGCGTCTCGAACGGCGTCGCCGCGAGCAAAAGCGGTAGTCCCCGCGTCGGCGCTCGCGGGACGTCGCACCCGACGTTCACGCCCGAAATCAACAAACGATCGTCCGATTTAGCTTCCAATCGCCGCGACAGTCAGAACGGCGCGTCAGTGCACGAACGTCTGTACAGCGTGGCGAAATCGGGGGTGACGAGATACGTCGAAAACGCCACGCCTCGCCGCCGCGGCGCGTCCGCGACGAAGACGCCGATCGAACCGTGGGGTGGATACGGCATCGACGACGTCGCGCAAGACGCCGACGACGCGGCGTCTGGTTTCATTTCGCTCTCCGAGATTGCGGCCGAGTGATTCGAGTAGTTATGTTTTTCTCCTTCTTCAAAGTCCAAACAAAAAAAGTTGAGCGAACGAACGAGTCCCTCTCGCAACCCTCCCTCAGAGACAACCTCGCCCTCGTTCGTGGCGACGATGCGCGCGATGAGCTCGACGAACGCGTCTGCGGTGGCGTCGTGTTCGCACCGCGCGTCGTCCTCGTCCCCGTCCTCGTCCTCGTCGCCGCGCGCGCACGTCCGTCGCGTCGATTCTTCGGCGCGCGCGGGACGACTGCGCGCGCGCGCGTTCGAAATGGACGTCGCGCGCGCCCACGCGCTTCCACCGGGCGTCCGCGCGCACCGCCGCGCGCGTCGCGCGATAGTCACGGCGATGAGCGACGCCGTCGCGAGAGGTGACGGCGACGACGGCGGCGACGAGGGACCGAGTCGCGCGCTCGGCCGCACACGACTCCAACGCGTCGTCGACTCGTTCAGGAAACAAAGTCTCAAGCGCGCCAAGAGAAATCTCACAAAGCTCCCGCTCGCCCTCATCTCCCTCTTGGTGGGGTTTTCCATCTGCGCTCTCCTCCCGCACCCGGAGAGTCCACAGGATGCGTTCATATCGTTTACCATTATTTTGCTCAGCGAATTCGTCTCGAGCGTCTTGTACGGCGGCGATAACCAGGGCGGCATCTTACGATGGGTTCGCGACGGCGATTGGTTACCGACGGTGTTGAACTGTTTCAAGATTGGCGTCTTGTACGGTTTATTCTGCGACGCCTTCAAGGTGGGCTCGTGATCGTCCTTCGGTAGTTATCAACAAAGTCGAAAGTTGAAAAGTCAGTCAGTTCAGTCACTTTCCTCTCGGTCGCGTCCCCAGATGTCGTCGTCGTCGTCGTCGCGCGCGCGCGCGCCGCGCGTGACGATTGAGATTAACGATACGCTCCGCGACATTCTGCGCGCGACGAGCGCGTCGACGAGCGCGGATGAGACGCTGCGACGACGCGCGAGCGCATCGTTGTGCGAGACGACGGTCGATTATCGCGTCGTGTTCGACGCGTGCGCGCACGCGAGAACGACGATGGAGAGACGCGAGTGGAGGAAGACGATCGTGCGCGAGAATGTGATTGCGAAAAGTCTTCGATTCGACGTCGATCGCGACGCGGAGACGCCGGAACTCACGGAGGAGGACCGAGCGGCGCAGCGGGCGCACCGCGAACGCATGCGCGCGTTGCGAGACGCCGTCGAGGAACAGAGGTACGAGATGATGACTCGAGACGTCCGAAGGTCGAGAAGTTCGAACGCGCGCGCGTCCTCTTCGTTCGGGGCGGGCGTCAAGGAGGAGACGCGCGCGTATGGATTCGCCGCGCATGTCGCGACGGTGATGTTCGCCTTCGCGGCTGCGGGATACGTCGGCGGCGGCGCGTTGGAAGGCGCGGCGAACGGCGCGCCGTGGGCCAGGGGGTTGTGTGCCGCTCTGGGCGCGGCGTTTGGTCTCTTCACGGAGGCGGGCTTGATGATCTTACGAGATTCTCGCGTGTAGATTGTAGTATTGTGGTACTGTACAGTGGTAGCTTTCGTCGGTTGAGTCGCTTTTCGTTCGTTCGTTCGTTCGTTCGTTCGTTCGTTCGTTCGTTCGTTCGTCGTCTCGCGTCAACGCGCATGTATTAGTAATCAATCAGCCCCGAGTCGTCGCCCGCGACCGGCAAAGTACCTCGTGTGCGGCGGTTGCACGGCGTTGGACGCCGCGTGCACGGCGCCGCTTCCGCTATTTATGTAATCCGCCAACGCGCGCGCAAACTTTGGCGTCGGAACGAGCGATCGACATCCCGCGTGCGCCGGGTACAGCGTCGTCATAAAGTACCACGCGTGTCCGGCGATGATGCCCAAGAAATCTGGCATCGGATCGCCTCCCATGAGCATCGTCGTCAAGAGCATGGCCCACGGAAAGTAAAACGCGCCGACGCGCACGACGCCCATGAGCGACACCCTCGCGTGAGGATTCTCTCGACTCCACATGTACAGACACATGAAAATTAAGCTATCCGCGTAAAATACCTGCGCCAACGACGGCACGACGAACTCCAACGGCGTCAACACCGCGACGCCGAAGAGTAAAAACGTGATGAAATCCGCCGTCCCCGTCGCCCCCGTAAACGTCTGTCGCTCCAGCGACACCGCGTACTGCGCGATCATCACCAGACGCATCGCAAATCCCAACGAAAACTTTCCTATGAAGACGAAATTCGTCAACACGCGCCACACCTCCCAACCGTCGCGCACGCGCGCCCACGACAGCGCCATCGATCGCGGATTGACGAAATTCAGATGAAAACCGATCGTCGACAGCGCGCACGACGCGAACCAAAACTTGGATATCGGCGGTAACGACGCGTACCACTCCCCGGGTCCATCGTTCGCCATCGTCTCGCGTCCGCGCGCGCGTCTTCTCGTCCGTCGCTGGAGGGGACGTCACCCAATGCGGTGGCGTCACGAATGCGTCACGACTCATCTTTCGTCACTCTCGAGCGCACGGCGTCGCGTCCGCGTCAAGGAGCGCGCGTCGTGGCCGTAGCCGTCATCGTTGACGACGCCATGTCCTCGATCGCGCGACGCGTCGTCGTGTTCGGTGGGAACGGGTACGTCGGGTCCGCCATCGCGCGCGCGCTCGTCGGTGCGTCCGAGTCACAGAGCGCGTCGACGTCGACGTCGACGTCCGTGTCGGCGCCGAGCGTGAAAATCGTGTGCGCGTCTCGCTCCGGCGCCCCTCCCGCGTGGGCGCGCGGGGAGGCGTGGGTCGAACGCGCGGAGTGGGTGCGATGCGACGCGCTCGACGCCGCCGCGTGCGAGGCGACGACGCGCGACGCGGACGCGGTGGTGACGGCGATAGGGGCGTTACCTCTGCCGTGGATGCGCGCGGAAGACATCGTGCGATTGAATGGGGACACGAACGTCGTTCCAGGACGCGCGGCGATGATGAATGGGACGAAGAGATTGGTCGTCGTCGGGGCGACGATTCCGCCCTTGGCGCCGGGTTTGGCGTCGTACGCGCGAGGGAAAGCGCTCGCCGAGGCGTTCGCGCGAGACGAGTTCGCTTCAGTGGACGAAGGAAGAAGCGCCGTCGTGTTAAAACCAGCCGCCGTGAGCGGGACGAGACGCGTGGGCGGTGGAGTGAGTCTACCGCTCTCCCTCGTCATGGATCCCGCGCGCTTTTTCATTCGCGCGACGGGGTGGTCGGCGGCGCTCGAGCACGCGCCCGTACCTCTAGAAAACGTCGCGCGCGCGGCTGCGCGAGCCGCGCTGGACGTCGAATGCGAGACGTTCGATCGAGGATTCAGCGTCGTGTCCAACAGTTCGCTCATCACGGAAGACTATCATCATCATCTTTGAATTGAAAAAACGCGCGGCGTCTTCGCGCGTACGCGTCCTAGCTCTTCGCTCACACTATTCCCGCAGCCTCCGCTATGGCTTGTTTCGCCCGTCCCAATCGACGTCTGCGTTCCCACGGCATCTCGTCGTCGTGTACGCGCACGCGTCGCGTCGGTTCCTCATCCGACTCTTCGAGCGTCACGCGCACGTGACTTCGCGGCCGATGCATCGTCCCCGCCCGTCCTCGTCCGTGAATGGACACGCGTCTGAGATACTGTCCCTTCCCACACGTCGCCTCCGCGACGATGAGTCGATCGCGATCGAGTCCTTGATTATTCACAGCGTTTCCGATCGCGCTCTGAATCACCTTTCCGATCGTCTTCGCCACGCGTTTCGGACTCAGGTTGCACTGAATCAGCGCGTCCTCGGCGCGAAGACCGCGCACGACGCGTAAAAACGCGCCAAACTTTTTCGGCGACCCTTTCGCCCCTCTCAACACCGCGCTCGCGCGTTCGGAGAGACCACCGTCCGTGAGCGCGCCCGGTATGAACGCTCCGCGCATCGCGCTCGCCGGCGCGGGCGCCCGTCGAAGCGGACTCGCGCCGGGTTCGTCCCCGCGCGTCGCCGTCGACGCCCCGTCGTTCCCAGACTCGGCGAACGCGCCCGCGGACGCGCGCGCCCCGCGCGCGGCGAACGGTACCGAGCCATCCACCCCCCACGCGCGCGTCACCGTCGTCGCCGTCGTCGAGCGCGTCACCGTCGTCGACCACGCGCCCTTTCCCGCCGCGAGGTTCTCCACCACCGCGGCGCGCGCAAAGGATGTGGACGCGAGCGCGCTCGATCGCGCGCGACCGCCGACGGCGCGCCACAGTTTGGACGCCGCGCCGGACATGTCGACGAGACGAGACGAGACGAGACGAGACGCGCGGTGCGGTGCGGTGCGGTGTCGCGTCGCGTGCGACGACGAATGGCGCCGAAATGGACATGTCGAGGGTTTATGATTGGAGAGAGAAAGGAAATCGTCAGTCGCGACGACAAACTACGCGGGGCGGGATGTAAGGTGTCAAGACGCGGCTCAGAGTTTAGAGTTCGCCTCCGTGTTCGTGTCGACGCCGCGCGCGCGCGTCGGCGTCGTCGGGAACGTCGACGGGGTCGGTGTCGTCGAAATCGAACCATTCCTCGTCGGCGAAGACGTCGTCGGCGTCGCGGTGTAAACGGCGCTCGGCGCGCTCGCGTCTCCACAGCTCCGCCTGTTCGCGACGCACGGCTTCCCAATCCACGGGTTCGTCCGCGGCGTTTTCGGTGACGTCCCCGTCTCCGTCTCCGTGTCCGTGTTCGTCCGTATCTCCGTCGCCGTTCGCGCGACGGTTCTCGACGTGAAATTTCGCGTTGTCGAGGAGGTTCCACACCGCCGCCGAGTTGCCGGTGGGGGTGTTTTTCAATTCAGACGTCGACGCCATGCACATGAGGGTGATCATGGCGTCGTGCCAAAGCTCTCGTCTCGCGCGCTCCTGCGCGGCGTCGAAGACGTGGTGCACCACCTGGTCGAGCGCCTCGGGGGATAACTTTTCACCGGAGAGGGCGCGTTCGACGTGCGCGTGCGTCTCGAGCGCGCCTTCGTCTCGCAACCACTCGAAGCATCGCCACCGTTCCATGTCTTTAATTTTCATCTCCGCTAGGGCCACATCGGGAGAATTGACGAAATCTATCACTCGCTGCGTCGTCTTCTTCGCGCCCTTGTACGCTATGCCTCGCCGCTTGTAGGCGCGCGGAAACAGTTGCACCGTCGGCAAACCGGTGATTTCGTATCTCGCTGCGGCGTCTCGAGCGGTGTCGACGTCGATTCGACCGACTTTGACGGGTCGACCCGTGAGACGACGCTCTTTCGCAAAGTGCGCGCCCACCTGTTCGTAATCCCTCTCGAACGCTTTGCAGTGTCCGCACCATTTCGCGTAGAACTCAATCAAGACGTCGTGCGTCTCGTCTCGCACGTACGCGTCGACGTCGTCGCCCGTCACCTCGTCCACCACGGGCGGCACGACCACGCGTTCGCCAACTCGCCGCCCGAGCGCGTAATTCAACCACTCCACCGTCTCTTTGACGTTCAGCGCGCCCTTATACCTATTCGGCGTGCGTATCTTCGTCTCCCCGCTCGGCGTCACGTAATACCATCGATTCTTCTTCAAAATGGTCACGAACGGCGCGTTCGTCGCGTTCAACGCCGCCGTCGCGTTCGGCGTCTCGCGCGCGTCTGGTATTTCGACGAACACGACGCTCGACGACGCGTCCACGGACGTCTCCGCATCCTTCTTTGCGAATAACTCCGCCGCGTATCGAAACTCGTCGGCGTACGTCGCGCACAGTTCGCAGTGCGGCACGAAGAGTCCCAACACCACCGTGCGCTCGCGAAGCGTATCGAAGAGTTCGCGTTCGTCCAGGGTGGAAAAATAATTCGTCGTCATCGTCGTGCGTCCACCCGTCGTCGTCGTCGTCGTCGTCGTCGCATCCTTCGTCGTCTCCATCGCCCACGATGTCTCGAGCGTCATCGTGAACATCACCGCGACGACGACGACGGTCCACGCGCGGCGCGTCGTCTCGATCCATCGTCCCATTCGCCCCCGACGCGCGCGCGTCATCGCCACCGTCCGACGCGCCTCGCCTCGCGCCTCGACCGCGTCGCCACCTGACGTTGAGCCGATTGCGTTGAAAATTGAAAAACAACACTCGTCAGAGCGCGACGACGTCTCCCGTCGTCGTCGTCTCCCGTCGTCGTCGTCGTCGAGTCGGGAGAGACGACGCACGTCGACGCGCGTCGTCATGCGTCGCGCCGCCGAAGATAACGCCGACGTCACCGCGAACGACGACGACGATGATTTCGAACGCGCCTATAACGCCACCGCGCAGATTCACGAAGACATGCGCGACGCGACGCGCGCGTTCCACGAGGACGACCGCGCGCGCGCGCGGTATTGGAAAAAAGTAAAATGTCGTGAAAATCGAGCGTTGGTGACGTTTTTAGAGGAATACGCGCGCGAGATCGAGGGTGGTCCGAGCTCGGGGGCGTCGGCGCGTCGGCTCGGCGTCGACGGGACGACGCCGTATTCGATGGCGCTTCGAAACGCGAGTAAGGCGTGCGCGCGATCGACGACGGCGGTGACGACTAGGATGAGCGCGATGGCGTTGCGCGGCGTCGGGGTGAAGATGGTGGACGTCATCGAACGGTTTTGGCGTCGTAGTCATCGACCGACGAGGACGGAGTACGGCGAGACGCTTCCGGCGATGCGACTGGGAACGTTCGGGGAGACGGAGGAGAACGGGACGGGGCGAACACATCTCGGGGCGTCGTATTTCGACGCACCTCGAGCGTCGTCACCGCCCGCGCGCGCGAAGACGAGCGAACCGCGCGTGCATCGAGCTCGAGCTCGAGACGAAGACGACGAAAACGACGCGTCCGCGCCCAAGCGTCGCCGCGGCGCCGCCAAAACCAAGACGTGGGTGCCGGGATATCGCACGGCGCCCTTCGCGCTCCTCGTCACCATGCACAAACTCGCGCTCGAGGGAAGAGAGGTGGTGACGAAACGCGAACTCGAGGACGAGGCGGAGGCGAGCGGGTTGAGTGAACGCGGAATTAAACCCAAGGCGCCGTCTCGCGCGGGTCCGTCCTTCGGAGGCGCGCGCGCCGGGACACACTTTACGTATTCGGGATGGAGCTGTTTCAATAAACAGCTCAAGGCTGTGCAAAACGGATACGAGGAACCCATGGTGCACACGTGGAAGAAATCGACGCTCATGCAGATTCGTCTGAGCGAGACTGGTCGAAAACTCGCCGAAAAGTTGCACGCCGCCGCCGAGTCGAGAGGCGATTGCGCGTGCGGTTTCGCGCGAGGCGTCGAAAAGGAAGAAGACGCTTTCGGCGCGAGAGACGCCGCCGCGGATGACGACAACAAGGAGGACGACGACGGCGATTTGGTCATGCTCGACGAACACGGCGCGTGGACGCCCGTGCCTTCGCAGACGGCGCGCGAACCGACGACGTCGGCGGCGCGACCCGTCCCGCGCCCGGTCGCCCTCTCCAATCTCGTCACGCCGTCTCGACGAGGATGGACGCTCCCGCCGCTCGCGCCCGGACAGACGTACGCGGACGCGTACGACACCGTGCTCATCATCGATAGTTCGGAACAAAAGATGAACGAATCGCACATCGGGTACTTTCGCGCGCACGGCGTCGAGACGGTGCGCATGAGACTCGACGCCGGAGATTTCGCGTGGGTGGCGCGTCCGAAGACGTCGAGCGCGTCGACGAGTGTCGAGGACGCGTACGTGCTCGATTATCTGATCGAACGGAAAGAGGTGAAGGATTTACAGGCGAGTTTCATGCAGAGCAAGGATAAAGGAAATCGGTACCTGCGACAAAAGTACCGCATGATGAATTATTCTGGTATTAAAAACTTAATATATCTCGTCGAGGGCGACTTGTCGTCGACGACGACGGCGGTGGGAACGTACTTTCGAAACGGACAGGCGTTTCAGTCGGGCGCCAGCGGTATGCGACCGAAGGACATGCGCAAGAGATTATTGAGCACGCTCGCGCGCACGGAAATCGTTGATGGATTCAAGGTGGTGAACACTGTCGATTTGGACGGCACGAAACGATTGCTGACGCACGCGACGCTCGCCTTGCACGCGACGCTCGGACCACTCGAGAAATCAAAGGCGACGAGAAAGGCTCGAACGTTTGCCGAGTACGCGCGCGACTTTAAGGCTGCGCAGAGTCGAGAAGACTCTGTGAAAAACACGTGGACGTCCATGCTCGCCCAGGTCGAGGGCGTGGGACCGGAAAAAGCGGTGGCGATCGCCGACGTCTTTCCGACGCCGCACTCCCTGAAGACGCGCTTCGACGAGGACGCGAATCGCGCGTGTGCGGCGATCGCGAACATCTTAACCGCGTCGAAACGCGTGGGTCAAGCCGCGAGTCACCACATACAGCAAGCCTTCTTCCCAACCTATGCCTTTTGAGTGTAATATTGTACAATTTGATTCTTCTATCCCGAGCCTAAACGACTTGCGCGAGAATGCCCACGCGACGCCGGCGATACGTCTGAATGAGTTCTCGCGAGTATTCGTCCAAAGGCGCGAGCGCGGCGTCAATCTCTTCGGTCGCCGCCACCATATTTGTGTACATCTCTTTCGCGCGCTCTCGCACCGCGGCGATGGCCATCTCTTCGTCCCCGCACATTTCCTCAAACAAGAGGAGCATGGAATCGCTCACAAAGCCGTTATCGCCTAACACTAAATCTTGAATGATTCGCCTGCGTAAACCCGTCTGCGGGTCTTTGGCGTACGTCCCGTACTTTTCGCACACGAGTTTCACCACACGCTCCTTCTCTCGATGCCACACCTCGTCGTCCGGCGCCACGCCGCACAGCGCCTGGTACCAATCGAGCGCCACGCGTCCGTTTTCAAACAACTTCACGCGATTGAAGTCGTTTCTGCGCGGAATGAATCCGTAAAACAGGGCAAAGTGTCGATCGCTCTGGTCACCGTACGAAAACAACAATTCCTCTCCCTCCTTGACGTCCCTCGTCGTTCGCACGGTAAATTCGCCATCCTCCAACGACCAATCCGCGTTGACTTCGTTCGGCGCGCTCGTGTGATTGATCAAATCCGCCGCCGGCACCATGGCGCGTCTCGGAGGTCGACCGTCGCGTTCATTTTCGATTCGAAACGTCCTCGAGTGCACGAGAGACACCGCCCACCGCCATTCATCCTCACTCAACGCGTCATCGAGCGCCTTTTCCTTTTGAAACGACGTCTCGATTTGCTCCGCGAACGTCGTCGCCTCTCTCCGGCACTCGTCGTCGTCCAAACGCGCGGCGATAATTTCGACACATTTTGGATCGTTCGCGAGTCCTATCGCCGGCGCACCGAACGGCGGCAACGTCTTCGCGTACGCTCGCATGAAGATATCTCGCGCGTCGTCCTCCATCGCACCGTCGCCCGGCGTCTCCGACCCGTACCTCCGTCTCGTCTCCACCACGCGTCTCGCCAGTTGCCTCGCCCACGTCTTCGATTCGCTCGGATCGTCCACGAGCGCGCGTTCGGGCACCGCCACCGCCATAACGCGTTCACCGCGCGCGATGTCCGTCGTCGCCATCAATCCTCGCACGCCGTCCGCGTTCGCGCCGCACCGCACGCGCGCCGACGCGCCGACCGCGTCGAGGAGACGCACAACCGCCGCGTCGACGCCATCGCTCGTCGTCGGCGCGGATGAGACGCTCGACGCGCGCGAGACGCGACACCGACGCGCCGAGAACGTTCGCACGCTCGATGCGCGCGCTCGACGCACCGACGCGCGCGTCGTCACTGCGCGCATCGCGCGCGTTACAATCACGATGGACGGGGACGCGTTTTCTTCCTTCTTTTCCAGGCGACGGCGAGTCGCGCGTTTGACTGACTGGCTGACTGTCGTATGATACATTCTCTCTACTGGTGTATGGGTATTGGTGCGAGCGCGACGCGACGCGACGGTATCGTTCCTCGAACCGCGATGGGGCGCGCGTTCGCGTTGGCTCGCGGGCGCGTTCGGCGCGCGCTCAGTGTTGTCCGCCGCCGTACGAACCGTTCAAACCGCCAAAAATTTGCGGCGTGATCCCCTTGTCCAAGTACATCGAACGAAGCGTGCGTCGCACGACGTGGTTACGCCACTTTTTCCCCTCCTCAAAGTCTTCCGGCGTCTCTCGCACGCCCGCCATGCGCTTGGACTTGGCGGCGGTGAAGCCCGGGCTCGCGACGAGTTGTCTCGTGCAAAAGAACGTGCACAAACCCACGGCACCACCGATGGCGGCGAAGATGGGGTACACCTAGATTGTGTGTACGCGCGCGTCCTTCGTCAGTCGATCGGTCGGGGATGCGGGACGCGCGCGCGCATCGGTCGGTGCGCTCGATCGATCGTTCGATCGATCGATTCTTTTAGGGTATCCGTTCACGGTCGCGTCGTCGTCGTCGTCGCGTCGCGTCGCGTCGCGATGGGACACACCTCTGGTCTCAACCAACGCTGGGCGAACGTCGCGCCGCTCATGTCGTCGTCGTCGTCGTCGTCGTCGTCGTCGTCCGGCGTCCGGCGTCTGGCGTTCGCGGCGCATCTCGAGCGGGGAGGCGGGCTCGAGGATTCTCGCATCGACCGTTCGTGACTCAATGAGGAGGGGGGGTGCTCAGAAGGAAAAATCTACAAACGCAAAGGAGCAAGGCGACGCGACTACGCGCGTACAAAACTGGGGGAATTACGATCGCGCGGTGGCGTCGTGCGTGTCTCTACCGCTCTCGCGCGCGACCGTCGTCGGTCGGTGTCTGTCGAGTCGGCGAAGGCGTCGTCTGCGACGCGTTTGCCCTCGACTCGCGGGCGAGTTGGCGAAGACGGCGCTTCTCGCGCTCGCCGTTCCATTCGTCGACGATGAATTCCTTCACGGCGTCTTTGACAAAATTTTTCTTGCAGTTTTTCTGTAAATGACTTTTGTTCGCATCGTTTTGGGACATTTTCGCGTCGGGTCGACGGAACGCGTCGGTCACGCCGCTCGGGACGCGGCGACGAAGAGGTCGCGACGGGTGATGATGCCGACCAACGCGCCCTCTCGATCGTCGCTCGCGCCGTCGCGCA
>Ga0181582_10003839_pt1 | contig 12138 bp, 10 predicted proteins | sample 071ome_32_FD_132438 | JGI IMG/M metagenome (GOLD analysis project Ga0181582, IMG submission 132438) | Coastal salt marsh microbial communities from the Groves Creek Marsh, Skidaway Island, Georgia - 071405AT metaG (megahit assembly) | ecosystem: Environmental > Aquatic > Marine > Intertidal...
CTGCGCATGCTCACGCATTTCCCCTTACACCCCCTAATATGCTGACTTGCTGGTACAAGCTTGCGGCCGAACATGGCTTGCAAATGGCCCAGTTGCGACGGTTGCTGCAGGGTTTGCGCCGGCTCGGTCGCCTCATCTTCGGAAGATCAGAAGCCGGATAATCCGCAGCACGACACCAATCAGGATCTGCCGGACAAAGGGGCTGCGCATGACCCCGGCCATCCGCGCGCGCAGGCGCGGCGAGCGTCGCATCAGCAGGCGCATGACCAGCATCGCGACCACCAGCGCCAGAAGACTGAGAATGACAATGCGCAGCATGGTCCGGTTCCGTGGGGAATTCCCCGTCCAGTTGACATTCACCATCCTGCCGGGATTCATGATTTTCGCCGGGTCGATGGCTTTCCCGATAGCCCCTGTCAGTGCCGGGGCATCGCCATGTTCAGCCCGGCGTCATCCGGCCTGACAGGCAGCCACCCTCACCCCGCTGCCACCGGATCACTCAGCACACGGTAGCGCGACAACAGCGAATCCCGGTCGGCATAGCACCCCTGCAACCAGCGATGGCCGGCCCCGCCATAGGCCTTGCGGGCATGCAGGACACGGGTGTTGTCGACGACAAAACATTCACCCGGCGCCAGCCGGAAACTCACCTCCATGGCCGGATCATCGATGATCTCGCCAAGCCGGCGATAGGCATCGTAATAGGTTTGCATCGCCTCGAAGGGGATATCGGTCAGCGCCGCGGCGGAGCGGTTGTTGAACCGGATGCCGACCAGCTCGCCATCCGGTGTCAGCTCGATCATCGGGCGCCGCGCGATCAGCCTTGTATCGTTATCGCCAGCATATTCAAACCGCGCACAATGGTCGGCCAGCGCATCGAACCAGGCGGCATTCTCGTCGCGAAGCCGGCGCGCCGCGGCAAAGCCGTCGACAACCATATTGTCACCGCCGGCAGCCGAGCTTTCAAGACAGTAGAGAATCTGGATTGTCGGCACCGGGTCGCGATAGGGGTTGTCAGTATGCGCCTGCAGCCCCAGCCCCGTATAGGCAAGGTTGGTCGGGTTGATCTCGGTGCGCACCTCGAACTGTCGCCCGTAATTGGTCTCGCGCACATAGCCGAACAGATCGACCACCTTCATCAGCGCCCCGTCCTCGACCGGGCCGCCAGACAGATGCGCAAAACCGTAGGTCACCAGATCGCCAAGCCAGTCGCGCAGCGCCGCTTCATCCTGCCGAAGATCGTCCAGCCGGGCCGTCGGCAGCGCGGTGTTGAGCGCTGAGTCCCAGCATCTGACGCCCGCCGGCATCCATCCGCGTTCCGAAGCCGGTCCGGTCCGGTCATAACGATGGTCCATCAGCCAGCGGGGGTCATAGGTAATCGGCGCGGCTTCGTTCGAGAAGGTGACCTGAAGACCGGCCGCGTTGACCGCGGCGCCGGTGATCGCAAGGTCGGCCGGAATGTCGGCAAGCGTGATCAGACGCTGCCCGTTGCCGGGCGAGCGTGTGGCCTCGTCCCACGCATTGTCGCGAAGCCAGACCGCGTGAAAGCGGGCGCTGACACCACTGCCATGATCCATCAGGGTCAGACATTGTCCATCATCGCTGAGTGTTGATTCGAACATGACGGGCCTCCTCAAGGTGCGTTGCGAAGACGTGACAGATGACGCTCGCGGAGCATGATGATGATACCAGCCCCGACAATAAACAGAATACCCGGAAACAGATCATCAAAGGGTGCCTCGGCGAAGAACAGCCATCCAAGGGCGAAAGATACCGGAATGCCGAAATATTCGAATGGCGATACGCTGCTGGGATCGGCCAGCCTGTAGGCAATGGCGAGGCTGAGAACGCCGGTGCCACCAAGGGCACCCATGATCACAAACAGGCCGGCGTCGCCGAGATTGGCGATGGGGACCGGGTCAACGAACAGGATCACCACAAGGGTCGCCAGCGCACAGGTGGCAAGCTGCTGTCCGAACTGGATCGCCGCCGAGGGAATGTCCGGCGGGTAGAATCGTACAAGAACGCTTGAGGTGGCGTAGCAGAAGGCCGCGATCACCGGCAGCACCATATAGTGGGAGAACCCGTCCTGGAATGGCTGCATGATGGTCACGACCCCGGCAAAGCCGAGGAACACCGCACTCCATCGCCACACGCCTATGCGGTGGCCAAGAAGCGGCACCGACAGCGCGGTGATGAACATCGGACCGCTGAAGCCAAGCGCGCCGGCGGTGGCGAACTCGATTTTCGTCAGGGCCGTGTAGAAGCAAAGCTGCGCAGTCACCACCGAGGATGACCGCACCAGATTGATCAGGTGAAAGCGGGGTCGGTTGAGCCGCGGCAGGGCCGCGAACTGCCGGCTGTGCGACAGCAGGATCAGCGCCGGGATCACCCCGAAGAAATTGCGAAGCGCCGAAATCTGCATCACCGGATAGCTGCCGCCAAGCATCCGGACAAGAATGCCCATCATGTCAAAGGCCAGGATGCCGAAAAAAATGACACCGATGGCAAGAAGCAGATTTCGCGGCATTGGCGGCCTCGCCCGATTTGTGGACCGGCCTCACTATGCCAGCAATGGCAGCGTCAGTATATCTCGAACAATCCGGCCGCCCCCATGCCGCCGCCGATGCACATCGACACCACGCCAAGCGTCGCACCGCGACGATGCCCCTCGACAAGAAGATGGCCGGCAAGGCGCGCGCCGGTCATGCCATAAGGGTGACCGACCGCGATCGAACCGCCGGAGACATTGTATTTCAGCGGATCAATGCCAAGCCTGTCCCGGCAATAGAGAACCTGCGAGGCAAAGGCCTCGTTCAGTTCCCACAGATCAATGTCGTCAACGCTCAGACCATGCGCGGCAAGAAGCTTCGGCACGGCAAAGACCGGACCGATCCCCATCTCCTCGGGGTCGCACCCGGCAACGGCGATGCCGCGCAACGCGCCAAGCGGCGACAGACCGCGCCGCGCTGCCTCATCCGCGCCCATCACCACCATCGCCGACGCCCCGTCCGACAATTGCGAGGCATTGCCAGCGGTGATGAACCGGCCCTCTTCAATCTGCTGGCCATCCCGGAATACCGGCTGCAGCGCCTGAAGACCTTCCAAGGTGGTTGACGGCCGCACCCCTTCATCGGCGTCAAGCGTGACCGCGCGGTCGCTGATCTCGCCAGTATCACGGTCCTTGACCTTCATCACCGTGGACAGCGGTACAATTTCAGCATCAAACCGCCCTTCGGCCTGCGCGGTGGCGGTACGGCGGTGCGACTCCACCGCATATTCATCCTGCGCCTCGCGCGAGACGCCATAGCGCGCGGCGACGATCTCGGCGGTCTCCAGCATCGTCATATAGATATCGGGCCTGTTCGCCTCGATCCAGGGATCGACAAGCCGGTCGACATTCATCTTCGGGGTCTGCACCAGCGAGACCGATTCGACCCCGCCGGCGACACCCATTTCGATTTCACCATGCCGCACCTGATTCGCGATGATCGACAGCGCCATCAGGCCGGATGAACATTGCCGGTCCACCGTCATGCCGGGGACCGAGGTTGGCAGGCCGGCCCGGATCAGCGCCTGGCGCGCCACATTCATATGGGTTGATCCCTGCTGAAGCGCCGCGCCCAGCACCACATCCTCAATCTCGTCAGCCGCGACACCTGCGCGCTCGACAGCGTGCGAGATGGCATGCGCGGCGAGGGTCTGCGCCTGGGTATCGTTGAACGCGCCACGATAGGCCTTGCCAATCGGGGTGCGGGCGGTCGAGACAATGACGGCATCGCGCATGGAAGCGTCTCCGGTAATTGCTGCTCTGTCAGCCAAACCTAGAGACGCGCACCCGCAGATGCAAACCGCCAGTTTTGACTGGCCGGTTTTGACTGGCCGGTCCTGGCTGGCCGGGAACCTCACGACCATCAGATGTATCCAAAATTGTCCCATTCCGGAAAAAAATTGCCACAACTGATTGATGATCGGGGTCTGCATACCCTAATATCATTCTTGAGCCGATCCGTGGCATGTATCAGAATCCTTTTCGGCGACAATCAAGACTGACATATCACACAGATTCAACAGGCCGGCGGGACTCTGGGTCCCCAGGGAGATTTGACTTGTCGCAGGATAATCGTTTCATGACACGCCTTGCCGCCATTGTTGTGAGCAACCGGATCAAATTCGCCATCGCCACGCTGGCGCTTGCCTTCGCCGTCTTTGCCGGCATTCCCAACCTGAAGCTGGACACAGACGGTCGGGTCTTCATGGCAGACGACAACCCGGACAAGGTGTTGCTCGACAGGTTCGAGCAGGAATTCGCCAAGGACGACAATCTGGCAATCATCGTCAAGCCGGCCGATGGCGAGGTGTTCACACCGCGGACACTTGCCGCCATCGGGGCGCTGACCGAGGAATTGTGGAGCCTTCCCTATGTCCGGCTGGTGAATTCGATCACGCGGTTCCAGAACACCTATGCCGACGGTGACATGATGGTGGTCGAGGATCTCGTCCCCGACCCGGAGGCCGTCACCGCCGAGGAAGCCGCCAGGGCTCGCACCACCGCGCTTGACCGTATCGAGATCGCCAACAGCCTGATCAGTGCCGATGCCGGTGCCACCGCCATTTCGGTCATCTTCCGTCTTCCGGGAATCGATCTTGTCTCGGAAATCCCGAACATCAACGCCGAGGCGGCACCACTTCTTGAGCGCTATCGCGCCGAGTATCCCGACATCGAATTCAAGGCCAGCGGGTCGGTCGCGATCAGCCAGGCATTTGCCACCGCAAGCCAGAAGGATGGCGAGACGCTGACCCCGGCGATGCTTGTCGCGATGCTGCTGGTGGTCGGACTCCTGCTTCGCACGGTCACCGGATCACTGCTGATCCTCGTCCTGGCGTCGTTGTCGGCGCTTGTCTCGCTTGGTGCGCTGGGATGGACCCGCATCCCGATCAATTCGGCCACCGCCGTGGCACCGCTGATGGTCATCACGCTGGCGGTGGCCAGCAGCGTCCATATCCTGTCATCAATCCGCCAGACGATGCAGCAGACCGCCGACCGTACCGAGTGGGCGCGCCGCGCGCTGGCCGACCACGGTCTTGGCATCACAGTCGCCATCTTCACCACGGGGATCGGCTTTCTGTCACTGAATTTCTCGATCTCGCCGCCCTTCCAGCAGCTCGGCAACATGGTCGCCGCCGGCATGATCGGTGTCTGGATCTTCACCATGTTCTTGTTGCCGGGTCTGATCTGCTGGCTTCCCATCAAGCAGATCAACAGGGCTGCATCGGTCGACCGTTTCATGACCTGGCTTGGCGAGTTCGTGATCAGGCACCAGCGCCGCCTGCTGCTTGGCATTCCGGTAATCATCATCGGCTTTGCCGCCGGCATCTCGCAGATCAAGCTGGAAGACGACTTCCTGCGCTATTTCGACGAGCGGTTCGAGACCCGCAAGGCAACCGACCTCTACGAAACCAATCTTGGCGGGCTGAATGTGCTGGAATATTCGGTTGATACCGGAACCGAGAGCGGAATCAATTCGGTCGCCTATCTTGAAACGCTCGACACCTTCGCTGAATTCCTGCGTGCACAGCCCGAAATCAGCCATATCCGGATCCTCAGCGACACCATCAAGCGCCTGAACATGAACATGAATGGCGATGACCCGGCCTTCTATCGCATCCCGGAAAGCGACGAGGAAGCCTCGCAATATCTGTTCCTGTACGAGCTGTCGCTCGGTTATGGCATGGATTTGACCGACCAGATCAATGTCGACCGGTCTTCAACCCGTGTCTCGGCCTTCGTTCCCTTCGCCACGACGTCGCAGCTGCTGGCGCTTGACGACAAGGTCCAGGACTGGTTTGCCGCCAACGCACCGGAACTGACAAGCCCGGTCACCGGCCAGACGCATGTCTACACGATGATCTCGGCGCGCGACGTGCCGTCGATGCTGAAGGGGACGACGCTGGCGCTTGTCTTCATCTCCTTCGTGATCTTCCTTGTTCTGCGCAATCTGAAGCTCGGCCTTGTCTCGCTGGTGCCGAACCTGGTGCCGGCGGCAATGGGTTTCGGGCTGTGGGGATATATGGTCGGCAACGTCACGCTGGCGGTATCGATCGTCGTCGCGATGACACTTGGCATTGTCGTTGATGACACGGTGCATTTCATTCTGAAATACGCCAATGCCCGCAAGCGCGGCAACAGTGCCGAGGATTCGGTCCGCCATGCCTTCAAGTCGGTTGGCATGGCGCTGACCGTGACCTCGCTTGGCCTTGTCATCGGCTTTGCCATCCTTGGCCAGTCCGGCTTTGCCGTGAATCGCGACATGGCACGGCTTACCGCCATCACGCTCAGCTTCGCGCTGTTCGTCGATTTCCTCTTCCTTCCGCCGCTTCTGATCTTTCTCGACAGGATGAAAACCATGAAACCCTCCTCCACAAGCACGGCCACGCTGGCCGTCATTGCAGGGATTGCCGTGGCGCTGGCCCTGCTCACTCCGTCCAGCGGCGCCAACGCCTCGTCGGAAAAGGGGCTTGCCATCGCCACCGAGGTCGATAACCGCGACCGCGGCTGGGGTGATGTCACCGTGGACGGCGAGATGGTGCTGAAGAACAAGGCCGGCAATGAATCGGTCCGCAAGTTCCGCAGCACCATCCTCGAGGCGGCAAACACCGCCGAGGGCGACCGCTCGATCATCACCTTCTCAAAGCCGCGTGACGTTCGCGGGACAGCACTGCTGACGCATTCGAAGATCGAGCCGGAGGATGATTCCCAATGGATTTTCCTGCCCGCCGTCAAGCGGGTGAAGCGCATCTCATCGTCGAACCGGACCGGCAAGTTCGTGTCCTCGGAATTCTCCTATGAGGATCTGGGGTCCGAGGAGGTTGCCGACAATGACCATATCTGGCTTGAGGATGCCGCATGCGCCCATGACGCGGCGCTGACCTGTGCCGCCGTGGAGAGCCGTCCGAAAAACAAGAAATCGGGCTATTCGAAGCGCGTCTCCTTTATCGACCTCGCGGAATACAGGGTTCAGCGGATCGATTTCTACAACCGCCGCGGCGATCTAGAGAAAACCCTCGAATTCCAGGATTACCGGCAATATGAGGGTGCGTTCTGGCGCGCACATGTGATGGTGATGCAGAACCACCAGACCGGCAAATCGACCCGGCTGTCATGGGGCGACTATAATTTCCGACAAGGCCTGACCGAGCGTGACTTCACCCCGCAGGGGCTTCCCAAGGCGGGCCGATGAGGACAGGCAATCGCGCCGCTCGCATCATCACCGCGTCATTGGCAGCGTTCCTTGCCGGCGTGGCATGGCTTCCGGCAAGTGCCGAGACTGGCTTTGGCGAGTTTGAGCTTGAACAGCGCGGCGAGGTTACCGTCGAGGCAAGCTGGTATCCACGCACGGCCCAGCATGCCGGACAGGCGGACAGCTTCCTGCATCTCGAGGCACGGCCTGAAATCCTGCTCTTTGGCGACAACGCCGCGGCGCAGTTCCAGCCCCGTATCAGCGGCGGCACAGCTGGCGGCGGACAGATCGACCTTCGCGAGGCGCATGTCAGCGGCCGGCTTGGCGAGATGGATTACCTTGTCGGCAGCACCATCCTGTTCTGGGGCAAGGTTGAAAGCTACAATCCGGTGGACATCGTCAACGCCCTTGACTACAGCCGCGGTCTGTTGCGCAGCGAGAAACGCGGCGCCCCGATGGTCAGGCTGTCATGGCCGGTCGGGCCGGGCCAGATCGACCTTCTTGCCATCGATTTTGTCGAGAATGTCTATCCCGACCGGGCACTTCGTGAACGTCCCGCACCTCATGTGAACGACAATGCCGCCGGGTTCAGTCGCGGTGCCGGCCGTGACGATATCGCCACCGCGGCACGCTGGTCCGGCTATTTCGGTGATATCGACCTTGGTGTCAGCATGTTTCATGGCACCGGCCACGCGCCGCGCCTGCTGCCCCGGGCCGACGGCACGCTGACGCCGGACTACAGCCGCATCACGCAGTTCGGCCTGGACATCCAGTCGCTGCATGGCGATAGCGCGGTGAAGGCCGAACTGATCCGCCGTCGCGGCCAGTATGACAGGCTTGGCAGTGCCGACAGCTATGCCGCCGGCGTGATCGGCATCGAACATAATCTCTACGATCTTGCCGAAAGCGGGCGCGACCTCGTGCTGATCGCCGAATATGCGCGTGACGAGCGGCGCGGCCGGTCGCATAGCGGGTTCCAGAATGATCTGATCCTCGGCGGGCGCTGGCTATGGAATGATGTCGAGGATACCGAAATCCTGACCTTGCTTGCCCGCGACCTCGACAATGCGGCACAGACACTCACCATCACGGCGAACCGGCGAATTACCGACGAACTGAGTTTCGAGGCGACCGCAAGATGGCCGGAGCGTCTTTCGCGTGACCCGAACAGCGCGGCGCTGGCCCGCGACGCCGCCATCATCGCCAGCCTTACCTACAGCTTCTGACTTTCAAATTCCGACTTACAGCTTCCGACTTACAGCTTCCGACTTACAGCTTCCGACTTACAGCTTCCGACTTTCCGGGGCCATCAGCCCGGCATCGACAAACTCGAACATGTCGGGATGCGGAATCCCGTCAGCGCCCTCTTCAGGGTGAAATTGATGACGGCTGACGCGCCCGGCGAGAAGCTGTGACAGGATCATCGGCACCTGGCGCGGAATATCGGCTGCCACCAGGCCGGGACCGAATCTGATGCCGGCCTCGGCATGGATCCAGACAGCGGCGCAGCAGGCCTCGAGGGGCGGCATGCGCTGGGCCAGCAGACCGGCGATCAGGCCGGCCAGCACATCACCGGTGCCGGCTGTCGCCAGATAGGCGCTGCTGCGGCTGTTGACGACCAGCCTGCCATCTGGCGCGGCGATGATCGTCTCGCGCCCCTTCAGCACGACAAGCGATGCCGTCAGCCGTGCCGCCGCCAGGGTGCGGGTCTCGACCCTGCCGCCAAGGTCGGGAAATGCCCGGTCGAATTCACCCTGATGCGGGGTGATGATCCGCTGCCTGTCAGTTGGCGCACGGTGGCGCATGACCGCGCCGATGGCGACGGCATCAAGCACCTGATGGCACCCTGACGATCTGGCAAGGATCCGTTCCAGCGGCTGGCGGTCGGCCCCGCCACACCCGGCAAGGACCACCGACACGCGTTTCGGCCGGTGCAGGACGCCATCCCAGACCATTACCTGTGGTGGCAGCGACGCGCGATAGACATCGGCTCGCCGCGTCGCCACGACACTGACAAGGCCGGCCCCGATGCGGGAACAGGCAGTCGCCGCCAGCCTTGTGGCACCGGTCAGGTCCGGCGCTCCGAGGACAAGCACATGGCCTCGCGCATATTTGTCGGCGTCAGGTGCCGGCGTCGGCAGAACATCTCGCCATAGCGGCGGCCGGTTGACCTGCAATGACGTCACTTTCGACATCGGTTCCCGCCCCCCGCGATGACCGCGAACAAGGTCATGAATTCGCCTCGGCGACTTTCTTGTCAGTCTTCTTGCCAGCAACCTTGTCGGCCTCATTGTCGGTTGGCTTGCCGGTGATCCTGATCGGGTGCGACTTCGTCACGATCTCAGCCGGCTTTGCAATGGTGACCGTCAATACGCCATTGTCAAAAGCGGCGTCGACACCGTCGCGGTCGATCTGGAATGCCAGCGGTATCGCCCGGGTGAAACTGCCGAAGGCGCGTTCGACAATCTGCAGATTCTGCTCCTCGCGATCATATTCGGCCTTCTTTTCGCCCCTGATCACCAGTGTGCTGCCGATGGCCTGGATGTCCAGATCATCGACATCGACCCCCGGCAGTTCGGCCACCACCTCCACCGCCTCGTCCGATTCGACGACATCCACCGACGGATATAGCGCGAATTCGCCCCGACCCGGGTCACCAAGTCGGGGAAACATCGGAAATCCGACATGATCAAAATCCCTGAAGACACTGTCGATATCACGTTTCAGAGAGCGGAACAGCCTGCCGTCATCGGCACGCGGCCCGAATAATGTTGGAAAATAGGGTTTTGCCATAAGAGGCCTCCTTTCAAGTCGCAATGTGAGTGAACGGGCACAGCTTTGCACCCTGTTGGTTAAATGCCATATGCTCGGCGCAAGCGACTTGACCAAGATCAAAATCCAGGCGCGTGGGAGGCAATCAGGTCGGTCATGTGAGGCTTGCGCCATTCGGGCCCTGACTCAATCTGGCCGACAACCACCGTTGGATGTTGAAGATGACAGAATCGGCCAACACAGAATCGGCCAACACACTGTCAGCTGTATGGCAGAGATTGCGCAGGGTGCAGCCCTTCGCAGACCTTTCCGACGACCAGTTCCAGAATGTGCTTGGCGGCGGCACGATCAAGACCTGTCCGGATGGTCATATACTGGTCCACCAGGGCGACCCGCCAAGCCACATGTTCTTTGTTCTCGAGGGCCAGCTACGCACCCTGCTGACGAATGAGGATGGCCGCGAGGTGACATTGCGCCTGCTTGATCCCGGGGTCAGCTGCATGGGCACGGTACTGTTCATGGGCGGCCTGTCGCCGGTGACGGTCGAGACAGTGGGCGAGGTGCGGATTTTCCAGCTTCCCGGGCATTTCGTGAAAAATCTGGTGCTGCAGCACCCGCCCTTCGCCACCAGCATGATCGGCATCATCGCCACCAATTACCGCGGTGCCATCGAGCAGATTGACACCGTCACCCTGCGCACGCCGCTGCAGCGCATAGGCCACTACCTTCTTGTCGAGCATATCCTGAGCGGGTCGAAGAATCTGATGTTCGAACTGCGCTTCAAGAAATCGCTGATTGCCAGCCATCTCGGCATGACGCCGGAAACGCTCTCACGCGCCTTCCGGAAAATGCGGCAATACGGGATCACCATCGATGGCCAGACGGTGCGTTTGAAGGACGCCTTCGTGCTGTGCCATTTCTGCGACCTGAACACCAAGGAATCCTGCCCGTTCCGGCACAATCCGGACTGCCCCTTCTGCGATATCTAGAACCATATCTGGCACCATCTGCCGCCGCGCCGTTCATCTTGCCTGTAATTGACCGCGGTCAATTACGATCACGGTTACCATCGCACAGACTGCTGACCTGTGGTGGCACTCGTCACTGGTGGTGACAATCGTCAGAGGAGACAGACAATGCGACTTGCGGTACTTATGTCAGCAAAATCGGGGTATGCGGAAGGTCAGGTGATATCCGCCTGCCGGATGGCCAACGCGCTCGACCTGCCCCTTGCGGGAATCGCGACAAGCGAGGATTCGCTGCAATATTACACGGTTGGCGCCGGTGCCTATGCCGCCGCCGCCAGCCAGTCGATCACCCTCATCGAAAAGGAACTCGAAGAGCTGTCGGAGAAGTTCAGACAGACCTGCATCGATTCGCAGGTGGCCCATGAATGGCTCGGGTTCCATGGCTTCATGCGGGTCGAATGGCCAACCCTGGCGCCCTATTTCGACCTCGCCATCGTCGCTCCACCCCTGTCGGCGCCGGAAATCGCCACCTGCGGTGTCTGCGCCACGATGCAACTCCCCGACAATGCCGAGATCGGCGAATTCAGCGGCAGGTGCCTGATTGCCTGGGACGGTTCGGCCGAATCCAGCCGCGCTGTGCGGGCCGCATTGCCATTGATGTCGCGCTTCGATTTCGTTGATGTGATGATTGTCGATCCGACCTCGAAGACGCAGCCGCATGACATCGGCAGCTATCTTGCCGCGCATGGCATCGGTGCCAACATCATCCGCGAGCCCTCGGCCGGCAGTTCGGTTGCCGGGCTGATCCTGGAGGAAGCCAACAAGGCCGACCTCGTGGTGATGGGGGCTTACGGCGTATCAATGACACTGGAACGGCTGTTCGGCGGTGTCACCGAACGGATGCGGCGCGACTGCAAGACACCGATCATCTTCGCCAACTGACAGCGCGGGAGAGCCAGCCTTTCAAAACATCCGGCGCGGCGAAGGTTGGTGGGCCCGGCAGGACTCGAACCTGCAACAACACGGTTATGAGCCGTGGGTTCTAACCAATTGAACTACAGGCCCCCAGAGGGCGGCTGACAATGGATGTCACGCCCTTCATACCACCTTCAAGCAAATTCGTGGAGCATATACATATGGCCGCGGTTTAGTTTTCA
>Ga0181582_10003844_pt1 | contig 12127 bp, 8 predicted proteins | sample 071ome_32_FD_132438 | JGI IMG/M metagenome (GOLD analysis project Ga0181582, IMG submission 132438) | Coastal salt marsh microbial communities from the Groves Creek Marsh, Skidaway Island, Georgia - 071405AT metaG (megahit assembly) | ecosystem: Environmental > Aquatic > Marine > Intertidal zone...
CCCGCGGAGGCGTCCCCGGGCGGCCCGGGCGCCCGCCCGGGGCCCCGGCCCGCCCCCCCGGCGCCCGCCCCCCCGGCGCCCGCCCCCCCGGCCCCCGGCCCCCCGACCTCGAGCGCCACGTCGACGTGGTCCAGCTGGACCCGCGTCGGCTGCGACCCCAGGGCCGTCCACGGCACGTCCAGCCGCAGCTGCCCCGCGAAGGCCCGCGCCGGCGTCACCGGCAGCCCCCCCAGCAGCGCCCCCAGCTCGAGCTCGAGGTTCTGCAGGACCACGCGGCCCCCCTGGAGCGACGCCTTGAGGTTGGCGGCCGAGGTCCCCGAGGAGCCGCCCGCGCGCTTGATGAACTTGGACAGGAGCCGCTGGACGGCGAACGTCAGGGCTGCGGGGCCGCCGGGGGGGGGCGCGCGTGGGGGGGGCCGCGGTCGCCGGGGGGGCGCGGCCCGGCACCCCCCCCGGGGAGGGGGGGGGGCGGGGGACGGGGGGGGCCCTCGCCGATCGCCGCGCCCCGCGGGGGCGGCCGTCCGGTCCCCTCGCCCGGGAGGGCGCCGTGAACGGGCGCGACGCGACGGGCGACGGGGCCGCGCCGGCCGCGGGGGGCCCGCCCGGACGCGCGGGCGCGGCTCCCGAATCAAACGGCCCGCGGGCGCGCGCGGGACGGGATCGGGCCCCGGGGGGGCGGGCGGCGGCCGCTCCGGGCGGGGGCGCGGGCCGCCGGGACGGGGACCGCACCTGGATTCAGGAGGGACTCCATGCTGCCGGGATTTCTCGCCGAGCGCTCGCGGATTCCCCGCTGGGGGTCCCCTCAGACCCTCACGAAACCCCCCGGGGAGGCGGGGCTCTCGGACCAATGCGTCGCGCGCGGCAGCGGATCCCCCGGGGCAGCGTCCTCGCGCGTGATTTAACTGGCGTTTCCTTCGTCTACCGGGGGCGAGTGGCGCCCGGGTCAGAAAAGAGGGCCACGGAGGCCGGCGGGTGGAGCGACGCGGCGTGTGGGGCGCTGTCCCCGTCTCCGGGCGTGGTCCGCTGGCCGTGCGCAATATCTGGGGGATCGGCGCCCCCGGAACTGAACGCCCCCGGGGGGGGCGCTCCCCCCCCTGGGCGGCCCCGCCCCGGCTGGCCCGGCCCCCCCCGCGCGCCCCGGGCCGGGGGGAGCGCCAGGAGCCCCGTGCCGCTGCCCCCCGCCGGGGGGCGCGCGACCCCGCCGCTGCCGCAGGGCCCCAGGAGGCGCCTCGGCCCCCCGCGGGCGCCGTCCCGCCCCGCCCCGCCCCGCGGGCCCGACAGCGCAGAGGCCACCCCGGCGTACCCGTCCATCGTGGGGCGGTCGCGGTCAGACTCGCCGGCCAAGCGCTGGCGGGCGTCCCACGGGCGGGCGCGCGCGGCGGGGAGGGACTCGCCCGGGAGGGAGTCGCCCGGGAGGGACTCGCCGCGGAAGCCCCGGTGCCGCCCGGGCTGCGCGTCGAGGTCGATGAGGACGCCCCCCCGCGACGGGCTCGCGTCCCCCGGGACCGCGGCCCGGGCGGACGCGTGCTCGCGGGGCCCGGCGCCCGGCCCCCGCGCCCAGCTCTGCCGCAGGGCCAGCGTCACCGCCGCCATGTCCCGGCCCTGCTCGTACACCTCCCTCGCCACCCGCCCCTTCCAGTCGTCGTAGCCCCCGCCCCCGCCCCCGCCCCCGCCCCGGGCCCCGCCCCCGCCCAGCGGCGCCACGCGGGCCCCTGCGCCGCGGGGGGGCAGGAGGACGCGCCCCCCCAGGGCGCGCTGGTGCCTCGCGACGGCCTTGGCGTCGGCGACCAGCCTCGCGAGGAGCGGGTCCAGGAGGTCCGGGTCCCTGGCCACGGCCGCCATCCCCCCGAGCTCCGCCACGGCGGCCCCGAGGAGCCCCGACTCGGCGTAGCAGCGCCACTCGAGCCAGTCGGGGCTGAGCGGCCAGTCGAGGGCCCCCAGGGTGGCCGACAGGCGCCGCGTGAGCTCCGCGAACGCGTCCGGGGCCGAGAGGGGCACGAACGCGAGCTTGAGCACCTCCGCGTCCGTCAGACACTGCACGAAGCGCAGGCCCTCCCCCAGAAGGGCCTCGACCTCCGCGAGGGGGCCGGCCGGCGTCGTGGGGAGCGCGGCGGCGAGCACCTTCTCGGCGTCGCGGAGCGTGTCGAGGAAGGTCCGGCAGTCGGCCTGGAGGAACCGGGCGGAGCGTGCCGCGGACGCGATGGCCCCGAGGAGGACGGCCAGGGGCGAGGCGCAAGGGAAGGACCGTGTCCTCTGCGAGGGGGGGGGGGCGCGCTTTTACCGGACGGGGTGGTGTCCGGGCTCGGGCCCTGCCGGGTCCCCCATTCGGTTGGTTGCCACCGCCGCGGAAGGGTGGCCGGGCGATGAAGGCGCGCGCCACTCCAGGTCCCGCGCACGAGGGAAAATACGAGAAGATCGACAACGAATCTCGCCGACAGGCGCAGGAGTGGTGCTACCAAGGCCGCGGGCCACCGCTGGAGGACTTTGCCGTCACCTCGATCATCCTGCTCCCGAGGAGCGACCCGGACGATCGGATGTCCACTGCGGAGGCATCACCCTCCCTCGATGAAGAGCATCCCATATTCCCGCCCGCTTGGTAGCGTAACAGTGGCAGGATACGCCCGGACGTCGGCCCTCCGTCTGCGTTGACCACGATGACCAGGCTTGCTGCGTTGACTTTCGGTTGGCCCCGATGCCCTACGCGCGCGCGCGCTTCGCTCTCTCTACCGCCCGGAGGCGCAGCCTGGAGGCGCAGCAGTAGGTCGCAGTGGGAGGCCGGCCTCCCATTTGCCCGCTCCACCCCGCCCACCGGGCCCCGCCGCTACCGCTGCGCGGCCCCCAGGCTGACTCAGCGACTCGGCGACTCGGAGTCGTCCCTTTCTCTCTTTCTGACAGCCAGCTGGGGCACGTCGGGCGGGTCGGGGACGAGGCGCTCAACGCCGGGCTAGTGGCGCCCCGTGAATCCCCCCCCCCACACACGGGCGGCCCGCAGATTCCGGCCGCGCCCCGTAGAGGGCCCGCGTTCCGAACCCAGCCTCGCGCGATCCCCTGCCGAGGCGCCCGTGGGCATCCCGGCTGCGGCGCCAACTCGTCGACCGCTCGTCGCCCGTCCCGGAGTCGCAGGCCGAGCGGCAGGAGCTGGCAGGGCGCCCGCGCCGTAGCTTATGGCGGCCATCGCAGCGCTCGGCCTCTCTGCCCGGCGCGGGGGGGGCTGGGGGCCGAGGGAGGAGGGCCCCCGTTCGCTAGCGTGCCCGGGCACGTCGGCGGCGGCCCGGTGGGGCCCCGCCCCGGGCCCATCGAAGGTGTTAGGGGGGAGGGTTCGCGCTGTGAATGACGAATGGCACCCGAAGGCGGGGGGCGGCGCCGCGGGGTCGGATGAAGACGGGGACGGGCGGGCCTCGCGCGGGAGGGGCGCCTCGAGCCCGCAGGCGGGGCCCCAGAGGCACGGGGGCAATCGCTCGAGGCAGGCTTACCGCCCAAACGTGGGCATGATCGTGTTCAACAAGGAGTTCAAGGTGTTCATGGGCCGCCGCACGCCCATCCAGATCAGGTGAGGCGGGGCCACCCCCCCCCGGCCCCCTTCCCAGGGCGCGCACGGGGCGCCACGTCGCGATCGACCCCGATGCCGGGCGCATTCGCGTGAATCACGCGCCCAATCGCGCACGACCAGGCGCGCGGAGCCTCCCACGTCCACTCGACGGCGCCGTCGGCGGCTCCCCCCCCACCCCCTACCTCCCCCCCCACCCCCCACCCGCCACCCCGCAGGAAGGAGGCCAAGGAGGGGAGGGAGAGGCGCCTCCGGGACTCGGACCTGGCGTCCATGTCGTACCAGTTCCCACAGGGCGGCATCCAGGACGGGGAGCTGCCCCACCAGGCGGCGCTGCGGGAGCTCGAGGAGGAGACGGGGATCACGTCGGTGCGCATCGTGGCGGAGCTGCCGCGGTGGCTGACGTACGACTTCCCGAGCTCGCTGCTGGGGAAGATGTCCGGGAGCTGGCGCCGGTGGCGGGGCCAGAAGCAGAAGTGGTTCCTCCTCCACTTCCACGGGGAGGGGTCGGAGATCGACCTGGGGCGGTGCGGGGACCTCGCCGAGTTCCTGGACTACGAGTGGGTGGGGCTGAGCGAGGCGCCGGACCTGGTGGTGGCGTTCAAGAGGGACATCTACGACGTGGTGGTGGCGGAGTTCGTGCCCGTGCTGCGCGAGCTCGAGTGGCGCTCGCGGCAGACGGCCGAGGCGGCCCTGCGGCTGCGGGAGGGGGACGTCGGGACGTCCCCCTTTGGCCGGGCGCGGACGGGGGTCCTGATGGACCCGCAGCGGTGGACCGTCCCGGCGTCCCCGAACGCCGTGAACGTGCCCGTCCGGATCATCGGCGCCGGCACCGGCAACAGCGAGATCGTCGCCGGCGACTACGACGACGAGGAGGGCCCGGCCGGCGGCGGCGACTGGGGCGACGGGGGGCCGCAGCGGGGGGCCGGGCCGGGGCCGGGCGGCCCGGCGGCGCCGCGTTCCGCGGACCGGAGGGGGCGGGGGGCGCAGGGACGGGGGCAGCCGGGGGGGGCGGGCGGGAGGGGCGCCGCGGGGAGGCGGGGCGGGGCGCCCGGGGGGCCCGCCCCCCCCGGGGAGGTGAAGCGGGTCGACTCGGAGGGCAACCCCCTCTACGGCGTGGGCGTCATCTTCGGCGCGGGCGGGGAGGGCCGCGACAGCCCGCAGCCGGGGGCCGGGGGGCCCGCCCCCGCCGAGGCGCCCGCCCCGGGCCCGCCCCCCGGGGCCGCCGACGGGGAGCGCAAGCGGATGGTCGCGGTGGTGTGCGGGCGCGTCATCGGCGAGTACGACCGGGTCACGGACAAGTTCCGCGCCCTGGGCTCCGCGCGGTGGATGAGCGGGGCGCAGTTCGAGCGCATGGGCAAGGTCCGCGGCCGGGGCGGGGAGAGGGGGTGGATGGACTCGATCCTGGTGGCGGGGAGCCGGCAGCCGCTGCGGGAGTGGATCGGCGCGGGCGAGTGAGGCCCGGGCGGGCCGCGGGGGCGGGGGGCGCGGGAGCGGGAGCGGGAGAGGTCGGAGGGGGACGGCGCGGGAGCGGGACGCGTTGAAGGGGGAGCGCTCGGGCGCGAAGGGGGGGGGGGCCGGCGCGGCGGGGGGCGGGGGGGCCGGGGCGGCCGCGCCTTCAACCGGGGCGGCGCGCTGGCGGTCTCACATGGGCGGCCCCCGGGGCCGCCGGGCTCGCGCCCTCAGGGGGCGAAGGTGAACTGGTGCCTCCCGGCGAGCTCCGCGACCTCCTCGGGCGTCGGGCTGGCCGGGGGCTTGGCCGGGCGCGGCTGCCCGGCGCTGCTGTTGGGGCTGAGGGAGGACAGGGGCCCCCGGCCGGGTCCCGCCGGGGCCGGGGCGGCGCCGGGGATCCCCGTCGGGGCGTCGCCCGCCCCGGCCCCGCGCGCCGAGGCCTTGGCCATGAACGCGTGGGCCCGCTCCCTCGCCGCCTGCGCCTTCATCAGGAAGTGGTTGGCCCGGGCGATGCTCCGCACCGACGCCCCCGACGACGGGGTCCGCGGGCTCGGCCCCCCCGAGGAGCCGCTGGCCCCCGGGGCGCCGGCGGAGGCGGCCCCCGGGGCGCCCGCGCTGCCCCCCCCGGGGGAGGCGGTGGGCCCGTCGACGTCCATCTCCTCCATCTCGACGTCCTCCGCGGCGCGCGCGGACCCCAGGCGGGAGGGGGGGCGGGCCCACCGCCCCGGGCTCGGGCCCCCCGCCCCCGGTGCCCCCGGGGCCGCCTGCGCCGCCCGCGCGGCCGCCGCGGCCTGGGCGGCCGGCCAGGTGGGGGTGGCCGAGTACCCGCCCTCGGCCCCCGGGTCCGTGGAGGCGCCCGAGATGCCCTGCGCCAGGGAGACGGACAGGCCCCCGTACCGGTCCCGGCCCGCCGCCGGGGCGAACGCAAAGTCGGCCGAGCCCCCCGCCGCCACCCCCGGGGGCGCCGGCTCCCCCGGGAGCCGCAGGAGGGCCCGGTAGTCGCGGACCATCTGGTCGCGGTCCTTGCGCCCGGCCCTCCAGACGCGCCCGTCGACCGTCTTGCCCGTGAGGTTCTCCCGGAGGGCCGGGACGGTCAGGCGCCGGAGGGGCTCGAGGCCGAGGAACTGGCGCCTGGCGTTGACGTCGTCGAGCACGGGCTGCTCCCAGCCGGCGCGGGCGTCCGCGGGGACGGGGTCCCGCGGCGAGGGCGCGGCGGCGCGGGTGCGGGCGCGCTTGGGCTGCGCCTCGATGGGGGTCTCGGCCCCCGGGGTGGCCATGGTGGGGTCCCAGGCGTCGTCCCCAGAGTCCGACTCGCCCGAGTCGGACGACTCGCCCGGGTCGGACGACTCGCCCGGGTCGGTCTCCTCGCCCGGCGCCTCGTCCTCCCCGCTGTCCTCCCCGGGCATCCTCAGCACGCGGGCCGTCTCCTCCCCGCGGAACACGGCGCCGCGGCCGCCCGTCCCCGGCTCGGAGCCCTCCCCGGAAGCGAGGCTGCCGCTGTCCGTGTCCGCCTCGTCAATGGCGTCCGGGCGGAGGCCCCGCTGCAGGGCCTGGACGAGGCCGCCCATGTCCTCCCCGCCAGCGGCGGGGCCGGGGACCGCGACGCTCTGCCACACGCCGTTGGCCGCGGCGCGCACGAGCCCGCCCCCGAGCTTGCGGGCTAGCGGGGAGAGGGAGGCCATCGAGGCCCGGAGGTCGTCGGCGGCCGGGTGGGGGCGCGGCGCGGCCCCGGCGGCGCCCTTGACCGGGGTCACGACGCGCCGGGCCGTCTCGAGGGCGGCGTACGCGGCGCTCTCGGCCTGCGCCTTCTCCCTCACGGCCTCCTCGAGCTGCCGGCGCAGGGCGGCGTGCTCGATCTTGAGGAGGTCGTGCTGCTCCCTGGCCTCGGTCAGGGCCTCCTCGGCCTCGAACCGCTGCTCCCGCTCCCGCGCGGCGACGCGGAAGAGGGTGCGGAGGAGGGTGCGGCCCTCCATGGTGTTGCGGACGCCGCTCCACCGGCGGACGTCCATCGCGGCGGCCTTCTTCTCGTCGCCCCGCTCCCCGCGGGCCTGGTCCAGCTGCTCCTGGAGGTCCCGGATGTCGGCCGAGTGGCGGGCCACGCGACGCTCCATCTCCGCCACCTCCCTCTCGAGGGCCGCGGCGGACGGGCTGCCGTCGCGGGCCGACCGCCCCAGTTCCCGGCGCTTGAGCGAGAGGCGGGCGGCCAGGGCGGCGCGCTGGGCCGTCTCCCCCTCGAGGACCCTCCGGATCTCCTTCCACTTGAGGAGCGTGTCGAGCTCGGCCTCGAGCCACCCCTCGCGGCTCTTCTCGTCGCGGAGGAGCGGGGCGAGGCCGTTGGGCTGGCACTCGGGGCCGTCGGCGGGGCCGCCACGGGCGCTGGCGGGGCGGGGCCCCGTGGGGGCGGCCTGCCCGCTCAGCTCCTTGAGGCGCCGGCGGGCGGCCTCGGCCTCCTCCGTCTTGCGCTTGAGCACCTGCTGCTGCTTCTCGTGCAGCGCCTTCATGCGCTCCACCTGCAGCGCGCTCTTGCGCCCCTCCCGCCGCAGCTGCAGCGACTCCTTCTCCTTCTCCCGCTTGAACGCCAGGTACTCGCGGGCGGCAGACGCCTTCTGCTTCTCGAGCTCGACCTTCTTCTGCTTCATCTCGAGGACCTCCCGCTGCAGGACCCGGCAGGCGTCCTCGGCCTTGGCCTTGGTCCGCTCCAGCTGACTCAGGCCACGCATCTCCTTCTGGAGCGCCCGGTTCCGCTCCTCCAGCTGCGCCAGGCGCTGCTTGTACTGCGCCTCGCGCTCGGCGCCGTTGTGCGCCCCCGACTTCTTGAGGTCGGCCATCTGCCGGACGAGGCGGGACCGCTCCTGCTCCAGCTCGCTCCGCTCCGACTCGAGCTCGGCGAACTTCCTGTCGTACGCCTCCTTGAGCGCGCTGACCTGCCCCACGGACCGCATCTGCGCCTCCTTCTCCCGGAGCTGCCGGCTGAGGTCCTCCATGCACTCGCCGATCCGCTGCTGCTCCGCCAGGTAGGCCTGCTCCTCCACCTCGTCCTCCACGGCGTCTTCGCCCGCGCCGGGGGACCCGCCCTGCTCCGCTTCCTCGAGGATCGACAGGCTCGGCTGCTCGGTCCGCCCCAGTCCCACCACGCTCATACGCTTGGCCGCCAGGAAGGCCTCGGTGACTGTCGCCTCGCCCTTGAGCTTGGCGTTCTCCATCTCCAGCTCGGCGATGCGCTCCAGGTAGTCCCCTACCTCCTCGGCAGGGTCCGGCACGTCCTCCCCCTCGGGCGGCACCCACCCCGCCTCGCGCGCCCGCTCGCGCATCTGCGCGAACCGCTTCTCCCACATGTCGCGGTGGGCCTGGGCCTGGACCATGCGCTGCACGACGTGGCGCATCTCCTTCTGGAGACGCTCCACCTCGGCCTCCGCGCGGAGGGCGCGGGCCTCGAGCTCCTCCAGGGCAGCCTGCCACACGTCGTCGCTAGTGGCGGCCCCGGCGAGGTCCGCACCCGGGCCGGCCTTCCCCTTCCCGAGGGCCGAGCGGGCGGCCGCGAGCTCGGCCTTGGCGCGGGCGAGCTGCTGGCGGAGAGCCGAGAGCTCCGCGGTCATCGGGTCGCGGTTGACCGTGGGCTTGTTCCGGATCATCCGCGCCCGGTCCGCGTACTTGAGCGTGTTGAGCGTCTCGTCCAGGTTCACGTCGGCGGGCGACACGCAGGCGATCATGACGGTCCGCGCGTTGCCCCCCAGGGAGTCCTGGAGGAGCCTCGTCAGCCTCGAGTCGCGGTACGGGACGTGCCCGCCGCGGCGGGTCTCGTCGCACAGGGCCGAGATGACGTTGGAGAGCGCGAGGAGCCCCCGGTTGATGTGGATGCCCTCCTGGAGGCGCTTCCCCTCGGCCTTCGTCCGCTTGGCGCGCTCCGACCCGGCCAGGTCGACCAGGTGCAGCTTGGCGCACACGTAGTCCGAGTCGCCCACGGCGTCGTCCTCCCCATCCATCGCCGCGTCGCCCGACGCCGGGGACGCGGACTCGGCCCCGACGCGGCGCTTCTCCAGGTTGATGGAGAAGATGGCGTGCGACCGGGACGACCGCTTGTTCATCCCCGTGGCCGACGTGGCGCGGCACAGGGTCCCGCGCTCCACGCACGCCGCGAGGTCGTCGATGCTGGCCACGGGCACCTCGGCCGCCCCGGCCAGGCACACCCCCCCGCTCGCCATCTCCCGCACAGTCACCGCCGGGCACGGCTGGCTCCGGTCCACCAGCAGGTCCCGGATCTCCTCCTGGTAGATCTCCACGAAGGACGCCGTGACGCTGTACTCAAAGCGGCCCTCGTCTGCCCGCACCATCTCGAACAGCGTCTCCATCGCCGACGGGATCACCCCCACGCGGGCTCCCCCGGGGGTGAAGGCGCTGCCCATCGTGTGCGTCTTGCCCGACCCCGTCTGCGGGCGGGCGGCGCGGGGGGTCCGGGCGCGTCAGCCGCGGGGGGGCCGCTGGGCCATGCGGGGGGCTGGGGGGGTCGCTGGGCCGGGCGGGAGGGTGGGGTCGCGGGGTGCGCGGTCTTCCCGCCGCTCACCTGGCCGTAGGCGAGGACGGTCGCGTTGTAGCCCTTGAACAGGCCCTCCACCAGGGGTTTGACCGTCTTGGCGTACAGTGCCTCGGGGGGCGACCCGTTGGTGCCGCCAAAGACGTGGTCGTAGGTGAACTGGTGCTTCGAGATGGACACCTGCGGGCGGTTTTCGGCGCGACTCGCGGTGAAAGGGCGGGCTCCGGGGCCAGAGCACGCAGGGGCGGGTCCGCGGGGGCGGGGGCGCGGGCGAGCTGTCGTCGTTGTTGACTTTTGAGTTTGAGCTCGGGCGCCCCCCCGCTGTCACCTGGGGCCTCCCCGACGTGATGCCGATGATCTCGGAGCATCCCTGCTCGATTTCCGGGTCGATTAGCGGGCGCACATGCACGGCAACGCACACGTTGCACTCGGCCTCGGCCTCCCCCACCGCGGCCGGAGCGGGCTTCGATGCCTCTGTCGCCCCTTCCGCCGTCATCCTCTCGGCGCCCGTGGACAGGAGTTGGTCGCCGATTGGCGAATCTTTTGTCGAAAAAGGCCCGGGTCGATCCAAACCTGGCAAGGTGCGATTGCCGGGACGCGCGAGGCGGGGAAAAAGCGGGCTGCCCTCGAAACTATCCGGCGCTGCCTCGGGGCGCTGCGTGCACCGCGGGTTGATTCCTCTCCGCGGCCGATTACTGCGTCGGCGCCGTCCCCCCGGACGCCCGAGGAGGGGGCCCGGCCGGGCGCGGCGCCGACTCCCCCCGGGGGCGCCCCCCGGCACGTCAGGAGCGGCCCGCCAGCACGGCCCCCCCTGCGCCGCGGGTCCGGCCCGTGCCGCCCCCGCCCCCGTCCCCTACGGGCCCCGCCCCCTCGAGCCACTCCCCGGCGGCCATGCTCCCCAGCCTCGAGACCTACCTCGCCTTCTGGGCCATGGCCCAGCAGGACCTCCCCGATGCACAGCTCGTGGAGGAGCTCAAGGCGTTCCGCGTCGAGTCCCTGCGCGCCATCGCGGGGGTCCACGGGGTCAACTTCGCGGACAAGGTCCGAAAGGACGCCTTGGCCAAGGCGAGAAGCGGCGGGGGCCGCGTGTCCCCCGCGCCGCGTGCTCCCGGGGCGCGCGACCCCCAGCACCGCGATGGCCAAAACGCGGCCCGTCTGGGCCCCGTCCCGGGACAGACGGCGACGCGCACCCCACCCGAGTGATCGCAGAGAATTGTCGCGTCGTCGGCGCCCCTTGTACCCCTCGCTGGCCCCCCGGTCACTGCGCCCCCGCCCGCCCTGGCCGAGGCGGCTCTCCGCGCCGCGCTCCCCGCGCTGGGCCTGGGGGCCCCTGCGCCCGCCCCTGCGCCCGCCGCGGCCCCCGCCGCCGCGGGCCACGCGCTCCCCGCTTTCCTGGAGGAGGACCTCCGGAGCCTGGGGGCGCGGGGGATCGTCGACTCGGGGCCGGCCGGGGACCTGTCCGGGAGGAGGGTCGCGACCGTGGCCCTGGAGGCCGTCGAGGCCGGGGGAGGGGCGGACGGCGTCGTCGCGCGGCTGGTCCCGGGGCTCCACGTGGGGCGGGTGCTCGGGTCCGCGGGCGTCCCGGGGGCCCACGACGACGGGTGCCCCCCGCAGTGCGACGCCGCGCACCGGTGGCACACGGTCAGGTTCCGTGCCAGCGCCAGCGGGCGGCGGCTCCACCGGCGCCTGACGCTCGACCTCGAGGTGGACCTTCGCGCGTCGGCGCGCTCCCCGACGCTCGAGGCGCTGCGCGGGATGGGTCCGGCGGGCCTGGCGGAGGCGTGGGTGCTGCTCAGCGAGTGAGCGGGCGGCTTCAAACGGCCGACGCCCCGTCAGCCCGGCGCCCGGGGGGCCGGCGCCGCGCGGGGGGCGAGGCTGACGTAGATCTCGCCGCGGCCGTACTGCGGCGCGCCCGTGGCCTTGCCGCCCTCCTGGACCTCGTGCCGCCCCACCAGGGACTGGATGAGCTCCCGCGCCCCGCGCCGCACCGCCTCCCGCGCCTCCTCCCCCTTGGACGGGTGCGGCAGGCGGAACTGGACAGACAGCTTCACCGTCTTGCCGCCCGCCAGGAACCCCGCCACCTTGCGCATCTTGACCGCGATGTCGTGCTCGGCGATGCCGGGGGAGAAGCGCATCTCCTTGGCGGCGTCGGCCGCCCGGCCCCTCGCCCGCCCCGCCCCGCCCGGCGCCGCCCCCGCCGCGGGCCGGGCCCCGGGCGCTGCCGCCGCCGCGGCGGGCGCGGCGGCGGCCCCGTGCGGCTGGAGCTTGCAGACCGCCAGGGTGCCGTCCTTGGTCTCCTGCGTCCGGGAGACCTGGACCAGGTCCATGCTCGCCCGGGCCGCCTCGTGCAGCGCGTCCACCAGCCTCACGACGCTGTGCTCCCCGCGCGGGCTGACCAGCCTGACCCAGTCAGCCCGGATGGCCCCGTTGGCCAGGCGCCGGGGGTCCCCCCGCTTCCCCGGGGGGGCCGCGGGAGCGGAGGGCTGGGACGGGGCGACCTCCTCGTGCACCCGCTTGGCCTCGCCCGGGAGCTCCGAGCTGCGGATCGGCGGGCGGGCTGCGCGGGGGAGGGGGGCGGGGGCGGGCTGGGGGGGGAC
>Ga0181582_10003850_pt1 | contig 12114 bp, 7 predicted proteins | sample 071ome_32_FD_132438 | JGI IMG/M metagenome (GOLD analysis project Ga0181582, IMG submission 132438) | Coastal salt marsh microbial communities from the Groves Creek Marsh, Skidaway Island, Georgia - 071405AT metaG (megahit assembly) | ecosystem: Environmental > Aquatic > Marine > Intertidal zone...
CCCGAGGGCTGGTGGAAGGCCCCGCACAGCCACTCGCGGGCCGCGGGGTGGAGGCCGTGCCCGGGCCAGGGGCGGCCCGAGAGGGCGGCCAGGGCCCGGAGGTCGCGGCCCAGCCGGTACGACGTCGTGCCGCCCCGGGCGCGGGTCAGGAGGGACGCGTCGTCCCACTCGTCCCCCGGCGACAGGAGCCGCAGCTCGGCCACCCGCGCCAGCCCCGCCTCGACCAGCCGGACGCTGGGGACGGGGGCGCTCATCCAGAGCACGACGCCGCGCAGGAGCACCCGGAGGGGGCGGCGCAGGGTGAGGCCCATCCCCGCCAGCTCCCCGGGCACCAGGAACCCCTCGAGCACCGCCACGTCCCCGGCCCGCATCCCGTTGGCGCTCAGCCCGGACCCCGCCAGCAGCGTCGCCACCGTCCGCCGCAGCGCCCGCACGCTCAGCGCCTCGTCGACCGCCGCCAGGCGCGCGAGGGCGCCGCCCACTGCGCGCGAGCGTGCCGGGGGGGGCGGGGGTCGCGGCCGGGGGGGGCGGGTGCCCGGGCGCAGGGGGGGCGGGTCCCGCGCCAGGGCGCCCCCCCCGGCCGGCTGGCGGCCCTCACCTCCGGGGTCCTCCCCCCGCAGCACGCGGCTAGCCGGGGTCAGCGCGCCACTCCCGCCTGGGGCCCCGGGGGGCGGGTCCCACGGCGCCGCCCCCGGCGCCCCCGCCTGCCCGCGGGGCCGAGCGCCGCCGCCCGCCGCGCCGCCCGCCGCCGACCCCCGCCGCGCCCTCTTCGCGGGGCCCGGTCCCTCGTCCCCCCGCTTCCCCCCCCACTCCGGGGTCCGCCCCCCCCAGTCCCACCCGAGGAAGCTCGCGGCCGCCTCCGCCAGGGCCTGGGACGTCCGCCGCGCCGCCCCGAGGGAGATCTCCGTGAGCCGCGGGAACAGGGCCGGCCCCGCGAAGAGGGAGCTGGCGCGCAGCCCGCTCTCGCGCCCGCCGGGCCAGTGTAGACCGTCGTCCGCGAAGAGCCCGAGGAGGGGGTCGGCGCTGAGCGCGCTCGCCCGCGGGCTGCCCTCCCGGGACCGCCCGGCGGGGAGCCATCCCGCCTCCGGGAGGGCCCCCCCGGCGGGGGGGGAGAGGAGGAGGTCGTCCCCCCCCTCGGGCGGGGAGGGGAGGCCCCCTCCCGCGCCCCACGGGCTGTCGTCCGGCCGGTCCCGCGGGGGGGAGGCGAACAGCGGCAGCTCGAGCCTCGCGCCGGCGGGGGACGACCCCGCCCCGGCCGCCCGAATCAGCCCGTCGCCTCCGGCGGGCCCCGCGGCCGCCCCGCGCGCTCCCCCCGCCTGTCCCGGGTCCCGCCGCCCGTCCGGCGCCGTGGCCTCCCGGGAGGGTGGCCCCGGCGACCCCGCGGCGGGCGGTCCCCGTCGCCCGCGGCCGCGAAACCCCGCGCACCCTTGGTCTTCCCCCCCCCGCTGCGCGAACGGGGACGGGGGACAGACGCTGCCGGGCTGGACCGGCGGGGGAGCGTGAGCCGCCAGGGTGTTGTTTGGTTTGTGTTCCACTCTATCGCCGGCGAAATGTCCCCGAATGTCGCCGCATCCCTCCGCGAAGGCCGCTGCCGCTGCTCTCGGAGCTCCCCAGACCGGGGGGCTCGCGGGGGGCCCGGACGTGCGGTGCGACGGTGGCCCGCCCCTCGTGCGGCGTCTCGTAGAACGTCCCGCCCGGTGACGCCGTCCCGGACGCGATGTCTCACTTGGTTCCGGAGCTCAGTCGCAGAACGTTTCATTTTCTCGATGCCCCGCCCCGCCCCTCTGACCGGCTACGGACCTGCGGGTTCCCGGTCGCACGCGGGTAAGGGAGTAGACGACGCCACGAGACGCGCGTGCGCCTTGAGGCGGCCCGCCCCCGCCGGGCTGCGTCGTCTTGGGAGACCCCCGTCAGTCGCGCCGGGGGGTGAGGGCGAACCCGAGCAGGAGGGCCCGCCCCTGCGCGGCCGAAAGGCCAGAGTCCCCGTCGAGGCACTGGACGGGGGTCTCCCCCCTGGCGTTGACCGCGAGCATCGGGTGCGTGGCGGGCGCGTCCCAACCCCCGTCCCCCGGCCCGACGGGGCTCCCCGGCCAGACGGGGCTCCCCGGCCCGACGGGGCTCCCCGGCGACGCGCACCCCTCCCCCGGGGACCGCGAGCGGACCTCTGCCCCCGGCTCCCCGGCGCCCCGGTCCAGCGACAGGAGGGAGACGCCCTCGGCGGGCGACTCGCCGCCGCCCGCGCCGGCCTCGCCGCCGCCCCCGTGCGCCCCCCCGAGGGCCAGCCCCGCGACCAGTTCCCCGAGGACGCCGGCCTGCCCGGCCAGGACGGCCACGTGGAGGGGCGTCTCCCCGTCCGCGTCCCACGCCAGCGCCGCCTCCCGCAGGCGGGCCCTGCCCCCGGCGCACGCGAGGGCCAGGCGCACCACCCCCCGGGCCACGGGGGCCGTCCCCTGCCGGGCGACCTCGTGGAGGAGGTTTCCCCGGGGGCCCAGGGGCGCGAGGAGCGCCTCCGCGGCAGCCTCGGTGGCACCCGCCGCCCCTCTCGCGGCCTTGCCCAGCACTCTCACGGCCTCGTCCCCGGCGCCCGCCTCCACGAGCCGCAGCAGATCCGCCCGGAGGCGCACCCCGCGGCGACGCTGCGGGGGGGGGTTCCGGAGGGCGGTCCGCGGTCGGGTTCGGGGTTGCGGCGGCCCCGCTCCCTCCCGCTAACCTGCCGCGCTCCCCTCCGCTCACCCACGCCAAGAGCGCCACCCGGCGCGCCAGGGCGGCCGTCCCCCCCACGACGGCACCGGGGGCGGCGGCGCAGACCGCCACGGTGGCCCGGACGGTCAGGTGGGCCAGCTCCAGCTCGAGGGCGCGCTTGGCGGCGCCCCGGAGCGGCGCGGGGAGGACCGACGACGCGGCCCCGGCGGCCGCGCCCGCGGCGTCCAGCCAGCGGCCCAGGGGCCGCCCGACGCCCGGCAGGGACCGGGCACCCCACAGGGCGTCCCTCTCCAGCAGCCTCGCGGCGGACCGCGCGGCCCCGAGGAAGAGGATCGCGGCCAGTCTACGGGCGAATCGCCCTTCTTCCTGGCGTTGGACCTTCTGATCGCCGCGGGCGGGGCGTGCGGCGTCCTCCGGAGGCGCGCGGGGCTCCATGGGTGCCGGGGGATCGCGGATCGCCGCTCTGCCGCGCGGGGTCCGCGGGGGTCCTAGGCGGTGGGATGAGGCGAGACGCGGAGATGTTATGCGCGGAAGCGGCGCCTCGTCCCAGACGTGGCCCCCGACGACCCTCGGACGACCGCGAGGCGCGCCGCTGGCGACTCGGGGGACGTCAGGGTGCCAGACCGCGCGCCCGGCCTCGCGCGGCCCCACGTCCAACGTCCCAGGGGGGGAAGGGGGGACCTCGGGCGCTCCTCCACGCAGTCGCGACGTGAACTCCCCCCGGCCCCGCCCGCGCCCCGACGAGGTCCCCGAACGGCCCGTGCGCAGCGCCCCGCCGGGACCCCCTCCCGCGCGCCCGAAATCCGCGCGCCATGGCGGTCCCCGACCCTAGGTGTGCACTGCGCGCGTCTCTCTACCCACGGCGCGTCCCCTCCCGCGCCGCGGACGCCCCGGGGGGGGGGTTCGCGCGCGAACGCCCCGCGACCCATGGCCCCCCCCTCGCCCCGCAGGCCCCAGGCCGTGGGCGCGGCCCGCCCCGCCTCCGCCCACGAGCACGCGATGGCGGCCACGAAGGCCGCGGCCAGGGGCTTTGTTGTGGGGTGGGTGGCCGTCCTGCTCGCCCGCGCGGCCTTCGGCCTCGCCCCCGCGCCCCCGGGGCTCCCCCTCTCGCGCCGGGCTGCGGCGACGGCAGGCACCGTGCTCCTCGGGGTCGCCCTCGCGGGGGCCCCCCGGCTCGCCGCCGCCGCCGCCCGGGACCTCCGGGGCCGTGCGTCCCGCAGGGCCCGGCGCCGGGAGAGGGCCGCCGCCCTCCGCGACCAGCTCCGCGCCGCCATCCGCCGCCAGGGCGCCGCCCGCCCCGGGGGCGGCGCCGCCGCCCTGGAGCTCGCCGTCCTCTCCTCCCTCCGGGACGTCGAGAGGGAGGGCGAGGCGGACCGCCGCGTCGTCTCCCTCGTCTTCGCCGGGGACGCGTCCCGGGGCGTCTTCCACCTCCTCGCCGAGACCCGCTTCGACGGGGTCGACGTCGTCGCCGAGCGTGAGCGCCCGCTGGGTCTGGGGCGGCGATTCGGGTCGCCCGCGGGGCCCCCGGGGACCCCCTCTCCCCCCGGCCCGACCTCCGCCGCCCCCCTCCCCCGGCCCGACCTCCCCCGCCCCCCTTCTCCGGCTGGCCCCCGCAGTGCTGGCCGGCGTGGTCAAGCGCCAGGGGGGCGGCGGCGAGGGCCACCGCCTCCTCCTGCGGTCGCTGCGGATGGCGGACGGGGCCGGCAACAACCCCCTCCACCTGGCGGTGCGCCACGGCAACGTGCCGTGCCTGCGGTCCATGCTCGCCGCGTACCAGGCCAGCGCGGCCGCCCTGGAGGAGCTCGAGCGGGAGGACCGGGCCCGCGGCTGGAGGCAGTGGGTCCTCCACGGCTCGCCGCTCCCCTGGGCCCCCCGCGGCGCCCCGCCCCGCGCCCACCCCCTGCACGCCCGGAACGGGGACGGGCGGACCCCCGCCGAGATGCTCGACGTCCGGCAGGACGGGGCGCACGAGAAGCGCCCCGCGCCCGTCCCCGGCGAGACCCCCGACGTCCTGACCGCCCAGCAGGTGGCCCGGGCGCTCGCCGCCCACTTCCTCCGCGGCCCCGACGGCCAGCTCGAGACGCGGTGAGCGCGCGGGCCCGCGGGCGCCCCGAGGGCCGCGCGAGGCACCCCTCCCCCCCTCCCGCCGCGCGAGGCACCCGTCCCCCCCTCCCGCCGCGCGCGCGCGCGCGTTGAACGGCGCGCCCCGCCAGCCAGCGTCCCACTCGCCGCCCGACCCCGCCGGCCGCCCCGCAGGATGGCCCTCACCGTCCTGCAGGACCGCCTGGCGACGGAGGTGCCGTGCGGGACGGTGGACCCTGCCGAGCTCCGGGACCGCGTCCTGCCCCTCCTGCGGCGGGTCCCCGACATGATCCGCCAGCGAGCGACGGAGGGGGAGAGCTGGGCCCACGTCGCCGCCGGTTCCCGGGGCCCGCCGGCGGTCGAGCTGCTGCGGCTCTGCCCGCGGGCGCTCCTGAACGCCCCGGCCCGGGACGGGCAGCGGCCGCTCCACCTCGCCGCCTTCTTCTGCGACGCCGGCCTCGCCGGGGAGCTCCTCGCCCTGGGCGCCGACCCCAACGCCCGCGACAGCAAGGGGTACTCGAGCCTGCAGGTGGCGTGCGAGCAGTTTGGGCGGGGGGAGGGGGTCCCGGAGACGGTCCGCGCCCTCGTCGCGGGCGGTGCCGACCGCCACGCGAGGCGGACGGTGCAGCGGAGCTCCATCGACTCGCCGCGCCTGGACGTGCGCCACGGGCCCCTGGAGATGATGCTGGCGTCCGTCGAGGCGGCCGCCGCGGGGGAGGGCGCCGGGGACCCCGGGCGGCTCCTGCGGCGCAAGCTGCGGCGGGGCACAGAGCTGCGGCGGGAGCTCGTCAGCGCGCTGCGGGCGCTGGGCGCGGGGAATCCCGAGCGCGCCATCGACCGCGCCGTGGCCTCCCGCGCCGCCGAGGCGCTCGGCCTCTGAGCCTCCGGGTCGCGCCCCCCGTCCGTTTCAATGGCGGGCGGGGGAGCGGGCGGCGCAGCAACAGCGCCCCTCAGCCCCCGGGCATGTACAGGTGGCAGCGCCCGGAGCCGCTCGCCGCGCACAGGACGGGCAGGGTCCGGTGGGTGGTCATGCGGCTGCAGATGGCCGTCTGGAACTCCGAGTCGAGGCGGTCGACGGCCCCCGAGGCGGGGTCGACGACGTCCACCCCCCGCCGCATGGACCCCGAGAGGACGTCCCGCCCGTTGGAGGCCCAGGTGGCCCGGAACGGGAGCACCCACCGCCCCGTCTCGTTGTCGTGCTTGACCGAGCGCTCCTCGGCCAGCCCCGCGCCCCCCGCACGCGTCGAGAGCACCCGGAGGGTGTTGTCGAACGACGTCACCACGACCCTCCCGTCCCCCGACGGGTTGAAGTAGGCGCCCTGGCAACTCTTGGCGAACGTCGCGCTGCTCGCCGGCTTGGCCCTGGGGCCCCACCTGCGGACGTCCCAGACCTGAACGGCCCCGTCCGTGCCGGAGGACACGACGCAGTGCTCGCTCCCGGGCTCCCAGGACAGGCAGTTGGGCTTGCGGGCGTGGGCGTCGACAAAGCCGCGGGTCGTCAGCTCCCCGGTCCGCGGGTCGAGCAGGGCCACGCCGCCCCCCTTCTCCGCGACGGCCACCGCCGTCCCCGCGGCGTTGGCGTCCATCGCGCTCAGCTCCCACTCCCCGCCCCCCCACACGTGGACGAACGCCCCCCGGGCCCCGTCCAGGCGCCGGACCGTCCCGTCGTACGACGCGGAGAAGAGGGTGGCGCCCAGGCCGCCCCCGGAGAAGCACAGGCCCGAGACGTAAGCCCCGTGCACCCCGACCACTGCCACCCCGTCTGCCTCGGCGATCTCGGCCAGCTCCCCAGCCGCCCCCAGCGGGGCGCCCGCCTCCCACCCGTCCAGCGTGGCGTTCCAGAGGCCGACGTTCCCGAGCTTGTCCCCCGCCACGACGACCACCGCGTCGTCCCGCGGGTGCAGGGCCACGTGCGGGATCGCGCTGGGGGTGACCTTGCACACGTCCCCCTCCGCGAGCGCCCACCCGCGCAGGCCCTCCCCGGCGCGCCGCGCAGTGGCGGCCACGCGCGCGCTCGCCCCCGCCGTCCCGAGGCCCCGCAGGAAGGCGGCGTCCGCGCCCTCGCTGAACGCCCCGCACCGGAACTCCACGGGCGCCGTGCGGTCCCGCTCCGCCGCCGCCGCCCCGCCCCCCGGCAGCAGGGCGGGGTTGAGCCGCACCGTCTCCCCCCCCACGCGCATCAGCACCCCGCCGGCGCTGGGGAGGCCGGCGTTCTCCGCGGGCTGCTGCTGGAGCCGCCCACTCCTCCGCGGCGGGGCCGCCTCCCGCGCCCGGTGCGCCCGCTTCCCCCGCTGCGACGCGGCCCGCCGCTCGGCCCGCTCGCCCTCGAGAAGCCCCCGCACGGCGTCGGCGGCCTCCAGGAGCCCGAGCTCGGCCATGCGGGCGCGGTTGGCGCGGATGCGCTCCTGGCGCTCCTCCTCGGCCCCGGCGGCGGGCCCGGGGGGCTCGGCCTTGCGCTTTCGCGGGGCCGGCGAGGCGGGCGTCGCCTCGGCCCGGGACATCCTCCCCGCCGACGTGGCGACCGGGGTGTGGGCCGGGCCCCCGTCCTTGGGGCCGTCGTCCCCCGGGCCCGGGCCCGCCCCCAGCACCGCCTCCGCCTTCCTCGCACCCCTCCCCTTCTGCGAGGCGGCCGCGGGGCGGGGGTCAGAGCGCGCGGGGGCAGGCCGGGCGCCAGGGGCCCCTCGCCCCCCCGGCCCGCTCGCGGGAGGCTCCCGCCGCGCCCGCGCCCCCATGGGCGGGGGGACCCACCGCAGGCTTCGCGTCCAGGGAGGGACCGGGGTCTGAGCCGGCCAGGCGGCCGGAACGCCTCGTGGTGGCGCGCGTCATCGACGGCGAAAACGAGAGGCGGGGGTCGTGTTGGCGGGAAAGGCCGCTGTGTCCCGGTCCCTAGGGTAAAGGGGCAGGCGCGCCCGTTCGCGCGCTCGGAATGGCGGGCGCGACCGCCGCGGGGGCAATATAGGCGGCGTGCGGCCCCCCCTGGACGCGCCGGTGGGCTCCAGGGACGGCGCCAGGGACGCTCGTGCCGGGGGGGGGACGGGGGGGGCAGCTATCGGCACAGCCGGAGATCCGGGGCACGGCGGCCCCCGGGGCGCGGGCAGGCCAGTCCCCCCCTCCCGGCGGCAGGAGTTCCCTCGGGGCTTCAAACGGCGCGCAGCAAGAGTCGCGGGCGGGCCCGGCGACGTGCCCCCCTCCCCCCCCTGCCACGGCCCGTCAGCCCCGGGACGTGCTCGGGAGGGTGCTGAAGAAGGACACTCGGCTCGCCTCGTGCCCGAGGCCGGACAGGCTGCCGCCGAGGTCGTCCCGCTCCCCCTCGGGGGAGTGGATGCCCCGCCGGTGCCGGTCGTACTGCCACAGGCGGTGCCTCGCCCGGGTGGCCGCGAGGTCCCCGCTGTGGTCCCGGGTCCCCGTGGCGAAGGTGGCGCACAGGGGGCGGCTGCGCTGGAGCTCGGCGAGCCCGCCGAAGGGCTCCCGGTTGCTGGGGTGGGCGGGGGCGACGCCCGGGTCCTCGTACGGGGACCGCTTCGGCGTCGCCGGGTGCGTGCCCCCCGAGTCCCGCGGCCGGCCGCCCCGCATCCTCGTGGCCAGGCCCTCCGGGAGCGCGGGGCGCAGGCGCACCCAAGGCCCCCGCATGGCGAACCAAACCTCCCCCTCCCCCGCCACGGGCACCCCCCACGACGCGATCTCCCGGCGCAGGCCCAGCTCCCGCGGGCCCCGGGACGTCTGCACCCACCCGTTCATGAAGGCGGCGGCCGCGGCCACGTTGCCGTCGTCCGCCACGCGGGCCACCACGAGCCCGTGGACGTCCTTCTCGACGCCCACGAGGAGGTCCCCGAAATGCATCCGGAGCTCCCTCCGCATCCGCGCCAGGTGTTCGTCCAGCAGCCCCGCGCCCATCTCGGCCAGGCCCGGACGGCCCCCCCGGCGCATCGGGCGCGCGGCGTCCCTCGGCAGCTCCGCCTCGCTCCCATCCCCGCGACCGTCGGCCCCGTAGGGGTCGGCGGCGTGCTCCGAGTCCCCGAACTCGCCCTTGAACCGTGGGGGCGGCCGCGTCGCCCGCACCACGAAGTCCCGCGGCTGCCCGTCAAGGCGGCGGCCCTGCCACCTGGCGGGGTCGGCGCGCCGGGAAAGGTCGGCCCTCTCGACGTACTCCCCGGGGAGGTACGTGTAGTTGGCGAACGTCTTGACCACCGCTGGGCCGTGGTGCCCGGGTCTCACCTGCCCGCGGCAGTCCAGGGCGGGCTCGCCCCGCGCCCGCCGGGGGGAGGCCCGGGCCCCCCCGTCCACCACCGACGACGCCGAGAGGGACGCCAGCTGCCCGTGGATGCGCGCCCTCCGCCGCTCCCTCGCCGTCTCCCTGAACGCCGGTCCCAGGGTCGCGGGCAGGGACCGCAGCCCCCCAAAGTCGACCCGCGTGAAGGCCGCCGTGACCGCCTCGTGCTCGAGCACCCCCTGGAGGGACGTCCCGGGGGCGGGCGCGCCCTCCCCGCCGCCGTCGTCCTGCGGGTGAGCCGGTCGGACGCTCTGGTAAGGAAGGATGCGGCCGCGTGCCCCACGGAGGGACGCCCCCGGGGCCTCCCAGGGCGCCCGGCGGGCCCCGCAGGGCATGGCACCTGCCCGAGGGGGCCTTGGGCGCCCCGCATTGTGCATCTCGGGGAGAGAATGGGGACATAGCGCCGGCTAACGGTGTAATTAACTCTCAATAAGCGTGAACATTCCTCAAGTACGTCGACCACCAGGGGAAGGGGTAGCGCCGGGCGTCCCGCACCTGCGACATGGGACTGGGGCTACGAGCCCCTTCCTTCGCTCTTGGCGAGCTCATCCCCCGACTCGAGCTGTCAACCCTAGTTTTTTTGACCTAACGTATCAAAAGCTGCCAGACTAGCCCGCGGAGACCGTCTACGTCAGAAAGGCGATGCGCCCGTCCGGCGGACCCCTGGGGTGCCTGGGGTGCGCGAGTCTCGCGCGGAGGAAGAGGCGGTGCACTCTGCCCCGCGCCCGTGTTGGCGTGAGTGACGGGATGGCGGGTGCCTTAGGGCTCCAGCTCGCGTCAAGCAAGGGACCGGGGGGGGGGGGGTGGACTGGGCCCGCCTACTGACGCCCTCTGGGGAACTTGGCCTACTAGGATCTCGCCGCCCCGGAATCGCACTCTACATGCCCGCTTGCCTGCAGAAAATCCATCCGCGTGGGCGTGCGGCTCGTATTTGCGTACACGGGAAAGGAGGCCCGCAGGTCCCACTATCGCCAACACTGCTCCCTTCGCACCTCCCGGGGGCGAGCATCGCCTGGGACTTGGACGAAGGACGGTGAGGTTCCCACTGTCAGCTCCTTCCGCCCCCGTTCTCTTGCGGGGAGCTGGCACTGGGCGCGGGGGGTTGGGCGCACCCGTGCGTGACATTCAGGGCCCTGGTGCATGCGGGGGTGGGGTGGCGCGCGGGCAGTGTGGATTGTCGTCCCTCAGACACCGAATATCGTTCTTCCTCGCCGATTCGGCCAAACTCACATGTCTCCACCCTGCCCGAGGATCCACGCGGGGAGTTTTGACCGCATCAAGGGGGGAACGGAACGCCACCCCCTGTGTGGAAGAGGGTCCCCGCTCGCAACGGACCGCGCTTCGTACCCCCCGTCTCCCCGGCGAATGATGGTGCTAGAGAGCGCAATCGCTTGCCCCGCGGGGCCGGGTCGAGTGAATAAGCGCGATACGCGTTCCTCCCCTGGGGTGCAGGTGCTCCTCAGTAACGCGGGTGCCGCGACCTCTGCGAAGCCCCCGGCGGATCTTGGTGAGCCGCGAGTCCACCACTGCGTCACGCATACCCGCGCAACCTGCACGATACGTCCGAGCCCGCTGTTGAGGAATGTGTTCTTTCCCCCTTTGCGCCTGTGGTTAGGGGCGCCGTGCGCCCAACGAGGCGGGGCGACCTGGGGCGGAGCGGGGCAGCGCCGCTCGGAGCCCCGGCCAGAGACCGCGCGCCCCCGTCTGCCCCAGCGTGGGGCCCCATGTAGCCCCAGGCGTTGCGAGACGGGCTCAGGGCGGCCTCCCCGCTGCTCGCGTTTCGCGGGCTGCCTCCCACGCGGCTCTGCGCGCTTTTCACGGGCCTTGACGCGCACATGACGCGACGGGCCCTCCTGGGGGCACGGGGTGACACAGGGACGCTTGCGGCCCGAACCACGTCCAGAGCTCGACCCCCGCCCCACTCGGCGCGCCGCCGTGATGATAGACGCTGCCTGCCAGCGCGCCCTGAGACGCGCTGGCAGGCAGCGGCCTCCTCGGAGGTTTCAAAAAATATTCCGGCGCGTCGAATGATGCAAACTCTGGATGCGGCTCGCGCTCGCTTGCGTTACTGTGACGCGCCGTGTCGGCAGGTGGCCCGCTCGCGCTGCCCCGGGGGGTGGCCCCCCTGGAGCACGCTGAGCCAGTGCCACCTCGCGATGTCTACAGGGTGGGACACGGTATGGGCACTACGGCGCCGGGAGCGGGTGATGCCCGGCATGTGGGCGCCTCAGCCGCCGGAGGGGGCGTGCCGTTGGCCGGAGGCTCGGTGGCAGCGCCCCCGGTAGTCGGCCTGGGGGGGACGCCCCGGCAGATCCCAGGGGGGGACCGGGCCGTTACGTCCCGCAAGTCTGCGCTCGAATCCCTGAGCATCGTCGGGCGGAAGATTTCCAAGGCCGCGGGGGCGGCAAGGGATCTGATCACTTTCCAGGTGCGGCGCAAGAAGGTGCCGGAAGGCATGCCCGCGCTCGGACCTGCTGCCGCGCCCGCGGCCCCCTTTGTCGAGCGGCTGTTCGTGCCCTGCGAGTACAAGTCCCTGGGGCAGCTTGCCAAGTCGCGGCGGGGACGCGGCACCGTCTTACTCGAAGACGAAGGGGCGGTCGAGGAGGCCCTCCAGTCAGGCACGTCGGGCCGGAGGCGCGTGCGGTCCCTGTTCCGGGCGATCCACCCCGACGGCGTGTTACGACGCGTCTGGGACTTAATCCAGCTCGTGCTGATCGTCTACATCTCCATAGCCGTCCCGGTGCGGGTCGGGTTCGACAAGGCGGCGTACGGCGGGTGGTTCATCTTCGACCTGCTGGTGGACCTCTTCTTCGTCTTCGACATCGTCCTCAACTTTCTGACCGCTTACGAGGACGAGAACGGGGATCTTCGGTGCGCGCACAAGGAAATCGCCGGCCACTACACGGCGACATGGTTGTTCCTTGACCTCCTGGCCGCCTTCCCCGTCGACTACATCGTCCGCGCGGCCGAGGGGGAGCTCGCGTGCTCCTTCTCCTCCTGCCCGTCCTCCGTCTTCGAGGCGGCGACCGCGACCCAGCCGCGCTTGTTCAAGCTGTTCC
>Ga0181582_10003857_pt1 | contig 12108 bp, 9 predicted proteins | sample 071ome_32_FD_132438 | JGI IMG/M metagenome (GOLD analysis project Ga0181582, IMG submission 132438) | Coastal salt marsh microbial communities from the Groves Creek Marsh, Skidaway Island, Georgia - 071405AT metaG (megahit assembly) | ecosystem: Environmental > Aquatic > Marine > Intertidal zone...
CCCGGCGCCCGCCCCCCCCGCCCCCCCCCGCGCGTACTGAAACGCGAGGTAGGCCGTCACGGTGCCCGCGACGAGGGCGAGCCCCGCCAGCTCGACTGGCGACCGCACCGGCTCCCCGAGCAGCAGGTACCCCCCCAGCGCGGCGCTGAGCAGCCGCGTCCCCATGAAGGTGCTCGCCAGCGGCGCACCCAGGGCACGCACGGCATGCTGCTGCAGGAGGTTGGCGAGGATGTAGGAAACGGTGGAGCAGAGGAGCAGGACGGCCCAGTCCTTGCCCGTCCACGCGTGCAGGAGCTCCGCGCACGACCCGTCCTCGAGGAGCGCGCTGAGGACCGGCGTCGTCGCCACGGCGGCGGGGGGTGGGGGGCCGGGGCGGGGCGGCGTCGGGGGCCCTCGCGTGGCGGGGGGGCGGGCGGCGCTCGGGGGCCGCGGCGGCGGCGGGCGCTCTCACCCCCGCCGTACTGGACCAGCAGCAGGTCCCTCGAGCCCAGCACCCCCCGCGTGACCTGGAGCCCGACCAGGTACGCGGCCACTGCGGCGGCACTGAGGGCGGCCACCGCGAGGCCGAGGGCGTCGCGGGCGCTGAAGGCGTGGCCGCCGCCGGCGGGGGAGTCGGCCAGCGACGCCCCCCCGACGGCGACCACGGAGCTCAGGGTCATGGCGCCGACCATGGGCCACAGCATCGCCGGCAGCGGCTTGCCGTGGAGGAGGCGGCTCGAGAGGGCCACCGCGGCAGGCGCCGCGAGATTCACCAGCTGGACCCAGCGCGCCAGCGTCAGCCTGGCAGCCCACACGACGGACAGCTGCCGGACCAGGCCCACCGATGCCATCAGGGCGACACCCCGGACGACCTCGTTCGCTGAAGGTGGGGCGGGGCGAGGGTGCGGTGCGGCGGGGTCCCCCGCGTGGCTTGCCTTTCCGGGCGCGGAAACCCGCGCGTTGAAGACGCCTCCGACCCAGCGCGCCGCCTCGAAGAGCGAGACGAGCAGCAGGCACAGCCCGTTCATCATCGCCGAAAACATGAGCGTTGGAGCAGGGTAGGACGCCTCGGTCTGGCTGTACCGTGCCCACACGGGCGACAGACCGAGGCCTAGGTGCCCGGCGATGGCCGCGCAGCACCATGCCAGGGTCCGCGTCCGCTCCGTCGCCGCGCCCGCCATGCCCGCGGGGGCGTCCCCTCCAGCGCTCGCCGCCCTCGGGCGCCCGGCGCCCGGTTCGCGAGGGGCCGCGGTGCCGGAGGGTTCCGGGGGCAGGCGGGGAGGCGGGCTGTGCGCGCGGAGGCGCGGTCGGCGAGGCGCGGGAGTGATGCGGGCGGGGTGCCGGGGATCTCTTCGGCCCCCCCGGGGGAACCCAAAGGCAGTCGGTCTCACCGTCGAGGTTTCAGGGAATCGTTCATGATGGCGGGTGGGCGCGTCCGCCGCGCGCCCCTGTCCCCCCACCCCCTGGGCACCACCCAAAGACGCGCACGCCGCCCCCCCCGTCACCAGAATTGGAATAATCCCCTTACAGAGGAGTTTTGGAGCAGCTTCAACGTAGGGAGAACTAAATGCAGGCCGCCCGCATCACTGTCTCGGGCCTCCGGCCCGGCGCGTCCCGTGTGGGTGGTGAGTCTCGATCCTGTTCACCTCGTGACGAGTCTAGCTAGCCCATCCTCCCGCCCACAGCCGCCAACTAGCGGCGGGAATCTCTGTGGGCCACGAAGGACCCATTGCTTTCTCACCGGCCGGGGCATCTCTGGGTCCTCTGACCCGCGTTTTTCTCTAAGCCGTCATTTATCCGGGGCGCGCAGCCTCTAAAATCCCAGAAACCCGCTCGAGAACGCTCGTGGGCACTTGCCCCGCGCCGTTGCATGAGTCCGGCCCGCGATGTCATCCAATGGCGCTCATTTCCCGTTCGCGGGGTCTATCTGTAGAACGTTTATGTTTACTGTGGAAGCGGCGCCGCACGGTGGACACGCAGTCCTGTGTGTTTGCGACCAGGTATCTTCTGTCGACGAAAGTTGCCCCCCCCGCGCCGCGACGATGGCACCGTTTGTGGTACGCCAGCCATATGATTCGGCGTTATGTGGCGATCAATAGCGCAAAAGCTGGGGAGAGCTTCGGAAGATGGCACCATCGCCCCCCACGGCCACCTTTTAGGGATCGTCACCGGGCTTATCCACCACCCCTTCGGTGCCCCCCACCCTTGTGGCTCGCCCCCGCACCGGTCGCGCGGGTCCCGCCCCGTCGACTTCCGCCAGGGATGATCCGTGCGGATTCTCTCCTCGCCCCGCCTTCCCCGGGGCGCCCGAGCCCCGCTGGCGCCGCCAGGCCACCCCCCCCGAGACTCCCCGCGGGACGAGAGGCGAGCCCGCGCCCCCCGAGTCCCCCCCGCAGCTGCCAAGCCCCTCGCGCGCGTGGCCACCCTCCCCCACGCCGCCGCCGCGCCCCTCCCCCCCTCGGGCATCCAGCTGCTCGACGACGAGGAGCGCCAGCGCGTGGCTGAGGAGTACGGCTTCCGCAAGATCGGGGTCCCGCTCCCCGACGACGTGACCCTGGGGCAGGTGCAGCGGTCGCTCCCCGCCGAGGTGTTCGAGCTCAACGAGTTCAAGGCCTGGAAGGGCGTCGTTACGTCCCTCGTGTCCATGGCTGCCTCCCTCTACCTCATCTCGGTGACGCCCTGGTACCTCCTCCCCGTGTCGTGGTTCATCGCCGGCACCGCCTTCACCGGCTTCTTCGTGGTGGGCCACGACTGCGGCCACCGCACCTTCTCCAAGAACAAGCTCCTCGAGGACATCGTGGGCACCCTCATGTTCGCGCCCCTCGTGTACCCCTTCGAGCCCTGGAGGATCAAGCACAACCAGCACCACGCCTTCACCAACAAGCTCGTGGACGACACGGCGTGGCACCCCGTGATGCCGGCCGAGCTCGAGAAGTGGGGCCCCGTCACGGGCGCCCTCTACAAGTTCTTCCTGGGCACCCCCCTCAAGTTCTTCGCCTCCGTGGGCCACCAGCTCATCTGGCACTTCAACCTCGACCTGTACTCGGAGCAGCAGAAGCCCCGCGTGATCGTGTCGCTCGCCGCCGTGTTTGCCTTCATGGCCGTCGTCTTCCCCCTGCTCATCTCCAAGGTGGGCATCGCCGGGTGGGCCAAGTACTGGCTGATGCCGTGGCTGGGGTACCACTTCTGGATGTCGGCCTTCACCGTGATCCACCACACGGCCCCCCACATCCCCTTCAAGGCCGGCGAGGACTGGAACCCCGCCCAGGCCCAGCTCGGCGGCACGGTGCACTGCGACTTCCCCCGCTGGGTGGAGTTCCTCTGCCACGACATCTCCGTGCACGTGCCCCACCACGTGTCCACCAAGGTCCCCTGGTACAACCTCCGCAAGGCCAACGAGTCCCTCCGGGAGAACTGGGGCCAGTACATGACCGAGGCCACCTTCAACAAGAAGCTCGTCAAGACTATCTCGGCCGAGCTGCACGTGTTCGACAAGGAGCGCAACTACGTGCCCTTCGACGCCGTCAACAAGGGCGACTCCTGGTGGTGCGGCCTCCAGCGCGCCATCCTCGCCTAAGCCCCCTCCGCGGGTGGCCCAGGCCCGGACGCGTGCTTTGCTGACCCCGTGTCGTTTCCTACATGTACAGTGTGCTGTCCAAAGTTTTTCGTGGCAGGCCGCGCCCTCGCGGGCCGGCCCGCCGGTAGTGCAGAGGAATGGTTGCCCTTGCTGCTTCCGCCTGGCCGATTGTCCCAGGCACCCCCGCCGGCGGGGCGCGCCCCCGCGGCGTGCCCCCCGCAACCCCCACGCCGCGCCGGGCGGGCGAGACGGGCCCGCTTCCCGGCGGGCCCCGACCGCGGCGCTGGGGTTCCCTTCTCTAGTCCCCCCAAAAGAAGCCCCGGCCATTCGGGCCGATAACACCCAATAGCGGCGCTCCCTCGTCGTTGAAACCACTGCTCCACCTGCGCCGCCACCGCCCCCCTCGGGCGGGCCGGCGAGCGGGGCGTGCAGGCTCGCCGCGGCGAAGGGCCTGCCCCGCTGCCAATGCCGGGCGCCCGCGGGCCCAGGGGGGCAGGTCCCAACCCGTCTCGTCCCCCACCCCGGCCCCGGTGAGTGCCTCGGGGCACCGCCCCCCACTGGCACACGCGCGCCCCCCCCTGGCTGTCGTCCGGGCTCGCCCTCTCGCGCTGGAAGTGTCCGCGCCGCGCCCGGTCGCGCCACTCCCGCTGCCGAAGTCTCCCCCGGTGCCCTCCACCCCCCGCCCCCCCCGCCTCCACCCGTCACCCGGAGATAGGGCGCCTAGTTAGGCGGTTCCTGCCCCCGCGCTGCCCATCGGAGGCGTCGTCATGTCTCTGAGGTGCGACAAAAACCAACAACACGCCTGAAAGCCCCGCCGGATCCGGTGCGGGCGCACGTGATCGCACGATATTGACCGGGGGGGCGTGGTTCCATCCGCACCGATTCCATCCACTCGGCGCGGCTCTCCGTCGACACAACGCGCCGGGGCGGACGGCGTTCGCCCCCTCGGTGCCCGCAGATACCTCCCGAGCCGGGCCGTCGTGGCCCCCGGGTCGCTCGCTCGCCGCCAGGCGGGGGCGAGCCTCCTGCAGCACAGGCGCGGGGCCTCGTGGGTGTGTCGGGCCGACGCCTCTGGCTCCCAGGCGTCTCGGATCCTCGCCGAGGGGAAGGAGATCTTCCGGAACGTGAGTCGTCACCCCCCTCCCGCCGTCGCCCGGCCGCCCCGCCCCCGCCCCACCGCGGAGCCCCGGGCCGTCGGCGGCGGGGCAAGCGCCCCACGCCTGCGCCTGCCCCCCCGCTGCGCCGCAGGGGGACCGCATGGGGGCTGTGAGGAAGTGGGAGGAGGGCCTGGAGCAGTTCCCGACCCCGGACGAGCGCAAGGAGCTCCTGTACTCCATGACGGTCGTCCACGCCTCCTTCGGCGACATCGAACTGGCCAAGATGACGGCCCGCGACCTCGTCGTCTGTGGGGGCGACTGGCAGGACGCCGTCTCGCGGGGCGACTACCTGCCCCTGGAGGCCTCCACGCAGGTGCCCCCCGCTCCGTCCCGCCGGGCACGACGCCCCGCCCCCGCGCCCCTGACCCCACCCGGCGGCCACGAGCCCCCCGGCCCCTGGCCGCGGCCCCGCCGCGACCCCCCCCGCCCCCCGCCCCCCCCCCACCGCCGCAGGTCAAGATCCAGCTGAGGAACTTCACCGACCAGGTGGCGCGGGGAGCGAAGAAGGCCAAGGAGGATAACAAGCCGGTCCCCGCGCCCGTCATGTCGGCGCGCACGGGCGGGGCCGTCAAGCCCAAGGGCCCCCGCCTTTCGCTCGACACCAACGCAGAGGAGCTGCTGCAGACAGACGTGCGAGAGATGGACGTCTCGATCGGGGGCATCGTCCGGCGCGTGGCCATCCTTCTCGCTTGCCTGATCGCGGGTGGCATCGGGCTCTACGTGTGGGGGCTCCAGTTCCTCGACTGACGCCGCGGCGGGGCGCCTCAAGGTCCCCACGGGCTCCCCCGCCCGCCTGTCGCGGGGGGGGGGGGAGACTGGCAGTCCGGGCGGATCGGGTAACAGGGTTTCGCGGGATAGTGTTCAAGCCATGTGCGTCCCCGACGGCGCGATCCCCCCAGAGCCCGGCCGTCCTAGCCTTCGAGAGTCCCCGTCGCCGTCCTAGCGGATCGCCCCTAACAACTTCACCTCCCACCACCCCGCGTAGCCCTCAGCGGATTATCATGGCTTCGTTCGTCGCCACCAGGCCCACTGTCGCCCCCGTGGCCACTAGGTGAGCGCTGTCCTTGGGCGGGCGGTGGATATTCCTGGACACGAGCGGGCATCCGATCCCAGATGCGACGTCGATCATTCGGGGTCGCATCGGGTCTCACTGATCAAGTACGCGCTCGATTCGTGACGATTGTTTATCTTTATCAGTGGAACCACCCTATTCGCGGAGATATGTCCGCAATCGCGCGCGCCGCGTCGGTTCAAAGGAGGTCGTTGGATTCGGCTTCTCCCCGATCCCCGCCGCGAGGCGGCCCCGAACCGGAGCCCCGCGGCCCCGCCCCGCGACGACGACGACATCGTCGCAGCTACGGGAGGCCCTGCTCCTCCCACCGTGGCGGCTGCGTCCAGGGGCCGCTACCCACATTCTGCCGGGGCTCCCCCGCCGCAGGGCCAGGGGCACCGTCGCGTGTGCGGCCAACGCTCGCCGGGGCGCTCTCCTCGGTTTCGGGGCCGCCGTCGTGGGCCTCGTCGCGGGGTCGCGGCCCGCGGAGGCCGGCTACTCGTGCGTCGGCTGCTCCGCGAAGGAGCGGGAGGCCAAGAAGGATGCTCGCGAGGCGGTGAGTCCTGGCAGGGGGCGCCCGAGCCCGGCCCCCCCGCCGTCGCACCCCCCGCCGCCGCTCCCCGAGGGCCGTGCATCCTCCCCGCCACCACCGATCGAACCCCGCGCGCCCCGGACGCAGGAGTACCAGGCCCGGATCGCGAAGCTCAAGGCGCAGGCCAAGCAGGCGGCCCCCGCCGCCCCTGCCGCCCCTGCCGCGGAGCCCGAGCCCGCCGCCGAGTGAACTGGGCCCCCGAGGCCAGGGCCTGTGCCAGTCGGCTCATTGAACGTAAAATCAGACCCGCGCCGGGCGGGCGAGGCGACTCCGCAACCCCCCCCCCCAGCCCTCAGGGGGCGATGACGTCGAGGGACGAGAGGCAGTCGTACTTCTCGGATGCGCCCGGGAGGAGGGGGTCCCAGAGGTGCGCCTTGCGCTGCATGAGGGCCTCGGCGACCGCCACCTCGTCGTCCAGGTCCGCGAGGTCCGTGTCGTCGGCCTGGGCTGTCGGGCTTCCCGGGGACGCGGGGCGGGACGGGGTGGAGGCGCGGGCCGAGGGCTCCCGCCCCGACCGGCCGTTCATGTCGCGCCACCCGTCCCCCGTGCCCTCCTGCGCCATTTTGTCGGCCGACATGGAGCGCTTGTGCGCCGCGATCCCCATGGCCTGCAGGTGCACCCAGCTGGGGATGCGCGCCTTGCGGCTCGTGGGCCCGAGGGCCCGGCCGCCGGCGCCGGGGGGCCCGCCCCCCCCCCCCTGCTGCGACAGCCGGGACCGCGACGACACCCGCGGCCTCCCCCCGCTCGCCTCCACCTGCACCTGGCTCAGGCACCGGTCCAGCGCCCGCTCCACCGCCATGCCCACCTCGACGGCCGGCATGTGCTCAAAGGCCTGTCTCTCCCCCGAGTCGATCATGAAACGGAGCTCCGGGGCCGTCATGTCGGTGATGAGCTTGGACAGGGACCACCAGAAGGACGGGATGACGATGGTCACGTCGCCCTCCCACTGCTGCGTCATGATCCGCACAAAGTCTGAGAGCCCCGTGGGCGGCAGCAGCGCCAGGAGCTGGCGCGAGCGGTGCTTGACCTCCCCCTCGAGCAGGTCGGCGACCGTGGCGCCGAAGACGCGGCGGACGACCGACTTGACGTTGAGGATGGGGGACACCTGCGGGTTGACCTGGCTGACGATGAAGTTGTTGACGTTGAAGAGGATGCCGAGGGACGAAGTGGGGAGGTCCATCTCCAGCGACCCATCCCGCCACCGGCGCTCCTTGCCCGACCGCGCCTCGCCTGGGTGCCCGTGCGAGGCGCCCCACTTGACGAACCCGCCGTCCACATCCTTCCCGAGGATATCCGTGGCCGGGAAGAGCAGCGGGAAGGCCGCGGACGCCGCCACCGCGCTCCAGATCACCACGTGCGGCGCCGTCAGGTAGTTGAGCAGCCGCGGGGGCTCCTTGGTGTCAGCCGCCGTCACGCTCACGTTCAGGATCCTCCCCGTCCGGTCGTACGCCTCCTGGAAGGTCATGTCCCCGTACAGCGCCCGCAGCCGCCGCTTGATGTGCATGTCGTCCTGCGCGTACCCCTTGCGGAGGAAGTGCCTCGAGTACTCGGCGCAGGTCTTGAAGTTGAAGAAGTTGAGGTCGAACTCGTGGACGTGCTGGAAGGTCTCCGTCAGCTCGTCGTCGGACCGGGTGCAGATAATGGCGCTGACGATGGCTCCGGCGGACGCCCCGCAGAAGATGCGCGGGAGGGAGCTCTGCTCGTGGAGGGCCTTGCAGACCCCCATGTGGAAGGTGCCCAGGGACCCTCCGCCCGTGAGGACGATGGCGGTGCGCCCGAAGGCGTGGCGGGCCTCGGTGAAGAACTCGACCTTGTCCTGCGGCTCCAGCGCCGGCCCCCGGTAGTCGGCCACGGCGCCCAGGTTCCGAACCACCTCCCCGACGTACTCGCGGATCGTGGCCGGGGTCGTGTACCTGTGCTGGTAGAGCCGCGGGTCGGCCATGTTGCCGGCGTTGCGCTGGAGGTCCCCCCGGAGGAAGTAGACCACCTGGTCGAGGCGGTTCCGGGCGTGCAGCACGCGGAGGCTCCGCGTGCGCGACTCGAGGAGGTTGGGGTCGAAGACCCCGAACCCCTCGCGGCACGCGATGGAGGTGTCGCCCATCCCGCGGAGCTCGTCGAGCGCCCCGGCGGCCTTTAGCCACTCCCCGTACGACGCGGCGCCGTCCATATCCCTGCGCAGGCCCCGCATCTCCCGGCTCTTGCTCGACCGGTACTCGACCCACTCACGGAGCCCCCGCACCACGAGCGCGGCTGCCCCCGCCGCCAGCGCCGCCAGGTGGGCATGCCGGACCTCGAGGACGCCTAGGCCCAGCACCTGCGGGGGAGCGGTCTCGGGGGGGTTGTCCGCCGATCTACCCGCAGCGGGGCGGTGGGCGCGCCGCGGGCGTCGACGCGCCGGCACTCGGCCGTCCTCGGGACGAGGCCGCGCCGGCCGACGGATTTTACGAGACGCCATTTGTCCCCCCCGGTCGCATATAACCGTCGCGCCCCCCCCGGTTTTCGGTAGCAAAGGCCTCTTTTATGCTCCTGTCCGTCATATACCGGGAGGGTTATCACGGGGGGACGGCGTAATGCCCTCACTTGTAGCCATCGAGTCTTAGGTCGCATCGCCAGGAACCCCAGGGCGCGCACAATCAGCCTTCGAACTTCGTCCACCAGTGCGCGGATGGTATTTCCTGTGATGAACGACACGGCGATGACCCGCCGTACGGGCGTCGCGACGAGCTTGGCCACCATCTCCACGAGGCCAACGAGGGCAGTCCCTCGTCCCGAAGGCCCCGCGGCCTTCGACGCGGATCGGAAGGAGACCTGCGGGTGGTGGGAGGCATGATCCTGATATGAAGAGGTGTCGAGCATGGTCAATAGAGCGCGAAGGCAAGGAAGAGTGCGGGGCGCAGGTCAGGGGAGCGAAAAACAGCCGACCATCTCTTCGCAGGGTTGAGCAACTCGTTGCGTACATATTCAGATCCATCGAAGGGCGATTCGGACATTGTCACTACTGAGTCCAGGCGTAAAACGTATGCGGATGCCGAAGTGGCGCCGAAGAGCAACCAACGGGGCGCTGATCCCGGGACTCGGTCTCCTCACCTCGCCTCGAAGGAAAGGTGGGGCGGGGCGCTGGGATGAGGGCCCTGACCACTCCATCCTGGTCCTCGGCGACGCAGTCATGTATTGGATTACCGGGCACATGGCCACCTGGAGCCAATATATACCACTACTTGTCGAGGGGCAGAAATGTCCAAAGTCAAGGGTTTGGTCAGGGGTGGTGCAAGGAGGGGCTGCCAGGGTACGACTGTCGAAAAATGCACCCCGCGGCCGATGCGAAAGAGACAGGAGCCCCCGCCACCACCACCCCTGCAGGGCTTCAACTCCCGTCCGTCTCCCCAGCGCCTGCGTCACGCCGAGGCGACTCCCAGGCCCAGGGCCTCCTGGGCCTCCCGGAGGCGCCTGGCCAGCGCGACCATCCGATCGTGACGATCGTCGTCCACCAGAAACGCCCCCTCCGCTGCCCGCTGCTCGATCTCCTCCGCGGCCCCACCCGCCAGCAGCACCCGGACGCCCCCGCCCCCCGCTACCCCCGCCAGCTGCTCCAGCAGGGCCGTCGCCTCTGGGGCGAGCGCCGGGTGCCCGCCCGCCGCAATGCGCACCAAGCTCGATACGATCCCCCCCTCTCCCATCCTCACTAGGTACCTTTCGCTCGGCAGCCACGCCAGGAACTTGCCCAGCCGCTCCAGCCCCACCCGCTGCCAGTCCGGGTCGGCGTTGCGGCACAGGGTCGCCGTGCCCGTGGCGAAGGCGTCGGGGAGGAACATCGGGGACACCGGGACGAAGAAGGAGACGATTCCTCCCAGCGCCACCAGCTGCATGGCCTTGAACAAGAGGTGCACCGGCGAGTTTGAAGACCAGATGATCCAGAACTCGCGCCTGAGCCCCGCCTGCGCGAGGGGGGGGGCCGGGGAGGAGGCGGTGTGGGGCGGTGCGGTGGGGAGGTGTGGCGGGAGCGAGGGGGCGTGGCACGCGTGGAGGGACTTTGTCGAACGAGGAGCCCGGGTCGCGGGGAGTGCGGGGTGGCAGGGGAGGGGGGAGGGGGGCGCGCACCAGGATCTCCTGCCCGACCGAGAGCGGCTCGTCCTTTGGGCCCTGCGCAGCCAGCGCCCGCTCCGCCTTGGCGGCAAGCACACGCGCCTTGTACGACGAGCCCCCCGCGTGGCGATCGACGGCGCCCTCCCCGCCCACCTTCATGATGCCGAACTTCTTGCTCGGCTGCGCGCACCAGAAGCGGGGGTGGGGGGGGGGTTCCAGTGTGCTCGCATCGCCGCGCGACGCCGCGGCGATCACCGGCATCCAGTGGGTGTTCAGCCTCCATTTTTCGGGATGTCTACGCGATTCACCCGCCCAACAGTGATATCGTGGACTGTTGTACACCAGGTGGTGGGAATCGGGCGATTCCGGGGGGCGACTCCGCCTCCCACCTTCTGCCCCGCCATCCACCGCCTTTGGAGCACCGTGGCGCCCTCGATCTCGGTCAGCAGGCCCTCCCACGAAGGGGTCGAGGATGAAACCTCATGACCCCCCCGCACGAATGCCAGAAGAGAGCGCGAGAGCCGTGACCGCATCTGGGACCCCGCAACGTCCGGCTCCGCCCCAAAAACACGGCCGCAAGTCCTCGGCTTCGGCGAGAGACGCTAGATTTTACGGGACGACTGGGAAATATCTCTTCTCTTCGATCGCTTGGATGAGCCAGCAGGTCCTGGAAGGCCGTCGCAAGTCCTCGGGATTGCGACCTGGAAACGGGCTGCAGCTCTCCCTTCGCGCCTCCCTCCACGCGCAAAGAAGGCATAGAATCTGCCACATTTGTTTCCATTGCCACTCTCTTTACAACACCTCTCGCGTGGGGACCTCCCACTGGCAGCCACACGTCGCGGCGGATTCGCGGCATCCGCGGCACCCGGAGCCGGGCGCGTCAGAAACGTGTGTGGGGTGCATGCGGGGCGCGCCCGCGCCCTCCCCCGCCGACATGCGGGCCCGCCGTTCCGTTGAGGCGGGCTTCGGTGCGAGTAAAGCCCCGATTCCGGCCATCAACTCCGCTCCTATCGCCTCCCGGCTCCTGGGGGATCGCGCGGTGCCACCCCCTACCACGAGGGTCTCATCTCCCGCTCCCATCCCCGCTCTCCCGCTCCGAGGACCGACTGGTGCCATCTTGGCAACGAAATCCGCACATACCATCTTAGATGGGAGAGGACCGGGTCTCGAAGCCCTCCCACGCGGCCGTCAGACGCAAGTCCCTGGAGGCAGCCAGGACTCCAGGGGGGTCTCCCCGGAGAAGGAGGGGTGATGGCGTCCTCTTTGGACTGCCCGCCGAGGTCGCTCCCGCCACACGCGAGATTAGAGGCGCTCAAGTTCCTCGTCCGGATTTCAATAGGTCCCGGATGCTCTCCCGCGAATAGGGGAGCGCTTCGAATTCATAAGGAGCGTTTTCATAAGGGGCGCCGTCGCGTGGAGGCGTGTCATCCGCATCTTTTTGTAGCGAACGTGTTTTTGTTACCAAGTAAGGTGAGCATCGATCATAAAATTCGGGGAAGAACAACAGAACCCTGCGCATTCCCGCGACTCAAGTCCCAGTGCGTTAATCGTTCGCCCCAGCTTGCACCGGCCGCTGGGTAACCCGGCACAGAGCCATCTTCTTCGCACTTGTATCTCCATATTTCGGCGGTCAATCAGGGCGCGATCTGGGAAAGCTCCGCCAGGCGCG
>Ga0181582_10003858_pt1 | contig 12107 bp, 10 predicted proteins | sample 071ome_32_FD_132438 | JGI IMG/M metagenome (GOLD analysis project Ga0181582, IMG submission 132438) | Coastal salt marsh microbial communities from the Groves Creek Marsh, Skidaway Island, Georgia - 071405AT metaG (megahit assembly) | ecosystem: Environmental > Aquatic > Marine > Intertidal...
CGGGGCCGGGGCCGGGGGCGGGTACGACGACGGCGGGGAGGACGTGTGGGCGGCGGGGGCGCGGTGGGTGGAGCAGACCGAGGCGGGGATGCAGCGGGCGGTGGCGGAGGAGGAGGAGCGTCGGGGCCCCGGGTGGCTGCACGTGCTGCCCCTGTACGCGATGCTGCCCCCGCGGCAGCAGCGGGCCGTGTTCCGGGACGCGCCGCCCGGGTCGCGGCTGGTGGTGGTGGCGACCAACGTGGCGGAGACGTCGCTGACCATCCCGGGCATCCGGTACGTGGTCGACGCCGGGCGCTCCAAGCAGAAGCTGCTCGAGGGGACGGGCGGGGTGGCGCGGTACGACGTCCGGTGGGTCTCCAAGGCGTCCGCCGAGCAGCGGGCGGGGCGCGCGGGGCGCACGGGCCCCGGGCACTGCTACCGCCTGTACTCGTCGGCGCACTACAACGACACCTTCCCGCCCCACACCCCCCCGGAGATCGCCAACACGCCGCTCGAGGGGGTGGTGCTCTTCATGAGGTCCCTCGGGGTGGACCGCGTGTCGCGGTTCCCCTTCCCCACGCCGCCCGAGCCCGCCGCGCTGCGGGCCGCGGAGCAGTGCCTCGTCGCGCTGGGCGCCAGCGACGCGGCGACGGGGGCCCTCACGGGGCTGGGCCGCGCCATGGCGGCGCTGCCCGTCTCCCCGCGGCACTCGCGGATGCTCCTGGAGGCCGCCCGCGGGGCGGCCGGCCTCCCGGGCGACGGGGACGCCGGGGACGGGGCCGCCGACGTGGTGGCCTACGCCCTGATGCTCGCCGCCGCGCTGTCCCTGGACTCGCCCTTCCTGCACCTGGAGGACGTCGGGGGGGGGGAGGGGGGCGGCGGGGCGGCCGGGGCGGGCGCGGAGGCGGAGGCGGGCGAGGAGGCGCGGAGGGAGCGCCGGGAGCGGATGCGGCAGTCGCAGGCGGCGCTGCGGTGCGACCGGAGCGACGCGCTGGGCGCGCTGCGGGCGCTGTGCGGCTTCGAGGCGGGCGGGGAAGGGGAGGCCTTCTGCCGGGCCCACGCCCTGCACGCGAGGAACCTGCGCGAGATGGCGTCGCTCCACCGGCAGCTGGCGCGGACGGCGACGGCGCCGCACGGGCGGGTGGGCGGGGAGTGGGGGGAGGTGCTGCGCCGGGTGGGGGCGATGGGCCAGCGCGCGCTGTCCGAGGCCCCGGCGGCGGCCCCCCCAGAGTGGGTGGAGACGCGGCTGCGCCGGGCCATGGCGGCCGGGTGGGCGGACCGGGTGGCGCGCCGGGTCCGGGGCGCGGAGCTGGTCGCGCGCATGCAGGAGGCCGCCGAGCGCGGCGGCAAGAGGCTCCGGGCCGTGCGCTACCAGGCGTGCTCCGAGGTCCCCGCGGACGGCGACGGCGGCGGGGAGGGGCTCGTGCACCTGCACCCCAACTCGGGGCTGTGCCGGGGGGCGCCCGAGTGGGTCGTCTTCGGGGAGATCGTCGCCACGGACCGCCGCAGCTACATGGCCACGGTGACCGCCGTGGACCCCCTGTGGCTGCCCCACGCCGCGCCGGGCATGTGCGCCGTGTCGGGGCCCCTCGCGGAGCCCCCGCCCGAGTACCGCCCCTCCGCGGACGCCGTGATGGGGTTCTACGCCGCCACGTACGGGGCCCCGCGCTGGCCCCTGCCCCCGCACGCCCGGCCCCACCCCCTGGACCGGCGGGAGCACGTGGCCTCGGCCTGCGCGGCCTTCGCGGCGGCCCTGCTGGAGGGGGGGGTGGCCCCCGCGCTGGCCGCGTTCCGGCCGGGGCTCGTCTCGCGGCCGCGGGCGCTGCTGCGGCCCGAGGGGCGGTTCACCCCGCACGCCGTCGCCCTGGTCCAGCGGCTCGCCGACCGCCGCGTGGCGTCCCTGGCCTCGCTCGCGGCCGAGTGGGCGCGGGACCCCGCCTTTCTCCAAGACGAGCTGGCCCGGTGGCTGCCGCCCGGGGACCGGCCCCGGCTGCTGGGCCGCTGGGGGGACGTCCTCGAGGGGGCCGCCCTGGCGCTCGAGGCGCGCGGGGCGCGCGGGCCCGGGGCGCCGGCCGGCCCCGGCGCGGGCGGGCAGAGGAAGGGGAAGAAGCGGGGCCGGCGGTAGCGGCGGCGGGGCGCGCGGCGACTGGCGGCGGCGGCGGGGGGTCCGCCCGGGGGCGGCCGGGGGGCGCGCTTGAACGCGGCGGCCGCGGGGCCCACAGGGCGCCGGCGCGGGGCCCGCGGTGGCACTCTGCCAGCGCCGCCCGGACGACGACCCGCGCGCCGCGGGACCGAGGGGGGGAGCGCACGGAGCGGGCAGGGCGCCTGGGAACGCGTCGCGATGATGGACGGCCGCGAGGAGCTCCGCGGGCGGATCCGCGCCCTCACGGAGAGGAAGGACGAGATCGAGGCGGAGATGGAGTCGATCACATCCCGGCTGACCGCGTGAGTGCCCCGGTCCCCGGAGCCCGCTGCCCCATCGGCGAGCGGGGAAATGCTCCGCGCGCCCGGTCCCCGCCGCCCCCGGCCGGGAAGCGTGGGACCCGTCGGGCTCGAGCGGGGCCGATCTCGCCCCCCCCCACGCCCTCCGGCCCCCGTCGAGCCGCGCCGGCCCCCCCGCGCGCGCAGCCCCGGGCAGCCGGGCTTCGACGAGGCGCTGGTCGACGGAGAGGGCTTCCCGCGGGCCGACGTGGACGTGGCGCGGGTGCGCGCGGACCGCCACCGGCACGCGTGCCTGCGCACCGACCACGCGGCGATCCTGGACCGCGTCCAGGCGGCGCTGGAGGCCCTCCACGCGGCCGCGCGGGAGGCGGGGGACGTGCGGACGGGGGCGCCGGCGGCGGGGGGGACCGCGGGGCCGGCCCGGGCGGCGCCCCCGGGCCCCTCCCCGGGGGGGCTCGCGGCCTTCGCGGTGGTGGACGAGGTGTCCGAGGGGTCCCCCGCCGCCGAGGCCGGGCTCCGCCTGGGCGACCGCGTGTGCGCCGTGGGCGGCGCCGACCGCCGCGCCTTCTCCGACGCCGGCGAGGCCCTCCGGGCCGCGGGGACCGCCGTGGCGGGGGCAGAGGGGGGGGAGGTGGCGTTTGTGGTGCTCCGGGCGGGCGCGGGGGGCGCCGGGACCGAGGCCGTGACCGTGACCGTGACGCCACGGGCCGGCTGGGGGGGACGGGGCCTCCTCGGGTGCCACCTGAGCGTGTTGCGCTAGGGGAAGCGGCTGCCGTTCCGCCCCCCACGCGGGCGTGCTGCGCCGAGGGGGGCGCGGGGGGGTCCGCAAGCGGGGCCCCGGCAGTCTTTCAACGCCCCGGGAGTCCTCTTGGGCCGCGGCGGCGTCAGCGCCGCAGGACCCGCCGGGCGGCGTCCGTGCCCAGGAAGTCGCTCGCCTTGATCGGGTTCACCACGCGCACCCCGTCGTCCCCCACTGCCGTCCGCACCGCCTTCTCAGCGACCGTGCCGTCCCGGAAGGCGTGCCGGTAGAAGCACGAGGTGCCAAAGGGGCAGGCGCCGTCGCCAAAGGCAAAGTGGCGGCAGTCGATCTGGGCGAGGCGGCGCGTGTACCCCTGCACGATCTCCTCGCGCTGCTCCCGGCTGGAGGGCCACACGGTGCTCGGGCACACGAAGTGGGACGGGGTGCGGCACAGGGGGCACGTTCTGACGGCGTCGTCCACGCTGGCGCCCGACGCGAGCTGGGCCCGCCAGTCGCGGATGCAGGGGAGGCAGAAGGGGTGGTCGCACTCGAGGAGCCCGAACTGGCGGTCCTCCGCGCGCTCCTTCTCCAGCACCGCCTCGAGGCAGATGGCGCACTCGACCCCGCGCGACCCCTCGAGCGCTGCCGCCAGGGACTGCCGCGCGGCCCGCCGGGCCCCCTGCAAGCGCGCGGAGGCACCAGTCAGCTCAGCTGCCCCCCGGTGCCTGGGGCGGGTAGTCCTCGGGACCCGCGGGACCTCGTCCCTGCGTCCGCCAGGCAGCGGCAGGGGGGGCGTCTCAGCGTCGGCCGGGGCGCGCGGAGGGGCCGGCGGGCCCCGGGGCGCCGGGGTCCCCATCGCTCACCGCCGTGTTGTCCACCACCCCCATCCTGGCGTTGATCTCCCGCACGATCTGCAGGTACGGCACGTACTGCGCCACGGCCGGGTCGTCTAGAATCGGGTCGGCGTCCCCCGCGCCCCCCGAGGTCGAGGGCCCCTCCCCCCCCGCCAGCGGCGGGGGGTCGTAGGCCCGTGCCGGGGGGCTGGCCCGCTGCTGCTGCGGCCGCACGTGGTCGTAGCGGCACTTGTCCCCGAACTTGCAGTTCCCCTTGGCGAAGAACGGGCACACCGTGCTCTCCTGCGACTTTAGGTCATGGCTGAACGGACACCCTGCAGACGGGGGGGGACGGGGCGGGTGTCCAAGCGACCGAATCGGGACGGCGGGAGCAGGCGGCGTCAGTTTCTGCGGGTACCAGACGCGACGACCGCGCATAGCGGGGGAATCTCTCCGGAGGCCCCCCGGGGCGGCGGCTGCGGGGGCCTCCCCGCCACCCCCTCGGGCGGGCAGACTCACCGTCGCCCTTGTTGCACGTCCCTTGCGCGAAGAAGCGACAGAGGACGCTCTTGGTCCCCATGCCGCGTCGTTGATCCGACTCGTCGCCCCCGTCGGGGACGCGTTTCCCTCAGCGAGGCCTTCCCCTCGCCCGCCGTCCGCGCTTCACGACTGGGGTCACTCGGGTGCTTCACCGGCGCGCGCGTGCGTTCAGGGCCCGTGGTGCGGAAGCGGACTGGGCGGAGGGACGACACGAGCCAGAGCTTACGGCGGGGAGCGGTCCCCGGCGCTGGGAAGAGGCGGGAGCCCGGGGTCAGGGGTGCGGTGTGCCAGGGGGCGCTGTGCCAGGGGGGCGTCCCCGGCCCCCACGCCACCAGGGAGGCCTCCCCCTGCTCGTCAAGGGCGGCGCAGCCCCCCCATCCCGCTGCGATTGGGAGATTTACGCCCTCCCCCGCCGAAGATCGACGACATGGCGCATTCGACGGCACACACCGCGCGCCCGCGGGCGCGGACCCCCGCCCCGACCCGCCGCCCCCGCCCCTCCCCCGGGTCCGCCGCGACGCGCGCGTCCCGCCGGGAGGTGGCGGGGGGGCCGCCCGGCGCGGACGGCCGCCCCGCGGGGGCGCGGCCCGCCGCGTCGAGGAGGGTGGCCCTGGCCCTGGCCCTCGCGGCCGCGGCCGCCCCCTTTCGGCCCGGGGTGGCGGGGGCCGTCGTGTCGGTGGGGCCGGGGTCCTCGGTCGCCGCCGCCGTCGCGGCCGCGTCCGACGGGGAGGTGATCGAGCTGCAGGTGCGCGGCGCCGCGCCCCGGAGGCCCGCCCGGGGCCGCCCCGCCCCCGGCGCCCGTCCCCGGCGCGCCCCCCCGACCCCCGTCCCCGGCGCCCCGCCCCGCCCCGGCCGCAGGCGGGGGTGTACCGGGAGCGGCTGGTGGTGGACAAGCGGGTGACGGTGCGCGCCGCGGCCGGGGCGGACGTGACCCTCGAGTGGGTCGTGGACCGCCCCTACGAGTCGGCCGTGGTGGTGCCCCGGGGCGGGTCCCTGGCGCTGGCGGGGGTCGCCGTGCGCCACGCCTCGCCGTCCGTGGCCAACGACTTTGCCGTGCACGTGCCCGGGGGGTCCCTGTCGATGGCCGGGTGCCGGGTCACGAGCGCGTCGGGGGCCGGGGTGTGCGTGGAGGGCGGGTCCGCGGACATCGCCGACTCGGCGGTCGTCGGGTGTGTCGACTACGGCGTCTCCGCCCTCGCCGACGTGGAGGGCGCGCGGGCGTCCCTCGCACTCTCCCGGTGCGCGGGTGAGGGGCGCCCGCCCGTGGTCCCGCCCGTGGTGCCCCCCTCCCCCCACCCCGCGTGGCCCCGCCCCGGGCCCGCGTGCGGCGCGGGGCCGCGGACCCCCCGACCCCGCCCCCCACCCGCAGTGGAGCGGAACGGCGGCGACGGGGTCGCCGCGATCGGCGCCGACGTCTCCCTCGTGGACTGCGTGCTGTCGGGGAACGGGGGCGCCGGGGTGCGGCTCCGCGACGCCAGCGTCCTGGCGTTCGACCGGGTCGACGTCAGGCGCGGGAACCGGGGGGGGGGCGTCGCCCGGGGGCCCTCCGTCGACGGCCTCGCTCCGTGAGACGGGCGCCGGGCGGGCGGGGGCTCCTCCCGGCGGCCCCGCGGCGGCCCGCGGGCGTTGAAGCGGGCCGGGCGTGGAGGGGGGCGGGCACACGGACGCACGAGCCCTCTCCCCGCGCGCACCGGGCCAGCTACCCGCGATTCGCGCCGGGAGCATCCGCACCGGGACGGAGAAGGGCCCCCGCGCCTCGCCCTCCCGCGCCCGCCTCGCCCCCCCGGGCATGTCCCGCGCCGCGCTGCGCGCCGCCCGCACCCTCCTCGCGAGAGCCCCCCCCGCCGCCCCCCCCCGCGGCGCCCGGACCGCAGCCATGGCGGCGCGCCGGTACATCGACATCGGGGCCAACCTCCTCGACCCGATGTTTGCGGGGGAGTACCACGGGAAGCAGGCCCACGAGCCCGACCTGGACCGGGTTCTGGAGCGGGCGTGGGCGGCCGGGGTGGACCGGATGATCGTGACGGCCGGGACGCTCGGCGAGGCGCGGGCGGCGCTCGAGCTGTGCCGGCGGGACCCGCGCCTCTTCTGCACGGTCGGGGTGCACCCGACCCGGTGCGGCGAGTTCGAGGACAACGCCCTCGGGGGCCCCGACGCGTACCTGGCGGAGCTGGTGCGGGTGGCCGAGGAGGGCAAGGCCCTCGGGAAGGTCGTCGCGGTCGGCGAGTGCGGGCTCGACTACGCCCGCCTGCAGTTCTGCGACGCCGCCACGCAGCGGCGCTACTTTGCCCGGCAGTTCGACCTGGTCCGGGCGACGGGGCTGCCCATGTTCCTGCACCTCCGGGACGCCACGGACGACTTCCTGCAGGTCCTGGCCGAGAACGCGGACGCCCTCGCGGGGACCCGGGGGGCCGTGGTGCACTCGTTCGACGGGTCGGCGGGGGACCTGCGCCGCGTGCTGGCCCACGAGCGGCTCATGGTCGGGCTCAACGGGTGCTCGCTCAAGACGGAGGAGAACCTCGCGGTGGCCCGGGAGGTCCCCGTGGACCGGCTCATGGTCGAGACCGACTGCCCCTGGTGCGACTGCCGGCCGTCCCACGCCAGCGCCGCGCACATCGCCGCGAGGCCCCCGGCCCGGGACAAGAAGAGGTGGGACGCGGCCGCGCAGGTCAAGGGGCGGAACGAGCCCTGCAACATCGGGATGGTCGTCGAGGCCATCGCGGGGGCCAAGGGCGTGGCCGACGTGGACGCCCTGTGCGAGGCGATCCACGCCAACACCGTCAGGGTCTTCTTCTGACAGGCCGGCGCCAGGGGCGGGTGTCAGGGGCCCCGGGGGCCCCCCGGGGGTCTCCCGGCCCCCTAAGCGCGCCCGCTGCCCCGAAGACCGCGGACCCCCCACCCCGACCAGGACCGAGATGGCGAGCGCGAGCGAGACGCACAAGCGTGGCTTCCTCGCGAAGCTCTGCTTCTGGAGGAGCGGCGGCACGCCCGGCGGGAAGGGGCCGGCCGAGGGCGCCCCCGACCAGCCGCCCGCGGGGGTCGACGAGGTCCTCGCGGCCGCCAAGAGGACGGCCGAGGCCGCCGGGGAGGGGGGCAAGGAGACCCTCCAGGCCGCGTCCGCGGCCGTCACCCAGGCCGCCGGGGCGGCAAGCGGGGATACCCCGGCGGACCAGCGGCCGGGGGGCGCCGACGCGTCCACCGAGCCCGCCGGCATCGAGGAGGTTGTCGCGTCCGCGAGGAAAACCGCCGCGGACGTCGAGAAGAGCGGCGGCGAGACGATCAGGGCCGCCTCGGCCGCGGCCACCGCCGCCGCTTCCCAGGCCCTGGGCGCCGTTCCGGGACTCGGCGGGGGGGCGGAGGATAGGGATTGAGGCCAACCGGGGAAGGGGGGGGGGCAGGCGCGGGCGCGGGGGGCGCCCTCCCCTGGCGGGAGAGGCGGGAGGAGCCTGGATTTTGGCGCCATGGTTGTTGGCGCTGTCTTGCATGAAACGCCATATATCCGCGTCGTCAGCCCGGTATAACGCTCTCATCTACTCTGATCACTGGGGTATCGACCACATAAACTCCCGACCGACCCGGAGAGCCGCTTTCGGGACGATATTAGTCCCCTCTAACTTGGGGAAGTGATCGGTCCCGTCCACCCCACGCGGGCCGTCCTTCCGGAAAGCACGCGATGTCCGCGCCCGACTATCCTCCGGTATACACGACTCCTGCCCCCGATCAGCCGCTACCGATCTCTCAAGGCGGGCCGGGTGATCACCCCCCCCCCACGGTCGCCTACGGTACCCCCCTCCCGGGGCCTGGGGGCCGTCCCGCAGGGCGCGGCCCGCCCCCCGGCTACCCCCGCCGGGCGCAGGACCCCCCCCTCCAGACCACGAATGGGCAGGTCTTGAACTTCCGCATCGGCGGGATGGAGCGGCGGGCCGACTACTCCGCGCAGTGGCAGACTGGGGTCATCCGGAGCCCCGCGGCGGCGTGCGGGTGGTGCTGCTACTCCGCGCTGTGCGCCCCCTGTGCCTCCTACTCCATACGCAAGCAGATCCTCCGGCACGACCTCTCCAAGTACCTGTGCTGCGGCGGCATGCTCCCGTGCGCGGGCCGGTGCGGGGAGCGCCGGTGCCCGGGGCTCTGCCTGGCTGCCGAGTCCTGCTGCTGCTTCGCCAACTCGGTCATGGTTTCGCGGTTCCTCATCCAGGACGAGCTCGGGGTGAGGGGGGGGGGGGAGGACGCCCCGGGAGTCTCCTCGCCTCGCGGCGCCCGGCCGGTCCCCAGCGTCCCCGAGGGGGGGGTCGATCCCGCACGGCGTCCCGGGACCGGCGCCCGCAGGTTCAGAACACCCGGACAGACAACTGCGTCATCGCCACGATGGTCTTCCTCCAGCAGCTCGCCTGCGTCTGCTCCCTCCTCGCCGCCTGCACCGACAGCCCCGGCCTCGACGCGGCCTCCGACGCCATCAACGTCCTCGCCGACCTCACCTACTGCTCCGTGTGTGCGTGCCTCCAGACGCAGCACCGCGTGGAGCTCGACGTGCGGGACGGCCGGCGCGCCCCTCTCAACCCGGACGGGGCGGCGGCCCGGCGCGCCGCGGAGACCGCCCCGCCGGTAGTGCAGGCGATGGCCAAGGAGGGCCGCCCCGCCCCGCACGCGGGGCCCGCCGCCGTCGGGGGGGTGCCGGAGCACCCCTGGACGTCGCGGGCCGCGCCGCGCGGTTGAACGGCCGGCCGGCCCTCTCGGCTCCGACCCCTCCCGCGGCGGGGCACTTCTCGCGCAGGACCCCGGACCCCGGACCGCAGAGCCCCGCGACCCGCCGCGCCCCCAGTCGATGGAGACGCTCCCCGACGGGCCCCCGTGGGGGGGGGACGCCCCCGAGCTCACCCTGGAGATCCCGTGGCGGGAAATCTCGATACAGTCTCTCCTCGCGTGGGGCAGGGACGGCCTCGTCCGGGTCGTGAGTACGCCCCGCGGGGCGCAACCCCCCCCCCAACCGCCACCCTGACGCGCCGGAGGAGGCCGCCGCGCCTCTCGGCCCGGACCTTGCGCAATCGGAAGGGACAGATCGAGGCGGAACGCGACGGGGAGCGCCCCCTTCGCGCAGTTCTCCGGGCGCTGGAGGGGCAGGGGCGTCGCCGTGAAGGTCGTTGCCGGCGGAGGGGCCGCCGCGGGGGACGCGGCCAGGGAGGTGGCCTCGGCTGCCGCCGCGAGCCTCCGGTGCCGCAACACGGTCCGGGTGTACGGCTGGTCCCGGGCCCCGGGCGCCCCCGCCCTCGTCATGGACCGGTACGCCATGACGCTCGAGGAGCTGCTGCACACAGGGGCTGGGGGCGGCCCCCCCCAGGGCGCCCTGGGACTGGTGTGGGCGCTGCGGGCGTGCGCGTCGGTCGCGGTGGCGCTCTCGGACCTGCACGCCCTCTCCGGGGCCGCACACCTGGACGTGAACCCGGGGGCGATGCTCGTGGACGGGCCGGACTCGCGCTGCGTCCTCTGCGGCGTCGGGTCTCCGCCCCCGGCCCGCCTCGGGCGCGCCGCCGCCTACCTGGCCCCCGAGCGCCTGGAGCGGGCGCGGGGCGCGCTCGCCGGGGCCCCGGACCCGGCCCCCGCGCCGCCCGCGGAGGGCATGGCGTCTGACGCCTGGGGGCTCGCTGCCTCCCTGGTCCACGCGGCCACGGGGGAGAGGCCCTTCGCGGGGCTCACGCCGCACGAGATCGCGGACGCCGTGGTCGACCGGCGCCAGGGGCCCCACGTCCCGGAGAGCCTCCCCGCCCGCCTGCGCTCCCTGCTCGCGCAGTGCTTCGCGCACGACCCAGCGGCGCGGCCCCCCCTGCCCCAAGTCGCCGCTGCCCTGCGTGAGCTCGCGGCACCCCCGGCCGCGCCCGTCGCCGCCCCCGCCGCGGGAGGCGGCGGCAGGCCCGGGGCGGAGGCCCCCGCGGCCGGGGCCGGGCACGGGGGGCCGGCCGAGGGGGTGGGGTCCCGGGGGGGGGGAGGGGCGGCGCCCGCCCCGGGAGGCGCCCCCCCGGCCCCGGGAGGCGCCCCCCCGGCCCCGGGAGGCGCCCCCCCGGCCCCGGCGGCGGCGGGGGGCGGCGGCGCGGTCCCGCGGAGGCTGGTGGCCTGCCTGCCGCACGTCCACACGGCCACGGTGAACTCGGTGGCGTGGCACCGGGACGGCGCCGCGCTGGCGTCCGGGGGCGCGGACGGGCGCGTGGTCGTGTGGGACGCGGCGAGGGGGGTCGCGGCGCGGACGCTGGCGGACCACGCGGGGCCGGTGAACCGGGTGGCCCTGACGCGGGACGGGGGCCTCCTGGCGTCCTCGTCGGACGACTGGACGGTGCGGGTGTACGCGGCGCCCGGGTGGGAGCAGGTGGCGTGCCTCGGGGCGGGGCCCGGGGGACTGGGCGGGGCCGGCCCCCCCCCCGGGCGGTGCGTCGGCCTGGCCTTCAGCCCCGAGGGCGACACGCTGGCGTGCGGGGGCGAGCGGGCGGTGCGCGTCTTCAGCGTCGCGGGCGGGTGGCGGGAGGTCGCGCACACCGAGCCCGGGGGCCAGGAGCACGGGGGCCCCGTGACATCCCTCGCCTGGCGGCCGGGGCGGGGCAGCCCGGGCGCCGTGGCCAGCGCCGCGCAGGGCGCCCTCGGGGCCCTGGGGGTGCGGGCGGGCCCGAACAAGTACCGGGAGGTCGCCTCCGGCAGCCGGGACGAGACGGTCCGGGTCTGGGACACGGCAGCCGGGGGCCGGTGGCGTCTGCTGGACGTGCTGGCCAGGCACAAGCGGTACGTCACGGCGGTGAGCTGGAGCCCGGACGGGAGGCTGCTGGCCTCGTGCTCGGGGGACGGGACCGCGCGCGTGTACAACCGGAAGGAGGGGTGGCGCCAGGTGGCCGCCCTGGCGCACAACGACGACGCCCGGTCAGCGGCGTGGCGGCCGGACGGGGGGCTCCTCGTGACGGGGGCCCGGGACGGCTGGCTGCGGGCGTGGGAGACGCGGGGTTGGGCGCTGGTGGGGTCCGTGGAGGGCGTCGGCGGGCCCGTTCACTCGGTCGCGTGGCACCCGGGGGGCGCCAAGGTCGCGGCGGGATCGGGGAGCCTCGTAGGGCTGTGGGGGGACGCGTGACGCGGGCACTCGCTGGGAGGCCGCGCGGGTCACCTGAACGTCTGGGCTTGCACCTCCCACTAGCCCAGACGCGCCCCGCCGCCGCCGTCGCACCTCCCCCCCTCCCCGCTGTCGGGACGGGCCCCGTCCCGGCGGGCGCCGGCCGCCCGCCTGGGTGACCCCGGCGACCGACTCGGTTGCTCCCCGCCCTTCCTCCTCGCCCACAAACCCCCCGCGGCTACCCCCTCACTGTGAAGATTGTGACAGGAACCCTACATAACCCCGCGCAATCGATTGCGCGGAGCATTGGAGGGGCGAATGTTGTGGGTACCGGGTACGTGGGTCCGTGTTCAACGGTCAACGGTCAACGGGGGCGATACGACGAGACGAGGACGGAGACATGCCGCTCCCTCGGATAAGAGAAGAAACGCATCCGGAGGACAGAGACGGGGACATGTGGCATCCAAGGCGTCCAGAGGACGCCACGGCGGAC
>Ga0181582_10003868_pt1 | contig 12095 bp, 10 predicted proteins | sample 071ome_32_FD_132438 | JGI IMG/M metagenome (GOLD analysis project Ga0181582, IMG submission 132438) | Coastal salt marsh microbial communities from the Groves Creek Marsh, Skidaway Island, Georgia - 071405AT metaG (megahit assembly) | ecosystem: Environmental > Aquatic > Marine > Intertidal...
CATGCTTTTCTGCGTTAATCCAAATAGGATGACCAGGGCGATCGTATTAACAAAAAGCGTATCTAGCGGCAAAATACGGTCTGGAGTACTCGGACCAATCACAAGTCGAATCAGGCTCAATACGCAGGCGATGCTGACCAGCAGAATGGCGATATCCAAAGCAGTCTCGAGAAAGGGTGATAGTGGTATCAACATGATTTGATGGCCTCCAATAAAGTTTTTTCGTAACGCTCGTTTATCTGCTTTGTTAAACTCCTCCCATCGGTCGTACGGAGGCTGTGGATAAGAAGGAAGCGTTGATCGGCAGACAGATCGCAGGAAACCGTTCCTGTAGTGAGCGAGATGGTGTTGGCTAGCGCTGATAGCTAGAGGAGACTGTAGTTCAAGTTCGTACTGTATGGAAGCGGGTCGAAGCCGTTTGCTGGGTTGTATGATCCAAACAGCCACTTGCAGTTTGGCGGTGACGATGTCCAGAATCAGGCGCAGGACATATTTGAGGATAAGTCCGGGGCGTTGTAGCAGGATCGGCTCGGGCCCGAAGGCGGTGGTTGCTAACGGAATGATTGTAGCTAGCTGCCCGCCTAGGAGTATGTGGCCGGAATAAAAAGGTGTTGTTGACGAGCAACCTGATCGTGACGAGCAGCAGGCTCAAGCGTGGATGTGGAAATATTGGCTTCATCGTACTTATTTTCGTGTCCGTTTGTTGGCGTTTTCCATGACAGCTTCGATGTACGCTGGGACCTGCTGAAGCTGAACGACAGTTTCATTGATGTAGGCCATCACATTCCCGTCGAAGACAACAAGTAGGGGAGCGGTAGCCAGCAAAACACCGACGATCCAAACGCTTAGCTTCACCTCAGACATCCCGTTTTTAGTCCCTTCTTCTGCTGAATCTAGACCGAGCGGCCGGTGGAACAGGAAAGAACCGCTGCGAACCGAGGCGACCAGCACCGGAATACTAGCAGCGAGGACGGTTGTCAGGATCCCCCACCGCCACGGATGGCCGAGAGCGGTATCCGGAATCATGATTTTTCCTACAAATCCAGAGAACGGTGGCAAGCCGGCCAAGGCGAATGCTACCAAGAAGGAACCCGCTCCTAGTCATTTTCGGTTTTGAATGGGAGCAGGATCACCAAATCGATCACCCGCCGGCCCGCGACTCTGGGCGATGAGATCGGCCAGGATGAAGAACGCAGCGGCGAGAAGAGTCGAATGAAGCAGGTAGTACAGGCCGGCGGCCAGATTATCGGGTTGATTCAGACAAGACCAGCCCCAGCACTGAAGCCATGAAAAGGATCAGGTAGCTGAAAAAGCGAGTAGTCGATTCCTTAGCCGAAAGATAGTAGCTCGCGTAGAGGATGACGGGGGCCGGTATGGCGGCGCTCGCAGCCCCGAAAGCGGGAGCGTTGCGATGGTATCTGCCCAAGGCGGCGGCCAGTAGGGCCCCGGCTAGTGGAAGTCCGACTATGAGAGGAAGCGAGCTGACTAGCCCGTTCATGAGATTTTGGCCTAGATCACACTTCTAAGCGGAGTCGATAGGCTTGGCAAGAGGAGGTAAGGAGACCCCAATTGGCTGGTTTGGCTGCAGCGAGTATTGGCTCGAAGTAAAAAGACTCCCTTTGGCGTTTCTTATCTACTTTGGTTTCCTACACATTTTTAATGAATTAAAATGCACGAAAAGCAATTCGTACAAAAAAGCGTCTAGTCAAGCGAATCGCGAAATATTTTTCTGGCAGAATGCTGCGCAAATTGGATTGTGCCCGGACGGATCGCTGGACTGAAGCAACGGTGAGATTAGGGTCGATCGATACCTGGCGTGGCTGGGAAATCGATTAATCGTCGTCCCTATCGAGCTTGAGTAAGCGCAAGGCGCAGGCCATTAGGACGGCTCCGGCTGGGATAACGAGCAAGCTCCATTCGAATGAATTTTCTTGGATAGAGAGGGCAAAAAAGTGAACGAAAAGAACGATCACGATCAATGTGCCAAGAATCTTTTTAAGGCCACGAATGGAGTTCACACGCTCGAATCCGCGCAGGCCCTTAAAATCCTTCTACTTCAGCTCCATTATAAAGAGATGCAAGATGCCTGTCGAAAATACGACCAGTACATTGGCCACCAGGAAGGTGTCCATCGCGTGGGCTAACAAGCGCCGCCTTCATCGTTTTCAAAAATCCAACGGCGCACATGCACTACGCCCCAACGAACAGGCAGGCGTCCGAGAGTAGATTGATAAGACGCATCCGCAATCCGATTTGCACCAGCGAATAGAGCGGCCCGGCGTTTTTTCCGGTTCTGATATGAGTTGCGACTTCCCTTATTCTTTCCCCTGCGTGTCCATCTGCCAAAGTATTCAGAACGCGAGATACGCTTGCCGATGCGAAAAGCCATCGTGCAAAGATATCGAGATTAAAAAGCAAAATAGGTGGGAATCAAGTTATACCGTCTTCCCTGGGGAGCGCCGCGCTACTAAACTCACGCCCTGTCCAATAACGCTACGGTTTCACTTCTTTGGCCCAGGCTTCGTGAAGCGCTTTAAGCCGGTTCACGCGTTCGGGCATTTCGGATGCATAGTCGGTCACTTCGGGCTGCTTGTCGCCCAAATTGTGGAGCGTGTGAATGCGTTCCTGAGTTCGGCGATTGAGCGTTGAGATGAGTTTCCAGTCACCCTCGCGTACCGCCCAGTCATCGCGCCAATCGAAGTAGAGGATCCGATGCTTGGAGAGGGCTTTATCGCTCTTGATTATTGGCAACAGGCTATGTCCATCGAGAGGGTTGGCCGGCTGGGGCAGCCCGATAAGCTCGATCAGCGTGGGCATCCAGTCCATGATGGTGATGGTTTGGTGGCGGACGACGCCTTGCGGCAGCTCTTTTGGGTAGCTGACGATCATTGGCACGCGTACGCCCCCTTCGAGGAAGGTGCCCTTGCGGCCAACCCATTTGCCCGTGTAGCCTCCACCACCATGGGCTAGGTAGTAGTGGCCGATTGGATACCCACTATTGTGGTAGCCGACGGTGATCCCGCGATTGTCTTCTTCCGAGTGGCCATTGTCGCTGCTGAAAACGATGATAGTGTCATCGCGAATGCCGGAAGCGTCCAGTTGTTGGAGGACGCGACCGATTTGCTTATCGACCGTAGCCATGACCTTGGCGTAGGACCGACGCGGCATCTCCAGGTCGGCGAAAGCCTCTTTGAATTCCTCGGAGGGCTGCTCTGGGTAGTGGGGCAGGTTGAAAGCGACCATCATGAAGAAGGGCTCATCGCTATGCTCATCCACATACTTGACGGCCTTATCGACCATCATTTCCGGGAAATACTCGCCTCTTCGGAAAATCTCTTGGTTGTTGTCGTAGAGATCGTGATACCCTTGCCCGTGAAGAAAATAGTGAGTGAAGTTGTCGATGAATCCGGAAAGATGTCCAAAGTGCGTTTCAAAGCCTTGATCGAGTGGTCCATGGCCAACCTTCGCTCCCAGATGCCACTTGCCGAATAGGGCAGTGCGGTAGCCAGCTTCCTTAAGAACCTCTGCCAAAGTAATTTCCTCGGGATCCATGTTGCCCAGTTGGGTGTCGCTGCCATTGCGATCCCCTTGCAGCCAGCTTTGCACGCCCCCGCGATTCGGATGGCGTCCAGTTAGCAGGGCGGCTCGGGACGGACAGCATACGGTGTGAGCGTAGGCCTGAGTGAAGCGTACCCCGTTGTCGGCCAGCGAATCCATATTCGGTGTATGCAAGTCATCCGCCCCAAATCGGTTTACATCGAGAGTGCCTTGGTCGTCGGTGAGAAAAATGACGACGTTAGGCTTTTTAGCGGCGTCGAGGCCGATCGACAGAACTAAGGCAATTAGCACAGGATAAAATCTATGAAAGGGATAGCGCATCTATATTTGTATGGTGTGCATCGGGAATAGATTCGCCTACTGAATCAGGCAAACACGAAAAAGTCGCTTCGACTTCGGCCTTCGAGTTTTGAAAGCAGCAAAATCTGATTCGTTTTAGCTGTCCTTGTACAAAGTTAAGAACACGCCAACTTCGACATCGTCGTGGATCAGCTTGTCGCCCAGATTCTCGAAAAAGCTGTCGGAACGGTACCTCACATCGTAGTCGGAACGGTCGAAGACGATGTCCGCTTTGGCGGTAGCTTTGTTTCCCTCAAGGTCTATGTAGGCGGTGAAATTTATTTTCTTGGTGATCCCCTTTACGGATAGGTCGGCAGTAACGTTGTAGGATCCATCTTGCGATGATTTGTCAACGTTGGCGATATCCAACGTGGCTGCGGGAAACAGCTTCGAGGCAAAGAAGTCCTTGGACAGCAAGTGCCGGTCAACGCGTCGCTTCTGGCGGCCTTGCACATCAGTTGTGTTGATCGTGGTCATGTCGATCTCGAAGCTGCCGCCGCTTAAACCGTCCTCTGAAAACAGCAAATTGCCGTTTTTCAGAGACACCGTTCCCATGTGTTCCCCACCTACCTTGCTGCCTTTCCATATGATCGAACTAGCTGCCTGATCCACATGGTAAATACCGCCGGCCAAGGCGATCGACGAACCCATGAGGGTTGCCGCCAGAATTGATACGAGTCTCTTAGTGACTTTCATTGTTTGTTCGTTCTATCTGTTGGTGGGTACACATTCTCCTGCCTGGTGTAGAACAAACGCCGACACGATCCACTTGTATGCGCGAGATTCTTGAAATACGGATTTTGAGAGTGATTGAGTGATCTTCTCGATTGGGGAGTTTTTCCCTCAGGGCCAGTCTTATAGCGGCTACCTAGCCGCATATCAGAAATTTAGAGTCCATCGCCTTTTGAGGGAATGTTTCCGCCTAGAGGCTGTGGCTAGTCTTTTCGTTTCTCCGCATCCAGGCGATTTTTGATGACATCGCCATAGGTGCCAAACGGGACAATGGTATAGGACGTATCCGTCTGCTTGATATCCATGAAGGAATCTAAGTGCCGCTGCAATCGCTGCCTGTGTTCCAAGCGGATTCCGCTTTCCAGCGTTTCCATACTGTAGCGAACTTCCACATCGGACACAGGGATTTCGTAAAACCGGCCGTCTTCGTGGAGGCGAAAACGCTCGTCGCGGACAAAATAGACGCCCCCCTCAAAGGCCATGGCGAATAGAGTTCGATCCTTGCCGGGAGTGTTGAGCAAATTGTGGGAGAGATCCATTCCATCCAACTCATGGGTTATAGATATCCCTGTCAGCTTTGCTAGCGTTGGTTTCACATCCATGAGAGTGAAAAAAGCGTGTCGCGTACCGGGCGGAATCTTTCCCGGCCATCGAGCAATAAACGGCACCCGTGTACCCGCTTCGTTCATACTGCGCTTGCCGCCGCGAAGGTGGAAATGACCGAGTTGGCTAACCAGATTTGGAGCTGAGCCATTGTCGCCCGTGAAAATGACTAAGGTATTTTCCTCTAAACCCAGAATCGCCAGCTTGTCGAGCATCCTGCCGACGATGGCGTCCATGTAAGTGATCATGTGGCCGATGGTTCGCTCATTGGCTCCTAGATCTTTCGGATAAGCGCTCGCCGCGAGCTCTTTGAGCCCCGGAGGTTCTATAAGCGGTCCATGAACGAGGTTCATGGGAAAGTAAGCGAAGAACGGCTTTTCCTGGTTTCGCTCAATGAAGTTTAGAAGGAAGTCCGCGTAATAGTCTGGACCGAATACGTCATTGCCGTGAGCTCGATACTCCCCATTCTCCCAATTATGAGGACCGTAGTAGCGGCTTGGGCGCTTGCCATCCCAGTACTGCACCCATAGGCAGTGTTCACCGAAGCCGTGGCTAGTGGGCTGATCGGGATACCGTTGAAAATCGCCTAAATGCCACTTGCCGGCTATGACCGTTGCGTATCCAGCTTCTTGAAACATGTGGCCCAAGGTCTTTATGTGGGCTGGAAGGCGATTGTTCTTGTCCGGATCAAGGCGGCTGTCCATCCGCTCCATAATACCCGTTCGATTTGGATAAAGACCCGTGAGGATCATAGCCCGAGTGGGCGAGCAGACCGGTGTAGCAAAGGCATTTTCGAAACGAGCTCCTTCTGAAGCCATGCGATCCAGGCGAGGCGTCGTGTAAACCGTGTTTCCATAGGAGGCCAATGCCTCCGGACCGAGATCATCGGCCATTATGAGAAGAACGTTGGGGCGCTCGGAATAGATCCTCAACGAGCTTAATGTGATCAGGCAGAGAGCAACTAGAATGCGCATTACACTTCGATTCGGTAGAGAAGACTATCGGCCGTCCAGTCGGTACTTCCGTCCGTACGGAAGTCTCGGGCAAACAGGCGAGTCATATGCAGGAGCAAGTGGCCGCTTTCCCGTTCTTCGCGGACGTAGAAATTGGAAAGGGTCAGGTGGGGGCTCTCGTCGGCCTTACGGTTATCGATAGCCACCACTGTATCGCGGATGAGTTGGCCGCTCTTGAGGTCGACCTCGCCGATGACAATCGGGTATCGGGGGCTGTTGCCCTTGGAGTTCTCCTCCGAAATATTGCCCATCCATAGGAGTCTGCCGTCAGAGTAGGGGATCAATTGGGAAGTGGCGCTGGGAGAGTGGAATGGCGTCCCATCATCGTAAGTCCACGGTCTGGCTTTCGTCCAGGTCATCCCGCCATCATAAGATTTCGAATACCATTTGTAGCCAGGCCAGTCGGGGCGAACGTCATTGCTGCCTCTCATGACCATGAGAATGGACCCGTCTGAGAGCTCGGCAATCGTCGGTTCAACGAGGCCCCGCGTTGACCTATTGGGGTCTCCCTCGAGGCGCTCGGAAGCGGTCCAAGAGAGACGGCCATCGGATCTCCATTTCCCGAAAAGCATCAGGCAGTCTGTGTACGTGTAGCCCGCCCCTGGGTTGTAGTATTGACCATCGGGACCGACAGGACTGCTTTGCACAGGCAGCATGATGGTTCCGTCAGATCTCGTCAATGGGCGTTGGCCTAGATCTCCGATCATGAGACAATTCTTTCCGACGGTAATACCCGGCATGTGGTGTTTGGCGCCGTACGCTTCGCCTTCATGAATAATCTGTTCATCAACCGCTCGGGTTAGGCCGCCATCTTCCGATACGGAATAGTGAAGCTTCCATTGCTTCAAACCTTCCAGTGGATCATCGGAGGGCAGAACACCCTCGGTCCAGACGGTCAGATACTTGCCAGTAGCAGGATCTACGTATCCACCACGTGGATGTCGACGACCAGTGCCATCAGGATGGTCGAACTTCGTCGCCCATTCAACAGTATCGCCCCAGGACTCCCCGTTGTCGGGGGAAAGGCGCACGAAGGCAACATCGACCGTATCGCTTCGACTTGTGTATCGGTGCACGCTCATGAGATCCGAGCCCTCGAGCTTAGTGTAGTAGCTGGCTCCGAAAACCGCTGTTCCCTGTTTCGGCGAGGAAATAAAGACGTCAGTCGAAAGAAGGCGGGCACGACGGTGTAGAGAATTTGCAAAGCGATTGGTGCCGGACTTTCGGGAGCATGAAAGGAAGGGTGTTACGATTCCCGCAAGACTTAGGGGCCCAGTTGTTTTCAAGAATTGCCGCCGGCTAGAATTGTTGGTTGGTCGCATCGTTTTTCTCTCGTGTTTCGTTGGGGGCTTTTCGACCTAGATCAGCAGAGCATAATAAAGCGTTTCGGTCGTAAAGAGGGGGTCTAATTTGTAGGTGGTATCGGGTATCTCGGTGTAGGGTCGCCGCAAGCGGCGACCCTACGGATTTCGGATTTATTGGATACTCTCGTAGAGATCCGCTTAAGCCAGCGATTCCCGATCGGGGTACCCTCATTTTGCTCATGATTACCTTCAGCCCATTGATTTTAGAGCAGAAACCAACGTATCTAGTTCATCGATACTTGTGAAAACATTTGGAGAGATACGGCATCCATTGACGCCACCAGTGTTGATAGAAACAGCAAAGATCCCGTGCTCATCCATTAGTTTCTTCGCCATCTCGGACGATTCCATCCCTTTAATTCCTGCATTGGCGATTCCGCAAGAGCGGTGGCGTTCTTTAGGGGTGAATAGGGTCACGTGATCCATCTCCCTAGCCTGATCAGTCCAGTAGTTTTGAAGGTAGCGCAGGCGGGCTTCTTTGCGTTCTCCGCCGATCCGATTGTGGAATTCGATAGCATTGGCGATGGCCAGGTCCGTATGGGCCGGATGGGTGCCGGTGTGATTGAGTCGCGTGATGTCGTCTGAATCCTTGGGCGAAGCGAACATCGGCCAAATTTTGCTAAAGTTCGATTTCTTTACGTAGAGAAAACCGGCCCCGAGCGGAGCGCTGAGCCATTTGTGGAGGCTGGTTCCGTAGTAGTCGCAATGGAGATCTTCAATGGAAAACTCGAAATGGCCGAAGGCGTGAGCCCCATCCACGAGGACATCGACGCCCTTGGAATGGGCCATGTCGCAGATCTTGCGGATGGGAAGTATGTGGCCGGTGATGTTGATTATATGGCAAACCATCAGCAGACGCGTCTTCGGTGTGATGGCGGCGGCGTAGGTGTCGACAATTTCCTGATCGGACTGGGGAAGCATGGGAACATCGATAACTTTCCGGACCACTCCGTAGCGCCGCTCCACGAGTTCGAACATGCTCCGCATAGCCCCATAGTCCTGATTGGCCAGGACGGCTTCGTCGCCAGGTTCCCAATCGACCCCGCCGATAATCGTATCCAAAGACTCGGTAGTATTGCGAGTAATGACCAATTCATCTGCTGAGCAATCCGCCATCTCGGCGAGTTTGGCAGTAATGCGCTGTTTGTTTTCCAGGCGGAGATTCCGCATGTAGTAGGAGCCGTGATAGTTCACCTCGCGAACGTGGCGAATGAAATTCTCGAGCGTTTCCTCAGGTTGAATGCAGTAGAATCCGCTTTCCAGATTGATATAATCCGGCTTGAGCTTGTAGGCCGCTCGGATCTTAGCCCAAAAGTCCTCGTCGGTTGCCAGTTCTATAGAAGACCGATTTTCAACGGCGGCGAGCAAGCCATCCAGTCGGGTGAATGCTGGGGCCGTCAATCCGACGAGGGCGATTCGCTTTATAAAGTCGCGTTTATTCATGGGCCAAAAATCTCGAGGTCCGAATCGATGGTAGTCTCTGCACTATCCGCTTTTATGGCGAGATCATAATATCGGCAAAAGGCCTCATGGGAATCAAGTTAGTTCTCGAATGCGAAGATTGCGGATAATGATGGGCGATCCTTCGCTCTCCAGGCAGATGTAGCGGGTCGCTGGATCGCAGTCTTTGCCCCCGGAAACCTCTTCGCCATTCATCCACAAGCGAACTTCTCCAGTGATGGCCCGGATTTAGTAGTGATTCCATTCGCCGAAACCCTTGCTTAGTCGCATTCTTGGAAAGCTGCGGCTCGGCGTTCCACGACCGAAGATTTCAAAAGGCCCGCGCCCAAAGTCCTTAGTGACAATCCGTTTTTCGGATACAGGAGAAAGGGGAGAAAAGGGGGTCATTTTTGCTCTGACTGGAAATAATGACCGAGGCCGCTGAGCTTGATTGAATGATTGCTGTAACCACGGCGCCGATGGCAACACCGATGATTGGAATGCGAGCTAACCCGCTTAGCGACTTCCGGAAACGTTCGCCGGAAATCTTTTCGATCTCGTGGGAAAAGTTTTCCAGACCGAACACGAACAAGATGATCGCTGCTAGCCCGGAGATCAAAATGTGGATAGTTTGCATAGGCTACTGTCAACCAGCGTTGACATCTGGGCTCATTGGCGGACATCGGCGCCAACAGACTTTACGGGGAATTGTATTTGAAAGATATCTTGGCTAATTGTCGCTCGGCATGCCATAGGAAATACGGCTCGAAAAGGGGCGAGCCTCTCGGTTTTAGTTTCCGTGGCTGAAAAGATTGGAAGCTCGCTTCCAAATTCGTTCGCCAAATCAGGTGAATAAGCGAAAGATGAGAAGATGCCAATAGCGAGAGGAATGGTTTTAATTGCGTGTCTAGCCGGCGTTTCAGCGTTGGCCGAAGAGCCACGACCAGTGGTCAAGCTCGAGAATGACCGGGCGGAGGTCGTTGTCGATTTGGGAGGCGGGTCAATTTCAGAATATCGGCTGAAGCCGAGTGGCCTCAATCCGCTTCAATGGGATTCCTGGTCTTTCAATCCAAAGGCTGACGAAGAGCCGCCCATGCTCCCCCGCTCAATGGGGCATTTTCTGTGTTTGGATCGCTGGGGGTCCGCTTCAGAGGCCGAAAAAGCTCGAGGCTTTACGAATCACGGTGAAGCTACTCAAGTTTGGTGGGAGACTTTGGCTGAGTCGGGATCCAGGAGTGGGCTTTCTAGAATCCGCATGGGTGCGAAGCTCCCCATGGCAGGAATTCACGTCGACCGAGTGGCCCGCATGGAAGCTGGCTCTTCGGTGGTTGTCGTCGAAGAAATCGTCACTAATAAAAATCCCTTTGGGCGGATTTACAATATCGTGCAGCACCCGACAATCGGCCCCCCTTTCCTCGATGAAGCCACCATAGTGGATTCCAATGGCGCCCGGGGCTTCATGCAGGAGCGATCCATGCCCGATCCGGAAGAAACGGAAGCCCGCTGGCCGCGAGCTTTTCAGATGGATGGAACGGAGGTGGACCTCCGATTTTTGAAAGACGATCCCTCTCCTAATGTCGTGTCCTTCATCATCGAAGAGGATATCGGCTGGGTGACGGCAACGAGTCCGGAGCATGGCCTGCTTCTGGGCTACATTTGGAAAACCGATGACTATCCCTGGCTTAATATCTGGCGTCACGTTAAAGACGGAAAGCCCGTGGCTCGCGGTCTTGAATTCGGGACTTCGGGCCTGCACCGGCCGGGCCCTGATCTGGTTGCCAAGGGACGTATTTTCGGCAAACCTCTCTACCGCTACATCGATGCCGACGAGCAGCAGACCTTTCGCTATGCGATGTTTCTTGCCAAGATTCCCGAGGATTTCAGGGGTGTGGCTTCGGTCGGCTACAAGAATTCTGTAATACGGGTTGTAGAATACGGTAACCAGGCAAGGGAGGTAACGGTTGAGGCCTTTCCGCTATTCTTGGAAAACTGACTGCCAAGGTTTATGACGCTCGACATCTTCGCCCAACGATTTGAGAACGATCTTCACCCTGCCTCAAATAATGAAGAAACAAAGCCCCTTTCTCCACTCCAGTATTCTAGTTGCCCTCGGAACGAGTTTCCTAGTGACCTCTTGCCAAAAGGCGGATCCGCCAGGCTCGGGCGCGGATTGGGCCCACTATCTCGGGCACCCGTCTAGCAGCCAGTACTCTACCTTGGATCAGATCAATCGCTCCAATGTGGGCCAATTGGAAGTCGCTTGGTCTTATGATACCGGCGAGCAAGATATGTATCAGACGAACCAGCTGATTGTCGATGGGGTCCTCTATGCAGCTACGCCAAATAGCCGAGTAATCGCCCTTGATGGAGCGAGAGGAGAATTGCTTTGGACCTTTGACCCAGATGATATTCACGAAGGGCTTTCGGACAATGACCAGCGCGGTTTGATGTTTTGGAAAGATGGGGATCAAGGACGGCTGTTCACCAATAAAGGGAGCTATCTTTTTTGCCTGGATACGCGTACGGGAAAATTGGTGACATCGTTTGGCGAAAACGGCTTTATTCACCTTGGCGAATCGATGGATGTCGAAGGCAGCCCCGGGGTATACTTGAATACTCCGGGATACGTCTACCGGGATAAGATCATCATCGGGGCCAACGTTGCTGAAAGCGTTCCGGGCGCGGTCCGGGCTTTCGATGCTCGCACGGGTGAGCGCAAGTGGATTTTCCATACATTGCCGCGACCAGGCGAGTTCGGTTCGGAAACCTGGCCCGAAAACTACCTGAGCAAAACGGGAGGCGCTTCGGATTGGTCGGGACTGGCTATCGATACCGAGCGAGGAATTGTTTACATCTCAACCGAAACCGCGGGGCCTGACTTTTATGGCGGAGAGCGATACGGGGAAAATCTATTCGCCAACAGTGTCGTGGCTCTCGATGCGGACACGGGCGAGCGTATTTGGCACCAGCAGCTGGTTCATCACGACCTTTGGGATCTCGATCTGCCCCAGCCGCCGACTTTGCTAACCGTCATGCACGAGGGGAA
>Ga0181582_10003869_pt1 | contig 12093 bp, 5 predicted proteins | sample 071ome_32_FD_132438 | JGI IMG/M metagenome (GOLD analysis project Ga0181582, IMG submission 132438) | Coastal salt marsh microbial communities from the Groves Creek Marsh, Skidaway Island, Georgia - 071405AT metaG (megahit assembly) | ecosystem: Environmental > Aquatic > Marine > Intertidal zone...
CCCCCCCCGCCCCCGCGGCCCCCCCCCCCGGGCCCGTCAGCGAGCCGGCCGCCGCTTCCCCCTCCGCCGCCGAGCCCGAGCCCGGGTCCTCAGCCCCGCCCGCACGAGCCTCCCCGTCGCCGTCGCCGTCGTCGTCGTCGTCGCCGTCGCCGTCGCCGTCGCCGTCGTCGTCGTCGTCGTCGTCGTCGTCGCCGTCGCTGGAGTAGTGGGCGAGCAGGGACAGGGCCCCCACCTCCCCCGCCGCGTCCCCGGCGTCCCCGTCCCCCGACCACCGCACCTCCGGGGCGGCGTCGACCACCCAGCGGAAGTAGGCGTGCAGCGGGTGCCCGGGGCGCAGGAACCCGAAGTTGGCGTTGCCGGCCTGCCGCACCGCGAGGGTGAGCTCCGCCCGAAGGCCCCCGCTCCGGACGAACCCGGCCGTGCGGTGCACGATGCGGTCCAGGCGCTCCGAGGACGGCCGCTCCGCGACGTGCCCCGGCACGGGCGGCCGGCACGCCACCTCGTACCGCGGCCCCTGTGCCGGTCCGTCTCCCGCCGCCCCGGCCGGCGTCACGAACGGGACGGGCGGCGGCGGTGGGAAGGCCGCCATGGGCCGGCCGCCCCCGCTCCCGCCGCCGCCCCGGTCGTCGCTCCCCGGGTCGCTCCCCGGGTCGCTCCCCGGGTCGCTCCCCGGGTCCCCGCGCCCCCCCCGGCCCCGGGCGTAGGCCAGGGCCTCCCACCGCGCAGCGGCGAGCTCTCCGAGGTCGTCGGGGCCGAGAGGGTCGAGGGCAGAGGCGGCGTCGAACAGCTCCCAGTGGCGGTCCTCCGCGTCGGGGACACCGGTCCCGTCGTGGACGAAGCGCGCATCGTCCTGCGGGGCGGGCGCGGGCGGGCGGGGGCGGGGTGGGCCCCCGGCTGGCGGGGGGGGCGGGGATCGCGGCGGGGGCGGGGGCGACGCGCAGCGGGGGGCTCCCGCCGCGCACTCACCTCTTCCCCGTCGTCCTCGCGCGCGGAAAACTGGTCCGCGTCCGAGAGGAGGTGGCGGACGTCGAAGCGGCTCAGCTGAATGTCCGTGCCCTGCGGGAGCGGGCGTGGAAGAGGTGAGCCCCGCGGAAAAGGAAACGCGCCGGGCCGAGCGCGGGCGAGACCGATGCCCCTGGGTCACCTGCCAAGGGACCAAAAGACGATGAGGCTCGATAAAGGACCTATCGTCCGCCTTGTGGAGGTCTATCGACGTCCCAACGACCTCGAGAGCGTCCCCATCTGGGCCCTGGCCTCCTCCCTCCCCGAAGCCCGCGAAGCGGTGCTCTGGGGCGTCGCGATACCCTCTCCTGCGCTTCATCGCGTCACTGCATCGAAACTCCCACTGCGGAGTCAATTGACTGGACACGCGGCTCCGGCCCCGGGATATCGCAGGAGGCCAGCCTGCCGCTCCCGACACCCGGGGGAGACCTGCGTCTGGCGGCTCTCGCGCCGAGGAGCTGTGACGACGGTGGAGGACACCGGGGCGCCCGAGGGGCACGAAACCAGCGCAGGGGCACCGGGGTGACACGAGGCCGGGGTGACACGAGGCCAGGCTGACTGCCCAGAAGCTGGCGCGCAGTCAGCGCGACACCTCGGCCGGGAAGGCAACGCCGGGAGCCTCTCGACCCCCCTCCCTCTGGAGTATTGAGGAGGTCTCGACAGGGTGCACACGCCCTCGAAAGCCGCCAGGGAGCGTCCGCATGAGGAACAGTACGGAGGGCAGCGCGGCCCCGTCCAAGACGGGGGCCCGTGGGGCAACCTTCGTCGCGCTTCGCTTTACTCGGGACGCCGCCTGCGAGGGGAGATGCTACATCTACGCCAGAACGAAGCTGGCGGACGAGGTGCTCCAGGCTGTGGAGAGCCCGCGGGCCTTCGTGCAGGCGAGTGGTAGCTTCAGGCCTTGGTGCTCACAACGGCCCCTGCCCGCCCTGTGGCTGCGCGGCCGACTCGCTCATCACCCGGGCTCCGCTGCAGGCCCAGGACCCACTAACTGTGCATATCAAGTGCTCGGGGCCCTGCTACGCAACCAGGGGCTGCAGCGTCGCCCACGCCGCGCCCGGTCGGGTCACCTCCCTGGAGTGCGGCCTCGTCGACGGCAGGGCCGCCCTCGCCGGGTGGTGCCTCCTCTGCGCGCGGGCAACGGGCATCGCGGGCCTGGCGTGCGCTGCCCTGATGATGTGGAGGCGCGCCAGGACTCGCGGCGGGCGGCGGGGGGGGTCTCTTAGTTCATCGTTTGAAACAGGACGCTGCGCTCGGAAACGGCACAGAACAGCAGGCATGCAGTGACATGAGTGAATCTCTACCAACTTGCGCGTTATCTGGGATACCACGCAGTCTACAGCAGCGGGAGGGGCCGACAGCGCCAGCACCTGCGGCAGTCCCGGGCGCGATCCTCACGAGCAGTCCAAACGAACACGGGAGGGGCCGCAGGGACAGCGCCCCCACGGGGCTCGAGGGGGCCTCCCAACACCCCTGAGCCCCCCGGGCGCGCCGCACTCGCGGCTCGCCTCCATCCGATCGCCCAGTTTGCGGCCCGCCGGGGCGCGCCGCCGGCCCCGCGCCTGCTGCCCGGGGGAGGCCGCCTAGGCGGTGACAGCCTCGGCGTCGGCCTCCTTGGAGGCCATGGGGGTGTTGGCCTCGGAGGGGGGCACGAGCTGGACAAACTTGGGCAGGAACTCGGCCCAGTTGTCAAGGATGTCCTGGCCGAGCTTGGACCCGGTGCACTCCACGTGCTCCGTGATGAGGTCCTTGAGCTGCTTCTCCCCAGCCTTGGTCTCGACACGCTGGACGGCCACGATCTCACGGTTGATCTTGCTCTCGAAGGTGCCGTCCGTGTCGAGGAAGTACCCGATGCCGCCAGTCATGCCGGCACCGACGTTGCGGCCGACCTCGCCGAGGGACACAATGCAGCCGCCCGTCATGTACTCGCAGCAGTGGTCGCCCGTCCCCTCCACAACGGCGTCGGCCATCGAGTTGCGGACGGCGAAGCGCTCGCCGGCGCGGCCGTTGACGAAGAGCTTGCCGCCGGTGGCGCCGTAGAGGCACGTGTTCCCCACGAGGGACGCCTGGGAGGCGTCGTACTTGGAGCCCTCCGGGTGGCTCACGGCCACGCGGCCGCCGGCCATGCCCTTGCACACGTAGTCGTTGCACTCCCCCTGCACGTTGACGTCAATGCCGCCAGCGAGGAAGGCGAAGGACGACTGCCCCAGCGAACCCTTCAGGTTGAACCTGAGGGTGCCCTTGAAGCCCCGGTCGCCGTGCTCCTTGGCCACAACGCCCGCCAAGCGGGCGAGGAAGGTGCGGTTCAGGTTGCTCACGTTGATGTCCCGCACCACCTCCCCCGAGTTGGCGGCGATGCAGGCGAGGATCTCCTTGTCCTCGCACAGCGCGTCGTCGGCCATGAACCCGTTGCTGATCGTCTCCTTGGCGAGGCGCTGGCTGGACGTCGTCTCCGTCTCAGACACCTTCTGGCGGAGGAAGCCGAGGTCGAGGGCCTGCGTCTTGACGATGGACTTGTCCTTGCGGGGGACGAGGTAGTGGGAGCGGCCGACGACCTCATCGATGCTCTTGAACCCGAGGCGGGCGAGCTCGGCGCGGACCTCCTGGGCCACGAACTCGAAGAAGTGGACGAGGTCACTGGGGGCGCCGGGGAAGCGGGCGCGGAGCTCCTCGCGCTGGGACGCCACGCCGACGGGGCAGTTGTTGGTGTGGCACACGCGGGCCATGATGCAGCCCGTGGACACCATGGCGATGGTCCCGAAGCCGTACTCGTCGGCGCCCATGGCCGCCGCCATCAGCACATCGCGCCCGTTGCGCATCCCGCCGTCGGCGCGCAGCACCACGCGGTCGCGGAGCTCGTTGGCCACGAGCTGCTGGTGCGTCTCCATGACGCCCATCTCGACGGGGCCGCCGCAGTGCTTGATGGAGGACACGGGGGAGGCGCCCGTGCCGCCGTCGTGCCCGGAGATCTGGATGATGTCAGCGTCGGCCTTGGCCACGCCCGAGGCGACAGTCCCGATCCCAGCCTGGGCCACGAGCTTCACCGACACCTTGGCGTTGGGGTTGATGGCGTGCAGGTCGTAGATGAGCTGCGCGAGGTCCTCGATCGAGTAGATGTCGTGGTGGGGCGGCGGGGAGATGAGCGTCACGCCAGGCTTGGAGCGGCGCATGAAGGCGATGTAGGTGGACACCTTCTTCCCGGGGAGCTGCCCGCCCTCGCCGGGCTTGGCGCCCTGGGCGACCTTGATCTCGAGCTGGTCGGCGTTGACGAGGAACTCGGGGGTGACGCCGAAGCGGCCCGACGCGACCTGCTTGATGCGGGAGGTGGCGATGTCGCCCACCTTGAGGCCCTTGAGGTGGGGCAGCAGCTGGGACTTGCCCTCGCTGTCGACCTCGGAGACCTCCTCCCAGCGGACGGGGTCCTCCCCGCCCTCGCCCGAGTTGGACTTCCCGCCGATGCGGTTCATCGCGATGGCGATCGTCTCGTGCGTCTCGCGCGAGATGGCGCCCAGCGACATGCCGCCCGTGCAGAACCGCTTCATGATCTCCTCGACCGGCTCCACCTCGTCGATGCTGATGGCCTCGCGTCCCGAGTCCAGCTCGAGCATGTCGCGGAGGACGTGGGCGGGGGAGTTCTTGAAGTGCTCCATGTAGGAGGCGTAGGCCTCCTCGGCCTGGGGGTTGCCCCCGAGCCCGACGGCCTTGTGGAGGTACTTGGCCATCTCCTGGTTGTTGGCGTGGTACTCGAGGCCGCTGCGATCCTGGATGAAGCCGAAGTTCTCGAGCTTCTTGTAGTCCTTCTCGGGGAAGCCCTTGGCCCAGAAGGCCTCGGTCTCGCGCTGGAGGTCGGCGAGGGACATGCCACCGATGCGGGACACGGAGCCGACGCAGCACTTCTCGATCACATCCTGGCCGAGGCCGTACATCTCAAAGATCTGAGCGCCGTGGTAGCAGCTGAGGAGGGAGATGCCCATCTTGGAGAGGATCTTCTTGAGGCCCTTCTCCATGCCAGACTTATAGTTCTTCTGCGCGTCGGCGATGGAGAGGTTGGGGATCTTGCCCGTCTTGATGAGCGACTCCGTCCTGCTGGACGTGCGCCACTGGCGAACCACCTCGTAGGCCATGTAGGGGCACACGGCGTGGGCGCCGTAGCCGATGAGCACGGCCGTGTGGTGGGTGGAGACGCAGGCGGCCGTGTCGGCGACGATGGACGTGTCGGAACGGAGCCCGGCCTTGATGAGGTGGTGGTGCACGGCGCCGACGCTCAGCAGCATCGGGATGGGCGCCGTCCCAGCCTCGATCTCCGACAGGCGGTCCGAGAGCACCACAATCTGGCTGCCATCGCGCACGGCGGCCTCCACGTCAGCGCAGAGCGCGTCCAGGGCCTTCTCCATGGCTCCCTCGGCGCCCGTCTCGAACACAGGCGTGAAGGTCCGCTCCTTCATGTCGGACATACCCTTGATGGCCTCAAGCTCCGACTCGAGCAAGATGGGGGACTCGAGGAGCACCTGCTTGGTGGTCCCCGGGCCCGGGGTCAGGAGGTTCCCGCGGGCGCCCAGGCGCATCTCGAGCGACATGACGAGGCCCTCGCGGAGCGGGTCGATAGGGGGGTTGGTGACCTGGGCGAAGCGCTGCTTGAAGTAGTCGTAGATCATGTGGGGCTTGGCCGAGAGCACAGCGAGCGGGTTGTCATCGCCCATGCAGTAGGTAGGCTCGACACCGTTGGCGGCCATGTCCTCGATCACGAGCTGCGTGTCCTCGGACGAGTACCCGAAGGCCGCGGCGCGGCGCAGGTGGTCGGCCGGCGCATACATGGGCTCGGCGCGGAACTGCGACACGCCCTGGTCCTGCAGGCGCTTGACGTCCTTGAGGTACTCGTCGTAGGGGCGGCGGGAGGCCACGTCCTTGGCGATCTCGGCGGGCTCGTAGAACTTGCCGTTGTCCAGGTTGGCCAGGATCATCTGCCCGGGGCCCAGACGGCCCTTGGTCACCATGTCCCCGGCGCGCTCGGTAACGTAGTCCTCCCCGAGGACACCGACCTCCGAGGCCATGTAGGCCATGCCGTCGCTGGTGGTCCAGAAGCGCGCGGGGCGGAGCCCGTTGCGGTCCAGGCGCGCGCCGATGTGCGTGCCGTCGGAGAACACGAGGAGGGCGGGCCCGTCCCAGCCCTCCTGGAGGCCCTCGAAGTACTCGTAGAAGGAGACCGACTCGGGGTACTTGGCCATGAGGTCGGGGTGGTTGCGGTAGGCCTCGGGCACGAGGACCATCATGGCCTCCTCGGCGGAGAAGCCGGTGCGGACGAGGAGCTCCGCGACGCGGTCGAGGTTGGCCGAGTCGGAGGCGGAGGGGTCGCAGAGGGGGAAGAGGGTCGACTCGTGGCCCTCCCAGGTGGGGTGCTTGAGGTCGTACTGGCGCGACGCTGCCCAGTTGAGGTTCCCGACGAGCGTGTTGATCTCGCCGTTGTGCCCGAGGAAGCGGAAGGGCTGCGCGAGGCTCCACCGGGGGTTGGTGTTGGTGGAGAAGCGCGTGTGGTAGATGGCAAAGTTGGTCACGTACGCCTCGTTGGTGAGGTCCTTGTAGAAGTTGCCAATCTTGGAGGCGTAGAGCATCCCCTTGTACACGATGGTCTGGGAGGAGAGGGTGCAGAAGTAAAAGTCGCGGGCGTCCGCCGCCGCGAGCTTCTTGAGGGCGATGCCCTCGCAGGCCTTGCGGAAGAGGAACAGGCTCTTCTCCAGCTCGGCACCCGTGGCCCCGGCCTCCGACTCCACCACGAGCTGCTTGATGGTGGGCATCGTCGCGAGCGCGATGCGGCCGACGATCTCGGGGTCCGTGGGCACGTCACGGTACCCGACGATCCGGAAGCCCGCCTCCTTGGCCACCTCGTCGATGATGGCCTCGCACTCGGCCGCCGTCCCGGCGTCCTGGGGGAGGAAGAGCTGGCCGACGCCGGCATGCTCGCGCTTGAAGGCGGGGACGTCCTTCTCGATAATCTCCCAGGGTACCTGCGTCATCAGGCCGACGCCGTCGCCCGACAGGCCGTCAGCGGAGCAGGCCCCGCGGTGGAGCATGCAGCCCACCGAGTGGAGGGCCTCGGACACCGGCTTGTGGGAGCGCTCGCCCTTGAGGTTCGTGATGAAACCCACCTGCGCGGGGGGTGGGAAGGGGGGGGCGGAGGGGGGGCGTCGATACCCAGCAGTATATGGCCCGAGGGGGGGGGCCGGGCCGGGAGACCGGGGGGCCGTGGGGGGGTCGGCCCGGGAACCGTTGGGGGTCCAGGACCGGACGTGACCCGCGTTTCGCGCTTCGCGGGAATAAGTTCCCCCGTGCATCCCACGTCGCCTGGCAATGTATGATTAATAACTTGCGGTCCAGGCCCCGCGAGCCGCTCGACTCACCCCGCAGCTCGACAGGTCCTTGAGAATCGTCTCGTGGTCAGCAACCACGGGCTCGGGGATCCCCTCGGGCTTGACCTTAGCCATCGCCCTCACGTTCCTGCTGAACGCGCGAACGCTGCGGAGGGAGGAAGCCGCAGACGCCGGCGAAGCAGGCACGCGCACCATCTGCGAGGGGAAGAGACACCAGGCTCACGAGTTGGCTCCGCACTCGCCCATCGGGCTATCATAAAGAATTATATTCCGCAACTCGCGGTATTTGATAATGAAGATTGCGTTTGACCGAATATATTTTACCAGGGGGGGCTCGTTGCGTCGCTATTAAGGGCACAAGTCCCACCCGACAAAAACAACCCCGGGGGCGCCAAGAGGCGCGATGGTGGTACAAATCGCTCATATTTCGCGCATTTGTAGGAAATATATCTCATTGGCAGCGGATTATGTCCCCAGAGATACGCAGCGGGCCGCAAACCCGGGAGCGATGGACCACCCTCTCAGGGGAGGGACGAGCCCCCGCGCGACGATAATGGCGGTCGCACTCCGGAACCCGGCATCGCGATAGTCTAATCGGAGCGTTCATTGTCGCTCAGGCTCGCCGCTCGGCCGAATCGACAGCCCGCTGGGAGGGCTCCCGACGGGCGAGGCCCGCCGGCGAGGCGAAACCCGACGCGGGCCACCGATGGTCGATCCGGCGGGTCAAAACGCCAATGGGTCGTCGAGAACGCGCCGCCTGGGTCTGAGGAGGGCCCGAGTCGTCCCTGGTGGCGTGGGAGGGTCCCCCGAAGGAGGGTAGGATCCCGGGGGAGGGCCCTTACCTGCGCGTAGGCCGACTTGGCGGCCATCCTCCTTCCCGCCACACGGCGGCTGGGGCGGACGGGGCACGACTGGGCGAAGCCCACGGCCCGAGCAGCCTCAGCCTGCATGCTCCGGGAGGAGAGACGAGTGGGGACGCCACAGAGGGGGGTATCGACTCGGTATGCACCGCCAGGAGAAATAAGCGGTCTGTCCGTGCGAGATCGTTTTCTGATGGCGAGAGAGGGTTCTCGGGGACTCGGCGTTCTGCTTGAGGGAGAGGGGGATGGGATGGAGGGGCCGACGACTAGACATCAGAAAACACCCATCGTGTCGTCCCCGGCGCGAGGGCTGGGGGCGTGCGCGGGGCACGAAGCCGCGGTCCTGCCTTCCGAAACGGGTAGAAAATAGCGAGCAGGACCCTCTGGCCACGCTGATGACCGCCATTTCCCGCCACCGTCGCGCAGAGAAGCCGCTGGCGAGTCTGAAGTTCGTTTGCGGGAAAGCAGAACAGAGGGAAGGCCCCCGCGCGGCGCAGAGCGCTGGACCGGATGGAGGGGGGGGGTCCGGGGAAGCAAGGTGGCAAGAGGAAGAAGGGGGGGGAAGCTGACGCGCTAGCTCTCAAGAAGCGCATCAAGGTTTGGCCCCCCCTCGACAAGAGCACAGCCCTCCCCAGCCCCAGCACGGCGCCCCGCGCGCCCCGCCTCGCCCCGCACCGTCCCGTCAGGCTGCCCCTGCCGCCGCGCTTCGCATCGCAGGGGGTCGAGGAGGTGCTCGAGAAGGTCGCCAAGCTCGCCGAGGCGACCCGCAGGGCCGAGGCCGCGCCCGGGCTGTGAGTCCCCCCGCCCTGCCCCGCGCGTCAGACCCCCGCCCCCTCCACCCCCCCTCCGCGCGCCCATCCCCCGCCGAGCGGGCACCCCGCCGAGCGGACCCCTCCGACCCCGCGGCCCCGCGACCCGCAGCACCCTGGCGGACGTCGACCTGGACCACGCGGTGAAGGAGGTGGTGGACAAGGGGAGCGGCGATGTCGAGGCCGCGATCGAGGGGGCCATCCTCCAGGTGGCCCTGTCCATCCTGAGGGGGGAGGGGTACGGCTTCGACGTCCCGAGCCGGGCCAAGGGGAACCAGGTGTACGTCCCGGAGCTGGACCGCATCGTGCTCAAGGACGCCGCGTCGTTCCGCGCCTTCGCGTCGATCCAGACGTGCCGCAAGGCGACTGTCATGACGCGGATTCTGCAGCTGGTGCACGAGCTGTGCGGGAAGGGGATCCACGTGACGAAGCGAGACCTGTTCTACACGGACGTGAAGCTGTTCGAGGACCAGGGGCAGAGCGACGTGGTCCTGGACGACCTCAGCTGCATGCTCGGGTGCACGCGGTCCTCTCTGCACGTCGTCGCCTCGGAGAAGGGCGTGGTCGTGGGGCGCTTGCGCTTCCGCGAAGACGGGGACGAGATCGACTGCTCCCGCATGGGCGTCGGCGGCAAGGCCATCCCCCCGCACATCCACAAGGTCTCCCACCTCCAGAGCGACGCAAAGTTCATCCTCCTCGTTGAGAAGGACGCCGCCTTCATGCGCCTCGCCGAGGACCGCTTCTACAACAAGTACCCGTGCATCATCATCACGGCAAAGGGGCAGCCCGATGTGGCCACGCGCCTGTTCCTCCGGAGCCTCAAGCAAGAGCTCAAGATCCCGGTCCTCGCCCTCGTCGTGAGTCGCGTGGGGGCTGCCAGACGCGGGGGAACCGGGCGGCCCCCTCCGGCGGCGTGCCCGGCCCCTCCGACTGAGTCCCCCCCCCCCTCCTCGCCCCCCCGCCCCCGCAGGACAGCGACCCGTACGGGCTGAAGATCCTGTCAGTCTACATGAAGGGGAGCATGAACATGTCCTACGACTCGTCCAACCTGACCACGCCCGACATCAAGTGGCTCGGGGTGCGGCCTTCGGACCTGGACCGGTTCCGCATCCCGCAGCAGTGCCGCCTGGCGATGACGGACGAAGATGTCAAGACGGGACGAAAGCTTCTCGAGGAAGACTTCGTCAAGGCCAACCCCGACTGGGTGACGGAGCTCGAGACCATGGTCAAGACCAAGGAGAAGGCCGAGATCCAGGCGCTGTCGAGCTTCGGGTTCCAGTACCTCACGCAGGCCTACCTGCCCCTCAAGCTCCAGGAGGGCGACTGGATCTGACGGGATGGGGGCGCACGCGGCTTTGACGGACCACGTCCATGAAAAATCCCCCTGCTCCGCCTTGACACGGAACTGTCATGAACTGGCGCGCACGCGGCTGAGCCGGCTCGACGACCGCTCGACGAGCCCCACCAGCCTCGTCTCCTCCCATGCTGGGCAGGAGACGTGCGTGCGTGAGAAAGTCGCGGGTTAGACCTCGGCGTTCGCGTGAGTGCCCCATCTGCAGCAAGGAGTAGCGAGCGCGGATCCCAAACAGTCTGGACCTCAGAGGAGTGGAGGATCGTTGCGGGATGAAGGGCGGGAACGACGTGGAGAAGGGGCCGCTCCTCGATGGGGTGCAGGGTGCCGACAAGGAGAAGAAGGGTGAGTGGAGGAGCCAATCTCGGAGGCCGCCAGGCTCTGGATTCTGCCTGCTTGCGGGCCCGCCTGCCACCCATCAACTCGAACTCCCTCGGCCGATAGCGACCCCTGACGATCGGTCGGGGGGCGTCTCGTCATCGACGCTGCATGATAGCTTCCTTTATCTCCCGGAAAGCGCCCGACATTTGCGACCGGTGCCCTTCGTGAGCGCTGCGGGCAGGGGTTCTGTTGGGCGTGCACATTAGGTGCGCTGGAAATCCCGCCGCAATCATGCCACCATCCGGCATGTTGCGACGGAATCCGTCTTTTGTAGGGATGCACGTTATTCCCCTGGATGGATATGCCCGGGAAGGCGCGGTCCCCGTGCATTTTTTCCGAATCACCTCAATTTGGGCCTCGGCGCCAACGCTGCCCGCACGTCCCGGAAATGGGTAATCCAGGGTCGCTCTTGAAGCCATGGTGTCATTTTTATGACGCTTCATCCGTTAATCATGTCGGATTCCGGGATTTGATGCCCCTCAAACGTCCGGGGGCCACCCCGTTGGGGCCCTGGGCACTGCCCGAGCCGGAGGGCACGCGGCCTGAGCGCCTCCTCCCTGCTGGCGGCCGGACGATACCCGGCCTCCCTCCCGCCCGCGCCCCGCAGCGTCGTCGACGCTCATGGCGGGGGGCTGCTACGTCGCGGCGTCGATGATTATGGTTTTGATGAACAAGGCGGTGCTGTCGGCCTTCCAGTTCGACTGCCCCAACTTCCTGGTGTTCGCCCAGTGCGCCACCGCCGTGCTGTTCGTCAAGGCGGCCGAGTTCCTCGGCTACGTGACGGTGGAGCCCTTCAACATGGAGGTAATCAGACGCACCCCCGGACCCGGCGCCCCCGGGGGCCTCCCAGCCGCGCAGGGCCGCCGACGGCCGCCCCGTGCCCCCCCCCCCGCCGCAGATCGTCAAGGTGTGGTTCCCGGTGAATCTCCTCTTCGTGGGCATGCTGTCGAGCTCCTTCCTTGCTCTCGGCCGCATCGGCGTGGCCATGGTCACCATCCTCAAGAACTGCACCAACCTCATCACCATCACGGGCGACTACTACCTCTACGGTCGCACCTACGGCCTTGCCATCTGGGCGTCCCTGGGGCTCATCATCTTCGCCGCCGTCGTCGGCTCCGCGACGGACCCCTCCACCAAGGGCGCTGGGACCGTCGCCGCCTCCGAGGCGGTCAAGGGGTACTTCTGGCAGATAGCCAACTGCTTCTTCACTGCCGGTGAGGAGCTGGGCTCGGGCCACGCCGGGCGGCCCCGTTCCCCGACGGCGCGACCCCCGCGCCCCCCCCCCCCCCCCCCCCCCCCCCCCCCCCCCCCCCCCCCCCCCCCCC
>Ga0181582_10003871_pt1 | contig 12088 bp, 11 predicted proteins | sample 071ome_32_FD_132438 | JGI IMG/M metagenome (GOLD analysis project Ga0181582, IMG submission 132438) | Coastal salt marsh microbial communities from the Groves Creek Marsh, Skidaway Island, Georgia - 071405AT metaG (megahit assembly) | ecosystem: Environmental > Aquatic > Marine > Intertidal...
GGGGGGGGGGGGGGGGGGGGGGGGGGGGGGTGGGGGGGGGGGGGGGGGGGGGGGGGGGGGGGAGGGGGGGGGGGGGGGGCGCGGGGGGGGGGGCGGACCTATCGACAGCCTCGGTGGTGGTGGCGAGGTCATGGACCTGGCCCCCTTCTCTACTACTCTACTACTATTTCTCGTACTAACGTCTCTGGCGACACGCATCAAGTCGCGCCGCGCGTCAACCGCATACGCACGTCTTGTCTCTCGTCTCTCGTCTCTGGTCGCGTCTGCACCGGGCATCGTTGAATTGACCGACTCGCTACAAGCGTATGTAGCCCTGATCAAGCCCCCGAGTCTCCGTAGCGTTATCAAGTTTACGAGTTTCGATGATTGCCGTCGCCGATCGCGGTCTTCTCGAGGTACGTGGCCTGCATTGGAATCCCATAAAAACGCAAATTGGGCGATCCGGATCTTCTCCGTCTCAGAGCATGGACCGGGCCGATGGCGGTGCATACAGTCACATCGTGTCACTATGTGCGCATGTGTGACCGCAAACCTGCCGTGCAAGCCCCGTTATCGTCGTTTGGTGACGGGGGCTAGTTCGAATCTCCGTGATCTCCGGGCCGCTCTCTTACCCCCTTTCGTTTTTCCTCCTTCTCCGCGACAGGACCCGGTGGCCGCCTTCCGTGGGCTGATACACGACATCACTCTGGACCGGGAAGTGTGCATGGAGGACGTGGACGGATGTGACGGGGTGGGGTGCCTGCTGCGCGTCTTGGCGGCGAGACACGGAGACGGAGACGGGGTGGATGCCGAGCCGTCCACCGCGTCCGAGCGGAGCCTCGATAACAAAAACAACAACAACAACAACAACAACAACAACTGCAAGGAGCTCCAACACGTCCAGCTCCAGGAGCAGCAGGCCGTGCTCATGGCGCTGGACGTGTTGAAGCGCCTGACGCGGAGGTTCGGGTTGGACCTCGTGGATCGCGTGTTGGAGAGAGACGGGCCCGCGGTCGTCGGGTCGCTGCTGGCGCTCGGGGTCGAGCAAGCGGCGAGAGACCGGGACGTCGATGATACCGGATCTCAGGAGATTGTCTCCCGGGCGCTGTTGCTGCTGTGCCGCTGGGCGGCGTTGTCTCCGACGAGACTCGCTGTCGGGGCGTTCGATGCCTTTTGGAGCGTGCTGACTGACGAACATGCTTGCACGTATACGTCTCGGCACGTGGCCTACGCCTTTTGCGGCGTGTGCGTGCTGAGCGTCGGCGACGTCGACCCGCTGATGCGGCTGTGCCTGGCGTCTGCGGACAACATGCGCGCCGTGTGTCGCGGGCTGGAGGCATATATCCGTCGATTCCCGTACGACAGGATGCCCAGGATGGTGATGGAGGCGATGGTCGCCCGGGATGACGTCGGCGTGACGCGACGAGCGACCGAGGTCCCGGGCGGGATCGGCCTGCTGCGGATGTGCGGCCGCGCGGCTGGAGCCGCCATCCTGCGAGATGGTGTCCACGTGGATCGTGTCGACGGGGAGCTGGCCGAGTTCGTGGTGACCTCTGTCGGTGCCGAGGCCGTGTTTGGTGGTGGTGGTGGTGGTGATGGGGATGAGCGTGCGGGCGGCACGCGGAAGCAGCTCGTGTGCGCGCTTCTTCAGGATGCGATGTTTGGTGGCGTAGACGGCGACGGCGACGGCGACGGGGATGACGAGCAGGGGGATGCAATGGGAAGGACGTCTCCCTGTCCTTCTCCTTCTTCTCCCCCTCTCTCTCCCCCTTTGCACAAGGAGTCGAGCATGGAGAGCATCGTTCTGGACACGCTGTGGGAGGGCAGAGGCATGGAAGGCAAGAACCGACAGACGGGCGCATCGAGCGTCGAGCGGGTTCGGGAGACGGCTTTCACAACGACGACGACGACGAGCGTCGTTGCAGCGGGTGGCGACGATTGCCCAAGCTCCCCGTTTGCCGCCGCGCATGCCCAACGGGGGTCGACGAACGGCGCATCGATGCACACCCCGGCCCGTCCGGACCGCCGGGCATGTCCTCCATCAGAGTCGAAGAAGAAACGGGGGTTGCAGATGATCATCGACGCGTGCAGCGATAGGACGGCGCGTGTATCCCATACGGGTGGGAAGCGTGCGAGAACAGAGGAACGGACGTCGGGAGCGTCGGGAGCTTCCAGCCTCCCGACGCTGACCGTGCGCATCGGTTCGACCTCTGCGACCCTCCCCCGGCACGTCGTCGACCGCGTCGGCGTCTTCTCGCTCTTCTCCAGGAGCGAGACGATGGAAGATACGGTCGACGATACGATGGACGAGACGCTCGACCTGCCGGCCAGCCTGCCCACCGTCCCCGACGAGGGCCGGTTTGCCCGAGCCTGCACCGCGGTCCTCGATCAACTCGCTGGACGCGCTGGACTCTTTGGAGATGAAGACCACCTGCTGGACTGCTGGATCGTGGCCGACTACCTGAACGTGCAGTCAGACGCGCTCCATGCCGCCCTCTACCGCGCCTCGAGTCCCGCCGGCATCGCCTGGATCCTCGACCGCTTCCCGCACCTGGCCCCCGTCGTGGCCAGGTGCGCCTGGAGGGCCATGGTCGACGACGACGGCTGCGATGGGACCAGCGTCCGTCGTCTGACGGCGAGCGAGCGCTGGGGGCGAGCGTCTGCGGAAGGGCGACGGATGATCGTCGAAGGCGTCTACCAGGAGATTTGTACTGCGTTGATCTCTTGGTAACTCTCTCTCTCTCTCTCTCTCTCTCTCTTTCTCTCTCTTAGTCTTCGTCGGTACCCACCAGGGGAGCGACCGATCGATAGAGCGCGCGATCGAGTGCGGAACGGAGAGAGAGATTCAAGGAGTCCGAATTCCTCCCGGAACCATGCAAACTCTCCCCGCCCGACGACTTTCCAGTTCTTGCGAGCACGCGATGCCGCCGACACGGACTTCCACGTGGATGTCGTCGTCGTCGACGCGTGCGGGAGAGCACAGCCACGGCAAGGCCAGGACGACCGTGGCCAAGGCAGCAGACTCGGGCTCGATATCGTCGATCAACCCCAGGGTGGCGTCGGTGAAGCCGTCCAAGACGATGGCGCTGGCGGACTTGGCGTCGTCGTTGAAGGCGGATGGCGTGGACGTGATCAGTTTGGCGGCCGGGGAGCCCGATTTCGATACGCCGCGGCCGATCGTGGAGGCGGGGATCGAGGCGCTGGAGCGGGGGATCACGAGGTACACGCCGAACGCGGGGGTGCCGGCGTTGAAGAAGAAGATCTGCGAGAAGTTGGAGCGTGAGAACGGCGTGACGTATGCGCCGGAGGAGATTGTGCTGTCCAACGGGGCGAAGCAGTCGGTGTGGCAGGGGGTGCTGGCGTGCTGCCAGACTGGCGACGAGGTGGTACGTATGGGTGAGATGGGCAACGGGGAGCTGGTGGGGTGAGCGAACACAGGGGAGCTGGTGGGGTGAACGAACACAGGGGAGCTGGTGGGGTGAACGAACACAGGGGAACTGGGCAGCGACTGGGTGGGACGAGCAACGAGGAACGAAGCAGTGACCCGACGAAGCGACCCGACGAAGCGACCCGACGTTGTTCGCCCCATATATATACCGTCCCCAGCAACGTCGGTCGCTGCGCTCTCCATCTGCGCTCACCACGTCGCCCTCACCACGTCGCCCTCACCACGTCGCCCTCACCACAAATCTATCACCAATCAGGTCATCCCGGCGCCGTTCTGGGTGAGCTACCCGGAGATGGCGCGGCTGGCGGGGGCCGAGCCCGTGGTTGTCGAGACGGACTCGAGTCAGGGCTTCCTGATGACGGCGGAGCAGCTGCGAGGCGCGCTGACGGAGAAGTCGCGACTGTTGATATTGTGCTCGCCGTCAAACCCGTCGGGGGCGGTGTATTCCGAGGAGCAGCTGCGGGACATTGCCGAGGTCGTCAGGGAGCACCCGCGGCTGGTGGTGCTTTCGGACGAGATCTACGAGTATATCGTGTACGGGGACACCAAGCACGTGAGCTTTGCGTCGCTTCCCGGCATGTTTGAGCGGACGCTGACGGTACGTGGATATGAACGAGGGGGAGAGGTGGGGACGAACGGGCAGGGGTGAACCCCGGGGAGCGCAGCTATGTGAACGATGGGGCGCGCAGCGCCCCATCGCTCGCCTCGACTCTCTCGCACCCGCCATCGCTCACACCACCACCGTGTCGCTTTCATCGTCGTCGTCTAACCAACAGGTCAACGGGTTCAGCAAGGCCTACGCGATGACCGGCTGGAGGCTCGGCTACGTGGCCGCGCCCAAGGTGTTCGCCAAGGCGTGCGCCGTGATCCAGAGCCAGAGCACGAGCGGCGCGAGCAGCATCGCTCAGCACGCCGCGCTGGCGGCACTCGATATGGGACCCTACGGGGGAGAAGTCGTCCGCGACATGGTGGTCGAGTTTGAGAAGCGGCGGGACTATGTCGTGTCGCGCCTGGCGGCGATGCGGGGCGTCAAGATCGTCGAGCCTCGGGGCGCCTTTTACGCCCTGCCCGACGTCAGCAGCGTGTTTGGAAAGTCTATCGACGGCTTTGTGATGGAGAACTCGGACGACGTGGTCAAGATGCTCATCGAGAAGGCCAACGTGGCGCCCGTGCCGGGCGAGGCGTTTGGGGCACCCGACTGCATCCGAATCTCGTACGCGTGCAGCATGGACGAGCTCCGGGAGGCGTGCGACCGTATGGAGAAGCGGTTCTTTGATTTGATTGATTGATTGATTGATTGATTGATTGATAGGTTGGTGTGGTTGGGTGGACGGGGAGCGAAGCGACCCGTCCACCCCACAAGAACACCCGGTCCCAGCTGCGGGCAGGGGTATTCGTGTGGGGGTTTGTGTGTGTGTAATGTGCAGTCGTTGTCAATCGTTCGGGTCGGGTGACGAACGGGGAGGGTTGGCCGGGTGGGGTGACGAACGGGGAGCTGAGCAGCGACCCGTCCACCCCACAAGAACACCCGGTCCCAGCTGCGGGCAGGGGTCTGCACTGGGGTGAGGTGCACGTAGACTGACCAGAAAGAAGAGCGAGTGGGGTGGAGGAGCGGTGGTGGAGATGGTTTACCAGGGTTGCGATACAACCAGTCAGTCAGTCGGTCAATCAGTCGGTCACTCGTCGTCGTCGTCGCTGTCCGAGCTGATGAGCACCTTGCGCTTCTTGGGCTCGCTCGGCCTGGCTTCCCGCCGGCCGGCCCCCCGGTCGTTCGACTTGCCCTCGGCCAATATGTTCATCAGCGCCGCCTCGTTCCGCTGCTCGGCCTCGGCGCTCGGCATGGTCCTCCCCGCGTCTCCCTCCTGGCTCGCGTCGCCGGCCTCGGCCACCTCGTCCGCGGCGTCCTCCAACTCCTCCTCCTCCTCGTCGTCGTCGTCGCCGAGGAGCCACCCGTCGTCCTCGTCGTAGTCGTCCTCGTTGACGATCCTCCCGCCCTCGCCGCCCTCGTCGTCCTCCTCGAGGAACGCCGCGCTGAGTCCCCGGGTGCCCTGGTAGCGCCGCCGCGCAAAGTTCGGATCGTTCAGGATGGCGTTCCGCTGCATCTGCTTCTGTTTCTCGAGCAGCTTCTCCTTCTCGCGGATCCGCGCCTCCTCCTCGCTCCGCTTCGCCTCGCTCGCCTTGACCGGGTCCACGAGCGTGGCCGTCTGCTTGACCTTGATCGACTTGGCCGACTGGCCCTTTGGCCGCGAGGCGGCGTGCTTGACCGAGATCGGGTTGAACATCAGCTTGTCACGCAGCTTTCCCTGGCACTGTTCGTTTCGTGGGTGGTGTCGTGGTGAGGGGCGAGTCTCGATCGTGGGTGGTTGTTCTCTTCTGCATCACTGACGCAGCCCGAGGAGGTGTCCATCACGCTGGGAATCGCCGACGAGACGGTGGAGTCGTTCGGCTGTGCTCGACGATCGTCGCGGCGTCCGGTGACCCGACGGCCGAGTGACGAGTGCCGAGTGCCGAGTGCCGGGTGACTTCCGTCGTCCCCAATGGCGACGGAGGTCGTCAGGGCACCCAAGCGCAGCAACACAACGTACCTGGATCAGCCGCTGCACGTTGGCGTACAGAAACGTCTCGTCCTTATCGATATCGATCGCCTTCACGTTATAGACCGCCGCGTTCCCGCCCACATGGAGCGTCTGACTCCCGTCGCTCCACGTCACGACCCGCGCGTTGCTCTCCCGCACCAGCGCCTTGCCCCCCTTTTCGTCCAACGCATACCGCCAGCGCACGTCCACCCCCTCCCGGTCGTCCCCCTCGAACCCTTCCTCCCGGAACGCCTCCTGCACGATCCGCACAGACGCCGGGAGCTTGGCCAGACGGTTCCGCGAGGGAGGCAGCGCGTCGTGCAGGGACGTCGGAATGCGCATTTCAGGGGGCGGATGATGATGACGAACGGATGAACTCTTCAGGGGTTCTTCTCGTTGTTCTACTCGTTGTTCTTCTCGTCGTTCTTCTCGTCGTTCGTCTCGTCCGTCTCCTCCGTCGTCGTCGCTGTCCGAGCTGCCGAACAGCTCGTTCATGTCAATGTCCAATTCCTGCTCATCCTCTCGGTGCGATTTCTCTCCGTCCAAAGGCGTCGTTGCGGCCCCGTCGTCGCCACGGGACGCGTCTGCTGTGGCAGCAGCAGCAGCAGCGGGCGGTGGTACGGACTGCATGCGGTCGTCGACGTGCAGGCGCGAGAGAATAAATAAAAGTTGAACTGGAGAGTATGCAGCCGGGCGCTCGAGCACTGGTGCTGCTGCGTGCGAGCGGGCGGGTCAAGGACACGGTGGTGGCGGTGGCGGTGGCGTGTGACGCGGCGCCGTCGCTGTCGACGCTGCTGCGATCGCTCCGCGCGTCGTCGTCGAAATCGTCGTCCGACTCGATGACGTCCACCTCTTCTCAGTCTCCCTCGATCCCGTTGCGTTCGAAGACGTCGGACGGGAGCATCACGGTCGCGGGCCAGGCGTTCATGAACGATACGAGGAGCACGTGCGGGGTGGGCTTGGGGGACGGGATCTCGAACCACACGGCCAAGTGGCACGCGGCGGGCGAGGCGGCGGGGCGGACGCCGATCGAGTACTGTCAGGCCGCCGAGCCGATCAGGGTGCACGGGCTGTCGGTGGCGTGTACCGGGGTGGAAGGGGAGGACGGGTACTCTTTGGGGGGGCCGGTGCAGTTTATATCGCTGAAGGGGACGAGCAGGGAGGCGCCGGCGGTGTGCAAGTACACGGGGCGGAAGTACTACAGCGAGGACTGGAGGGGGGGCGGGGGCGGTCATTAGGAGGTGGGAGGTTTTGTGTAAGGGTGGGGTGACGAACGGGGTGAACGTCGACAGGTCCGGTGGACGGGGAGCTGAGAAGCGACCGGGTGGGGTGGACGGGGAGCTTGGCAGGGGTATTCGTGTGGGGGTTTGTGTGTGTGTAATGTGCAGTCGTTTTCAATCATTCGTCGTCAATCAACCGGTCTCAGCGGCTCCGCACCACCAGTGAGCGGGTGATGGCGGGTGGACGGACGGGGAGCGCAGCGGCCCGTCCACGGTGACAACCGACCCGGTCACCCAATCCGACGAATTGCACTTCCCGCAATGCAAGTACGTAGTTGCATGCTCGTATACGAGCAAAAAAAACAAAAAAACACGGTTACGTGTTACAGTCTGATGCTCTACCAACTGAGCTACAAAGGGAGAGTGGAAAAATCGAGATTCCCTTCGCTGCGAATCGAACGCAGGACCCTCAGATGACGGTCGTAAAACCCCCCGAAAACAAGCGCCAGGGTGGGGACGCGGGGTCCCCCAAATCCTACCCACCTTCGACGGAACAAACCTGCGCAACTCCCCCTCCACCACCCCTCCCAAACCAATAACGAACAACGAATGCAACATGCTCTCCATTCCCGAAGACGACCTTGTCCACCCCCCGATCCCCCTCCCGACAACGGACCTCCAAAATTTCCCACCAACGAACCGACCCCGACCCTCCCAAACCACCATGAACGCCGGCAGCAAACTCGACGTCTACCGTGAGTTTGACGATGTCGCTGGGAACGGAGACGACGGAGACGACGGGACGATGGAGAGAGCCGGACGGAACGAAATCGACGCACGTTGCCCCGATCCGAACAAGCTCGCGCAGCGCACCGGCGGTGCGCTGGGCGGAAGGCGGGCCGGGAGCAGGCGACGCAGGTACGTAGTCGCGATGTGAAGAAGAAGAAGAAGAAGAAGAAGAAGGGACGGGGTTGTTCCTGCGGGGTGGTCGCCCCGTCTCAGCCGCTGCGGCTCCCCGATATCCCGCTCCAGTCTCCAACACTCACCCACCCACAACGCACCCGCAGAGCCCCCGCCGCCACCTACGGCGATTGGTTCGACGGCGACGACGCAGGTACGTAGTCGTCTCCTCCTCGTACCGCCGTCCCCTTCCCGCTCACCCACCCACCCACCCTCCCACCCACCTCGAAGAGCTCGAAAAGATGGTCGACGAGTTCGAAAACGAGCTCCCCACCTCCGTCGGGGAACGCGTCCGCGCCTCTGTCGCCGAGCTCTGCGGCGCCCTGGACGACCTGATCGACGACGACGACGACGCCACCTCGCCCTCCCAGAACCAGAACCCGTCCCTCCGAGAACAGCTCGTCGACTCGTGGCAGGGAAAGAGCTACTACGAGCGCCTCGAGGGAATGGTCAACGGGGAGAAGAAGCCGACCGAGGCGTCGACGTCGAACAAGACCAAGCAGGGACGGACGCTGATGACCAAGACCAAGCCGCTGTCGTCCATCAACCTCAACAGCGTCAACAACAACAGTGGTGCCAACAAGAAATCGTCGTACGCTCTTGATGATGATCCTCGATGTTTTTGAACCCCGGGGAGCTGCGCTCCCGGGGTTCACCCCCGCCAACCATCAACCACCTCACACCCACCCACCGACCCCCCGACCCCCCACCCCACACAGGACGACGAAATCCACAGCATCCATCTCCCTGCTGCAGCCCCTGTACAAGAACCAGAACTACATGATCCCGCAGAAGGCTCTCCAACTCGACAAGACGGCCGGCGCCACAAGGACGACGACGACCACGACGACCACGACCAGAAACGCGCTCGCCGAGCTGACCAGGCTCGCCGTGCCCACCCGGAAGGACGAACTCGCGGCACTGAAGTCTGATCTCCTCAAAATCATCGACGTCTGCCAGAGGAAGCTCGCCGTCTGCGACGACAAGCTCAGATAGCCCAAGACGACGGCGATGACACCATGGCGTTTTTTCAGATGCAATTGCAGTCGTTGTTGTTTCAACGAGGGGTGGACGGGAGCGCAGCGGCCGTCCACCCCACCCGGTCGCTGCTCAGCTCCCCGTTCGTCGTCACCCGTCGTTGCTCGCCCCACAAGAATACTCCTGCTTGGGAGGGGTGGAGTTCTCACGGGGAGCTGAGCAGCGACCGGTGCATGACAACGGGTGGGGTGGACGGGTCGCTGCGCTCCCCGTCCACCCCACCCGTTGTCCACCACGTTCCTTGTTATTTCAATGCAAGTCTAGGAACCTCGAAAATCATATCATATCGTCGTCGTCCGTTGCCTCCCTCCCTCCCTCCCTCCCCGCCGCCCGCCGACGCCTCTCGCCGCCTCCAAATCATTCGACCCGTCTCCGCCCGCTTCTCCCTCGCAACGCACATAGCAATGCGCAGTCACGCAGCTCCGCCGCACCGTCGAGCCGCCCGCCTCGTCGCCAGGCCGGCAATCGATGCCGACGGCGTCGTACACCGTCGACACCCGCCGCACCACGCCCACACGCCCGCTTCCTCCGAAGAAAATCAACACGACTCCCCCGATCACCCCGGCCACGCCCAGCGTAAACATTCCCCACTGCATACCCTGAAGAGTGGTGGTGGTGGGGGAGTGTATGTGATGGGTGATTATTATGTGATGGGTGAGTACGCGAGTCGAGGAGGCGGCCGTTTGGCGTGGTCATTGAACTCGATGCGAGTGACTTTGCCAGGTGGTGGGAGTCGACGGCCGATGGCGACGACCACGACGACCACGACGACCACGACGACCACGACGACCACGACGACCACGACGACCACGACGACCACGACGGCCGAGGGTGTCGGCATCGATGGGTGTCAGTGTCACCCCAGGTCCGTCGTTGTTCATCCCCACGACAACCCTTCAAGGGGTGAACAACGACGGGTCGCTTCGCTCCCCGTTGTCCTTCCCACCCCTGTACGTACCGTAAACCCTCGAAACTCTTGAAAGTAAAGCCCGCCAGACACCAGCGAGAACAGGATCCACCCGACCTGCATCGCGGGCATTGCCCGCATCACGTCAAAGTACCGGAGCCCCTTGTTGAACCGCCGCACCCAGTAGAACGCCGCGACCAGGAACGCCAACAGACACACCCACGAGTACCACGACTTGAACACGTTAATCCCGGCAAGCGACGCCCTGAACAGCAGCGACAGGCTCTTCCCGTACAGCACGGACTGCGTGCCGACGAGGGCCGAGAACAGCACGTACAGCCCGAGCACCCGCGTCTGCCGCCGGCGCTTGATCCACCAGTACGCAATATAGCTCCCGATCACGACCGCCGCGCCCACGCACAGGTACGAGATGTACGCCGCGTTGCCGTAGAGCGCCATCAGCTCGTCCATCGCGTAGGACGGCGAGTCGTGCGGCCCAAACAGGACGAGGGTCACGCAGCCGGCGACGATGATCAGCGTGCCGACGACCGTGTGCGGGGTTATGCGCTCTTTGTTCACGAGACGCGCAAACGCCACGTTGGACACGAACTGGATCGAGCCGAGGGCGGCGAGCAGCGACTGCGCCGCAAAGGCGAACGAGGCAAAGTTCGCCAGGTTGGCCACGACAAAGACGATCATCGCCTGCGTTGGTTGTTGGTTGTTGGTTGTATAGCGTGGGTGCGTGGGTGCGTGGGTGGGTGAGAAGAGAGGGATGGGAGGGGGGGGTTGCGAGGGCGCATCGTGTTGTTATTCGTTCGTTCGGGTCGATACGACGTACCGACAGCCATAACCGGTTGGGCGCCAGCCGCAGATTATACCACGCCTTCGGATTTCTCACAGCTTTTTTCTTCTGCGGCTTCGTCGTCGTCGTCTTGGCCTCGGGGCCTCGATGCTCCTGCTCGTCGTCGTCGTCGTCGCTGCCCACGCGCCTCGCGGCCGACACGGCCGCCTCTCCGTCCTCGTCTCCGTCGTGGGTGATCACGAGCGCAGCCAGCCTGGTGAGCGAACGAGCGAATGCGTGAGCGAATGAATGAGGAAGAGGAAGAGTCCGGGTCCCCACCCCCGACGAGCCTCGTCTCGGAGATACGTACTGGGAATGCGAAAGCTTCAGCACGTTCGTGCTCAGGTTGATGCTCAACGAGCCTACGACGTTTATAAGGACACCAATATACCACATATCGTATAAATATTATACTTGAGAACGATTGATCGAGTCATTCAACCGGGGCGACGGGCGACACCCGTGTTGGTCGTTCGTTTGTTTGTTTGTTTGTTCGGCACTCGTCGACGTGCAGTTCAATTTCACAGTGCGATGTCGTCAAGTCCTGACGGAGGTCTTCACTCCACACGCAGCAGCGACCAAAACTTGACGGCGCCATCGTCCCCCACGGAGCTCACCAGTGCAGCCCCGCCGTCGGCGCGCTCGCGCTCGCCTGCTCCCGTCCGACCCTCCCGGCCGTCGGCGCGTTGGCGCTCGCCTGCTCCCGTCCGCCCCTCCCCTTCCGCTCCCGTCCGCCCCTCCCCTTCCACGCCTTCCTCCCCTTCCTCCCCTTCCGCCCCTTCCACCCCTTCCGCCCCGGGCCGCCATTCGACCCGCCTGACGGCTCCCGCGTGTCGGGACTCCTCCGGACAGGCGGCGACGACCTCGATCGAACACGCGCCCGCGTTCCCGCTGACGACGTCGAGAATCAGGACCTCGCCCGACTCGAGCCCGGCCGCGAACAGGCTCCCTCCGCCCGGGTCGCACGACACCGACATGACGCTCGACCCCAGCTTTGTCGCCGCGCGGCAGGCGACGCGCCCCGACGTCTCGGCCTCCGTCTCGGCCTCCGTCTCGGCGTCGCCGGCGACATCGACGTCCCACACGCGCACCACGCCGTCCCGCGAGCACGTCACCAGA
>Ga0181582_10003876_pt1 | contig 12083 bp, 11 predicted proteins | sample 071ome_32_FD_132438 | JGI IMG/M metagenome (GOLD analysis project Ga0181582, IMG submission 132438) | Coastal salt marsh microbial communities from the Groves Creek Marsh, Skidaway Island, Georgia - 071405AT metaG (megahit assembly) | ecosystem: Environmental > Aquatic > Marine > Intertidal...
CGTCCGTGGTGACAACGAAGACCAGAACGTTGGTCTGGCCATTCTGCAGCGCGCCCTGACAGCACCTCTGCGTCAGATCTCCGGCAACGCTGGTGAAGACGGCTCCGTGGTACTGGACAAGGTGCGCAACGGCAAAGGCAACTTCGGATTCAATGCTGGCAACGGCGAATATGGTGACATGCTGGAGATGGGTATCATCGACCCTGCCAAGGTTACCCGCAGCGCCCTGCAGGCAGCTGGCTCCGTAGCTGGCCTGATGATCACTACAGAAGCAATGGTCAGTGAGATTCCGGAAGAAAAACCTGCCATGGGCGGCATGCCGGATATGGGCGGCATGGGTGGCATGGGCGGCATGATGTAAGATCGCCCTGGATCATTCAAAAAACCCCGCTTCGGCGGGGTTTTTTTATGACTGCAACATTTGTATCAAGGTTGGAAAAGAGAAAGGGCCATATCCATCATGTTGAATGTGGATATGGCCCCAAAAGTACCCAGGGGAAGCCAAAAGTACAAGATTCTATGAATACCCACGCTTTCAATGTGAAGGGTCATAGAGGATGCAGTGGGCGAGGATGATGCCCGCTGACCCTGTCTATCTTAGGGAACAGCTGGGTTATGGTCCTGAATAGTTCTGTATTTGAATTGAAAGAGTCTGAAAACAGGTGCTCAAAATTTCCCCCGTGTTTCTTTACATACCCCTGATATAAGGGAAATATTCGACCTCGGTGCTGCATCCGTTGCGCCTCCCGTCCAGCCAGTAAAAATTCAGTCGTAGAGTTGTCATGTCGAAAGCAGGGACCGAAAACCTTGTTAAAGAATTTCGTTTTCATGGGTACATTCTGAATGTGTCACGTCATTCCCTGCTTGATCCTGAAGGAAACGAATTAAGCCTGAGTAATCGGGCCCTGGAAACTCTCCAGGTGTTGATCGAGCATCGTGGTGAAACCCTGTCAAAAGCCTTCCTGATGGAAGCTGTCTGGCCGGATGTGTGTGTTGAGGAAAATAATCTCAATCAGGCCATCACCAGCATTCGAAAAGTGCTGGGCGATTCCAAAAGCAACAGCCGTTTTATCAAGACGGTGACTGGCAGGGGGTATTGTTTCATCGCTGAGCTGGACAAAGCGCCGGTTCAGGAAAACCCGGATATATCCGCGAAAATTGACCCCCTGGTTTTGGCAAAGGATGCTACTGCCGTCCTGCCTGCATGACGGTTTGGTCATGTATTTGCCATAACCGTGGTGGTATTGCTCGGTATCTTGCTGTTTGGCTATCTGTCGCTTTCGGACGAATCGACAGAAAGGCTGGCTGGTTTTGACAGGGCCGATTCTGCTGTTTTAACGGCCCCTCCCATGCCAGGAACCATCGCTGTTTTACCGCTTCAGATTCTCTCATCCGTCGAAGATAGCGCTGACGACATTTTTGCATTGGGTCTGCATGACGAATTGATATCCCGGCTAAGCCAGATTCGCAGCCTGAAGCTGGTTTCCCGGGAAAGTTCTTCGTCGCCTGCAATACGGGAGCTTTCCCTGATGGATATTGGTCGTGTGCTCAGGGTGGAAAATTTGCTTACAGGAACGATCGTCTTTTCGAATGCCAAAGCCCGGATAAAATTGCAGTTGCTGGACCCCGAGACCGGAATCATTAATTGGTCATTTGATTATGATGTGGCTACTGAAGGGCTGAACGATATCATCAGTGCCCAGGATGATATTGCAAGACGTGTATCCGAAGCGATTGTTAAGGATGTCGAACCTGAATTCAGATCCCCGGAAGTTTCCCACCCGACGAACTCTTTTGAAGCCTATCGTTACAACCTGGGATCACGGAGAGCCTATTACAATGAAGATTTTGAAAAATCCCTGAAGCTCAGTAAGCAGGCGCTGGCCCTGGATCCGGATTTTGCCGGTGCGCTTTACAATTTTTCCAGGGCGCATTTTCACCTCTCCACCTTGCCGCTGCCAGGAATGACAACACAGGATCATTTGAATCGCGGCCTCGAATCTGCAGAAAGACTGATCAGTCTCACGCCTGATGAACATGAAGGTTATGTGCTTCGGGCAACAGCCCTGGGGAATTTTGGCGACTGGGAAGGCGCGCGGCAGGACCTGATTCGTTTGCAGGAAATGAATGCCCCGCTCTGGGATTTGCAAATGCTGGCCCCCTTGCTGTTTACCCTGGGGGATTACCAGACCGTTGTAAAAATCCTTGAAGAAAACCTGCAGGTGGAGCCGATCAACAGTTTTGGCAGGGGTTACCTGATGGCGTCGCAGGAAGTGCTTGGAAACAGCCTCAGGGCTCGGGTTGAATATGAAATGGGTGAAGAACTGACGCCGGACTGGTGGGGTGACACAGTCCAGTTTTTCCTGATGCTGGGCAGGGGTGAATTGCCGGATGATATGAGTGGTATCGAAGGGACATCATTTGAAATCCGTGAGCTGCTCAAGGCCATCCGTGCCGGAGACGACGATGTGGTGTCTGCCAGTTTCAGAGCAGCAGAGTTTGAACAACCCAGAACGTCATCCGTACTGGTGCACTATGCCGCAGTAGCGGCAACACTGGGGAAGCATGACCTGGCGATTCGGCTGATGAATCGGGCGGCACAAACCCTGCCTGTTCATCTGCACTGGCTCTGGCAACCTGTTTTCCGGGAGGCCTGGCAGCATCCGGAAATGAAGAGACTGCTCAGGGAAAACGGTCTGATGGCTTACTGGGAGCGTCATGGGGCACCGGAGATATGCATGACCCAGGTCGCCGAGCAGTTTTTTATCTGTGACAGTGATGCTTTGCAATGAGCAGAAAAACCGATCCACACAAAACGGGGCCAAAGCCCCGTTTTTTATCTGCCTGAAAAACTGTCCAGCAAGACCATGCCCAGGGTTCTGTGATGGGCTCCATCATCCGATTGCCAGAGGGGTGTCCGGGCTTCAGCGGAGGCTTCCCGGCCCTGGTGATTGCCGCCAATGTTTAACATTATTTTCATGCCCCTCCCCCTTTCTACAGAAGGGTTCTATATCTGTAAAAATAAGCTAACCAGCTGAATAATATAGAAAATATATTAACATGAATTTGCTGGTTTAGTGCCCAGATGCCCATAAGAACGGATTGGAAAATGCTGGAAAGGCCGCTTTGGGTGCTTGTTGCGGGTCAGATAATGGCCAGAAATCCACTTTCCCTCAGGGGGGTAATGGATGCGGTTTATTTGATGGCCAAAAAAGAAGTATCCTGACGGGATTGCCGTTTTCTTTATTTCAAATGTCCCTATAATATCGCCCCATGCGTGACGACGACCATATTGATGACATTCCCAGTATCATGCCCGAGCATGATGAATTGACGACCCACCGGCAAATGAAGCGGGGTACCTCGGTACCGGTGCTTGATGATGTCGTGGAAGTAAAAACCGGTGGTGGCGTGCGCTTCATGCTGGTTGTTCTGAGTCTTGGCCTGCTGGGCGCCGGAGGTGCCGGTTATTACTTTTACAAACAGGGCCTGGATGTGCAGGAGCGATTGAATCTTGCCCAGGGCCGGATCATGCAGTTGCAGGACCGACTGAACCTGACAGATGAAGCGGCACAGCAGTCCAGCGGCACGTTACTGGAAAAAGTTGATGCAAACTTCACCCAGATTGATCTGTTATGGGCCAATTATCGCAACCATACAGCCAGCCTGGCCGAGATCAACAAGTTTGTGGAACAGGCCAAAGGCACTTTAACATCCATGGAAGGGGCCATTTCAGGGCACAGTAAATCGCTCAGCGACGCCGCCGCCCAGTTGGGCAACATCCAATCCCGGCTCGACACCATCAGCAGCAATATTGCTGGCATGGACAACCTGGATGAACAGTTGTCATCGATGCTGGCGGATCTCAACAGAGTGAAAACCAATGTCTCCTCACTCCAGACCAGCCTGGCTAACCGGCTGAATTCCGCTGAACAGGATATTGAATCCATCAATGTCTACCGTCTTCAGCTCAACCAGACTCTGGAAACCATTCAGAGCAGAATCAATGCACTCCAACAACGCGTCGGGCCTTAATCAGGGGCTTGCATTTAGCCTGCAGTGGCTACTGCGCTCGCCCATACGGCGTTAAAAAAAATTTTACAGTTCTGGCCCCGGCCTCCAAAATTTTTGCCTTGTCTGGCCTTCGCTGGCTGCGCCACCAGCGCGGAACACCCTCTGTGAATCTCAAAATACGAAAGTCTGGAGTAAAGAAGGGGCTTTGTCGGCCGGGAGGGCTGATTCAACATTTCGCTGGGCTATTTCAATACAGACAGTTTGCCGCTGACTGTATCAAGGAAGTGGACTGGTTCAATTTATTCATTTTTTCCTGATTTCAGGTGGCGTGTGCTCCACCAGATGGCAAATGCGCTGTAGATAAGGATGAAGGCAAATCCTGTCGCTGGCAGACGCCAGTCAGTCAGGCCCTGATCGTAGAGTAGAGGCAGACAAAAGGCGCAAACCAGGGCCACCACAACGACATGCAGGGTTAGTGGCGGGCCCGGGAAAAAGCCGGTCATGGTGCTGTGCAGCGAAAATTGGCGGCCTCGTTAATGCTGCCGTTTCCGCCATACCGGGCAACCTGGGGATAGGGACACAGTGGGCGTGAGCGGGTAATCTCACCATCCACTATCTTTCTGGCTTCAATGCTGTCTGGAGCCGTGCCGGTTTCCACCCAGTCTATGACAGCCCCGATGGCATCATTCTGGTCCGGTCCCAGTCCCCCTGCACAGTGGGTCATGCCAGGCAGCATGAACAGTCGCATGAAGTTTTCTCCATCCGGGCCGTTGGCAGTTACTGCCTGCTCAAAGTAGTTAACGCCCATCATGGGTTGCAGTACCTGGTCGGCCCAGCCATAGGTCATGATCAACTTGCCGCCACGCCCACGAAATTCCCTGAGGTTGATATCCTTGGCATCAACGAGTCGGCTCCAGCGGTCAAAAAGTTCGGTATCGGTATTGAAGTCGAAATCGCGGTAATCGTAATCCGGGCGGGGTGGCTGGAAGGCCAGGTACTGCAGGGTGTTGATACCCAGGTTGAAATCGCCGGTCCCTGCGCCAGGCGAGGGCGGGACTATCAGGCCCAGCCAGGGACTGCTGGGACCGTTAGGCCCATTGACCAAGGCTTCACTGCCCGGCATGAATCCGGGAAAGAGCTGGCGGCCGCGGTCATCATGGGGGCCATCATACACACGCTGTATGGCATCCGCCTGGTCAGGCGTGAGGCAGCTGTCATTATTGGTGCCTATGGGGCAGGCCGGGACATCCTCTGCCACATTGATCTGGCACAGTCGCGGGTCATCTATCAGGTTGTCTGCCAGGCCATCAATGGCATCACATTTGGCCATGACAGAATCGGCCAGCAGCTGCAGTTTGCCTGGCGTTATATTGGCATCATCCATTGCCTGGTGGTTCCACAGGGCGCCAATGGCAAAGCCGGTCTGGTCCACCCAGGGAGCAACGGCCACGATGCCGTCAAAGTCTTCCGGATAGCGCTGGGCCTCCATCAATCCCTGGCGCCCGCCATTGGAGCAGGAGTTCCAGTAGGAGTAGCTGGCAGGACGACCATAATAGAGGTTGGTGATGGCTTTGGATGTCACCGCTGTCAGGTGCACGGCTCTGTAGGCGTAATCAATGGCTTTACGGGGATTGCTGAGCACAAAGGTCGCGCCGGGTTCTTTGTCAGCATTATGGCCGGTGTTGGTGGTGGCGGCTGCAAAGCCTTTCTGCAGGGCCGCCAGTCGCCCAGCGATCTGGAAAGGGCTGTCATTGCGCTGTCCGGCATGGCCGCCGTTGCCGGTCATGTAAAAGCGGCCGTTCCAGTTGGCTGGCAGGTCGACTTCGAAAGTGATCTCCGGATCAATCTGGCCGGTGACCCGGCAAAATGCCGGTGTTCCACTGTCGGCCCTGACGGATTCGCTGTGTAATTCAATGACATCCTGGAGTTCAGCACCCGCCAGTGCGTCGCAACTGGTGCGGGGTGAATAGGGTGTCTCCTCATAACGGGATAGCGAGCTTGCCGCCGAGGAGAATGGCTGTGCTGCAGCACCCTGTGCAAGACAGGCCAGGCCAAGGCAGATCAGTGAACGTTCAAGCGTTGGCAACATGGGTAATTTCATGACTGGCTCCTTGGCAGGTTGCTGTCGAACAGATGTAAATTTTTACTGTATGAACCGGCAGGTGAGAAATTGAATCCTGGCAACAGGGGCCGGGCGCAGACTCAGGTGATGCCAGATAAATTGGGTATCAGAACTGGCAAGCAGGGTGTTCATCTCACTGTCAGCTGCCCAGTGAAAAGGGCCGGCAAAGGACAGCGACTGCATAGCAAACTGCTGGTCCTGGTAACGGATCAGGTAGGTGCCGGATGCATCGTCCGTCACAGTGACCGGCTCCATTGTGAAGGTGATGTCCCCGCCGGCGTCCTGACAGCTGCCGTCCGCATCACAGGTCCTGTTGACCGAACACACCAGCTCGCGAACTGCCCCTTCCGCCAGGGCATACGGAGCAATCACGGCGGATAGCCAAAGCGCTAAAGAAACAAGGTGTCTGGCCATGGGGCTGGGGTGTCACAGTTTTTTTATTGCGACTAACGATAGTCTGACTGGGCGGAGATGTCCAGATCAGGGAAGTAGGGTGCATATTGGTACATATTGGTACATGACCGACTGAGCACAGCCAGCAACGAAGCATGGAGCAAATATGGTTTCCTGTTTGTACATTGGTGATTCAGGAACACTTCGTGTTCCGGCCGGCAGCAGGTAAACAGAACTGTACTGCGGGATGATCGATTTTTGCGATTTTTTACAGAATATTTGGTGCGGACGGGGAGACTTGGCTATAAAGGTTAATTGATTGAAATAAAAGTTTATTATATTTTTATAATATTGCAATGTTACATTCAGTGTTACATAAAAGTATGTTCATTTAGAATATTACTGCCCTGTTTAGCCAACCCTCTTTGATTTTCATTACCAAACAGAAACTTGAGATCACGCTCGGCGGCAATAATCTTATCTCGCATTATAGTTTATCCACTTTACAGTCTTTGCAGTACTGCTTTCCGTCTCTCAATTTCTGTTTGACTGCTCATAATCGGAGTTTGTAAAACCAGAGCATTATAAAGGGATTTGAAGTATTGAGGTTCATAGGTATAGGCCATGCTGGCAATACAATATCGCTGTGTCACTGCCAGCGTTGTGATACAGAAGCCTATTAATCAGAAATTTTCGTCCGGCGCTTCTGTATGCCCTCGTGAGACCTCTCAAAAGCATCATCTCAAGCACCTCAGGTGGGGTTTTAAACTGGTACGGGTGAGGGGGGGTATCACAGCGTCACATCAAAAGCCGGACTGTGTCACTGTGCCTGCCCCCACACATCAGAGGTTACTTTGATTAGCCAGCCTGATCTCTTTAACAAATTCCCACTTTTGGCCAGCCTACTTGGTCACTATCTCAATACTTTTTCGAGAATAATATCTAATCTCTATATTCATTGATCTACCTGCAATACAAATCCGTAGATAATCATCAAATTGACGCTCAAATGATGGTTTCTGGTAAAACGTGGAAATACAATATAGCTATCTTTTCGTTTTGGGATATTTTAGATAAAAGCAATGATAGGTGTTTTTTATTGACTTGCCTCAACAGACGTTAAGTCAGATTTTCCGAAACACTTACCATAGTGATAACTGTCCAAGACCATTTGGTCAAGGATAAATGAGAGGAGAAAGCCATGAACAGTAAGAAAAAATTAGCCTGTGCGGTCAGTAATGCTAGTCAGCTTTTGGCGGGCTCGGTTGTTGCTGCTGTGATGATGCTCGGTACCACAGGGACTTATGCTCAGACTACGACAGGTGCAATCGCAGGAAATGTAAACGGGGCTTCGGGCGGAGAGACCGTGACTGCTACCGACACCTCAAGGAATATCTCGCGATCAGTACAGGTAAACGCCGATGGTAGCTTTGCCTTTAACTCTCTGCCACCGGGACAATATCAAGTTGTTGTTATCCAGAGTGGCAATAATGTCGATTCTGAAACTGTTAGTGTAAGGTTGGATAGTGAGACTCTGGTTAATCTTGCCACCTCCGAAACCGGCGTCGAAGAATTGCTGGTACTAGGATCCATGCGCTCTGCAATCGACACAAGTATTGCGGAATCTGGGCTAATTGTTGACGCTGGTGCGTTAACGGAGCTGCCAATACTAAGAAACTTTGATTCGGTGGCCCTTCTTGCACCTGGAACGACTATGGGTGACACGGCATTTGGATCCAATGTAAGCTTCTCGGGTTCATCTGTTGCGGAAAATACCTCGTATATAAATGGACTAAATACTACTAACTTTAGGAATGGTCTTGGCTATTCCACGGTCCCATTCGAATTTTACGAAACCATGCAGGTCAAGACTGGAGGCTACTCTGCCGCATTCGGTCGATCTACTGGAGGTGTATTAAATGCGCGATCAAAATCTGGATCAAACGACTTCCAGTTTGGGGTTAACGCCTACTACGACGAGCAGCTCAAAACCTCTCCAAACACTTTTTCAGCAGACAACGATAAAGATGAGTCCTCATCTACAACCTATGACCTATGGGCCTCAGGGCCTATTATCCCTGATCGCCTCTTTTACTATGCGCTATATTCTGATGTTGATTCCGATCAGGAATACTATGGCATGCAGTCCGGACGTGGATACAAATACTCGCTGAATGAGGGTTTCTGGGGTGTGAAGCTGGATGGCTACATAAGCGATAACCATCGTCTTGAGTTGACTGCATTTTCCGATAAGAGGCAAGGAGTAGAAGGTACCTACGAGTACGATTCAGATACCGAGCAGGTTGGTGATTATATCGGTGACACCTACTACGATAGAGGAGGCATGAACTGGATAGCGACCTACACAGGTCAGCTAACCGACGCCCTAAGTTTCTCTGCGTCATATGGTGAAAATGAAGCTAATAGAACAACAGCCCCTCAATCTGCATCTTCACCGGTTATTTACGAGGTTACGGCTGAAAATGGTTTTGTAGTTTTGGGTGATTGGACTGAATTTACCGTAGATGTAGGTGAGGATAAGAGAGAGTCAATGCGCTTCGATATTACATACTCTCTTAATAACCACACCATCAGGGTCGGATATGATGAGGAAACTAACAACTCTATTTCTTCTACTATCAACTCCGGTGGAGTTTATTGGCTCCTTCACCCAACTAACGACTATGGCCCATATGTCTGTGATGTTGCTACGGAGTGCCCAAGCGGCGCTGACGCAAGACGCAGGAACTATAGCAATGGTGGTACCTTCGATGTGGAGTCCACGGCATATTATATCGAAGACACCTGGGAGCTTAATAACGACCTAACCCTAGAGATTGGTTTACGTAATGACGAATTCGTTAACTATAATGCCGAGGGTAATGAATTTGTGGCGCTTGACAACCAGTGGGCGCCTAGATTGAGCGCCCTTTGGCAGCCATCAAGCATGCCGGATTATCAGTTCTTTGCTAATTATGGAAGGTATTATCTTCCTGTTGCGGCGAATACCAACATTCGCCTGGCTGGTGGCGAGACCTATATTCAGGAATATTTTGACTGGGATGGTGTCTCCAAGAACAGTGACGGTACTCCAAAGGTAAATGGTAACTCGTTCAGGACGCAGACATATTCAACAGGGGCGGTTCCAGATACAAGGGGTCTTGTTGACCAGAACCTGAAGGCAATGTACCAGAATGAGATCATTCTAGGCGGACAGATGCTTGCAGATAACGGTATCACCTGGGGAGCCAAATACATCTATCGTGATCTGGCAACCTCGATTGAGGACGTTGCCATTGATGCAGCTGTGATTGATTACTATGCTGGTGAGTGGCCTGAAGTCACTGATGTGTTTACTGGTTTCCACCAGTATGTGCTTGCAAATCCTGGCAAGCCAATGACCGTTTACATTCCAGAGCAGTCGGAATTTATTACGCTTTCAGCCGACCAGCTAAATTATCCGGAGGCAACTCGTACCTATCATGCCTTTGAGATAACGATGGACAGGCCGTTTGATGGAAAGTGGGGACTGTCAGGGTCGTATACCTGGGCTCACAGCTATGGTAATAACGAAGGTTACGTCAGATCTGACAACGGACAGGACGATGCTGGGTTAACCACAAACTTCGATCAGCCGGGTCTAACTGATTTTGGCTCAGGTAATCTGCCTAACGACAGAAGACATACAGTCAAGCTCTGGGGCACATATCAGATGGACAATGGAGTTAGATTTGGTGCTGCCTTCATGGCGCAGTCTGGAAGACCCATCAGTTGTTTTGGGGTTCATCCTACCGATGACTTTGCCGCTGCATATGATAATGCTTCGTTCTACTGCGATGGCCAGCCAGTACCGCGTGCCAGTAAAGGTAAAACTGACATGTGGTGGAACCTCGATCTGAATGCGCAGTACACAATAGAGATGGAAAGCGCGCAACTGGTTCTATCTGCTGACATTTTCAATGTCTTTAACCTTCAAAAGACCAGGGAGGTTTTTGAAGATGACACTCCATTCTATGGCTTGCCAACGGGTTTCCAGCCTCCAAGAATGATGAGGGTGAGCGCCCGCTATAGATTCTTCTGACAGAGTAATCTAGATAAAAAACCCCAGCAAACGCTGGGGTTTTTTTTCAAAAATATCTTTTTCATTGAATTAGTTGCATTTCTGCCTCATCCTAACAGAAAAGGGGTTGCTGGATGATAGTGCGATCCGCTAAAGGGTTGCCGGGTAGGGAATTTCACAGCTTTACACTGTTAATGTATCTGCCCACATACAAAATATGGAGGGGTAATGTATGCCTTAATAACTTGCTTTTGCTCTAATGAAAGGAATACTCTGCAAACTATTTATGGAGTGACTAAGCTTGAATATATTTTCTTTAGTCTACCTAATTATTTTAGCAATATGGGAGCTCTACTGGACTGTCAAAGCCGCATGGGAGGCAGGCAGACGGTATCAAAAAAGTGGTTTATTTTTTTTATTTAATTTGCTGACAATTCCTGAGATTTATTATTTAAAAGTAAAATGCCGGCCACCAAATTAGAGAAATTTTCTTTAGCAACCGCTCATAAAAAAGCTCCTCAGCCTTCTATTTTTGATTTTGACCCCCATCCCGGCACTTGCTCGAGAGCTGTCGCGCAGGTTACGATCTTTGCTTCTTTATACGGCCTTTCAGTTTCTCCTGGAGCGCTTCTACAGACTTGTTCTGCTTGATCCCCATGACATCCTTTCTCCCTAAGACTGTCTGATGAGGCACTTCATAGCTGGTTTGGCTGGAGGAGTCCTTCTCTGTGTTTGCGCAGGAGTCTATATAGAATATGCCCACCAGAGTGCGGGTGATGCCAGCGGAGATATCTTTCCTCTCATATCAAAGCTAGAGAGTTCTATACCGATTATGCCGGCTAATAGCTTTTCTGCCTCCCAAAAGCCCTCTTCAGACGCTGACACAGCAAAAGTGCTTAGAGTCATCGATGGCGACACCATAGATGTGGCGCTCAATAGAGAACGACACAGAGTTCGCTATATCGGTATTAACACGCCTGAGAGAGATGAATCCTGTTTTGATGAGGCTACTCAGGCCAATGTTGACTTAGTGGCTGGTAAGGAGGTCAGGCTAGAGAAATATGTCTCAGAGACAGACAGGTACGTAAGGCTGCTTAGATATGTCTTTGTGGGCGATACCTTCGTCAATGAGGCTTTAGTGGCTAAAGGATTTGCTGAGGCACTACTCTATAGACCTGATGACAGGCATTATGATCTATTTAGACAGTTAAAGACTCAGGCTGCTCAAGCTGAACTGGGTTGTCACTTGATCGGGGCGTTTGATGTTGGTGATACTAATAGATAGCACGCTACCAGCTTGAATGACTTAGTGGCTGAACCTCATCTAGGGTCTTAACAGGCATGGGGGAGGGGCTATCACAGCCTGACAGTGTCACTGTAGCTGCCCAGATACAAAAAAGGGGGTTTCAGGCTTCTCTGAGTGAGATAGCTTACCCCCATGTTGAAACGCCTCCAGCGCTTCTTTACGCCGTCCTGAGGTCTCTCCAAGGCCTA
>Ga0181582_10003878_pt1 | contig 12080 bp, 13 predicted proteins | sample 071ome_32_FD_132438 | JGI IMG/M metagenome (GOLD analysis project Ga0181582, IMG submission 132438) | Coastal salt marsh microbial communities from the Groves Creek Marsh, Skidaway Island, Georgia - 071405AT metaG (megahit assembly) | ecosystem: Environmental > Aquatic > Marine > Intertidal...
CCCGGTCAGCGACCGCGGCGGCTTTGCCCTGAGCTATGTGGGCACCGACGATGGCGGTACCAGAAGCACGTTTGGCTACGACGTCGCCGGGCAGCAGGAAAGTGATACGGATACCGGGCGCTTTGCCGCCGGCTACGCGACCCTGAGCGTGCTCACGCCCGACTGGAACGCGGTCGACATTGGACGATCGCTGGCGGTCCTCGGCGAGCTTGGGGCGCTGCTGTCGCCCTGAGCGCGACACCTCGCGGATGCTGCCCGTGTGGCATCGAGATTAACGTTTTTGCGGGAAATTGAGCGGCGGAAACTGCTCCAGCAGGGTGCTGTGCGATGCCATCCACTCCACTTCGATGCGGCGCGACTTGAACAGCCAGGTTCCGTCCCGGCGTGTGAATTCGTCGTGGTAAGTGCCGGTGGTGTAGAACCCGCTGCTTCCGTCCTGAGTGACCGCGGTGGCCAGTAGATAGCTGCGTCCCGTGGCATGACCGCTAGGCTGAATTTCGATCAGCGGCGCGGTAATCATGTGTTTCAGGTGGCGCACTTTCGCGCGGAAGTTCTCATGATAGAACGCGTACCAGCGTTCAATTTCAGCCCGGCCCAGCAGTTCATAAGGTCCGTCATAGGCCGGGCGTAGCGCGCCATCCGGCGCGAAGAGCGCTGCCACTTCCGCAGCAGTCCCCCGATCAACCCGATGACAGTAGGCCCACTGCAGCTGCTCGATCGCGACGATGTCACTCATGTCAGGCGCGCTGTCCCCCGGTCTCCCGTTAAGCGCCCAGCAACGCGTTTACCTCCGCTGCGGCTTCGAGCTGCACCAGGTGCCCGAAACCGGGCAGCACATGGACTTCCGCGTTATCGAGACCCTCCGCCTGTGCAGCCGGGATAATGCGGTCTTCGCTGCCCCAGATGACCTTAACCGGCATACTCAACCCGGATAGCCCGGCGCGCAGCGTCACGGTCTGGCCGTCACCGTTGCGGAATCCGTCAGCGATTTTGCTGAGCGCTTCAGGCACGCCATCGATTCGTTTGAACTGCAGCATGTCATTGACAAGGCTACGATTGACTAGCTCCGGGTCAGCCACGAGTTGCTGCAGCAGGCCTTTCATTTCCTTGCGGTTATCGCACGCGATAAAGCCGTCGAGGTAGTCCACATTGATTTCCGCACCGAGTCCGGCAGGCGCGATCAGGGCGAGTTTTTCCACACGGTCGGGATGCGCAATCCCGGCCTGCAGCGCAATCGCGCCCCCAAGGGAATGCCCTATGAGCTCTGCGCTGTCGACGCCGACCGCGTCCATGAACGCGATCACGATTTCAGCGAGCGCCGCTACCGACCCATCACGAATGGCCTTCGTTGACTGGCCGTGCCCGGGCAGATCGAAGGCGTAGACAGTGGCATTCGCCGCCAGAGGCTCCTGGGTGAAAGCCCAGCGATCGGCATCGCCGCCGAAACCATGGATCAGGACGATGTTTTTTGCGCCATCTCCCATCTGGGACCAGCGCAGGCGATAGCCGCCGGCCTCGATCGTCGACCAGCCGCTGCTTTCCTCTTCTTCGGGATCCGGTGGGACGTAGTTGGCCTGGAATTCCTCGATGAACGCATCGACCGCCGCATCGTCAATTTCCGCATCGGCTATCACGCCAAGCAGTGCTCCTATGGGCAGAACGTCATCCTCGAGTGCGACGCGCCGGCGCAGAACGCCGGCATCAAGCGCCTCGAAGGTATTGGCAATTTTCTCGGTTTCGATGTCCATGACCGGATCGCCGAGACTGAGCGCAGCACCTTCGTCTGCGAGCCACTCCACCACCTTGCCTTCCTGCATGGAAAGGCCCCACTTGGGCATGGTGATAGGGATAATCCCTTTGCTCATCAGGCGTACTCCTTGGTGCTGCGCACGGCGGCTTCGATTTTTGCCGGTGTCGGAACGTAAAGGTCTTCCAGGTTCGGCGCGAATGGCACTGGCGTGTGTGGTGCAGTGACCATCTCCACCGGCGCCTCAAGGTCGCCGAATGCTTTCTGGGCGATGAGAGCAGCGATATCGGTTGCCATGGAGCAGCGCGGATTCGCTTCGTCGACCACAACAACCCGGCCGGTGTTTTCCACTGACTCCAGAATTGTGTCCTCATCGAGCGGTGAGGTAGTGCGTGGATCGATGACCTCGCAGCTGATCCCTTCTTTGGCCAGATTCTGCGCGGCCGCCATGGCCTGATGCACCATGCGGCCGAGCGCAACGATCGTCACGTCCGAGCCCTCGCGCACGATGTTCGCCTCACCAAAAGGAATTGTGTAGGACTCCTCTGGAACCTCGCCCTCGAGGGTATACAGCACCTTGTGCTCGCAGAAGACGACGGGGTCATTATCGCGGATCGCCTGGATCAGTAGGCCTTTGACGTCGTATGGGCTGCTCGGAACAACGACTTTCAATCCCGGCACGGCCGTGAACATCGGATACAGACACTGCGAGTGCTGCGCCGCCGCGCGGAAACCCGCCCCGATCATGGTCCGGATGACGACGGGCGTTTCTGCTTTGCCGCCGAACATGTAACGGAATTTGGCCGCCTGGTTGAAGATCTGGTCAAAACAGACGCCCATGAAGTCGATGAACATCAGTTCACAGACCGGACGCAGGCCACTGGTGGCCGCACCGACAGCCGCTCCGACGAATCCGGCCTCACTGATCGGGGTATCCATGATGCGGTCGCCGTATTTGGCGTAAAGACCCTTGGTGATGCCAAGCACGCCGCCCCAGGCATCCATTTCGCCGTCAGAGCCGCTACCGCCGACAACGTCTTCTCCCATGATGACGACAGACTCGTCACGGGCCATTTCCTGATCAAGCGCCTCGTTAACCGCTTGCTGATAGGTAATTTTTCGTGCCATGTCGTCTTCCTCAATACTTGATGTAAACGTCGGTCAGCAGCTCTTCCTCAGCGGGGAAAGGCGATGACTCGGCGAAAGCAACCGCATCTTCGATCAGGCTGGCAACTTCGCTGTCAATCGCGGACAGCTGCTCGCTGGTGACACCGTGGTCGCTGGTCACGGTTTTGGAGAAGCGCTTGAGACAGCATTTTTCTTCCCGTAGCTGCTGTACTTCGCCTTCCGGGCGGTATTTCTGGTTGTCCCCCTCGAAATGTCCAAAGAAGCGATCGAGTTTGTGCTCGATCAGCGACGGCCCACCGCCCGAGCGCGCACGCTCTGCGGCCTCGCCAAAAGCCTCATGCACGGCGAAGAAGTCATGGCCGTCCACGATGCGGCCGGGCATGCCGAACCCAGGGGCGCGCTCAGCTATGTCCTTACAGGACACAGAGAAACGGGAATCGGTGGCTTCGGCGTAACCGTTGTTTTCGAACACGAAGACCATGGGCAGCTGCCACACGGTCGCAAGGTTCATGGCTTCGAACGTCGTGCCTTGGTTAGAGGCGCCGTCGCCACAGAACACAACAGAGATCCCGCCGGTCTTCTTGAGTTTGTGCGCGAGCGCGGCACCTGCGGCAAGGGGCGGACCGCCGCCGACAATGCCGTTGGCACCCATCATGCCGGTGTCCAGATCGGCAATGTGCATCGAGCCACCCTTGCCGCGGCAAGTACCCGTCGCCTTGCCATAGATCTCCGCCATCATGCCTTTGACTTCTACGCCTTTGGCGATGCAGTGCCCGTGGCCGCGATGGTTACTAGCGATGCGGTCATCGTCACGCAGGTGCATGCCGACACCGGTCGCAGAGGCTTCTTCGCCCGCGTAAAGGTGAACGAAGCCCGGAATGCCGCCCTTGGCGAACTCGACATGAACACGGTCCTCGAATTCGCGAATTGTTTTCATGGTGCGATAGGCGTCGAGCAGATCCTCGACCGACAGATTCGATGCCATGGAATCCTCCCCTGGTTGCTGTCTGTACTGGGTGCGGCAGGGTGCCGCTCAGCGCCGCCAACTATAGCAGGCCGCCTGGACACGTGAAGCCTATGGGGGGCGCGTCTAAAACGCACATGGCGTTTATAGTTCACGGACCGTTCGTCGGGACATTGATCCATGCTCCAGCTTCCGCACCGAGACCTGATCCAGTCGCCGTTGACCGCGCAGGAATTGCATGCCGCGGCGGCCTTTGTTGCGGCGGCATTGCCGGCCACACCGCAGCTGCGTTGGCCCTTGCTGGCCGCGCGCACCGGCTGTGATGTCGTGGTTAAACACGAGAACCACCTGCCAACTGGAGCTTTTAAAGTGCGGGGCGGCGTCTGGGTTATGCAGCAGCTGCAGACCCATTACCCGCAAATGAAAGGGGTTGTTGCGGCCACGCGCGGAAACCATGGTCAGAGCGTTGCGTTTGCCGCTGAGCGTGCTGGCCTGCGCGCGGTGATTGTCGTACCGCATGGCAACAACCCCGATAAGAATCGAGCGATGCGCGCTCTCGGGGCGGAGCTGCTCGAGGCAGGTGAGGATTTTGATACCGCGCTTGAAGAAGCCAGGCGACTGGCGCATGCGGGTTCGCTGCTGTTTCTCCCGTCCTTTCATCCTATGCTGGTGCAGGGTGTGGCGAGTTATGCGTTGGAATTGTTCGGTGCATGTCCCGAGCTGGATGCCGTGTACGCGCCAATCGGTCTCGGTTCAGGTTTATGCGGCCTGATCGCTGCGCGCGACGCGCTGGGACTGGACACGGAGATTATCGGTGTCGTGGCGGCGGAGGCGGATGCTTACGCGCGCTCGTTCGAGACCGGGCAGGTGGTAGCGACGCGCAGCGCTGATACGCTGGCCGATGGGCTGGCCGTCCGTATCCCTGATGCGACGGCATTGGCGTTTATGCGGCAGGGGGTATCACGGATAGTCCGCTGCTCGGAGGCCAGCATTCTGGCCGCTATCAAGGCCTACTTCGAAGATACGCATAACCTAGCTGAAGGGGCTGGTGCCGCGGCCTTGGCTGCGCTTTGCCAGGAGCATCGCGACATGAAGGGCAAGCGGGTGGCAGTGATCCTCTCGGGTGGCAACATCGACCCACCCACGCTGTTGCGCGCGCTGGGCCAGGCCTGATTTCTGATTTAGACCACTATCCAAGGAGTTCCCGGATGCACCTGAAAGGTTCCTGCCACTGCCAGGCGGTTACGTTCGAGCTGGAGTGCCGCCATCCGTATCCATTCAACCTTTGTTACTGCTCGATCTGTCGTAAAACAGCTGGTGGGGGTGGTTATGCCATCAACCTGGGTGGTGATGCCGATTCGATGCACGTTAAGGGTGAAGGGTTTATCACGGTCTATCGGGCTGTGATGGAGGGCGCTGCGGAAAGCCCGGCGGAGCGGCGGTTCTGTGCCCGTTGCGGGAGCGCACTGTGGGTCTGGGATCCACGTTGGCCTGAGCTGATCCACCCTTTCGCGTCTGCTTTGGATACTCCGCTGCCGACGCCACCCGAGCGTACGCACCTGATGCTTGGTTCCCGATGCGCCTGGGTGCCCGTGGCGGCCGGGCCGCACGACCTCCAGTTCGATGAATATCCTGAGGAATCGATAGCCGAGTGGCATGCGCGACTGGGGCTCGATTGCTGAGCTTGGCTCCACGCTCAGGGCACGGACCGGATCAAACGCGATGGAAACTGCTGGCTCAGGGTCGGGACGGGCAGGCTTCGCGGATCATTTTTCGGCGGTCGCGGAAGGCTATGCGCTGTATCGGCCGCGCTACCCCCGCGCCTTGTTCGATGCGATTGCAGCACGAGCAGCCCGCCACCGCTTGGCCTGGGATTGTGCGACGGGCTCCGGGCAGGCAGCGACAGGGCTGCTTGAGTATTTCGAGCACGTGGTGGCGACAGACGCCAGCACTGCGCAGCTGCGCGGCGCGCCCGCAGCCCCGAGGCTGTCGCTGGCCGCGGCCAGAGCTGAAGCAGCGCCGCTCGCCGCCGGCGTGGTGGATGTGCTGACGGTAGGCCAGGCGCTGCATTGGTTTCAGCTCGGTGCTTTTTATCGCGAAACACGGCGCGTGCTGCACGCAGATGGTCTGATCGTCGCCTGGACTTATGACAACCTGCGGGCAGATGGGGAGGTGGCGGAGGTCGTCGATGAGCTCTATCAGAGTTTGACGGCCTACTGGCCGGAGGAACGCCATCTGGTGGAAGCGCGCTATCGCGATCTCCCGTTTCCGTTCAGCGCTGTTGAGCGGCTGGAACTGGCGATGCAGGAAACCTGGACTCTGGAACAGCTTATCGGTTACCTGGGTACCTGGTCTGCGGTGAAACGTTTCCGGGAACAGGAAAGTCTCGACCCGCTGCAAACGTATTCGTCGCGTCTGGCAGAGGCCTGGGGCGAGCAGCCTTGCAGGCAGGTAACCTGGCCACTGACGGTCCTGTGTGGGCGCCCGGGGTAATTCTCTCGGAGAGACCGGTCAGGTAGATCGACTACACTGCGCGCGCCGATGGCCCGCGTGGGGCAGGCTTTTCATCATTCACCCAAGGAGACAAGCATGATCGTAGTTCGCGTACTGTTCCCGACCAATACGGATGACATCAAGGGACTTGAGCAGAAAATGTTGGGCACTGCGCCCAAGTACGAAGGTCTGGATGGTCTGACGCGTAAGTACTACGTCACCACGGAAGACGGTAAGCACGCCGGCGGGATCTATCTCTGGGAATCGCGTGAAAAAGCTGATGCCTGGTACAACGAGCAATGGTGGTCCTACATGACCGAAATGTGGGGTGAACGCCCCCTGGTCGAATACTTGAATTGCGCCATCGTGGTGGACAACGAAACCCGGAACACCACCTCGAAAGTGGCGGCCTGAACGACTCAGCGAGCCGCATGAAAAAGGGAGGCCTGGCCTCCCTTTTTTTATGCGCGCTTTCGTCCGGGCTCAGGCTGACTACTGCAGCTCGCGCAGGAAGCTGCGTAGACAGTCGTTGAATGCCTCGGGTTGCTCGATGTTGGTCAGGTGTCCCGCCCGTTCAATGATGAGCAGGCGGGCGTTGGGGATCTCCCGCGCCATCTGTTCAGAGACTGCGGGCGGTGTCAGCTTGTCATCGGCACCGACGATAAGCTGTACAGGGACCTGTATGGCGGAGACATCCGTCACCGGCTGATACATGGTCATCGCCTCAACGGTTTTGATGTAGGAGACTTTATGCAGCATGGAGATGCTGTCGATCAGCTCCTGAACCGTTGCTTCTGTCGCCTGGGGTGACACCAGCATGCGAGCCAGACCCGGTGCGATATCCGCAGGTTCCTTCCCGTCGACCAGCGGTTGGCGGCGTTCGCGCACGAATTTTTCTCGCGCCTCGGTACTGAAAGAAGCGTCGAATCCGGGAAACGAGTCGACGATGGTCAGGCTGGCAACCCTCGCCGGAAAGTGATCGTAAAAATCCAGTGCGATCCGTCCACCCATCGACAGTCCGCAGAGGTGCGCTTGTGTTACCTCCAGATGGTCCAACAGGCGCAACAGGTCTGTGCGAAAGTCGCCGAAGTCCAGCGTCCCCTCGTAATCATCGCTGTCCCCGTAGCCGCGGGCGTCCCAGGCCACAGCCCGGAATTGGCCGCTGAAGGCCTCTACCTGGCGCAACCAGTTGCGCGCGTTGCCGCCGATCCCGTGCATGAATACGACGGTCTCCCCGTTGCCGGCATGTTGATAAGCAAGCCGTGGCGAGCCGGGCACGAAGTCGGTTCTGATGGTGGCGCTCATCGCGTCACGCCTCCGGCCGGTAGTCCCAAGGCAGATCTAGCGGCTCGCCGTCACTGGTCTCGACCCTGACCGGCGACATGGACAGAACGGCCGTGATCTGCAGGGCCTCATCTCCAGTGTTGCAGATCTGATGGACGACGTTCGGTGGAATGACGAGCGTGTCGTCGGCACCGAACGTGAAAGTCTCCCCGTTACAGTGGCATGCGCCGTTGCCCGCGAAAATCGTGATGACCTCTTCGCAGTCATGCCGGTGAACCGGTGTGGCTGCATGCGGTGCAATCGTTTGACGCCATATTTCGAACTGCTTGATGCCGTCGCCGCCGTTAACCAAGGTCTGGTGTTCCAGTCCGGGCAGATTGTGCAGCGGCTGCGCACTGTTGTGATTGACATGCATGTCCTGTTCCTCAGCGACAGCTCGGTAGCGCGAGCTGCCATGATGTAACGACTGACGCCGCGCCTGGCGCCCTCACATGGATTTCAGGTGCAACCGCGGTGCACTCGCGATCCGCGCCTTCAACCTGACTAACCCCCGATGATACGTCTTTCTTTCATGCGGGCGGGGCGTGCCCGAGATGATGCGCAAGAAACCGTTGCGCACCTTCGCGTCCCATATATTTCTGCAGCAGGCTGGGATCGGTGCGCGTGAGGTCGACCCACAGCAGGCAGTCGATGGCATTGTTGAAATCGGGATCAACATTGAAGCCGAGGATGCGCCCGTTCAGCTTGAGGTATTGCCGCAGCAGGACCGGCACGCCGACTTTGTCGTCTTCGACCGTGGCAAGCAGGTTGGCAATGATGCGCAGGTCGCTGACATTCAGATCGATCCGTCCGCCCGCGGCGCGTCGGGCGCGGTAGGGGTTGCGGGGCTTCACCTGGCTGGCGCGCTCCTGTTCCATGCTGTTGTCTTTGAGAAAGCGGACCATCAACTGCTGCGATACCGGGTGATAGTCGTTGCTGATACTGACCGGACCCAGCAGTACCCGGTAGCTGGGATGTCGTGCGACGTAATGCCCGATCCCTTTCCAGAGCAGCATCAGCGGTCCGTAGCTGCGCTGGTGCTCTGGTCGGACAAAAGAGCGGCCAACTTCCAGACTGCTGCGCAGATCGGATTTAAGCGCGCCGGACAGACGGAACAGAGAGTGTACGTACAGTCCGCGACTCCCATGGCTATCGAGAATCTGGTCGCTGTGCCCGAGCCGGTAGCCGCCGACCACGCTCTGGTTTGCGCGGTCCCAGATGAACAGATGCACGTAGTGGTCATCGTAAGCGTCGAGGTCGACACTTCTGCCGGTACCTTCGCCGACCAGGCGGAAAGAGAGCTCACGCAGGCGTCCGATCTCCATCAGCACGGCAGGGATAGCGTCGGCGTGCGCGAACCACACTTCCAGCTCGCCCGCGCTGACCAGACACTGGTCTGGCGGTAGCCGCGCAACATCCTGCACCAGGCGCGCCACTTCGACAGGCGGAGCAACCGCTTGGGTGAATGCCTGCCCCGCATCCACGCGCCCCAATCGGAGCGGCTTGCGGTAGCGCTGGCGAACCCCGAGCAGCTCGCTGTTAGCCTGCAGGTAGGGCGCGATTGCGCTGCGAGCGCCAAGCAGGCTGAGCGTTTCGGCCGCAATCGGTGGCGCACAGCTGACCTCTATCACGGTGCCGCGATGATTGAGCATTTCGCGCACCAGCAAGGCAGTGCGGGCGCGAGGATGGAGCAGCCCCGCTGCCTGGAAAAGCGTGCTGTTGCGACCGCTGATATAGGCGGGCACCACTGGTGCACCGCTCTTTTCGACCAGCCAGCCAATTCCCGAGTCCCAGGCCGGATCTTTGATGCGGCGCGCGCGCCAGTCAAAGCTGGAGACTTCGCCGCCCGGAAACATCATCAACAGCCCCCCCTGCTTCAGCCAGCTGAGCGCTGCCCGTACGGCCCGGATATTGAAGCGAGCCGCTTCCCGACCCCCGAACGGGTCCACGCCGATGAAGGTGTCGCGCAGCTCAGCGAAAGCGCCCAGCAGATGATTTGCCATGACCCTGACATCCGGTCGGTGCCGGGTGAGAAGCTCGATGATTGCGACGCCGTCAAGCGCTCCATGCGGATGGTTAGCAACCAGAATACAGGCGCCTTGTCGTGGGATCCGGCTGTAAGACTGCGGGTCCATGTGGGTGTCTACGCCCACTGTATCCAGCGTGCAGCGGGCAAAGCTGTGGGGATCGAGGTAGTGCGGAATGCTGTGGTAGACCGCGTTGAGACCATTCAGGCCCAGAGCCCGGTCGAGCCCGCGTCTGAGCGGGTTACGCAACGGCCCGAGCCAGCGGGGGATATGTTCGCCCAACGTGAAAACATGCTTAGGAACCGGCGAACTCATGGGTGCGCTGCCCGGGTCCGGCGCAGCTGCATCATGCGCAGGGCTGTGTGCGTCGAGGGGAGCAGGGTGATCTTTTTGCATGATGCGATCCCTGTCTCAGGCGCTCAGAGTCAGCTGGCCCGGGATGACTTTTTTTGGGTTACCGCCTGCTAGAATTTGCCCCCCACAACCCTGTGACGCCAGCCGCGGCAGCGGTGAGCGAGCTTCTTTGCAGCCCTGGAATTCAGCATGCGCGCGCATTGGACCCTGGACGATATTGACTGGAGTCAGCTTGACCGCTCGGTGGTGACGGAGGAGCTCCTGTCGGCGGTCAAAACAGCAGCCCTGGTCGAGGCCAACAGCGCGGACTATGTAACTTATCTGCATAACGTGTTTCGTGACGATTCCGAGTTCTGTGCAGCGGCGTCCGTGTGGGGCGCGGAGGAGGCGCAGCATGGAGCTGCGCTTGGACGATGGGCCACCCTGGTCGATCCAGACTTCGATTTTACCGCGGCCATGGCTCGTTTCCGTGACGGGTATCGCTTGCCGCTGGAGAGCGGTGAATCTGTGCGGGGGTCTCTGGCAGGTGAGCTTCTCGCGCGATGTGTTGTTGAGTCCGGCACCTGCTCCTATTACGCGGCGCTGCGCGATGCTTCAGAGGAACCCGTGCTGCGCGCTGTCTGCCACCGCATTTCTCAGGACGAAGCGCGCCATTACCAGCTTTTTCATCGTCACTACCAGCGCTATCCGCGCCTGTCATGGTGGCGTCGCCTGCGCATTGCGATCGGCAGGGTGGTTGAAACTGGAGATGACGAGCTGGGCTATGCATGGTTCAGTGCGGTAGAGAGTCATGAGCCTGGAAATGACGGCTATCTGCCCAAAGTGCACGCGGCGCGCTACCAGGCGATCGCGACCGGGTTCTACCAGGAGAGACATGTGCACACCCTGCTGCACATGATCACGACCGCGCTGGGCTGCCGGGCCGGATCACGCTGGAGCCGCTGGCTGGGTGCCCTGGGCTGGTGGTGGTTGTCGCGTTCGAATCAGGCCTGCGACTCGGCGGTAGCCTCCGCCTGAATTTTCTTCCAGCGAAAGGGCAGCCACAGCTGACCCAGAAATTCCGCCGGCATGTACTCACTGATCCCGATGGTTTCGACGTGTTCTCCGGGACGATGAAAATAGGTGCCGAAAACGTGGTCCCAGATCATCAGGTTCTCGCCGTAGTTGCGGTTGCCGATAGCTGGGTCGACCGCGTGGTGCCACCGATGCAGCTCGGGGGTGTTGAACAGCAGGCTGAGCGGCCCACAGCGCATATCTACGTTGCAGTGGGTCAGGATCCCGATATAAGCGGTGATGGCACTGACCCAGACGACGGCGTCCATGCTGATTCCACTGCCGAGCAGGAAGGGCAGACTCGCGAGGACGCTCGCCAGCGAATCGATGAAGTGAAAGCGTCCGGTGTTTACCAGCCAGAGTTTTTTTACGCTGTGATGCACTGAATGACAGCGCCACAGCAGCGGCCATTCGTGGGCAAGGCGGTGAGCCCAGTAAAGTCCTAATTCGGATGCCACGAGACCAAACGCAACCTGCAGCCATAGCGGCCAGAGGCTGAGTGCCGTCGAACTCGGTGGGGCGACAAGACCGGTGCCCAGCGCTGCGACAATGAACAGCTGCACCAGGCCTTTGTTCAAGACGGTATGACTTAAATCCTGCCTGAGCTGACCATCCGGCCTTCTCCAGTCTGTGCGGTAGGGCAACAGACGCTCACAGAGCAGCAGCGACATCACCAGCCAGGCATAGGACAGATTGAAGAACAGGGTCGGCTGGCCGCGGCTGAAGCCGAAGGCAAGGATCCCCGCGGAGGTTGCGAGAAGCAGGGGCCAGGCTACGGGGCGCAAGCCTGAGATGACGGGCCGCGGTCGGATTTCGGATGCGGTGCAGGACAAGATAGGCTCTTTCTTCAAGCGTTCAGCGATGCTCGGCGATTGTGGCACAGCAATGCGGGCCCGTTGCGGACGCAACGCGCGCGCGGCGCCATGATGAAACGGTCAGGGCGCCGCGCAGCGATGGCGGGTTGCGGTGGAGATCTCGTAGGTGTCGACAG
>Ga0181582_10003882_pt1 | contig 12075 bp, 5 predicted proteins | sample 071ome_32_FD_132438 | JGI IMG/M metagenome (GOLD analysis project Ga0181582, IMG submission 132438) | Coastal salt marsh microbial communities from the Groves Creek Marsh, Skidaway Island, Georgia - 071405AT metaG (megahit assembly) | ecosystem: Environmental > Aquatic > Marine > Intertidal zone...
ATGGATGACGTGTGGATTCGCGTCATTCGTCACGCCGCCGAGGCGTGCACCCACACGACACACCGTCGCGCCTCGCGCGCGCGCCAATCTCTTCGCACCTCGCCGTCGCCCGTCGCTCTCGCGTCGCGCTCTCGCGTCGCCCCTCTCGAGCGTCGAGTCGAGTCGCGCGATTCATCCATCCATCCGTCCCGCGCGCCCGTGGGCACGCCCACGCGCACCAAAACAACACGTCGTCTACCACATGAGAGTCTCCTCTATGAACCATACGTCCGAATACAGACCCACCGTACGTACACAGACGCCCCGCGCACTCCATACATCACCCACCACGCGCCCATCACCGTCCACACCCACACACGAGGGTCACCGACGGTACTCCAGATCGTCCTCCAAGTAGTACACTACAAATACCGAGTCCGTAGTGTACACCGATCGAGCCCAGACGTTCGACGACCGACGACCGACGACCGACGACCCTTCCGCGCGCGCCGACGCGCGCGCGACGACGACGAGAGCGCGACGCGCGTCTCGTTCGTTCGCACGCGCGCGCGTCTCGACGGTCGCGCGCAGCGTCGGTCGTTCGTGCACTCTCGCGTCGATCGGTGACTCGCGGGCGGGCGTCGTCGCGCGCGTCGTCCCGTTCCTCGGTCGTCGCGTGCACCCGCGCGGAGGGTTGCATCTCGTGTGCGGTGACATTCGAGGCGCGCGATGACGACGGAGGAGGACGTGGAGGTGGAGACGACGACGGCGACGATGGAGACGGATGCGGAGACGGGCGCGGAGACGACGGTGACGACGGCGACGACGGTGGAGGACGGGACGACGGGGACGGATGCGGATTGCGCGGGATCGCGTCATCTTCCGGGGAAGCGCGCGCGCGAGGCGGAGGCGCGAGAGACGTTCGAGCGAGAGATACCGGCGGACGTGCTCGCGGAGGCGTTGGGGGCGAGACGGTCGGGGAGGAAGACCAAGGCGAGGGTGATCATGGTGGACGGGGAACCGGTGTTGCGGTCGAATAATTACTCGTTGACGGAGGGCGAGCCGAGCGTGTTTGAAAAGGAGCTGGGCGGCGGAGGAGGCGAGGGCGAGGGTGAGGAGAACGCGGGGCGGACGCAGTACGTGTTTGAACCGCAGAAGGAGAAGAGACAGTACGTGCGGAAGAAGCCGAGAGTGCCCAAGGTGGCGACGGATGAGGAGGTGGCGTGCGCGAAGAATAATAAACACATCGCCAAAGCCATCGAGGACGCGCACACGAGACGGTCAAAGTACTTGCAGGCGCAGTTGAGGGTGCTCGAGCCGTTCATCACGCCGCAGGTGAAGAGTACAATCTTGGAACGGGCGGAACAGTACGAGGCGTCGCTCAAGGGGCCGCAAAAGGTGCTCATGCCGGTGGAGAATCAACCGGCGATGATCAAGGCGGTGTTGCGCGAGTACCAGCTCGAAGGTTTGCGATGGAACGTCGGCATGTTCGATCAAGGGTGCTCGTGCATCTTGGCCGATGAGATGGGTTTGGGTAAAACGCTTCAGTCGATTTCATTCTTGGCGTGCATCAAGGAAATGCGTCATGCGAACGGTCCGCACTTGATCGTGTGTCCGCTCTCCGTGCTCTCTTCGTGGATGGACGAGTTACAAAAGTGGGCGCCCTCGTTCCGCGTCGTGCGTTTGCACTCTGGCGACGAGAACGAACGCACGCGCTTACGTAAGGAGGTGGTGCCGAACACGGAGTCGTACGACGTGGCGGTGACGACGTACGAGATGGCGTGTAATCCGGCGTTCAACGTCACGTTGACTCAAAAGGTGTACTGGCGTTGTTTGGTGCTCGATGAAGGTCATCGCGTGAAGAACGAAGAGACCGCGGCGCACCAAGTGTTGAAGCGCATCAAGCGTCAACACACGTTACTTCTCACGGGTACGCCCATCCAGAACAACTTGCACGAGTTGTACGCCATTCTTTCCTTTTTACACCCAGACATTTTTACGTCTAGCGAACCGTTCGACAAAGCCTTCAATCTCAACACGTCCGAGCACAAGGTTGATTCCGACTTACTCGAAAAGGCTCACTTTTTGATGCGTCCGTTTATTTTACGTCGCGTCAAGGGTGAAGTCGAAGTGTCTCTTCCGCCGAAGACGGAGACGAAGATTATGTGTCCTCTGTCCGAAGCGCAAACGTTCTGGTACAGAAGACTCTTGTTGCGCGAAGCGACGGCGCTCCAATCGCTCGAGAAGGCGACGAAGGGTCAAGGCGGCGCAGATAACTTCCAAAAGCTCAATTCTCTGTTGATGCAACTGCGTAAATGTTGCAACCACCCGTTTCTCTTTAGCGGCACGGACGTGCCCGAGGACGGCGTTCCGGTCGAAGAGCTCATCAACGCTTCCGGTAAGCTCGCGGTGCTCGATCGCATGATGCAAAAGTTGAAGGAGGGCGGTCACAGAGTCGTGCTTTTCTCGCAGTTTACGTCTATGCTCGACATTTTACAAGACTTCTTAACCTTGAGAGGATACACGTACGCTCGCTTGGACGGATCGACCAACCGCGTGCAGCGTTCCATCGACATTGCGGCGTTCAACCGCCCGGATTCTCCGATGTTTGCCTTCTTACTTTCCACTCGCGCCGGTGGTCTAGGTGTCAACTTGCAGACGGCGGACACGTGCATCTTGTTCGATAGCGATTGGAACCCGCAAGTGGATCTTCAAGCCATGGCGCGCGTGCACCGCATCGGTCAAAAGAAGATGGTGCACATTTATCGTCTCGTCACCGCCGGCACCGTGGAAGAGCGCATGACGCAACGCGCTGAGAAAAAGCTCTTTTTGGAGCAAATGGTGTCGCGCGGCTCGACCAAGGCTGCGGAGCAGTCGGACAATCTCGATAGAAACGACTTGTACGCGATGTTGCGATTCGGCGTCGACGCCGTCTTTAGCAAGGCGAGTGGTGATCCGCCCACGGATGAGGAGTTAGACATTCTCATGGATCGCTCGGCGAAGGGCGACGAACGTCGCAAGAAGATGGCTGATCTCCAAGCCGACGTCATGACCGCGGAGGATTACATCGAGGGCAAAGCCGAAGCCGCGCCAATCTCCACCTTTTTGTTGCCGTCTCAGATTGCGAACGAAATGGGCGTCAAGGAGGATGCGGTGAGCGAGGCCAAGGCGAACAAGTACAAATCCGTCAAGGACATCGCCGCGGAATACAACGCCAACGTCTTGCACGGCAAGCGTTCCAGAACGAAGACGACGATTGAGATCGACGGTCACACCGTCTTGAAGGCGAACAATTACGACATGGAAGACGGGGAACCGTCCGTGCACGTGCGCGAAGCTCGCAACGCCAAGCTCAAGACTGGACCGGAATCCAAGAAACCGCGCTCGCAAATCGCTGGTCGCGACTACGGTCACAGCTCGGTGTGCCAATCGTGCTGGGATGGCGGCGAAATCGTGTGTTGCGATCTCTGTCCAGTCTCGGTTCACCCGGAGTGCATCGGTATCACCATGAAGGACATCACTCGTTACCACAGATGGTCGTGCCCGCATCACTCGTGCCACGAATGCGGCCGTAAAGCCGCCGCCGTCGGTGGTATTCTTTTCCGTTGCGAGGCTTGCCCGCGCGCTTTCTGCGAAGACCACTTACCGGGCACCGCGGAAATCGTCGGCAAGTGCAAGCGTTTCCAAGATCTCGGTCAGAATCACCCGGCCCAGGCGTGTTTCATTCACTGCGACGGCGAGTGTGCGAAGTGGGCGGCCACGCACATCGCGGAGGAGTACGGTAAAACCGCGGAAGGTTGGGCGATCAGTAAGAAGGTTGCCATCACCGACCACTGGATTGAAGAGCGCGACGCGGAACTCGAACTGCCGGTGGAGAACGGCACTCGAACCAAACCGTTGGCGCACGCGACTTTTACCGATCTCGTGCAGTTCTTACTTCGCAACGAAGGACCGAAGAAGGGTGGCAAGAAGAAGAAAAAGACCAAATCTGTCGAAGAAGAGGTTGAGCCGCAACCGGGCGAATTGCTCGAGATGCGAGGCGTTCTGTGTTACTTTACGCGATCCGGAGAAAACGTCGCCAACGTGGCCGAGATGCACAAGGTTGACTGGCGCGACATCATCGAGTGGAACACCGGTTGGGTCCCGGGTGCGTTTTACGGTAAGGGCACGTACTTACTCGAGGGCACTCGACTCTGGTTGGCGCCTCCTCCGCGCAAGACGCTCGACGAGATGACGGAGGAGGAACGCATCAAGCGCATTCAAGAGGATCGTGAGGCCACCTTAGCCGCCGTCGCGATGGGTCTGCCCGGTGCATCGCAGATGCTCAACGAAGGCGCGGTGTCCGTGCTCGGTCGAGATCTGAAGAGCTTGCGTCAAAAGGATTTACTTCCGTCAGAGCGCGACGAAATCGTCACGGAGATGTTCAAGCGCGTGCGTCCGCTTCTCGAAAAGAAAATCGCGGCGACGCGCAAGGCGGAAGAAGAGAAAGCCAAGCAAGAAGCGAAAGACGCCGAGCAAGAACGTTTCCGCGCCGCCGAACGCAATGCTCGTTCAGCGCGTCGCGGCGACGGTATGCCGTCTGATTCCTTCCTCGCCACCGACTTGACGACTGGCGACCGCGCACCGTCTCGTCGAGGCGCGCCGCCGCCCATCGCGGCCATTCACGGTGGTAAGATTGCAAGCGCCGCGCTCGACGCGATGAAGAAAGCGATGTTGCGAAGCTTACACTTGGCCGGAGCGACCAAGGATGGCGAGTACTGTCCGGCGATGATGTTAAAGGTGAGATTGGCTCGCGGTCACCCCGGATCGCAACTTCTCATGGACATGCGCACGCGATGGACGTCTGACATGCGCGAAGACATGGGTTTTGCACTCGCTGTGATCGCTCTCGAGCGCGACGGCGCGGTCGAGCTCGAGCTTCATCACAAGTTTCCCGAAAACATCGAGCTCGCGTCGATTCGATTGACGGCGAAAGCTACGATTCCGCCCAAGGCGAAGGGCGAGCTCTCGCAGGAGGCCCCCAAGCAGTCTCGAGCGAACTCCTCGCAAACCGTCTTGAACGAGCAAGAAGTCAAGGTGCAGTGCGGCGATCTCGACGGCATTCTTCGACCCGGCGTCAAGCGCGGCGACGAGAGCATTGAGTTTACCGATCGCGACGGCAAGTCGCGCGTCGTGCAAGCGGTCGAGTTTGAACGCATGGGTGGTCGCGGCTCGACGCGCAAGTGGCGTCAATCCATCCGTCTCGCCGTCGACATTCCTGCGGCCGAGATTGACGACGACAGCAAGCGCGGCATCCCGATCGGGAAGTTTTTGCGCGACGAGGGTCAGGTGTACCGCGAGAGCGTCATCGGTCGGTGCCTCGAGATGTGGTTTCCAGAGGTGGAGCAATTCTACCCCGGTGAAGTCATCGATTACAAGGCTGATTCGGGCGAGCACGAAATTCTTTACAACGACGGTAACCGCGAGTGGATCTACTTGTGCTTACAACGCACTCGCTGGCCCGACGGTTTGCCGACTCGACTCGAGCTCATCAAGGCGCAACCAGGGAGAAAGGCGACGGAAAAGTCTGAAAAGGAGGGCAAGCGCGGACGCGCCACCACCGTATCCGCGGAGACGATGCAGAACGGCTACCGAGTCTTCGTCACGAACGAAGATAAGATGACACTCGAGCAAGTGTCGTCGCAGATGGGCATCGCGGTGGACGATTTACTCGAATACAACGTCCCGTACTACGCCAAGTTGTCGGCGACGACAAAATTGCCCGAGGAATCTAAGATTTACCTCCAACTCGGTCCGGATCCCGAAGAGCTCGAGGCTATGCAGATGGTCGAAGCCGCGCTCGACGAGGCGGCCAAGATTGAAAAGGATGTGAAACCCAAGGTGACCAAGGTGGCGAAACCCGAGCCCAAGTCGGCGTCAACGGCGAAGGCCAAGGCGAAGGCCAAGGCGAAGAAGGGCAAGGCGGCGTCCAAGGGGAAGCCTCCGAAGCGCGCCGCTGCGAAGAAGGCGAAAAAGTACACCGACGAGGATGACGACGGCGACGACGACGACGATTACGATTCCGATGAGCCTGAGTCTGAGTCTGAGTCTGAAGAGTACGATTCGTCCGACTTTGACGACGAGGACGACGACGACGAAGAGTTCAAGGTGCGCAAGCCGAGTCGCTCCAAGTACACCGAAGAGGAGATGGCCGCCATGGCCGCGGCTGAGTTCCAACTCGAACTTCAGGCGCAGTGTGTCGTGCGCGGTCTCGCCGTTCCGATCGAGTGCGGTGGACTTAAGGCTGTCTTGAACGGAGGGAACCTCACGGTGCTCTACGCCAAGCTGCCAAAGCGTACGACGACGGAGATGGACCTCGACGCCTTCATGAAGCTCGCCAAGCGCAAGGGCCACTGGCAAGAGGAGGTCAAGTTCAACGGTTCGGGCGAGATGAAGGGTGAACCGATCATTCACTACCTCGCCGCGCGCGGACTCGAGATTGGACGCGGCGTCATCGGTAACAACGTCGACATCTTGCCGCCGGGTCTCAACTGCGGCATGCAATTCTTCCCGGCGAAAATCGTCAGCTTCGACGAGGTCACGGGTTCGCACGAGATTCGATACTTTGGAAAGGGTGAACACGAGTTGGAGAAGATCCACCTTCCTCTGGCGACCATTAGATGGTTGCCGAAGATGTGGGAGCCGTACTCTGGACCGGAGTGCGTCAAGAAGCCCGACGCCGACGGCGGACTCATCTTTGCCCTCAAGCCTATCCCGATCGGGTGCGGCGGCATGCGCGGCGTGTTGCTTCCAGGCGGTAAGCGAGGTGAAGAGATGGTGCGTTACTGTCTCATGCGACGCGAGCGCGAGCGATGCATCGTCGACGAGCTCACCATTCCGGCGACGGAGTTTGAGCGTTTGAGCGGCAAGGGCACGGCGAAGAAATGGCGTCAATCCGTGCGCGTTGTCGATCCCGATCACAGTCTCGGCGAGTCCGTGAGCAAGGTTCTCAAACAAGTCGGAGAAGCGCTCGGTAAGGATGTCGTGAAGCGCGAGATTGAAGTCTTCTGGCCGGGCGACGAGTGCTTCTACTACGGCACCGTCATGGGTTTCCGACCGGAATCTGGCGAACACGAGGTTGCGTACGACGATGGAAACAAGGAGATTCTCCAGATCCCGATGCAAACCGTGCGATGGGGTCCGGCACCGACCGTGCGCAAGGGCTCCGCCGCGCCTCGCCCGGTGTCCAAGGCGTCGAAGCCCGCGTCGAAGCCCGCGGCGCCGCCGCCCCAAAAGGCGAAGACGTCTTGGATTCAGTGCGACGACTGTCAAAAATGGCGCATCGTGCCGCAAGCGGTCACCGATGCGCTCGGCGACGACGATCCGTGGCGTTGTAACATGAACCCGGACGCGGCGAAGCGCGCGGCTGCGTGCGAAGCGCCCGAGGATCAAGAGGATAGTTAGAATGAAAGAAATTTGTCACTGGCGCGCCGCGCGCCAACTTCCACCTTCATGTTTGATGTGTTTTGTGTAATTAAAAACAAATTCTTCAGTTGACTCGGTCGTTTTAACCCGTCGCTTGTCGCGCTTTTCTTCTTTCCCCCTTTCCTAAAGCGGCGAAACCTCGCTGAATGGCGCCGACGGATCGAGACGCGCCGCACGCTTGGCATCGGCAATACGACAAACGCGAAGATTGCTCCTTCACCAACTGCGTATCGGACGACTTGCACATGTTGCAAATGACGTAATCGATGAAATAGTGCCGCAACACACCCTCGAAAACCTTTGGCAAGAATCTCCCCTTGAGAACGAGACGCTGTTGCCCGTCGAGCGTCCCGCTCGTACCCAACTCGGCCAACAAGTACTGCGTGACGTGTTCGCTCGGTCGATGCATAGCGTTACAGATTTCCATCAAGTTGGCGAACACCGTCTTCTTCGTGCCTTCTCGCAACACTTGCGGCGGTTTGATGATCGTCTTCGCCTTTTCACCCAACGCCGGGTTCTTTTCTCTCAAAATACCAAACACTCTGCCCAAGAGCTCGTCGTAGTGGTAGTCGCGCGTCGTCCCGTCCCACGACGTTCCGCTCCCCGTGTGCGTCCCATCGCGCCCTTCGTCCGCGTTCGCGCCCGCACCGGCCTCATCATCGACACCATCCTCAGCCTCGATCGCCTTCTTCTTCTTACTGCTCTTCTTCTTCTTTTTCGATCCAAACTCGGCGTCTAAATCAACCTCCGCCGAATCCTCCCCGTCGCCCTCCTCCTCCAACACCAACGCCTTGTCCTTTTTCTTCTTCTTCTTCTTCCCGAACGCCTCGTCCCCGGCATCGAGCGTCATCTCATCCACGCCATCCGTCGCCGCGCGCACGCCGCCCTCGTCGTCCGACACATCGAGCGCCACCTTTTTCTTCGACTTTTTCTTCTTCAACGTAGGGTCAAAATCCATCGACCCATCTTCATTCGCACCGACCGCGCGCGCGTCGTCGTCCGCCATGTCGTCGCTCGAGTCGTTCGTTCGTTCGTTCGCGCCGTCTCGTTCGCGCGGATCGATCGATCGATCGGTCGTCGCGCGTCGGCGTGTGTCGACGCGCGCGTTGGCGCGCAATCGTGCACGCATCATCTCGAGGGTTTTGTTTTGAATTGAAGGGTTTTCGATTTCGAGAGCGCGTCTCGCAAAGTACGTACTACGCGTGGTGCGTACGTGTGGTACGTATGATTCGTATCGTATCGCATCGCATCGATGAATGAAACGTGCGCCGCGCGAGATCGTCGTCGTCGTCGTCGTCGGCGTCGTCTCGGCGAAGCGGCGAAGAGAGGCGCGTTAATCGACGCCGGGTCGGCGAGTCTTCTTCTTCGTCGTCGGAGGCGTGTTTGCGGACTCGGATTCGTGTTCGTCGTCGGCGTGTTCTTCGACGTGTTCTTCTTCTTCTTCTTCTTCTTCAGATTCCTCCGTCTTGCGTTTCTTCGTCGTCCGTTTTGAAGACGCGGCGGCGGCTTTCGCCCCGCGCTTCTTCGTCGTCGTCGATTTCGATTTCGCCGCGGCGGACTTTTTCGTCGCGGGCTTCGCCGATTTGGGTTTCGCCTTGGACGTCCCCGCGGGAGCGCTCTTCTTCTTCCCCTTCGTCGTCGATTCGTCGCGCACCCCCTCCAAAAACGCGCGCTGCTCGTCGTTCAATCCATCCGATCCTTTTCCCGAACCGAGCGTCGTCTCGAGCGCGTCTCGCGTCGACTCGACGAAGGCGTCATCCTCGAGATGTTCCGGTCGTAATCCTTCGAGCAGCGTCTCCACCGCGCGATCGAGCGCGTCGTCGTCATCCTTCTCTCCACCGCCGAGCGCGTGCAGACAATCGGCCGCCGTCGTCGCGGAGACGCATCCGAGATGATAACTCGCCGTGAATTTCTTCTCCGTCGCGTCGAGTCGAAGCTGCCCGAGGGTGATTTTACCCGGTGATCGTTCGTCGACGCATCCACCGCCGCGTTTGCACGCGGCACCGGTGATGGTTTTCCCGTACGTGAGCTTGTAATTCGCGGACGCGGTCATCGCGCGCGCGATCGAGGCGTCGAGGTGTGACGACGTCGATTCGGCGTCCGAGAGAGACGTCGACGGCGCGTCGATTCGATCGAATCGAGTGGATGTTCGACGCGATTCGGTGGATGCGCGCGGTGAAGTGCGCGAGAAACATGCACCGACGCGATGTCCGCGCGGGGATCGCGATCGTCGCGATGACGCGCGCGATCGGTGTCTCGGCGCGTCGGCGCGGCGATGGATGGATGGATCGGCGCCGACGCGTCGATCAAACATCCATCCATTCATCTCTCGATGAAACGCGTCACGACACCGTCGCCGGATCCCAACAAAATTTCACGCGATCGCGTTCGAACGCGCGCTCGAGCTCGTCGATGGCGGATTCGACCGACGCCTCGATGGCGTCATTCTTCGATTCGTCGTCGAAGGCGGCGAGGACTCGAAAATTTTCCTCGGCGCGATCGCGCGTCGACGATTTCACGACGACGGCGGCGGCGCGCGAGAGCGACCATCGCACGAGCGCCGGTGCGGGAGGTAACCCGATGTCACGGGCGAAAGAAATCACCCTGGGATCGTTCAACAGCGCGCCGACGCCGAGCGGAGAGTACCCGACGACGCGCACGCCTCGATCGGCGCACGCGCGACGCAAGTCCCGCTGCGGAAATCGAGGGTGCAATTCAATCTGATTCACCGCCGGTGGAATCTCCGCGACGGCGAGTAATTCCTCGAGGTGCGAGATTTCGTAATTCGACACCCCGATGGCGCGACATTGGCCGTTTTTCACCGCGCGCTCCAACGCGCGCCACGTGCGTAGCCGCGCCTCGCGATGCGCCTCGCTCGACGGCGCGGTTTTGCTCTGTCCGGGCCAGTGCACCAATAACAACGACGGCGGTCTGCCAAGACGCTCCACCACGCCCTCGATGGCGCGCGTCGTGTCCGCTTCGCTGTGCATCTCGTTCGGCGCAATCTTACTCGTCACGAACGTGTCGGCGGAGACCGAGAGCGGTGCCGCCGCGAGCGCCTCGGCGACGGCCCGTTCATTTCTGTAACACGTCGCCGTGTCCACGTGACGGAATCCGACCGCCAGGGCGTCGCGCACGGCGTCTCGACACTCGTCGCCGCGAAGTCTGTACGTGCCGAACGCCAGGATGGGCATGCGAACACCGCGCGCGATGACGACGTCGCGGTGCATGTCGGTGGACGCGCGGGACCGGTGATGGTGCGCGAGACGCGCGTTCGGGGTGTGAGTCGAGCGCGCGCGCGCGTGCGCGTCGATACGCGCGCGAGACGTCGACTGGAGCTCGCCGCTCGCCGCTACGCGGTGATAGTATTACAAGACGAGCCCGGCGCGCGTCGGCCGCGTCGTCGACGAGATTATATTCACGCCTCCTTGGCGTCTTTTCCCGGTTTCGGCGGGCCTCTGATGGCTTTTCGGATCATTATGCCGAACCAATAGGCGTTCAAGCCCGCGCCCGCGCCGACGAGGACGTTGAGCGGAACGGCGACGGAGGAGGGCACGGCGTCGATGAGACCTTTGCTTCGGACCCAGAGCATGTGACTGTATCCGATGCAGTACGCGACCACTCTGACGAGAAAGAAGGTGACGACGAGGACGAGGCCGGCGAAGAATTCTATTTGCTTACCGGCGTTTTGCGGCGAACTCACCTTGTCGCCGGTGAAACCCAGCGCCCTGGCTATTTTTACCACCTTTTGACTCTTAATCGTAAAGCTCGCGCTCTGAATGGTCCACCGCAGCGTCAAGAGCGGCGTGGACGCTTCACCCAGGAGCAACCACGCGAACGGTAGCATCATCGTCTGCGAGACGCCCGAGAGGATGGACGCCACCGTGAAGACGCAGTGGTGCGCCAACATATCCGCCTTGCCCAAACGCGGGAATTGCGCCACGATCTGCGCGGTGTCGTGCACGAGATACCCCAAAAATAACCAATTGGTGCGCTCGATCGCATCTCTGGTCGCGTCGCTCAACCCACCGGCGACGCCTCGATTATAATACATATCCACCGGGTTCGGAGCTCGGAGCACGTCGAGCAAAATCAGAAACGCCAGCACGCTCACCAACAGCGCGTGCACCATGCCCGTGTACTGCTTCGGCGCCTCGAAACGCACGCGTTTCGTCCCTTCGTCGTCGTCATCGCGCGCCGGAAGCACGCGCGAGACGACGAACACGACGCTGACTCGGACGATTTCCCAAACGACCGTGCAGACGAGCAGTTTGCGCAAAAAGTCCGCGGGCGCGCCGAGAGGGTCCATCTCGTACGGGCCGTGGTACCGCACGCGTGGAAACACTTTCGGTTTTCCTCGGAACATGGTGACGGAGCGACGCGCGTGCGCGCGCGCGGCGGCGCGGTTTTCTGAGGAGGATTTAAAATGTTGGTTGGGGACAGTTTGAGCCGGGCAGGCACCGCGCGTCGAATCGAGCGTTTCGGGCGCACTGACGAGGGTGCTTTCGCGCGGAGAGTGATGAAACGGTGCGTCGACGGCGTTCGTCCGCTTTTCAGACGCGCTATGGTACTATGGATCGCGCGGGCGAGACGACGGCGGACGATATCCCGCGGCGCGAAGTGGTCTAAAAA
>Ga0181582_10003883_pt1 | contig 12075 bp, 9 predicted proteins | sample 071ome_32_FD_132438 | JGI IMG/M metagenome (GOLD analysis project Ga0181582, IMG submission 132438) | Coastal salt marsh microbial communities from the Groves Creek Marsh, Skidaway Island, Georgia - 071405AT metaG (megahit assembly) | ecosystem: Environmental > Aquatic > Marine > Intertidal zone...
AGGGTCACACCCGTTCCCATCCCGAACACGGAAGTTAAGCCTGTCAGCGCCGATGGTACTTGGGGAGAGATCCCCTGGGAGAGTAGGACGTCGCCGGATTTCTCAAACAAGAGGCGCTGGGCATTTAGCCCGGCGTCTCTTGTCGTTTTCAGGCTGATTTCTGTGGTGCAGCGCTGTTTCGGCCATAGCCTCGGCTGGGTGCCTGCACCGCAACCTCGCCGAAATTCATCTGGACGCCCTGGTTCTGGTGGTGCCCGTAAGGGGCCACCCCGATCAAATGGTGGCCGTCCGGGCGGTTCTCGACCCTCAGGAGGAGACGGCCGAGGCGGTGGACGCAGCGGAAGAAGCGATCGTCCATCGAGTGGAGCGCGAGGAGGTCAGCGCGGTTCGGCGGGCTCGGGGTCGCGGAATCGGAGTGATGGCCGTAACACTCGTTGGTCTGACTCCGATAGTCGTTCAGACGGTGGTGCTCCTGGCACTCGGCGACAAGGTGGTCCTGGTGGGCGACGTGGTGGACCAGCCCGGTCAGGTTCAGGACGCTCAGGTCCTGCCCGCTCCGGAAACTCGAGACGGCCTGTCCGTAACGATGATCGGCGGTACGGCGGAAGTGGTCGCGAAGATGGCGGACGCAGGCCGTATCGGCGAGATGACGAGGGCCCTTCGGCACGAGGGGGCGAGCGACGGGGAAATGACAGCCGTTCTGGTGCGAGAAATTACCGCCGGAGTGATGACGGTCGTGGAGGAGGCGGATATCGAGGCAACCGTGATGGCGGTGGTCGAGGGTTTGGACGCCCGCAACGTCCTGAATGGCAGGAACGGGCGCGCGAAGATCGCAGGGAGACACGCGAAGAACGTGAAGCACGTGAGCCACGAAACGAAGCGGAACGCCGAGCCGCTCAGGTGCGCTCACGCGGTGGTGGGTCAGCTCGCCTCGGGCAGTTCCCAGCCGAGCGCGAAGAACATATTGATCAATGGATCGACGAGGGTCCCGTTCGAGAAGAAGTCGAGCAGGTGATTCAGCGTGCCCGACCAGCGCGATCGAACAATTTCGAACTTGATAGCGACGTTCGGGATCGGGTTAACGCTGCAGTGTCGTCTCCTCAGCGTGCCGCCAAACTACGTGAGCGCCTCCTAGGAGCGTTTGTTTCACTCGAACGAGAGCGGTACACAGAGGCACGGCGAATTGGAAACCAACTCGCTCGCGAGATGAGTGGCGTAGCGGCCGTTCATGAACTCATTGGACTTTCCAATTATCGGTTAGGGGAGTGGCGGAAAGCTGCAGCTGCCTTAGAACGTGCTCAGACCCTGCACCCCGATCCAGACACGATGCCGATTCTGATGGATTCGCTACGTGCGCTTGGTCGACACGACGATGTCGTCGAGGTGTGGAAGGAGTTGCGACAGGCATCGCCTGCGCATGAGACGATGGCGGAAGGCCGCATCGTTATGGCGGGGTCATTTGCCGATCAGGGCGATTTCGGTGCTGCTATCAAGGAACTTCAGCCAGCAAGATCGAAACCTAAACGTGTTCGCGACCATCACCTGCGACAGTGGTACGTGCTCGCCGATCTTCTTGATCGTGCGGGGGACACTGTCGGTGCGTATAGGTTCTTTGAAAGCATCGCAAAGGTCGATGCCGACTACGTTGATGTGCGGCAGCGCCTCCGCACTCTCGGCCGCTGACAGCGCCATTTCAGTTAATCAGTACGATCGAGGGCGTGGCAGCAACGTTTCGCGCCGGAGTGATCATTGTCGTAGAGCACCCTGACGGTCGTGTCCTGGCCTGTGAACGAGGAGATATCGCAGGAGCATGGCAGCTGCCACAGGGCGGTATCGATGAGGGAGAAACCCCGATAGCTGCGGCGTGGCGAGAACTTGAAGAAGAAACAGGGCTCACCTCGGCCGAAGTGCAACTCTCGGCGTGCTCTGATGACTGGACTCTCTACGAGTTACCCCAAGGGCATGGGTTGGGGCGTCACCTTGGGCAAGTGCATCGTTGGTTCCGTTTCGTCGTGACACATGACAATGTTCAGCCAACGGTAGACGGCAATGAATTTGTCACCTGGTCATGGATGCGGCCGACCGACCTTGTTGACGTGGTCGCCGAGTTTCGTCGTACCGGATATGAGGCGATGCTGCTCAACGATGATGGTTGGCACGATGTCTGACCTCTTTTCTGCCGCTGCTGAGCAGCATTTGAAGAGCAGAGCTCCGCTCGCAGCGCGGCTGCGACCCCGATCGATCGATGAAGTCGTTGGTCAACAGCATCTCGTAGGGGAAGGCGCACCTCTTCGACTTCTTGTCGAAACCGATCGCCTCACGTCAGCGCTGTTTTGGGGACCTCCCGGTACCGGCAAGACAAGCCTTGCGCTTGCTGTTGCAGGTTCGACAAAACGTGCATTCGTGCAACTGTCTGCGGTTACTGCGGGGGTTGCTGACGTTCGAGGAGTCATTCAGCAGGCACGCCAACGGCTTGGAGAGCACCAGCAAGGCACCATTTTGTTCCTTGACGAGATTCATCGATTCTCGAAATCTCAGCAGGATGCGCTACTCCCGGCAGTGGAAGACGGCACGATCACTCTTGTCGGGGCAACAACAGAGAACCCGTTCTTTGAAGTGAATGCGCCACTCAGGAGTCGGTCGACATTGTTCAGACTTGAGCCCCTTGAACGCAGCGATATTACAGAACTGGTCAGGCGGGGCCTTCGCGCAGAGGCGATGACTGCGGATGACGACGCAGCCGAACTATTGATTGAACGAGCCGGGGGAGATGGGCGACAAGTTCTCACGGCACTGGAAGTGGCCTGCGCACTCGCAACCAAAACCGATCACGTCACACTTGATCATGTTGAGTCAGCTCTCGGAACAAGTGCCCTTCGCTATGGAAGAGACGATCACTACGACGTTGTAAGTGCGTTCATCAAATCGATGCGAGGTTCTGACCCGAACGCAGCTGTCTACTGGTTGGCACGAATGCTGTCAGCTGGTGAGGACGTACGCTTCGTGGCTCGGCGAATGGTGATTTTTGCGAGTGAAGACATCGGGATGGCAGACCCGCAGGCGCTCACTATTGCGGTTTCTGCCGCATCAGCAGTTGACGTGGTTGGCATGCCAGAAGCGCAACTGAATTTGGCTGAAGCGGCGATCTATCTTGCGAGTGCGCCAAAGGGGAACGCAGTGGCGCAAGCGATCTGGTCGGCAATGTCCGACATTCGAAATGGCGTCGTCGGGGAAGTACCCGCTCATCTTCGAGACGCCCACTATGCAAGTGCGACCGAGATTGGACATGGCGAGGGGTATGTCTCGCCTCATGACGACCCCTCGTCGGCCCAGCATTTGGAATACTTGCCGGAGACGCTGTCCAACCGGCGTTGGTATCGGCCTGAAGGTGGCGGCTCTTCCTAGCACGTAGGCGCGGTGTACGTCGGTCGAGTGAAGTCTCCTGCCGAGTTTCATAAATGACCGTTAGTTTGGTTTCTCATGTTGCTGTCTTCATTGGCCGGACCTCATGCGCGCAAAACATCGTCAGTTGGTCTGTCGATGTGTGTTGCGGTCTTCCTTGTCGCGAGTTGCTCAGCACCCGAAAGTCAGGTGCCATCGTCGGCTAACAGCACTCCGGTGGAGACCAGCGCCGTGGGTCAAGGTTCTGGCACCATGTCGTCGGAAGCGGGCTCAACAACAATTGGTGGAACCGGGCAAGGTCAACAAGGTTCGATCGTGCCTCAATGCAACTCTGTGGAGGATTGTCTCTCGCAGATGACGCTCGATGAAAAGATTGGTCAAATGACTCAAGCGAGCCATCTCGCACTTGAAACAGAGTCTGATGTCACTGATTTCGCACTTGGTTCACTTTTGGCAGGAGGTGGTGGCGCGCCAACAACCGGAAACACACCTACTGATTGGGCTGACATGGTTGATGGCTATCAAGAAGCTGCGCTTCGCAGCCGTTTAGGCATTCCGATTCTTTTTGGTGTTGATGCCGTTCACGGGCATAGCAATGTGTTTGGAACAACCATTTTTCCGCACAACATTGGATTAGGTGCGACACGAAATCCTGAGCTGGTTGAACGAATTGGTGAGGTGACAGCAGCAGAGGTTTACGCCACAGGCATTCGATGGAACTTCGCCCCATGTTTGTGTGTTGCCCGAGACGAGCGCTGGGGTCGCACCTATGAGAGCTTTGGTGAGACCCCGGAGTTGGCTTCGATGATGACCGCTTACATTGACGGTATGCAGGGCGATTTGTTGTCGGCCCGTAACTCTGTCCTCGCAACTGCCAAACATTGGGTGGGAGACGGTGGAACCACCCGCGGCGTTGACCAGGGCGACACAGAGGTGACTGAAGCCGAACTCTCCGAGGTGCATATTGCGCCCTTCACCGAAGCCATCCGGCGCAACGTGGGAAGCGTGATGCCCTCTTACAGCAGTTGGAACGGACAAAAATTGCACGGGGACGAGTATCTCCTCACCGAGGTGCTGCGAGATGACCTGGGCTTCGCTGGCTTTGTCATCTCTGATTGGGCGGCGATTGATCAACTGCCAGGCGATTACGCGAGTGATGTAAGAACCTCCATCAATGCCGGAATCGACATGGTGATGGTGCCTGATGAGTACGAGTTGTTTATTGAAACGCTGCGCGCGGAGGTCAACGCTGGAAATGTGTCAGTTGAACGAATCGATGAGGCTGTTACGAGAATCCTTCAGGCAAAATTTGATCTGGGGCTCTTCGACCAACCATTTTCTGACCGTTCGGGACTGGACGATATTGGCTCAGCATCTCATCGGGAAGTAGCACGGCAGGCAGTGCAACAGTCGCTTGTTCTCCTGAAAAATGATGATGTGCTGCCCATACCAGCTGAGGTAAACGAGATCGTTGTGGCCGGCCTAAGTGCCGACAACATTGGCGTTCAGTCTGGAGGCTGGACTATTTCGTGGCAGGGAGGGAGTGGCGCAACGACCGTTGGCACCTCGATCCTCGAAGGAATTCAGAACGCGGTTGACGATGGCGTGACCGTGACCTATGACCGCCGGGGCAATGGTGCGTTGACTGGCGACGTTGGCATCGTGGTGGTGGGAGAGCAGCCATATGCCGAAGGTAGAGGCGACAGCCTCGATATCTCTCTCCGCGCATCAGAGCTCTCGACGATTGATCGGGTATGCAGTGCGATGCCGTGTGTTGTGGTGTTGGTGTCTGGTCGTCCGCTGATTGTGTCAGACATTATTGAAAATGTCGATGCGTTTGTTGCGGCTTGGCTGCCGGGGAGTGAGGGCGCCGGAATTGCTGACGTGTTGTTTGGTGAGGTTGATTTCACTGGAACATTGCCGATGACGTGGCCGCGAAGCGTCGATCAGTTACCGATCAATGTCGGTGACAGTGATTACGATCCGCTCTACCCGTACGGATTCGGTCTCACGATGTTCGACAACTTCAACGACTGAAGCGAAGACCTTTCTAACTTTGTCGCAGATGGTAGATTTCGCCACACCTGCCGTCCTGGTGACGGATGCGGGTCAGCGGCTAATTTCCGGTGGGAGTTGTTTAATGATGCGCTCGATGTCGTCAACATCAGCCGAGGATGTATCCCCGGCAGTCGTCATTGCGAGCAGGGCATGGGCAACCCCAATCTCAAGGGCTTCGGATACCGCAAGGCCATCAAGCAGCGAGTTGACGATGCCTGAGGCGAACGCATCTCCAGACCCAATGCGATCAAACACGTCAATTCCTGTGTAGCGATGGCTCGATATTTGGCCTGTCTCTTCCGACCATAGGTGGCCAGCCAAATTGTGAACAGACGCTGACTCTATGGTGCGTTCTGTCGTTGCGACGATGCTTGGCACTGGTGAATCAACTGATGAGCGGAGGAATGACAGGTCGTTGACGTCTTGAAGGCCGAACAGCACGTCAATGTGCTCTGCTAACTCTTTGACCACTTCCATGCCGTCGGAGGCATGTGATGAAGCGTTCCAGAGTGCTGGCCGATAGTTGATGTCGTAGGAAACAATGGTTCCGTGACGCTTTGCCGCCGACATTGCAGTCTTCACAGTGGATGCGGTGAGGTCGGAAAGGCCAGCGAAAATCCCTCCCGTGTGAAACCAACGAACGCCAACGTTTCCGAAGATATGGTCCCAGTCGATGTCGTCGGGGTGAAGAAGAGAAGAGGCCGTCGATGCCCGGTCGTACATTGCTCGTGGGGCTCGAACACCGAAGCCGCGTTCAGCGAAGTATGTGGGGTTGCGATGCAGGTGGCCTACCTCATCGGCTGGTTTGTGTACGACAACGTCTAAGTTGAGGCCACCCTGTTGCAGAAGATCTTCAAGAAGGAGTCCTAATTCGTTGTCTCCGATCGCTGTGGCAAGCGCTACTCGTTTGCCAAAGACCTTTCGAAGGGCGCGACCGACGTTATATTCGCCGCCTCCCTCAGAGACAGTAAAGGTACGTGCTGAGCGAATCCGGTGGTCACCAGGGTCGAAACGCAGGAGTACCTCCCCTAAGACAACTAGATCAAAGTTGGTGTCCGATGCGCTTCTGCAGGTCAGTGATGATGTCATTGCTGCTCTCCAACGAGTTGAGAAGTCCGGGAGGCAAGATGCGACACGCGGCTCCAGTCTTTGGCTTCAAGGGCGTCTGAGGGAAGCATCCACGAGCCGCCAACGGCCACGACCGCTGGATGTTGTAGATAGTCCCGTGCTGATTCGATGGTGATGCCGCCAGTTGGTACAAAGTTCATTGTTGGCCACACCGAGGCGAAGGCGTTGAGCAATCCGAGGCCTCCGATGTGTTCAATCGGGAACACTTTTACCGTGTCAACTCCGAGTGCTATCGCAGCCTGCAACTCAGAGGCGGTAGCAATGCCTGGAATGAGAGGCAACTCCATCTGTTGAGCTGAGTGCACGACCTCTCGAGAGAGGCCCGGGCTTACGAGGAAGGTTGCTCCTGCCTCGGTGGCAGCCGACACCTGATCAGGTGATGTCACTGTGCCCGCTCCAATAGCAATATCGAGTTGTAACGATGCGGCGATCTGAATTGCCTCGATCCCAATCTCAGACCGGAGTGTGATCTCGCAAGTGGTGAGACCGGCCTCGGCCAATGTGGTGATGAGAGGAGCGACGTCATTGCGATCGTGGACCGTGATGACTGGAATAACCGATGCGTGAGTTCTCTGCAGAGGTAGGTGGGTCATGGTCGTGCAGCAGATCCGTCAGGACGACGAGCTTGAGTCCATTCCTCGACGATGTCGGCGACTGGATACTCAAGAGCGAGCTTCTCGTCGATGTCGATTCCGAGACCGGGTCGGTCATTCGGATAGAGATACCCGTCGATTACTCGTGGAAGACCCGGAAACATTTCGTAATCAATTTCAGATGGTCGGTACCATTCCTGGATACCAAACGCCGGAGTCCAAAGGTCAATGTGAAGGTTTGCGGCATGGCCAACCGGCGATGTGTCTGAAGGCCCATGCCATGCAGTACGAATGCCGTAGAGATGTGCAAGATCTGCCGCTTTTCGGGCGGGGGTGATACCGCCCATCTGGCTCACGTGCATTCTGATGAAGTCAATCAGGCGCCCCTCGATGAGAGTTCTCCACTCAAGAGGATGATTGAAGAGTTCACCCATGGCGAGTGGTGTAGTGGTGTGCGCTCGAACACGTTCGAACCAATGGAGATCCTCAGGAGCGAGCAGGTCTTCGAGGAAGAACAGTCTGAATTCTTCAATGTCACGAGCAAATCGGATGGCTTCTGAAGGTGTCAGCCGTTCGTGTACGTCATGCAACAGTTCGATCTCGTCACCGAGTTGGTTTCTTACCTCCTCAAGCATTCGGAGCGTGGCGTTCTGGTATCGCTTGGGGTCGAAATACGCACCGTCTGGTGCACCAACTGGCTTGTTGAAACTGTTGGAGTTCCCACCGTAGAGGCCTTGTTGAACTCGGATATGCCGGTAGCCCTGGTCAACGAGTTGGGTCGCGTTAGCGGCAACTTCGTCGGGGCTTGCACCGTCAGCATGCACGTACACCTGGGCTGCCTCGCGAGACTTGCCGCCAAGTAGGTCGAAGACCGGCATATTGGCGAGCTTGCCCTTGATGTCCCACAGTGCTTGGTCGATGCCTGAGATCGCGTTATTGAGGATCGGACCATTTCTCCAGTACCCGTGAACCATCATCATTTGCCACAGTTCTTCGATGCGTGACACCTCTCGACCAACGAGAAATGGAGTGAGGTGTCGCTCTAGAACCTCTCGTACACCGTGAATTCGTTGTGTGAATGTTGCGCAGCCGACGCCGTAGAGACCCGGCTCTGAGGTGAGGAGTTTTACAACGGCCAGTCGAGGGCCTGATGGCTGAGTGAGGATTACTCTCACGTCGGTAATGGTGATTGGTTTCGTCATGATGAAGTTCCCTTGGGTTCTCTGATCGATTCTTCTTGCCATTCAACTTTTGTAGGTTCCCAGCCGGTCATTGAGGTCACAGTGTTCAGGTCGATTACGTGAGCGGCGTCGCTAGGTAGTTCGTCGTAAAAGGCCTCAGAAAGGTCGTTAAGGCTGTAGTCGAGATGGCGGTCTGACACCCCGATATTGAACGCATTGAATCCCGACAGGTTAGATGTGACGATTGAGAGGACAAGCTGCGCAGCATCGGCGTAAGTGAGGCTGGTGAACCCCTCGAATATGTCATGTTCGTTTTCTGTCCCAGCGGTGACAGCGAAGTGTGGTTCGCGGTGATGGAGCAGAGGAAGCCGCAATGCAGTGGTGGTCATCCCGCATCGTTCGGCGTAGAACTTCAACATCACTTCACTTACTTGCTTGCTCAGGGAATAAAGGTTGCTGGGGGCGGGAGGCGTGTCATTGGTAATTGGAAAAGCCGGACGCTGCGGGGGCGTCACAACGGTTTCAAGGTCAGGTTTTGAGCCAAATAGTTGAATCGTGCTGGCAAAAATGATGTGTTGAGCCCCCATCTCAGTCGCACACTGAAAAACATTTTCGTTGATGGTGACGTTTTCGTTGAACACATCCTGAGGGTTGCTTGCCCCGAGGCCCGGATGATTTCCGAGATGGATAACCGTATGACACCCAGAGAGCACCTTTTGCACTTGGTCGTATTCTCGAAGATCTGCAGCAATGAAGTGTGCAGTTGAGGTAGGTGGGGGAGCGATGTCGGTGCGCACAACACGGTAAGACTGACCTTCCAGCAGGTGGGTAACGGCGAGGCCGAGTCGGCCGCTTGCGCCGGTTACGACGATCTGTTCTAAAGGTGAGTTCATGAGGGGCTTTCTTGAAGGATGATGCATGTTGGGCTGGAAAGTTCGGCAACAACGTGCGGGTTATGTGGAACGAGTGTTTGGGGGTCTAACTCAAGGCGGGAGATGGTGTTTGAGGATTGATTGGCAACAAGTATCGACGATCCTGATGGGTCGAGAACGAAGTCCCGAGGGTCGGACCCCCCGCACGGAGTTGTTTCGATGAGTTCACACCGCTTTGACGACTTGTCATATCGGAATGTTGACAGGCTGTTGTCTCCTCGATTCGAGACGTATACCCGTTCGCCAGATGGATGCACACGAATTGCGGCTGCAAGGTTTGGGGTCGAATGTGCCTTCGAGAAGACGGACACGGATTGATGTCGAGTAAGACTGTTGGAGCGCGAATCGGCGATGAGAACCTCGAGGGTGTTGCTCAGCTCGCAGACGACAAACAGGACCTCATCGGTCGGATGAAACACGAGGTGCCGGGGGCCCGAACCGGGCTCCATCTGGATGACCTGGTCAAGGTTTAGTTGATCGACTTCTGAGCGACCTTCGTTGTCGAACACCAGAAGTTCATCGGTCCCTAGGTCGCAGACGTAGAGACGTGAGCCTTCTGGCCCGAGAACGGCGCAGTGAGGATGAGACGAATCTTGACGGGTGTGGGGTCCGTCACCCGTGAGAGTGAGGTGCCATGTGTTGGGCCCGAACGTTCCATCTGGCCGGATCTCGTAACGAACGAGATCCCCTGATCCGTAATTTGCAGCATAAACATGCTCGTTGTCGCACTCGACGAAGCACGGGAAACTCCCCAAACTTGGTACTCGATCAATTTCTACAAGTGACGTATCCCCCATCTGCAGTGCGACGAGCGAGCCAGGTGAGTCGATTTCGCTAACGACGTAAATTGTCTTGTTAGCCAGGCAATACGTCAAATGAGATGGCTGTGAAACCTCACCAAAGATGGAGGTGGGTGCAAGATTGCCGGAGTCATCAACTGTGTAGATCTTCGGTGAAGATGAATCGTCGTCGGTGTAGCTACCGGTGATGGCGATGAAAGGCATGGTGTGGTGTCGAGCGTGTGTTGAGAAAAGCGGAGATATCGGCGTTTAAGAGTCCGGTTAACAGTCGAACATTGGAAACACCAGCGATAGAGCGCTCCCAATAATGAAAGAATAATAGTCGCCAAAAGTGTTGTTTCCCTGAGAATTCCTCGTTTCTACAATGTTGACAGAATCGCGTCGGTAGAAATACACTCTCTGGGAGCGCTCATATCGCTGTTAGAGAGGGGAGGCACAATGGCACGACTAACGTTGGAAGATGTTGGAGCTCTAGCCGGTGTCTCGCGGTCGACGGTATCACGGGTAATCAACAATGAGTCGAGCGTGCGTCCCGAGGTGAGAGCTCGCGTCGAGGCGGTAATTTCGCAGACCGGTTATGCACCCAACGCAGCTGCTCGCTCTCTTGCATCTAACCGAACCGGGGTCATCGGGCTTGTCATTCCGAGCCACGTCAGCAACTTGTTTGAAGATCCGTACTTTGCGCGACTGATTCAGGGCGTGACCCTTGGCGCAAAACAGATCTCGTCAACACTGACGCTTTTTCTTTTCGAATCTGAAGAGGAAGAACGGGAAGTGTCCCCGAGGGTTGTCGAGTCGGGGTTTCTCGATGGGGTCATCGTTACCGCAACTCGACCAGGGAATTCGCTCATGCGGAAAATCGCTGCAACCGACCTTCCGCTGGTGGCGATCGGGCGACCAGGAATCGACGGAGTCCCTTACGTCGATGTTGATAACAGGGCAGGAGCATTTCAAGCAGCCACTTTTCTTCGGGAACATGGCTACGGGCGTTGTGGATACATAGGTGGGCCGCTGAACACATCAACTGGCGAAGATCGTCTCGCCGGCTTCATTGATGGACTCGCAGAATTTAACTCAGCTCTTCCAAATGATTTGCGGGCTTTTGGTGATTTCTCCGAGGCCAGCGGGTACGACGCGATGTCAGAATTACTCAAACAATCGCCGGATGCGGTCTTTGCGGCATCAGATGGGATGGCTCTCGGAGCGATACGGAGAATTCACGACGCTGGACTTTCAGTGCCAGACGACATTGCGGTGATCGGGTTCGATGGGTTCACGCTAGGTGAGACCAGCGAGCCCTCTCTCACCACGTTGGATCAACCTGTGTCGGCAACAGGGTCATTGGCGGTCGAAATGCTTCACAAGATTCTTGGCGATCGCTCCACACCGATCAGTCCATCAGTTCTGCCCGTCCAACTCATCCGCCGTGCATCTGCATGATGTGATCACAACAAGTAAGCGGGTTCCTACCGAGAAAAACACGAAAAAGTTTCATCACAATGGGAGCGCTCTCAACTTCTGGCGTAGTGTGCTCGCATACCAGAACATAAAACGTCAGACCTAAAAAAGGAGAACAACAGAAAAATGAAGGCAAAGAAATGGATTGCACCTGTTGCGGTCCTCGCACTTCTCGCTGCAGCTTGCGGAGGAAGTGACGATGACGCAGGGACTGCTGCGGATGAACCCGCCGCTGAATCAAGTGAGCCAGCAACCGAAGAGCCAGCAGCCGAAGAGCCAGCAGCCGAAGAGCCAGCAGCCGAAGAGCCAGCAGCAGAAGAGCCAGCGGCAGAAGAGCCAGCAGCAGAACTCGACGGAACCCTCCGAGTTCTCATTCACCAGAATCCATCTGGTGTCGAATTTTTCGAGCAATTTAACGAAGAGTTTGAAGCTGCTAACCCGGGCGTATCAATCGACCTTTCAGTGGTTAACGCCGATGACCTCCCAACTGTCAACCAGACTCGTCTGACAGCAAGCGATATGG
>Ga0181582_10003885_pt1 | contig 12072 bp, 9 predicted proteins | sample 071ome_32_FD_132438 | JGI IMG/M metagenome (GOLD analysis project Ga0181582, IMG submission 132438) | Coastal salt marsh microbial communities from the Groves Creek Marsh, Skidaway Island, Georgia - 071405AT metaG (megahit assembly) | ecosystem: Environmental > Aquatic > Marine > Intertidal zone...
GAGATGTGCGGGCCGATTTTGATGTATTATCCAAAGAAAGTAACGTCTTCGGATTTAGACCAAAGCGGGTATTTTAGCGGCATTCAAATGAATTCAGTCATGGTATAATTTAATAGATAACGACAAAGAGAGAGAGAGAGAATGTGAGAGGATTGCAGTGTAACAATATATATACATATACGTACTTATGATCATACAGTAAGAGTAATGCGAGTAAAACTTTTTTTCACTCGTCCTCATTCTTCACGCGACACTTCAAAGAGAAAAGAGAGAATATGGAATCTGTGAGAAAGCGTCGTCGCCGTAGATCGAATGCGAACGCTTCTTCTTCTACTTCATCGTCATCTCCTTCTACTTCGGTGTTGCGAATATTCTACCCGTCGGATTATTTCGAAGGTGAGGAAACGACAGAAGAAGAAGAGAAAGAAGTTTACGGTTGGATATTTCCAAGTGACGATGGGCGTTTCGATACAGACGATGTAGACGACGACACAAATAAAGAAGAAAAAGAAGAAGAACGGGAAGTGTGGAATTGCGTGGTGAGTGAAATAGGTCCAGAGAAGATTGTTTTCGATGCCTCTTCTTCTTCTTCTTCTCCTTGTTTCTCTCGTGCCGTTCTGAGAGTTGTTAACGATGAGAACAACGGTAAAAGCAGCAACAGTAAAACCGTCGTCGTCGAAGCGAAACGAATAGGCAAAATAGTATTTGATGAGGCGCGTGAGAAGAATAGAGGCGACGTTGATGCGGCTTATTTCGTCACGTTTCGTTCAAAATCGCCTTCCATCGGTATGCCGTTTGCGGTGAGCGTCGTCGACTCTAAGAGACGAAAGAGAGAATTTGACGATATTCTGTTCGTCTCGGTCGCTCGCGACGCTATCGACGACGCGATGATGAATGGCAACAACAAAAGTAACCCAATTGAAAATAATATTCGAGATAGTCGTCGTCGTTGTCGTGCTCAACAACGCGCGGAGGATGAACGAATAGGAATAGATGCAATCGTAAAAGTGCTGTCGTTGTCTTCTTTCGCGTCTTATGAACGACAGAGAGAACAACAACGTGCGAGGAGAGTAAAGGAAGCGAGCAACAGCAATTACAATTTCTTCACCACGATCTCCTCCGCTATTCTCTTGCCGATGCAGAAAATGTTGGACGAATACGACATCGTGCCGTATTTTTACGGGGGCGGGAAAGGAAACAGCGGTTGGAAAGATGGACAATTGAAACTGAAACCGATATCTGGAGTAAGCACGAGCTTGCGCTTGCTCGCGACGCGAGTGGCTATACTATTGCGACGACGTGAACGTCGCGATACTCTTCTCTTTAAAGCGTTGACCGCGTTCGTGTTCGATGTTTTGCTCGCGCGACTATGTTTTACGCAAATAGCATCCCGCGTTCAAAAGCTATCTTCGGGTTTTATAAACGGCGACTATTTAATTCGCAACGCGAACTGGCTCGCCAAAGGGAACCCGTTAGGCATCAAGCTTCATTTACCGTTGAGTCGAACTTTGAGTGGGGTAGCCATACTACTCGCTGAAGGTTACGCCTCCATTTTAGGTGTTCGGCTCCATAGCATCATCCGCATCATCGGTGAACGCATGTGGTTCCTCGGTCTCACGACGCAACTCGCTTGTTTATCGGACTGCATGTTCCTGTTCACCTCCCACGCCGCCGCGTTGCATGTGTATTCGAGTTTACTCGTCACCGCTCAAGTTGCGTTTGGAAAATTTTGTTACGAAGCAGGTTTCGGTCGTCCATTATTACGACGAGAAGAAGAGAAGCATTTAACAACCCAAACAAAGCGGCAATCCACGGAAAGTCTCGTGTTTGGTGTTCTTTTCGTGCCGCCTATTTTCCTCTTCTTCCCGACGACGTTTGCGTATTTTGTGAGCTACTTGTTGTTGCACGCGGCTGCGTTGTTGGTACGAGCAACCGTGGTGTTTTTACTTTCTTCGCTCGAAAGCGCGAAAAATTATTACGTTTTACGAGTGGTGGGTGCAAAAGAAGATGAAGAAGAAGAAGGAGGAGGAGGAGGAGGAGTATTAATACTATCTGCTTTATCAAAAGACGAAGAAGAAGAAGAAGAAGAAGAAGAGAGAAGAGAGCAACAACAACAAATTAAAGTAGTGCAACTCGCGCGAAAGAAAAGAAGAGGTATAACAACAACAACAAAAATATTTGCACACAAATACGGCAAACATGCCGCTCAGTTTTGGGGATTTTCTTTCATGGGTTCGTGTGCGAATGCTTTGCGCAGCTTTGGTCGATTGCCGGTGGCGTTGACACCTTTTTTTGAATTAAGTACGAAGAACTCTTTGAAATGATTTACAACAAAGACAACAACAACAACAACGACAACGACAACAGGTACTAGTTTTACGTGTGTTTGTGTTTGTGTTTGTGTGTGTGTGTATATGCGTGTGTGTACATGCGTGTGTGTGTGTTTTACATCTTACTTCTACAAACGCGCCTTCGCGCGACGTACCATGTCTGCTACCATGTCTGCTCCGCCTCCTCTCCATAATTCGTTCCGTGGAATAATCGTATTTTTAATGCCGATTGCACGCTCGCGTTCATTTGCAAGCAAGGAGAGAAAACCTTCTCTAATGTTCCAAAAAGGTTCTAGTATTTCACGTTGGTTAATCGCGAGCTTGATCGCTGTTTCTTTGCGTGTGGGCTTTGTGGGAAAATTTTTCTCAAGCTCCCTTGATATCTTCTTGAGAAGGTTTTGCTTCGTCAATCCCCCCTCGTTTACATTTTTATTTCTTTTACGCTCGTTCATGATCTTGAAGAGCGCTAATAACCTTGTGTTTTTAACCTTGCCCTCTAATTCACGCAACGGTGGCTTCGGTGAGTCGAGATATGCTTCCTCGAAACAGCCAAGAATAAATTCGATTTCATCCTGGGAGTAAGGTTTTCCGCGGTTATTCTCGCCGTCTTCCGGAAGATTCTTCATTCTCTTCAACGCATTCTCTAAGTACGTGTTCCACTTCGACCGAATTTGTGTTATTTCATCGTCGTCGTAATGCGCGGCCAAATCAACCTTCGCCTTCCACGCCTTACAAATCAGTCTCAGGTAGTACTCGATATGTATCAAGAGCGAATGGTACATTTTAAACGCGTTCGCATTTAGCGAAACACCATCGATGGTTGGCGGGTCGCGCAGTTTCTCAATCTCAGAACCGTCTGAACATATAAATTCCCGCACTCGGGCGTTATGGAACTTGCTCGATGCCAAGAGTTTGCGTAAAAAGATCGTAGATTTGTACTTTTCCTTCACCTTTCGGTCACCGGATTTAAGTTTCTTAAGAACCGACGACACTAAATACGACATTCCAAAGTTTGCACCCTTTCTCCGGTTGACCAATCTAGCAACTCTTGGAATCAAGAAGAAAGGACGATTAACATCCTCAGAGGTTCTTTCCGTGAGGAAGATATCAATCACCATGCGTTTCACATCTTCGCTCTCGATTTCTCGAACCGGAGTTAAGCTATATACGGCGGCGGTTTTATGCGCCATCAAACTCACCGAAACCTTTATGCCTTCTGGAAACACGGCCTCGCGCAAAAAGTTGACGTCTGCTGGAAGATCTTCGCCGTCTTTAGTCGAAATTATGACCAAGTTGGCTCGTTCTTCGTCAAATTTTTTCATTTGCTCCGGCGTTGGATTACACGCAAACTGGATGGTACCCAAATCATCGCGGCAACCGAGCTCTTGTATCAAACGAAAAATTCGGTACGGCCAGGAGTATTTTCCATCGAAACCTCTCTCATCGAGCGCTTTCAAAAGATGCACGACGAATCTAGATGATGAATCCTGCTTCGTTTTTTCCGCGGCGTAAATGCCCACTAAAATTCTCGCGATGTTCTGCTGCTCGCCCGCATAGGGGAAAATGGTAGTGGTTTCGTCGTCTTTGTTGATGAAACGACTACGCTTTTTTAAGCGTATCTTTAAATCCTCCGGCAACGGAGTTTCGACGTTTGAGTAATCGCTTTCCTTATCGATAGAGATCTTCGATTCGATGACGATAACGATGTGCCTTTCTTTTAATAAATGTTGAACAAACCTTTCTTCCGGATTGTGTACAAGAACAATCAAACTCAACTCTGATCGACTTCCGAATTCGCAAATGAGCTGGCGCTCTTCCAAAGCCAACCTGCCGTCGTAAATTTTGAGAATGGCGTCGAGAACGTCGTAGTAATCGAAATCAAAATAATTCTTTTTGAAGCGCCTCTCCTTGATTTCTCTGACGACGTGATCGACTATACCGGCGATTTCGCCGAGCGCCTCATATTGGCGGTACAAAGTGTTCTCGTCGTGTTCACCAATCGGAATATCTGGATGCTTGTCCATGACGCGACGAATCGCGTGCAATCTGAGAGAGAGCGTACTTGCGGCTAAGTAGTCGTTGTCGCGAGAAGAGTCGTTGTTGGAGAAGATTTTGTGCAGCTAATCTTCTCGAGGAAGCTATCTAAATCATAAAGCACCTTCGTCGATATCGCATCGCCAGAGCCGCCGCCACCAGCACTCAACGTCTTGATGAATTTAATACAATTCATTTCCAACGTTTGATCCGAAAGGTCCTGGCTCCCAGTGCGAACGTCGCGGCGACCGTACCACGTAATCGTTCCCGTATCTATAAGCTCTTTGAACTTTTGTATCAATTGTTGGGGACTCGGAGCAAACGTGACACAGTTCAGTGGTGCGTCGCCCGTCGGATGATCAAGAAGATCAAGCTTCTTCTTGATTTGTTCTTCGAATATTTGTTTCGAGCGCATTTCTCCGTCTTCCTCTTCCTTCTCTTCCTTGTTCGCATCCTCACCCAACGTACGGAAGACTAATCGGCGCAGATAGTCGTATTCCACTTCGATACCCGTGGTATTCAGATACTCTAGCACGTTTGCTTCTGTTCCGTCTTCAACGAACTCTTCGTCGAAATCGTCGTCTCCTTCCTCTTCTTCCTCTTCTTCTTCTTCCTCTTCTTCTTCTTCGTCGTCGTCGTCGTCCTCTATTTCATTTCTTCCTTCACCCCCTCCTTTTGTCAGCGCGAGTTGTGCCTGTAATAATAATAATAATATAGAAGAATGAGAATAATAATATAGAAGAATGAGAAAGAGGGGGGGGGTGGCGTCGTTTGTTGTGAGTTTTATGAAGAGTTTAAGAAGAACTCGCTTCGTCTCTCCGTCGCTCGCCTCTGTATCAGCAAAGTACCGCGGTAAGCGATCGAGTTCGACTCGATTCGCGCGAAGCGTTTACTCGCGGTTGCGTTTTGCAGTCGCAGCTTCGAAACAGTTGAGTGCGAAGGAAAAATACGACGAACGAGGGGGATCTCACTTCTTCTACTTTGCTCACCTGTGGAACAACATCATGCTCTTCTTCGCTTTCTTCGCTGCTGTAGATCCATTTGCAAGACATAGTTGATCGATCGACAGCGACGGCACACTCACTGATGCAAACTACTGCTTTCTCTAGATTTCAACACACTTGTCCTGCGCGCGCGTGACTTTATGCTTCTTTTAATGAGAGCGATCGCATCTGATTTGATTAACCGACGACGAAGCTTCATAAAAAATACACAAGAACAAAAAGCACTTGACCAGCGAAGAAGGAAGAAGCGTATAATAGCACTCGCGCGCGATACGATCGATCGATCATGCCGCCGAAAAAGACGGTTCCGGGGCAACAATCGTTTGCAGACGTGTTAAAGAAAACGATCGAGGAAAAAGAGAAAGAGAAGAAAGAAGAAAACGAGGAGGAGGAGGAGGAGGAGGAGGAGGTCATAACGCTCGGCGACTCGACGACGAGCGACGGCCCGTCGAGCGAAAGCTACGTGCCGAGCGACTCCGTGAGTAATCCTTTGGGTGATTCGGAACTCGTTCGCGACAAAGGGACATCGTTTAACGTTTACGAACAAAAAGATCGCAACGTGGAAAAAACGAGAAAGGAGCTTGATCGTTTGGTTGAAAATCCAAGTGCCGATGCAGGCGGCTCGGACTCGGAGGACAAATCATTTGACGACTGGGTTGATGAGCGTGCCATAGAACTGTGGCAGCATTGGGCGTTCGGCGGAGATGAGAAAAACGAGAACCTTGCTGCGTTTTTTGAACACTACGTGAAGATGCGCGAGAGAAACCCCCCTTCTTCGGATGAAGAATAGAGAAGAAGTACAAAGAATACACACAAACGCCATGAGTGAGTACGGGAAGGCTTTTTTGTGACCATCTGGTGAATTTGAACGCCACAAGCGCAAAGAGTTCGTCGTTTGAGAGACATCGTGTGAGAGAGAGAGAGAGGTTGTTTAGTAAACCTATCATCCTAATTAATATACACACATACATACATAATTCCAATTTAATCTTGTGAAAGCGCTTTTCCGATACGTGTGGTGAGAATTCGCTTTCACAGCCCCCTGAATTGACCGCAAAAAATGGCGCAACCAACGATGTCACGCGCCCGATTTTTCCTTAAAAAAGCACAAAGCAACGAGTAAACATCATCATTATCGATGCCCTGCGTATTGCGCGTGTTTTTGTAGCGTTCACATTCCCAAAACCATACGAGAAAGAAGTGTACGATAAAATCGGTGCCCGAAAGGAGGAATCTCCCTCAAAACTCTCTCATCGCGTACGTTTTGAGAAGTGGAGAACCAACGGCGCCATGAATTTCGAAAAAGAAGACGCGGATCGATCCCTCTGGAAACGTGTTATCCATCAGCGTGTTCTCGTTCGTGTTCTCGTGCAAAAAAAGAACGCAGAAGTCGCTGACGTCGACGATGAAGTCGACGAAGACGTCACAAACACGCCACCGCTCCGAAGAAGTAAGCACGGCCGAAATGATCTGTGCAAACTCTGTAAACTCTGTATATAACTAACAATCGACGTTAAACATCAATTTTAATGACTGATTATCTAACAACAATCGATACGAACACTATCTGCCTCGATTACATACCCCAATCGATTTGGGCATCTAAAACGGGAGGAATAAAGGAAACACTCGCCAATTCTCGTTTTTTTAAGCGCGCATCAGATCACCCTTAAATGCATCAAACAAATGTAAAACCGCCCGATCAAGTTCAATCGACTTAATATCTACCCAGAGAAACCGTCTACTTGTGCAACGCGGTCGGTCACCACTCGTATCGTGCCATTTTGAGCGCGTTTGGACCTTCGAAATTATCAAAATGTCAAAAAAACGCGCCTTTGGTGCGATATTTCAACACGTATCTCCTCGTTATAACAGCGAATGCGTTGAAATATAAATACACTAGACTCCGAGAGTATATCACTGTAAGTGATGTCGTGACTTGTATTGGGGTAATTACTCCCGTTTACTATCCGTCGCTCGTTTTCCTCGCGACTAAAAGTAGAGATATTCTAATGAAATCTCCCATCGAAGTGAAAAAAAAACTTAAGACAAAAAATTCCTTAAGTTAGCCAAAAATTCCTTAGTTAGGAACTTTCGACCCAGAAGTGCTCCTTAAACTATGTCAATCGCCGCGTAAACGTACACACATGCATCACGCAGGAAAAAAAAAGACTTAGGTCGCACTAGGATTCGAACCTAGGTGACTGGATTACATTGGACAAATTGCGTGTCAAAGTCCAGGATACTAACCAACTATATTATACGACCGAGAATACGCTTTGGGTTTGATTTAAGCTATAATTTTTTGTTATTTTTTTTTGCTATCTTCTTTACCTTTGCGTGCATGATGCTCATTTTGGAACCCTTAAAAGCTTGAAATGAAACCCTAAAACTTTTTTTCTGAGCCCCGCATACATTTTTGAAGAAGAAGGAAAAGAGGAACAACAAAACAACAACAACAACAAGACGACAATAACAACAATGATGATGTCAACAACAACAACAACAACATCGTCGTTGTCTTTGTCGTCGTCGTCTCCATCATCACCTTGGTGTTGTTGTTTACCTTCGTCTTTATCGTCATCGAAGAGAGCGATGAAAGTGAATAAAGGAATACGAAAAACTTTTTCAAACAACAACCTGAAATTCAAGCCGTCATTTTTAAACAACAACAACAACAACAAATCAAAAGCGATATCGGAAGATAACTCTTCAGCTTCCTCCTATTCTTCTTCTTCCGCGGACATATTCGCCGATTTGGTTGATTCCTCTCCCGTTTCAAATAATAATAATAGTAACAATAACAACTACTACTCCTTTGCTGGGAATGGTTCAAACGGAGAAAATATGTTGAATCAGCACAACGCCTCGATTTCGCCAACGAAGAACGTTTTGAAAGTTTTTAGCGGATCGGCGCACCCAGAGTTGTCCACGGAAATTGCCAACTATTTAGGCATGGACCTCGGGAAACTGACGATAAAGAAGTTCGCGGACGGGGAAATTTACGTGCAAATTAACGAGTCTATTCGTGGTTCAGACGTGTTTTTAGTCCAACCGACGTGCCCGCCGACGAACGATAACATCATGGAGCTGCTGGTAATGATTGACGCCTGTCGACGCGCGAGTTGCCGATCGATTACGGCTGTGATCCCATATTTCGGCTACGCCAGAGCCGATCGAAGAACGGCTGGAAGAGAATCGATTGCCGCGAAACTCGTCGCAAACTTGTTGACCCAGGCTGGAGCGACCCGAGCGGTGTTGATGGACATTCACTCGTTACAAACGATTGGGTATTACGACATTCCCGTCGATCACATTTACGGCGAAACCGTCATCTTAGATTATTTAACCTCGAAAGATTTCCACCCGGACGAAGTTGTTGTCGTTAGCCCGGACGTTGGTGGCGTGCCTCGAGCGCGAGCGTTTGCCAAAAAGTTAGCCGACGCGCCTTTAGCCATCATCGATAAGAGACGCACGGGACACAACAAAGCGCAAGTGATGAACTTAATCGGTGACGTCGAAGGAAAAGTTTGCGTCATGTTGGACGATATGATCGACACGGGCGGTACTTTACTCGCTGGCGCGGAGTTGTGCCGAACGCTCGGTGCGAGGGAAGTGTACGCTTGCGCCACGCACGCGGTGTTTTCCCCGCCCGCGGTGGAACGGTTAGGCAGCGGCGCGTTTACCGAAGTCATCGTGACCAATTCCATTCCGCACACGCCGGAGCGAGATTTCGCGCAATTAACCGTGCTTTCCGTCGGGAACTTGCTCGGTGAGACGATTTGGAGAGTTCACAACGATACGCCGGTATCGTTCAATAAGTTGTAGTTTTATAATTATTAAAAAGAGAAGAAGTGGTTTTGAAGAGAGAGAGAGAGAGGAGAGAGTGAGACAAGTGTGTAATACGAATAACGAATATCATCACCATAAAATCAACATCAACATCATGATGCGCGGAAGAAGACGAGGGAAGCAACACGAGTACACGTAAAGAATGTCGTCGTCGTCGAAAGACAATAACAACAACAACAACCACAACAACAACAACGATAACGGCACGATGAAATCGATAATCGAATATCACGGCGAGTATTCTAAATCGCGCTGCGGATACTGCAAAAAAATCTCTTCGTCTTCGATTTCAACCGGCTTCGTGGCGCATTTTTTAACTGTTTTCGACTACGAAAGATGCATCAACAACGGGTGGAGACGAAGCGGGAGGTGGGTGTACCATCCTACGCCAATCGAAAGCAACTGTTGCGTTCTGTGCACGATTCGATTGGACGTGGGTAGGTTTAAGAAAACGTCCAAGCAGAAGAAAGTGGAGAGAAAGTTTGAGAGATATTTAGAGACGGGTGAGTTGTCTTCTTCTTCTTTGGGGAAAGAGGTTAGCAGAGACGACGACGGCACATGCAAGGAAGAAAAGAAGAAAACACCTACTGTGGAAAATGAAAGTGAAGAGGAAGAGCGAGGCTTTTTGATACAGCGCGTGTTGGATGCCATCGCGAGGTGCTCTTTCAACTGCGATAAAGACGGTGTCGACGTTTTGAGCAAAATACCACCACAACAAAAACTGGTACAGAAGACGACGAACAGAGAAGCGTTGAAGAAAGGATCGCAATATACCTCCTCAGCGTGTTTGATAATCGCAGGGAAGCTGAAGAAAGATCGAGATGAAGTAGTCGCGAAGGTTTTACAGCGATTGAATGAGAAACAGAATGAAATGGGACACTTTAGAGTGGAAGCGCACGACGGTTTCCTCAATTTTTTTCCCTCCTCCTCGGATGTTGAAAAGACGGAAAGCAAACCATCACGTCTACAGCCGCAACCGACGAAAAAGAAGGATGAGAAAGACGAAGCGTCACCACCGAGGGAGGAAAAGAAAAAGGCAAGCACCCACGCATTCACAGTGACGGTTGAAAACTCGGAATTCAGACGAGAAGATTTTGAATTATGGCAAAGATACCAGGCGAAAATTCACAAGGACCCGCCTTCAAAGTTGAAGAAGAGTTCGTACGTCAATTTTTTATGCGACACGCCGTTAGTTTCGGACGATAAAATGTACGGGTCGAAACATTTTCGATATTTCATCGACGATAAGCTTGTAGCCGTCGGCGTTTGTGATATCTTGCCGACTGTTTTGAGCTCGGTATACTTTTATCACGATCCCGATTTAATGAAACTCGAGTTCGGAAAATTGAGTGCGTTGTACGAGATTGATTTTGTCTCCATGAATCGCAACACGGCAAAGTATTCCTTGGACGATTTTAAGTACTACTACATGGGCTACTACATTCACGATTGCCAGAAAATGCGTTATAAAGGCGAGTATAAACCGAGCGAGCTGAGATGCCCGACGACTGGGAAATGGGTCAGTTTAGACGATGAAAAAACCCGGGAAAAGTTAGACGCGCATTCGTTCACGTTAGTCAGCGACGACGACGACGACGACGACGATGCCAACGACGACAAAATTTCGATGAAAGAGGAAGATAAAGATGAGCGAGAACTGTTTGGGAGCCAAATCGTTGGTGTGATACAAAATGGGCAATACTTAGGTCCCACGCGGCTGATGGGGAATGGTGCTCCCATTTATCACATGTTAAATGCATCCAACTCAGGGAAGAGAAAATTGCGAATGATGAAACAGTTTCGAAGAGACGTAGGAGGCGGTGAAAACGAGTTTGTTTATCTCGTCGATGTCACGCCTTCTTTTTCCTCTTCTTTGGATGATAGCGGCGAAGATGATGGAGATGACGAGGAGGAAGATGAGTTGTTCGTCGCGTCACCGTCCTCTTCATCGGATGGAATGAGCGCGTAGATTTGTAGATTTAGCTGTAGCGATATCATTTGGTAATAAAGCTCAGAGAGAGACAAAAAAATAACATCTATGTGATACAAACGTGCGAATTGAACAGGCATCGTTCAAATACGTGTTTACTTTTGTTCCAATTAACGATGTTATTACTCGGCATTTCTGCGTTTTCCCTTCTTCTCATACCTAACGGCTAATAAGCTTCTCCGCCGAAAACACGGTCGTTTTTGCAGAACACGTTCCTTCGGCGCAACACGAGGGAGCAGAGGGTTTCTTTTCTTCCTCCTTTTTGTGGTCGCAGCAAGAGTGTCCGTGCGAATGCACTTGTTGCCGCTCCGCTAGCAGTTTCTGCTTTTCCTTCTCGTCTTTTGCAAATTTAACACCCACTTCGTGTGAAATCTTGTTTCGTCTCGCGTCTTCTTTCTCTGCTTCGCGTAAAATCGACATGCCGTTAAAAATGACAATCAAGGCGCTGCCAACGTCCACGACGACGGCTTGCCACAATCCGGCTAAACCGGCGAAGGTCAAGCCCAAGACGATTAATTTTGTCGTCACAGAGAAGAAGATATTCTGTCGAATCTTCAAAACGCACCTTCTTCCGATATAAATCGTATCCGCGAGACGACTCAAATCGTTCGTCAACAACGCAACCGGTGCGGTTTCCATCGCCGCCGCGGTTCCGGCGACGCCCATGGCAACACCAACGTCTGCTGCCGATAATGCCGGCGCATCGTTTATGCCGTCACCAACCATCGCAATTGTACCGCGTCCAGACGTTCGAAAGATTGTTCTTTTTCGCGTCATCAACTCCTTCTCTTGCTTTTGAACCTCCTCGGTAATCCTATTTAATTTCTCGTTTGGCGTCAACGAACTGAACACGTTCGTCTGC
>Ga0181582_10003893_pt1 | contig 12065 bp, 8 predicted proteins | sample 071ome_32_FD_132438 | JGI IMG/M metagenome (GOLD analysis project Ga0181582, IMG submission 132438) | Coastal salt marsh microbial communities from the Groves Creek Marsh, Skidaway Island, Georgia - 071405AT metaG (megahit assembly) | ecosystem: Environmental > Aquatic > Marine > Intertidal zone...
AACCAGAACACAGGATATCTTTAACCCTGCTTTAGGTGAAAAGACAGGTGAAGTTGTCATGGGCACAAAAGCTGATGTCGATGCTGCGGTTGCGGCTGCAAAAGCTGCCTTTCCTGCATGGGCAAATACCCCGCCTGTACGTCGGGCGCGCGTGATTTTCAAATTTCTTGAGCTGGTAAAACGCGATAAAGAAAAACTTGCCAAAATCATTACTTCAGAACATGGCAAAGTATTTACAGATGCGTGTGGTGAGGTTGAACGCGGCATTGAGGTCATCGAATTTGCCTGCGGAATCCCTGCATTACTGAAAGGTGAATATTCACAACAGGCATCAACAGGTATTGATAACTGGACAATGCGCCAGCCGCTAGGGATTGTGTCTGGCATTACGCCATTTAACTTTCCGGCAATGGTGCCAATGTGGATGTATCCGCTAGCGATTGCCGCAGGGAACTGTTTTATCCTGAAGCCTAGCCCGACAGACCCGACAGCCTCGATGATGATGGCTGAACTGATGGTTGAGGCAGGTCTTCCTGAAGGCGTGTTTAGCGTGATTCAGGGAGATAAGGAATCAGTTGATGCGATTCTGGAAAACACAGATATTTCGGCTGTATCATTTGTCGGCTCAACTCCGATAGCCCATTATATTTATGAAAAGGGCGCACATTATGGCAAGCGTGTTCAGGCACTTGGGGGCGCTAAAAATCACATGATGGTGATGCCAGATGCTGATATGGATAAAACAGTTGATGCGCTTATTGGTTCTGCCTATGGCTCGGCAGGCGAAAGATGTATGGCGATTTCAGTTGCGGTGCTGGTCGGGGATGCAGGCGATAAAATTGTCCCGCAGCTGGCAGAACGTGCCCGCACTCTGAAAGTGAAAAATGGTATGGAACTTGATGCAGAAATGGGGCCGATTGTGACTGCCGCCGCGCATGAACGGATTACCGCCATGATCGAAAAAGGCGTCTCAGAAGGTGCTGAACTGGTGGTTGATGGGCGCGGCCTGTCTGTGCCGGGTCATAATCAGGGATATTTTATGGGTGGCAGTCTGTTTGATCATGTTACCCCTGAGATGACCATCTATCAGGAGGAAATTTTCGGCCCTGTGCTTTCGTGTGTGCGGGTTGATAATTCTGCAGAAGGCATTGAGCTGATTAACAAGCACCGTTATGGCAATGGCGTTTCTGTATTTACTTCTGATGGCAATACAGCGCGCGAATTTGCAAGCCAGATTCAGGTCGGCATGGTAGGTGTGAATGTGCCTATTCCGGTGCCGATGGCGTGGCATGGATTTGGCGGCTGGAAGCAAAGCCTGTTTGGTGATTTACATGCGTTTGGTAATGAAGCAGTGCAATTCTATACAAAACAGAAATCTGTGATGCAAAGATGGCCCGATTCCATTGCCAAAGGTGCAGAATTTGTAATGCCTACAGCAAAATAGTCCCATCTTTGAGGAATGCGCATTATCAGGCGAAGGGCTTTTTGGCGCGCATAAGAGTGCAGAATAATGATGGCAAGCGAGCAACTGGCAACTCTTAGTGTTGGTAATGTGGTGCTGAACAGGCTGATCCCTGCGGTAATTTCGGCTGGTGAGGCCATTCTTCAGGTAAAACAGTCAGGTTTTGATGTTGAACAGAAATCTGATAACTCGCCTGTGACAGAAGCAGACAAGGCGGCGAATGCCATCTTGCTGGCGGCACTGGCACATTTCTACCCAGAGATAGATGTGATTTCTGAAGAAGCAGAAGATAGCCACCAGCTATCTTCAAGTGCCATTTATTTTCTGGTTGACCCGCTTGATGGCACTAAGGAATTTATCCGTCCTGACAGTCAGGGAAATTTTACCGTCAATATCGGGTTGATCATTGATGGTCAGGCAGCAGGTGGAATTGTCTATGCGCCAATGCATGATATGCTGTTTGTCGGTGTCGCAGATAAAGCTAGCTATCTTATGCATCGGCACAAAACTAGCCTGCTAGATATTCATGCCCCCCTTGCCAGCAGAACCCATGACAGGCCGATTGCCATTGCCAGCCGTTCCCATATGGATGATCGTACATCTGCTTTTTTAAGAGATCATCAGATAGAAGATGTTGTCAGTGTCGGCTCATCTGTGAAATTTTGTTATCTGGCGATGGGTGAGGCAGACATTTATCCGCGCTTTGCCCCGACTTCGGAATGGGATACAGCCGCAGGCGAAGCTGTACTCAGAGGGGCAGGCGGATATGTCACAGATGAACATGGACAGCCTCATCGCTATGGCAAGCCGAACTGGCTGAATCATCCATTTATTGCCTATGGCCGCTTTTCGCCTGATTGAAATTCTTGGCGGTAGGGGCAAGTTTTCACAAAAATCCATAGCCATATCTAAAAAAACAGGCGTACACTATCTGCATAAGATAACACGTCCTGATAGCATCATAGGCGATATTCCGGTTAATATTGCACAAATGCAGTCAAGACAGATATGGGAGAGAGAGATCATGAAATCACGTGCCGCCATTGCACTTGAGGCTGGCAAGCCTCTTGAGATTGTAGAGGTTGATCTAGAAGGGCCTAAAGCTGGTGAAGTGCTTGTTGAAATTATGGCCACAGGGATTTGCCATACAGATGAATTCACCCTTTCTGGTGCTGATCCTGAAGGGCTATTTCCGGCGATTTTAGGTCATGAGGGCGCTGGCATTGTCCGCGAGGTGGGCGCTGGTGTGAGCTCTGTTAAAGAAGGCGATCATGTAATTCCGCTCTATACGCCTGAATGTCGTGAATGTGACTATTGCCTGCATCCAAAAACCAATTTGTGTCAGGCTATCCGTACTACTCAGGGGCAGGGGCTGATGCCTGATGGTACGTCCAGATTTTCATTTGAGGGAAAGTCAGTGCATCATTATATGGGCACCTCTACCTTTTCAAATTTCACCGTATTGCCAGAAATTGCACTAGCCAAAGTGAACAAGGCCGCGCCTTTTGACAAGATTTGCTATATTGGATGCGGCGTTACCACAGGTATCGGGGCGGTGATTAATACCGCAAAGGCTGAGCCCGGATGCCGTGCGGTTGTATTTGGTCTAGGCGGCATTGGCCTGAATGTGATTCAGGGTCTGCGGATGATAGGCGCAGCACAGATTGTCGGAGTGGATATGAATCCTGACAAAGCAGAATGGGGCAGACGGTTTGGGATGACAGATTTTGTGAATCCAGCAGAAATATCTGGTGATCTGACAGCCCATCTTGTCGAGCTTACCGGTGGCGGGGCTGATTATTCCTTTGAATGTATCGGCAATGTCGAGGTGATGCGTACCGCGCTTGAATGTGCGCATAAGGGCTGGGGCGAGTCTATTATCATCGGCGTAGCAGGGGCAGGTCAAGAGATTTCAACCCGTCCGTTCCAACTGGTAACTGGCCGTTCGTGGCGCGGTACGGCATTTGGCGGTGCAAGGGGCAGAACAGATGTGCCGAAAATTGTTGACTGGTATCTTGATGGCAAAATCGAAATTGACCCCATGATTACCCATAGCCTGTCGCTGGAAGAAATTAATAAAGGGTTTGATCTGATGCATCAGGGAGAATCTATCCGCTCTGTTGTCATCTTCTAGCTCAAAGGATAATGTTGCCTGCTAAAATTGGTTCGAAGGGCGGCAAGGTGGTGGTAAATGGCGCAAGCGAATTTTGTGAATGCTGATGATAAAACAGCCGTTGAGATTGCAGATTCTGTCTCACAAGGCAGGCAATCTGCTGAACAGGTCTGTGCTGAACATCTAACGAAAATCGCGAAAACAGATGCAGATATAGATGCGTGGGCATGGCATGATCCAGATACCGCGCTGGCACAGGCTGGCAAGATAGAGGCTGGCCTGCCCCTAAGCGGTGTGCCGGTGGGGCTGAAAGATATAATCGATAGCCGTGATATGCCCTGCTGTCTTGGGTCTGCTTTATTTGCGGGCAGGCAGCCAGACACAGATGCTGTGCTGGTAGAAAAGCTCCGCGCGGCAGGGGCGCTGATTATGGGCAAGACCCGCACAACCGAATTTGCCTATCTACAAAAGTGTGAAACACGCAATCCGCATAATAGCCGGTTTTCGCCGGGCGGGTCATCATCAGGCTCTGCTGCAGCAGTTGCAGCAGGTCAGATTACGCTGGCGATTGGCTCGCAAACAGGCGGCTCTGTTATCCGCCCTGCGGCCTATTGCGGTGTATATGGCTTTAAGCCTAGCTTTGAGGCTATCTCGCGCGCAGGGGTATTGCAGACCAGCCAGACATTAGATCATATTGGCATATTTGCGCGTCATCTTGGCGATATTGCCCGACTTGGTGATGTGGTGATGACACAAGATGCAGGCCTTGAAACGGCCTATCACCAGTGCGAGACTGCCAGCCCGCATTTTTTATGGGTTGAGGGGATGTTTGCAGATGATATTGAAGATTATATGTCAGCACGTATCTCACAGCTTGCCAGCCAGTTAGGCAGTCATGCAGAGCAGATTGATTTATGCGCTTTTCTAGATGAATTACAACAGGCGCATAGCATCATTTATGATTATGAATATGCCCAGAATATCGGCCCGATGGTCGCTGGCAAGCTGGACAGGGTAAGCGCGTTTACAGCCCAGACAGTCGCACGCGGTGCGCAGGTGTCAGAAGCAGATTATCACAGCGCCATGCATATCAGACAGCAGGGTATCGACAGATTTGCAGCATTATTGTCTGGCGGAAAATTCTTGTTAATGGCCTCTGCTACAGGGCAGGCGCCTCTATTTGAAGAGGGTACTGGCAATCCGGCCTGTTCAAAATTCACCAGCCTGTGCGGCCTGCCAGCAATTACGCTGCCGCATCTAGATGGGCTTGATCTTTCCGGCCCCGATGGGTTGCCATTGGGTGTTCAGCTTGTTGGCGCGCCATCACAAGATGCTAGCGTAATTTCAGCCGCAGGCTGGCTAGCAGGCCAATGCTCCAAGATGATGAGGTAAGCAAGCGATGACAGACAGACCTATTTTGATTGATAATCTGCAATATGCGAATTACAGCCCTGCTTTATTTGATGAAATGGCAGAGGCCGGATTAAGTGCGGTGCATGTTACCATCTGCTATCATGAAAATTTCCGCCAAACAGTCGAGAATATGATCAGCTGGAATCGCCATATCGAAGCCCATCCTGACAGGCTGATGCATGGCAGAACAGCCCAAGATGTAAGAATAGCTGCGCAGACAGGCAGGACCGCGATTTTCTATGGCTTTCAGAATTGCGCGCCGATTGAAGATGATATCGGGCTGATTGAAATTGTTTATCAGCTTGGCGCGCGCTTTATGCAACTGACCTATAATAACCAGTCCCTGCTGGCCACAGGATGTTATGAAGATGATGATACAGGGCTGACCAGATTTGGTGTTCAGGCAGTGGCAGAGATGAACAGGGTGGGGCTGGTGATTGATATGAGCCATTCTGCCGAACGCTCAACCTTAGAAGCAATAGATGTTTCAGCACGTCCCATTACCATCACCCATGCCAATCCTGATTGGTGGCATCCGGCACGCCGCAATAAATCAGATGAAGTGTTGCGCGCGCTTACCAATAAAGGCGGTATGCTGGGATTTTCATTATATCCGCATCATCTTAAACAGGGCTCTGACTGCACATTGGCTAGCTTTTGTGAAATGATTGCTGAGGCTGCAAATCGCTATGGGGCGGAACATCTGGGCATAGGGTCTGATTTATGCACAAACCAGCCTGACGAGGTGGTTGAATGGATGCGCAATGGCCGCTGGTCTCGCCAGCTTGATTTTGGTGAGGGCAGTGCTGATAATCCGGGATTTCCCCCACAGCCAGACTGGTTTAAATCTATTCGGGATTTTCCAAATATTGGCACTGGACTGGCAGATGTCGGTTTTTCAAAGGATGAAATAGATGGGCTGATGGGGCTAAACTGGCTGGATTTTTATGCGGATAATTTCACGCCAATGAAATAAAAAGCGTAGAATAGAAAATATTAGGTGAAGGTAGAACAGGCAATGGCTAAAAGACAATCCGCACAATCTGTGTCTGAAATAGCGGTCGAAATGAGGCCAGCTAGCACAGTAATGCGCCTTTCGCGTCTGGGCTCTTTTTTTCCTCACCGGCTAAGCTTCATGCGTATTTTGATGCGCCGATTATGCGCAGAAAAACCTGAAATGCGGATTACCTATCAGTCTTTGGATCAGCATGGCTTTGGCCATATGGTGCTGACAATTGCGGTTGGCGGCATGGATATATCATTGATAGCCTATAGCCGCGAGCTTGCCCCTGAAGTCCGGACAGACAGAGTCATTGCGACCAAATGGGATTCTAGCTTCTGTCTGTTTGAGGGGATCCCAAGCCAGTCAGAAATAGATGCGCTTGCAGAACATGTATCCAGACAGGAAGCAGGGCGGTATAGCGAAAAGGTGCTATGTCTGTCACGTGCGAATAAATCTGTCCGGCTTTTTGCCCATGTTGTTGAATCTCTGGCTTCTGGCAAACAGCCAGATCATGAGATGCTGATCCAGATCGGATATCTGATGCGCACGACGGCGGTTTATGGAAATGGAAAATTTGGCATTGCTGATAGAGGTGCGATTAGCGGCTATGAGGCGTTTCAGCCACCATTCCAGATTGAAATGCTGGCAGTATTTATGATTCGTGAATATTCTGTATTGCTGGCTGAATGGTGTGCTGCCCAGCGATCTTCTGCGGCAGTAACGCTAGCAACTGAGTATCGGCGTTATCTTGGTATTGGCAATTCGACAGGGCTTGGCATGGCGCCTTTTCTGGTGAATCACCCCTGTCTGGTGCATAGCTGGATGATGGTTCGCGAAACTGCCCTGATGAGATGTCGCACCCAAGCAAGATTGACCCCATTGCAGCAACAATCTTTTGACCGGCTTGTGATACGCACAAAAACCCATCTGGCAGAATGGCAGGTAGAGGATCAGGAGCAAACCCGCCGTACCGAGCTTTTGCGCACCGAATTTGACAGATTTCTGGCAGGACTGAAAACAGCACCTCTTCCAGAAATATATCCGCTAGAAGATGTGTATCAACGGGTGTCAGGCTGTTCTGAAGATATGCAGGAGTTGATGGTCTCATTGCTGATTGAGATATGTGCGGATGCGGTAGATGGGTTGTCGCATTGCCTGTCTAATCCGTTTGAGCCCAGACTTGATGCCAGCATGACAGTGGCAGAGCTTGGAGCGTTGATTGAAACCCAGTATCAATGGGCACTGGATATTGATCTTGACCAGCCTGAAAATGAAGCCCAGTTCTGGTATGTATCTGCTGAAAAGCTGGAACCGCGTCTTGGCCTGAGGTTTGACGAGCCCGGAGCAGATAAAGAAATGCCATTTCATATGGTACGCTATATCCAGCAATTATGGGCCCATATCCAGTCTGTTGATGGCATGATGAATATCGCACGGTTCATGCTGGAATATCCCCAGACCCGCTATATGGTGAGACGAATTCAGACAATATCCCGTTTTTCCTATGGTGAAATCAGAGATAATCTGGTGGCTGATAAGTGCCGGCCGATTGATCTTCTGCGCTGTAAATTATCTTTTTTTGGTGCTGGCAAATTTGATCCGAAATCAGATAGATGGACACGCGTAACGCTGTTTCAGGGAGCGCCGACACCTGCTGATATTGCCGCAGGCTGTGAAGATGACTGGCTATTTGCAATCAGCCCGCCGCCGCAACTTTAACTGCAGAGCTAAGGTTTGAGATGATACGAACCTCGCTGAATGAATTATTGCATATGACTCGCAAGGCCATGCTGGGCTGTGGGTTCAGCCATGATATCGCAGAAGATACAGGCTGGGCAATGGTCATGGCTAGCCCCTATCAGCCTGATGCAATCTGCCAGCTTGCAGATGATCTTTTCTATTATCAGGACCACCATTCTGAAGCACCTGTAATAGCAGATAATCACCGCATCACGATAGATAATGGGCAATTATATCTGCAGGCTAAACCTTATGAAATGCTTGGTTTTAATGGCATATTATGTGACTGGCTGACTGCTTCCGAACAGCCGCTTTCTGATGAAAATGCTGTTATCCTGAAATTGCCATATATGCCAATTGTGTTTCTTGGCCATCTATTATGGACAGCCAGCCAGTATAACCAGCAGGTAGTCATAGAACATCATGGTCGTTATCTGCGGCCAGACCAGATGCTGGCAATAAAGCCAGATACTGGCCAGAACGCGCAAGAAGAGTTAGCCGAATATAGAATTACGATGCAAAATAGCGATGATGTCCGCATTATGCCTGCCCCAGAACCGGTAGAGATTGATGATACAGGCTGGAGCAGATTATCTGAATTTGCCTTTCGTTCTTATGTGCCTGAAAGTGAGGCATCCAGACTAAGTGGTGCAGGCGCAGGATTGACAGATAATGACTAGCCATTGCTAAAACGGCTATAATGTGCAGAGTTTCCATGCACAGCCTATAGACAGCGCCTGAAAGATAGACCAGCATAGAGACAGATGAATTAGCCTTACAGAATTGATAGGTGAGAGAAATGAGCGTTCACAATCTGACTGAAATGTCGCTAGATGAAATTTACCAGCTTGCCCATAAAGTAATGGGTGTTGCCGGATGTGATGCGGCCAATGCGGCTGCAATCGCGGATACGGTAATGCGGGCCGAACGAGATGGGTCAACCTCTCATGGGCTATTCAGGATTCCGGGTTATGTAGGCTCAATCAAATCTGGCAAGGTGACAGCAGATGCCCATCCGACGTTCGAACAGAATTTAGCCTCAGTGCTGAAGGTGGATGGCCAGATGGGATATGCACCTTTGGCTTTGCAGCAAGGGTTGCCAAAGCTGGCCGACGCTGCTCATCAGACAGGGATCGCGGTGATGAGTATTGTGAATAGTTTTCACTTTGCCGCCTTATGGCCTGAAACAGAATATCTTGCCGAACAGGGGCTGGTTGGTCTTGCCTGTACCGCCTTTAAGCCCTCTGTTGCGCCCTTTGGGGCAAAGACAGCTTTTTTCGGCACTAATCCGCTATCTTTTGCGTTTCCTAATCCGGGCGCAAATCCATATGTTTTTGATATGGCAACCTCGCGGCTGGCAAAAGGAGATGTACAGATTGCCGCACGAGATGGCCATGAATTGCCGGCAGATACAGGTCTGGATGCAGCGGGCAATCCGTCCACCGACCCGAATGAAGTGCTAAAAGGGGTATTGCTTCCGTTTGGCGGCTATAAAGGTTCTGCCATTGCCACGATGGTGGAATTATTATGTGCTGGTGTGACAGGTGATAATTTTTCAGTTGAAGCTGGCAGACAGGATAATAATGATGGCGGCCCTGCCAAAGGGGGCGAGCTGGTCATTGCCATAAGCCCTGAATTAATTTCGTCAGGTGACTGGAAAACACATGTGGCCGGTTTTTTTGCTGAGATGAAAGGGCTAGACGGAATCAGGCTGGCAGGAGAGCGCCGTCATAAAAACAGGCAGGATACCGGACCAAGACAGATTAATTCAGCTCTTATTGAAACAATAAATTCACTTCTCTAGCCTTACAAAATGCTAACTTTTTAGGTGAAAAAGCATCGCAATTTGCGTAAAAATGCGCTTTTTTTACATTTGGCTAGAGATATTTTGAAAAAATATGTTTATACTAGCGCTCTTGTTAAAGTAATTTTCATCAGTGTTGGTATGACCTCAATTAAGCTTAGACGTTGGCAACAGGAAATCATTGGCGAATTTCCAAATATATTGAAGCTTCACCGCCGCTTTATTGTTAAAGCGCCGACAGGGGCAGGTAAAACTGTTCTGGCCAGCGAGATCATCAGACAATTTTATGAAGGTGAAAAAGTCATAGTGCTGTGTCACAGGCTGGTGCTGCTTGAACAGCTTGAACGTGCGCTGGCTAAAGAGCATCGGGTTAAGAAACTGGAACTAAACCATTCAGATCCTGCCTTTTCAAATTATGATGTGCTGCTATCAACCTCAACCAGAGCCAGAGATATTTTGGATGAAGCTGTTGAGCAAGCCAAGCTGATCATCATTGATGAGGCCCATCGCGTATCCCCAAATGGCACAGGCTATAAGCGCATTTTAGAATGTTTCAATGAAAAAGGGCGCGATGATGCGCATCTATTGGGGCTGACAGCCTCGCCAGAACGACGCACCGCAGATCAGCGTGACCAGCTTAGCCTTGCCTTTGATGCGATTATTGATGGCGCAGATATGGATAAGCTGTTTGATGAAGGTATTCTGGTCAGACCTCGCTACCGCCCGCATTTTATCCATGATCTTGAACTCAACTCGATTGATATTAGCTCAGGCGACTTTCCAGTTGCCAAGCTAGCACCTGCAATTATCAAATCTTCCATGATCAGCCATGCCTGTTCAATCTATCTTGAAGAAAGAGAGCAGGTAAAGCCTGCCCCTATTTCTGCCTGGTTCTGTCCGGATGTAACAGTCGCAGAAACTACTGTCGAGGCAATAGAAGAGTTGGGTATTTCTGTTTGTCTGATTACCGCAACTACACCAATTAAAGAGCGTATGCAGATGCTGGCCAGCCATTCTGAAGGCAAGGTTGAAGCGGTGGTATCTGTCGGGGTGCTGGCCGAAGGCTGGGATAATCCGCATTGTAACATCATTGTGCATATGCGCCCGACCCTGTCCAAAGTATTGTGGGGACAATCGGTAGGTCGCGGATTGCGGGCCGCAGAACATAAAGATAGCTGTGTTGTCATTGATGTCAGTTCAAACTGGTCAACTTTCGGACCTGTTGAAAAACTGCAATGGAGCTTATGGTCTCATCGGGGTTCATATTTGAGATTCAAAAACAGGTTTGAATGGATAGCCCAGCAGCCGATTGACGAGCAGACTAGCTATTATCTGTGTGATAACAAGCTGGAGTCAGGCCTTCGATGTTCACATATTTATCTGAAAGATAAATTTTCTGATTCTGGCTGCCCTGTCTGCGGTTCATACAGCGCAATCGATATTCATAAAGAACAAAGAATGGAAGATTCGGTCAATGATATCGGGCTTCATCGTTTGTTCTTTGAGCGTATTCCAGCTGTGTTTGAGGAAATGAATAAGGATATTTGGCGTACGCTTGGCAGAACAGCATGGACAGGTGCAGAAAAGGACGAGCTGATCTTTTTGGCCTTCTGCAAGGCTTTTGAGCTGGTAAGCGGTCAGCCCTCAACATCTGATTCAGAATTCTGGGCGCATACCCTGCAAGGCGAGGCGGCTATCCGGCATTATCTGGTCAAAGAAAAAATCCAGATTGTAAAGTCTGATGAATTCCAGCATGCGATTCTGGTAGATGGGCTGATGCATGGCAGGCGGGTGCGTGCGCTCCAGTCAAATCACGGTATTTTGCTATGTGGCCAGCTGTTTGAAGATACCTCAGAAGAAGAGCTGGAACGCAAATATCAGCGCGCCCTTCAGATTGTTGAACGGCTAACGGTGATGGGATGTTCATCACAAGATAATCTCCCCTATTTCAGGGCAAGGGATGTTGTCTAGCCTATGTGCGGGCCAAGCAGGCCAGAATCGCAGATTTTCATTTCCGCCAAACCTGCTTATCTGCTAGATATACAATGACAGCAAAACAAAAAGGATAGAAATACCTATGTCTGAGATGATGATTGCACCTTCTGTGCTAGCAGCTGATTTTGCTTCGCTTGGTGATGAAGTAGATGCGGTGATACAGGCAGGGGCAGACTGGATACATCTGGATGTGATGGATGGGCAGTTTGTGCCTAATCTGTCATTTGGTGCGCCTGTTATTTCATCTCTTCGTCCACGCAGTGATGCGTTTTTTGATGCTCATCTGATGGTAGATGAGCCGTCTCATCTGCTTGGTGATTTTGCCGCCGCAGGGGTTCAGCATATCACTGTTCATGCTGAGGCCTGCCGTCATCTTGACAGGGCGCTAGGGACAATTAAAGAATTGGGGTTAAGCGCAGGGGTCGCTCTTAATCCGCATAGCCCGATACATCTGGTAGAACATGTTCTTGATAAGATAGATCTGATACTGATAATGACAGTTAATCCGGGCTTTGGCGGCCAGTCCTTTATGCCT
>Ga0181582_10003895_pt1 | contig 12062 bp, 11 predicted proteins | sample 071ome_32_FD_132438 | JGI IMG/M metagenome (GOLD analysis project Ga0181582, IMG submission 132438) | Coastal salt marsh microbial communities from the Groves Creek Marsh, Skidaway Island, Georgia - 071405AT metaG (megahit assembly) | ecosystem: Environmental > Aquatic > Marine > Intertidal...
AAGGCGGACTTAACGCTCATCATTAGGGCTCCAGGCATGCGCCTAGAGCCGGCTATTATAAACAGGTGCCCATAGGTTCGCTTCTCGACATTAGCCGGCCGCCTAGCTCTCAATCCGTCCAGCAGCGATCCCGTGGTCACTCGCAAGGGACTTTCGCGAAACCTATCGAATAATCCGATATCCAGATACCGTATACAACCCGTTGAAAAGCCACCAGCGACTTCCGCAATCGGTTTCTTAAAAATGCCCGTGGCAAACGTCGTGTCTGCTCGAAATACGATAGTATCCGACTCATCGCCAAAACCGCTGGGCATATCGACAGCCACTCGAAAACGAATTCTCTCTGAGCTATTAACTGCGGCAACCATCTCTTTTGCGGGTGATCGCATCGGCGGCTTAAACTGCATTCCGAGTAGTCCATCGATGCAGATATCGTAGGTTCTTTCTGCCAGAATTTCGCCAATACCTGATTCATCCGACTGCTCCAGCAGTTCTCGGCAATCAACTATCTGGAGTTTCTCGCTATCCAAATAGCCTTCGAGAATTTCCAAAGCTCGCTGCGTATTCGCTTTTAACGCATTCCGAGCATCCGCCAATGCCAAGACCACCGAACTCGATCGCCCGGCGCGGGCCATTTCGGCGATAGCGAGGAGGGTATCCCCTCCATTATGGCCCTTGCCGATCAGTCCCAGTGTCTTCAATCCGATCGCTCCGTACCTGGTAAATTGATACTCCTCTAGAATCCCTCTCGCCAATGCCCTCCCAGCCGTTTCCATGGCGCTCCAAACTTTCTCATCCGAATCGAGCAACTCCGATTCGTAAGCTTGCGCCTCTTCGCAACTCATAATCGGATGCGAATTACTAAACGCTATCGACGGTTCGACACTCGGACTCATTGTTCACCCTTGGATTAGGGTTGACCTATTATAGCGGCGACGGCGATGGCCGCATACTCCGAATGCGATAAACTCAACGAGATGCGAACGCCTCCCACCCGCTCCAAAAATCGCTTTCCCTTTTCGTCTAATTCAACTTCTGGCTGGCGCCTTTCGCCGGTAACGACTCCTACGGACTTCCAATCGAAATACTCACCAATGCCTACCGTAAACGCTTTCGTAACCGCTTCTTTTGCGGCGAACCGAGCGGCCAAATGCTGGTCGGGAGTCTTCATCTTCATGCAGTACTGCAATTCCGATTCCGTATAGACGCGATCCAGGAATCGTTCGCCTTGTCGTTCCCGCAGGTCTTTGATGCGGGCGATCTCAACGATATCAGTACCGATTCCGATGAGAGGGCCGCCCGGAGGTAGGGCAAAATCAAGAGTCATGGAAACCTAAGAGATCGAATCAGGGCCCGATGATCAAGCTCTTCATGGTCCGAACCGCTTCTTCTAATCCAAATGTCACAGAACGGCTTATGATACTGTGTCCGATATTAAGTTCGTGTAGATTCGGAATCTCCCTCACCTCCAAAATATTCGTATAATTGATCCCGTGTCCTGCATTGACGATCAGGCCGCATTCGTCGCCTTTCTCGACTCCTAGGACCAGTCGATCGAACTCTGCCGATCGGCTTGCCGTATAAAACGCATTAGCATAGGCTCCAGTATGCAGTTCAATGTGGCTCGCTCCTGTATCGGCTGAAGCGGCAATTTGTTCCGAGTCCGGATCGATAAACAGGCTTGTCAGAATTCCCGACCGCTTGGCGGCATCCACAATGGATTTAACACGATCCCAATTCCCCACGACATCCAACCCCCCCTCAGTCGTCACTTCCTCTCGATTCTCTGGAACTAGGCAAATCGAGTCGGGAACGATCTCCAAAGCAAAAGATAGCATCTCGTCAGTCGCGGCCATTTCCATATTCAACCGGGTGCTGATCCGCTTTTTCAGATAGGCTACATCCGAACGCTGTATGTGTCTTTGGTCCTCTCTCGGATGGACTGTTATGCCATCTGCCCCCGCTCGTTCCGCCACAAGGGCCAGGGAAATCGGATCTGGTTCGACCAACTCGGCCAGGGAGGCATCGGCATCCCGGTAACGAGCCTGGCGAAGTGTCGCGACATGATCAATGTTGACCCCCAATAGAATGTTTGCGTTAGACATGGATTATCAGATTTCTGGTCGATCGCGCGATCGCTGGAAAGACCCTGATCACTTGTCCCAAGCTAGACAATCAAAAGTATATCGGAATGACACAACCCAACACCAAACGAGAGAACCTCCTTCTCAATATTATTTTCAATATTGCCGCGCCGAGCATCACCTTTTCCAAACTGGATGATTTGCTAGCGAAGGTAGGAGCCCCCGATGTCCTAACGCCAACGCAGATTCTCATTCTGGCTATCTCCATGCCCCTGTCGTATGGAGTCTATGACTACATACAAAGACGGAACATCAATCTATTTTCCATTCTCGGCTTCGCCAATGTGGGGCTGACCGGCGTCATCGGAATACTCGAGCTCGACGGAATCTGGGTCGCGGTAAAAGAGGCAAGTCTGCCGGGAATTTTTGGCATTCTTGTGGTGGCCAGCTCGAAAACCCAAAAGCCGCTCATCAAGACTATTTTCTATAATCCAGAGGTTATCGATGTCATCAAGATAGATGGAATCATTTCCGAGCACGGCGAACAGGCGGCTTTCCAAAAGCTTTTCGATCTGGCCACCATCCTCTTCGTCGTGTCATCGGTTTTTAGCGTGGTCATGAATTTCGTTCTCGCGCGAGCAATCGTCACCAGCTCGGGAGGAACCGAGCTTTTCAACGAGCAGATGGGGCGAATGACCTGGTTATCCTACATCGTAATCGTCATTCCAGGCATGGCGATATCCATTGTCGCCATGTGGAAGCTGTATGCGGGAATCATGAAACTGACCGGCCTCAAGTTTGAAGAGCTCATCCACGCCGAGCACCACAAAAAGTGACGGCGCTACTCTCGGCGCCATCCCTTAGCGGATATTCTTTTCGACAAGAACTTCGCTTATCCGGAAAACCGGAACGGAACGGGGGTAGACATCCACTCTAACCGCATGCATATTTCTAGCTCCAAATACCTCTAAGCGAGTGAAGTTTTCGATATTGTCTCGGCTCGTCCCAACCCGCTTCAAAGGCTTGTCTATTCGAAATACATGGGAATCTCCATGAACAAGTAGTACCGGCCCACCATAAGCAACCGTTAACTCCCTGAGCTGAGTCAGAAAGCGGATAAATCCCGCGTTCCACCCAGATTCGCCTGAATTGCCAAAGGGGTTGGCGTGTATGAATAAACAAAGTCCAGGCGACTTTCGAGCGATAGCTAGCTCAAAAATATCCGCTAGCCAGGCTTCATTGGCAGCATCCCGTTCCCGAAACTCGGCTACTGCCCCTGGGATCTCGTCCTGGTTGTTATTTTGGCTACCGACTAAATGGAGGGTAGCAAAAACGACTTCCTGTATAAGCCAAAGTCGATTCTCCACAAACCGATCCCAACGATAATTATCGGACTGAATCAACATGTCGAAGGATTCGCCGCCCCCTAGGGTTGACGAACCCGCGAAGAACTGTTCCCGCAACGCGCTTAGGCGTTCCAGTGGGTCCATACCACCCGCCGCCGCCCGATGGCAATCCGTCCATTCATTATCTCCAGGCGTGTACACCAACGGGTGATCGAACTTGGAGAAGCTCGTCCAGGCTCGCTCCATAGCCTCGTCAGAGCAAGGCGAGCCTCCCGATTTCGTATCGCCAACATGAGCCGTGAAGGCAGGGCTCTGGGCGTTGATGGCCTCAATTACATGATCGAACCGCTTCAAGTCTTCTGGGAGCTCATAGGGCATATCGCCCAAAGCGCAGAAATGAAAGACCCTTTCTTCGGCAATTGAAGGGAGTCCTCGTCCGAGGATAACAGCCCCTAGATAAATCAAACCAGACAAGCAATGCTTCATATCTCTATACCTGTGCCCTCTCCAACAGATGCAAGTCTCGCTTTATCCAGGATGACTTCAACGTTCAAAGGTAGCTCATGCTGCGACCCTACAATGATAAATCCGATCTCGTCTACTATTTGGAAACTCCGTAAGTGGGAGATTTATAGGCCATTGCAAATTATGAATTTCGCAATCGCGCCTCGCATGACCTAAGTCCGATCTCCCACAGGTATGTAATCTCTTTTGGCCTGACCTTGATAAATCTGACGGGGTCGGTTGATTCGACCCTTCGGATTCAAGGCGATTTCACGCCAATTAGCCACCCAACCAGGCATACGTCCAATAGCGAACATGACCGTGAACATGTCAGCCGGTATTCCCAAGGCTCGGAGCACGATTCCGCTGTAGAAGTCGACATTCGGATAAAGATTGCGAGCGATGAAGTAATCGTCCGCCAAAGCCGCTTTCTCGAGATTCCTAGCTATATCCAAGCAGGGATCATTGATACCCAACTTGTTTAACAGATCGTCGCAGGCCTTGCCGATAATTTTAGCTCGCGGATCGAAGCTTTTGTAAACGCGGTGGCCAAATCCCATCAAGCGCTTGCCGCTTTTGCCGCTCTTCGCTTGCTCGATAAACCTGGAGCCATCATCACCCGATTCTCTGATCTCTTCCAGCATCTTAATGACTGCCATGTTGGCCCCTCCATGAGCCGGCCCCCATAGAGCGCTCGAGCCAGCCGCAACGGAAGCAAAGAGATTGGCCCCTCCGGATGCGACCATCCTGACCGTGGACGTACTGCAATTCTGTTCGTGATCGGCATGCAATAAAAGCATCAAATCCAAGGCTCGGCTCACCTCCGCCACGGGCACGTATGGCTTCCCCTCCTCCGAAAACATCATATGGAGAAAGTTATCCGCAAACGATAGTGAAGGGTCCGGCTGGTTACCCGGCAACCCTTTTGCGATTCGATAGGACAACCCCGCAGCTGTCGCCGTCTGGGCTATCGCTGCCGCAGCGGCTTGATCAAAATTCTCCAGATCGCGGGCCCGATCATTAGTGGCAAGATCCGAGTTGTAGCAGCTCATAGCGCTGAGCAAACACCCCAAGACTCCCATCGGAGGAGCCCCGTCAGGCATGCCTTTCAGAACCTCACTCATGAGAGGCGATACCGCCGCATTTTCACGAATCCTGGCCCGAAATTGATCGAGCTCTTCTTGCGTTGGCAGGTCCCCATAAAGGATCATGTAGGAGGACTCAAGGAAATCGGAAGACTCCGCTAACTGCTCTATGGGAATACCGCGATACCTTAATACGCCTTGCTCCCCATCGACGAAAGTGATCTCGCTTTGGCAGGAGCCTGTATTCCCGTAACCTTCATCGTAAGAAATATAGCCCGTGCTCGAACGAAGGGTTCTGAAATCAACCGCCTTCTCGTCTTCAACCCCGTGTATAACAGGGAATTCAAATTCATTTTCACCTAGCTTTAGAACAGCTTGCTTGCTCATCGTTTTCGGGCGTAATCACAGAGTTTCCGTTTATTAGGGCTAATCGTAAACGCTAACGATAGCTTCTATCAGCCTTCAATGTAAAGCCCGAGAAAGCGCCAGGCTAACTATTAGCTAGGCTACACAGCGGTTGAGACCGGCTTATCGCAAATCGAGGCGAAGTTCGCGTAAATCTGGAGACCCTTTTTTTGGCTCTTCTCCGGGTGATACTGGCAAGCCAGAAGATTCCCACGAGCAATAGAGCTCGTAAACGTATGACCGTACTCAGTCGTCGTGAGTATTAATGAGGGATCCTCCGGTTTCGCATAGAAGCTATGCACGAAATAAAACCGGTCCGATGAAGGATCTAAACCGTTCCAAAAAGGCGAGCCCTCTTGCTTTAGAATCGCGGTGTTCCATCCCATGTGGGGAATCTTGAAGTTGGGCTTTGAGGCAAAACGGACCACTTTGCCCGTAAACACGCCCAATCCTCGAACGCCCCGTTCTTCGGAGAATTCGAACAGAGCCTGTAATCCGAGGCAAACGCCCATAAAGGGCCGCCCTTCACGGATCCATCCGTTGACAAAATCATCGAACTTCGCGGCTCGCAAGCCCTCGACGCAATCCTCCAAAGCCCCAACACCAGGCAGAAGCAATCCCTGGACGTCGCCCACTTCATCTGGGGATTCCACTAGGACCGGGCTGACGCCCACCTTCAATAGCGCGTTCTCCACGCTGCGAAGATTGCCCATCCCGTAATTGATAACCGCTATACTGACACTCATTTCAGGTTTTCCAATGGGTGGTAGATTCATACCTTTTAAGGGCAATTCGAGAGAATCACCCGCTCCCGACTAAACCTTTCTATAGCGATCCTTTCGTCGAGGGAAGTCGACCTTCCAATCGACCATCGATAGAAGTCGCGGAATCGAGGGCTCGAGCCAGACACTTGAAAATGCATTCGGCTATGTGATGCGGTTCTTCCCCATACTCCAATTCGATGTGCAAATTAGCTCCTAACGTATTCGTGAACGCGCGACAAAACTCCTTTACCAGTATGATATTGAAATCGCGAACATAGGAGGTAGGGCTCGATACTCGGTAATCCAAATAAGGCCGATTGCCCAAATCGATCGCTACACGGCCCAAACATTCATCCATGGGCAGGATAAAGAAACCGTATCGCCGGATTCCTTTTTTGTCGCCTAACGCGTCTTTGAACAATTGTCCCAGAACGATTCCCGCATCCTCCACCGTGTGATGATAATCGACGTCTACGTCGCCCTGCGCCGAGATATCTATATCGAACAATCCATGGGCGGAGAACAGCGTTAGCATGTGGTCAAAAAAGGGTACTCCCGTATCGACCTTTGCATTACCAACTCCATCGACATTCAAGGATGCCTCGATTTGAGTTTCCTTGGTTTCGCGCTTAAGCGACGCTATCCGGTTTTCAGCCATTTTTCTATGGTTTCGCTCAATCTGAGCATTTGATCTTCATCCCCGACACTGATTCTCAGGAAACTTTCAGTCAAGGCATGACCAGGAAAATACCGCGCTAGTATTCGGTTTCCCTTAAGAAATTCGAATAAAGCCTTCGCCACTTCCGGCCCTTTCTCACCCTTTCGGTCCACCGGCTCGACAAATAGCATATTAGCCTGAGATTCGTAGACAAACCATCCCAGCGCCCGAAACTCCTGGTAGTAGAAATCGCGAGTCCGAGTAATCTTTCCTACGATTGCTTGCAGATAGTTCTGGTCTTCAATCGCAGCTAGCGCCCCCACTTGGGAGAGCCTATTTACATTGTAGCTATCACGAACGCGATCGAGAATGTCGATAACTCCCTTTTCAGCCAATGCATACCCCACTCGCAAACCCGCCAAAGCGTAGGATTTTGAAAGCGACCTGGTAATCACCAAGTTCGGGAACTCTGAAAGAAGCTCGACAGCATTTTCTCCAGCGAAATCCGCATATGCCTCATCGACCACAACGATCCCTTCAAACAACGAAACCAGTTGGCGAAGAACCTCATTCCCAAAACCAACCCCCGTGGGCGCATTCGGAGACGTGAAAAACAGGATACGAGCGTTGAGTCTGGAGATCGAATCCAAAGGGATCCCCATGGAGCGATCGAACTGAAGCTCAACGATGCTAGAGTTTTGTATCCCGCACAGTACTGGATACAGAGAATAGCTGGGATTCACCAAGGCAGCCGCCTGAGCGCTTCCAGAAAACGCCCTGACGAGGATGTTGAGAATATCGTCAGACCCGTTTCCCAACATAACGTTTTCGGCATCAAGTTCATGCAAGTCTCCAATAGCCCTCCTCAAGGAAGCGCTAACAGGGTCCGGGTAGAGCCTCAAGTCCTCGCCTGCTGCCGCTTGGATAGCCTGGATGGCCAATGGACTTGGGGGATAGGGATTCTCGTTTGTATTCAGTTTTACCCAATCGCTCCCATCCGGCTGGAAGCCCGGCACGTAGGCGGATAGCGACTGGATGTTCTCTAACGCCATCCCAACAACTGTCTTCCGTGAATTCATTTTTCTTCCAATCGAGCGGATACTGATCGACCATGACCGTCCAAGCCTTCCATTTTAGCAAAGGCCATAGCCGCCGGCGCCGCTTTTTTCAAAGAAGCTCTAGAATATCGAATAATACTAGATCTTCGAAAAAAGTCTCTCACTTGAAGGCCGCTAAAATACCGGCCCGCTCTTCCAGTTGGCAATTCATGACTCGGACCCGCGACGAAATCGCCCAAGGCTGTGGCGGACCATTTTCCCTGCATTATGGCCCCAGCCGTTTCTATAGAGCGAGTAAGCCCACTTATTTCTGAGCCAGCAACTTCCAGTTCCAGATGTTCTGGAGCCACATAATTAGCCACAGCCGCTGCTTCTTCGTAATTGCCCACAATCACTGAAAGGAACCCCTGTTTTAAAGTTTCCCGAATTACCGTTTTCCTGGAGAGCGATTTAATTTGGGCGCTCATCTCTTTTCTAATCCCCTTGGCTACCTCCTTACTCAAGCTGACAAGATAGATTTTCTCTCTACCAGATCCGTGTTCCGCTTGAGCAAGCAAGTCGGCAGCGACATATTCCGGATTCGCCGTTTCGTCGGCAACGACTAAGACTTCGCTTGGGCCAGGAAGCAAATCCACTCCCACGGTTCCAAAGACTTGCCGCTTAGCTTCCACCGTGTAAGCGTTTCCTGGTCCAAATATTTTGGATACTGCTCGAATCGACTCCGTACCGTAGGCCATAGAGCCAATTGCAGCAACTCCTCCGATTCGATACGCCTCTGTAACTCCACACAAGCTCATCGCTGCCAAAACGGCATCGGCTACTTGCCCCTTGCTGTCGCATGGCGTGAAAGCAACAATCTCCCGCACTTTGGCAAGTTTGGCTAGCCCCCCTGTCATTACGACGGTCGATGCCAAATTCGTCGGAATGTAAAGACCCACCCGATCGATTGGGTAGAATCGTTCGCCAATTGTCGCCCCGTGGGCGTTCTTCGCCTGCCATGAACGCGGCAATGCATAGCGATTAAACTCAGTCACCGATCCGACAGCCTCCCTGATCGCCCTGAGCTCCTCTTTCGGCAATCGTCTTTTGGCAGCCGCCAATTCTTCACGGGGAATAGGGAACTGCGAAGGCTCGAGCCGCACACCATCAACGCGACGCAAGGTTGCCGCTACCCCGCTATCGCCTTTCGAACGTACCTCCGCCAAGATTTTCGATACGGAATCCACTATGGCGGATGATGCGGATGCCGCCATGCAAAAACGTTCCAAGGTTTCCTGGAATCGGCGGGAACTATATGCGATCTCTACCATTTCGCCACTAATGGCCAAGCTGAGCAGCTTGGCAAAGTTAATAATTTCCGCGGGTCCAGATAGAGGCAATACCCCTACGGCAAAGGCATGACAAAATCGGATTCAGGCAGCTTCTTGTTGAGTGCAATCGACGAATAGGCGAACTCCATGGACTGGCTACCGATGGCCGTCGAGAAGGTGCTCACCATTTTCTTCGGGAATCGAAGTCCATCAACCATGAGTTCCCCTTCTTCCAAGTATTCAACCCCTTTGCTATCCAGTGTCTTATGGACTTGTCCAGTCTCAGCATCGATGTAGCGTTGATAGGCGATTCCATCGCCATGATAGTAGGTGAGCACTACGCATTCACGGCCCTTTACGGTTTCCTTGCCCTCGTAAGTTATTTCCCCATTCCGAATATTCGGCTTGCGGAAAAAGCTAAACGCTTCTCGGACGCTGGCCTGCATGATGAGGATCCTGATGGGATCGAAAATCTCCATGCTTAGCGGAACAGAATCGACGACACGCTCGAAAGTCGTCCAACCCTCCGAGCCATCTAAGACGGAAATCTCCTTACGGCCACCTATGACTGCTACCATCCGGTGGCGCATCGGCTTTTGATAAACCATCTCAATGGTTCCGAGGTCGCCAGAACTATAAAGTAGCGATCCTTTGTAATGGACACTTTCGATAGCGTCTAATTTTTCATCAGGACCTACATAAGACCTAGCTAACTCGATCGTGGACTGGATGATTTCCTCATCTGACTCAGCCGCTTTAGCTAGGGTAGTGAATACTGTAGAAATCGTGATTAAACCAAGGATACGAATCTGACTATTCATGGTAATTGGTAATTAGTAAAAAGTCTTACTCCCATTCTATCGTTCCCGGAGGCTTGGAACTGATATCGTAAACAACACGGTTAATACCGCTGACTTCATTGATAATCCGATTTGAAACCCGTTGCAGCACTTCATAGGGTACGCGAACCCAATCCGCGGTCATGGCGTCCTTACTCTCTACGATGCGCACGGCAACCACGTTCTCGTACGTACGCTCATCTCCCATGACACCCACTGTCCGAACTGGCAGAAATACGCAAAACGACTGCCAGACCTTGTAGTAGAGATCTGACTGCATCATCTCATCGTGCAATATGGCGTCGGCCTTTCTCAAAATATCAAGCTTCGCTTTCGTTATGCTTCCCATCACCCGCACACCTAGACCAGGACCGGGGAATGGCTGTCTCCATACGACTTCTTTCGGCAGGCCAAGTTCCGCCCCAAGCGCTCTCACCTCATCTTTGAACAGCTGTCTCAATGGTTCCAGAAGCTTGAACTTCATTTTCTTCGGTAACCCGCCCACATTGTGATGGCTCTTGATCGTTGCGGCCGGATTCCCATCTATTGAAACGCTCTCAATCACGTCTGGATAAAGCGTACCTTGGGCAAGAAACTTGGCGTCTCCAATTTTCTTAAGCGATTCTTGGAAAACTTCCACGAATGTATTGCCTATAATCTTACGCTTGCGTTCCGGGTCAGACACCCCTTTCAGGAGTTTCAAGAACTTTCCTCCAGCGCGGGCTACTCTTACATCCATCCTGAAGTGGCGCCGATAGAGATCCACTACCAACTCGCGCTCATTCAAACGGAGGAGCCCGTTATCCACAAAAACACAGGTCAACTGACGACCGATCGCCTTGTGTATCAAGGCTGCCGCCACCGACGAATCAACTCCTCCACTCAAGCCCAGCAAGACTCGGTCTTGACCAACGGTTTCCTTGATCGACGCGATCGATTCTTCCGCCAGGGAAGCCATCGACCAATCTCCTTTGCAGCCGCAAATCTTCCTCAAATAGTTTTCCAGGATATTCAGACCTCCCTCAGTGTGATCTACCTCCGGATGAAACTGTATGCCAAAAATCCTTCGACTTTCGTCGGCAATACCAGCAAACCCAGAATTCTCTGTTGAAGCAATCGCGTTAAATCCTTTGGGAAGCTTCGACAGACGATCTCCATGGGAATTCCAAACCCTTATCTCGCTCGGCAGACCTTTGAAAAGACTGCCCTTCCTTGCTATTTTGAGAACGCCGTGTCCATACTCTCTTTGGCGGCTCTTTTCCACTTTGCCGCCCAATAGATGGGCAATCAACTGAACACCGTAGCAAATACCCAATATGGGGATTCCTAAATCGAATATACGTTTGTCTGGCCTCGGCGACCCTTTCGACAAGACGCTTTCCGGTCCCCCAGAAAGAATAATCCCAACCACGTTGTCTTTCTTGAGCTCCTTGGCGCTCGTCTTGAAAGGATAAATTTTCGAATAGACCGAGCACTCGCGAATGCGGCGGGCGATCACTTGCGTGTACTGGGAGCCGAAGTCCAGCACCGCTATTGTTTGATGTTTCATATGCTTAAACCCCTATTAAACCATCTTTCCGCGATGCCTGTCACTCACTTAGAGGGAGAAAACGTTAAACGTGTCGTTTGGTTCCTAGTCTGGCTGGCCCCTGACTATTTAGCGATCCCGATAGAGGACGCTAAAACGAAAGTTCAAAATTCTTGTACTCGCATTCTGGACACTGCTCGCCATCCGACACATCCCGCTTTTTTACCGAATAGAGATGGCCACATCGTACGCAATGGAAAATTCTTTGCCTTCTGCCACCTTCAAAGGCTCGTTTGTCGCTTCTATCGAAGAAAAACCACAGAACGCTCACGCCAGCGAGGGCGGAGCCTGCGTAGATTATCAAGAACCAAGTAAACGCCTGCATCGGTACCCTTAAACAAAAAATGCGCTCCAACTGGGGAACGCATCGATCTTAAGCGTCGGCTTCGATCTATCAAGATCCTAGCCTTTCTTTTCCTCC
>Ga0181582_10003896_pt1 | contig 12062 bp, 6 predicted proteins | sample 071ome_32_FD_132438 | JGI IMG/M metagenome (GOLD analysis project Ga0181582, IMG submission 132438) | Coastal salt marsh microbial communities from the Groves Creek Marsh, Skidaway Island, Georgia - 071405AT metaG (megahit assembly) | ecosystem: Environmental > Aquatic > Marine > Intertidal zone...
CTTGGGCGCCTCGAACTTGGGCGCCTCGAACTTGGGCGCCTCGAACTTGGGCGCCTCGAACTTGGGCGCCTCGCCGAACTTGGGCGCCTCGGCCTTGGGGAGCTCGATGGCCGGCGCCTCTGACTTCGGCTGGGAGGCGTTGAACCTGTCCAGGAGAGAGGGGGCCTCGACCTTGGGGGGCTCGGGGGCGGAGTTGCCGCCCTTGAAGCTGCGTACGGTGGGGGGGGAGCGTCGCGGGGTGAGTGTGGCACGCGGCGACGCGCGGCGGGGAGCACCGGGGTCGTGCCGTCCCCCGCGATGCCCGCCCCACCCTGGCCCGGGCGCCCGGGGGCCCCTGGCGGGGCGCCCGCGTCGGTCCCCGGACGTCTCCTGCCGTCGGCCCGGGGTCGCTGTGTCCGGTGCGGGGGGTCACCTGTCGAAGAGGGAGGGGCCCGAGGAGGGCTTGGGGCCCTTCCTCGTCGCCTGCTCGTAGAGCGACAGGGCGTCGGAGGAAATGGACGGGACGGACCCTGAGTCCGCGTGGGCGACGTGGCCGGAGCGGGCCTGCGGGCGGGTAGGGAAGAGGCCTCTTTCGCGCCCCGGGATCGGGCCATCGGTGTGCGAGGGGAGCGCGCAGGGCGGTCGCGAGTGGATTTGCTGCAGGCGGGGGGCCCGCCTCCGGGGCGCCCCAGTCCCCGGCACGATCGCGCACCTGGCGGGACCCGGCAGTTGCGGGGGCAAAACCGGACTTGGCCCTGCTGACGGTCCTGCGGAGAGATGCACGACGAGGGAGGAGCGTGAGAGACTCTCTCCACCAACGGGACCGGATGACAACAGCCACTATCCCCGCGCCCGGGGGATCCGGGGCGGATTGGCTCATCGGTACAGGTATATACCGCCTCAAGTAGGGCGCGGAGTCGCGAATCTCCCGGATCCCCCCCCGGGGGGAGCAGGGGGCGTGCGGGACACGGTGGGGCCACGATTGGCCATCAGAGGGGCGACCGACAGGGGGACGGACCTGATCGCGCCCGACTGCGCGTGGGCGGGCGAGGCAGTGGAGAAGGCTGCCATTGCGCTGGGGGAACGGTGGGGCCGGCGGTGCCGCGGGTTTGGGGGGAGGGGGTCGAAACGTATCCCAAGAATCTCCTGGACTCGGGCGTGTGAAATCCACGGCTCCCCAGCTAATCCGAGGCTTCTGGGTGTCGAGGGGTGCGTCCCGGGGCCAAGTGCGGCGATTGCGGTGCTTGGCGTGAGTGGGAGCGGGTCTCGCGACGGTCAGGGGGCGGGGGGCGAGTGTGCCTGGCGGGAGTCGGAAACAAGGCAGAGCGAGCCGCGGGCGGGCCGCCCCCCGCAAAGAGGCGGTAAGTGTGCCCCGCACGCGGTCAGATAGCACGAGATAGTGGCCCTTGACATCGCTGGATACTATAAGTTGGACGAATAACGACAGCGTACCCACGGAGAGCGACTGCGGGGAGTTAGCCCAACGAATCCGCGGGGGGCACTCCCGGGGGCTCATTCGGATATTCCCATGTCGAGCAAGCCTCTTGGAATCTCGGAGGCCCACTCCAGGGCGTGGCTGGTCAAGGTGAGGCACGGGGAGGCGCGCGAGGGGAGGTGTACAGGAGGCGGGGTTCCAACGACCAGCTCGGCGCGAATTGCGGCGACCGGGGGATATCCCTCGCCGGGGGAGCCACCAGCCCTCGTTTATCGACGATATCTAACAGAATCCCCGGTAGCGGGCGCCGCAGGTCCCTACGGATGTCGCGGAAGCGCTGAGGAGCCAGTGCGAGGCCTCGGCCAAGGCAGGGGGCGAGGTGAGGAGCGGCGAGCAGCCGGCCGGCGCGGGCGCCGCCGTGCCCGCCACGGGCGCGCCGGGGCGCCCCCGCGCGTCCTCCCGCCCCGCCCCCGCGGCGCGAAGCGCCCCCACCCCCGCCCTCCCCCCCCAACGCAGGGCATCCGGCTTGGGCGGGTCGCCCTGCGGCGGGACGCGGCCGGGGGCATCGAGGGAGGGGAGCTGGAGCTCACCACGGGCGCGGGCCCGGCGCAGGTGCTGGATCTGTCGCCGGAGGGGGGGGTCCAGGACGCGTTCGCGCTGGTGGACGCCGGGGGGCAGCTGGAAGTGGCGGGCAAAGTGGCGCGCCGGTTCCTGGGCAAGCGCCGGGCGGGGGCCGGGGCCGCCGCCGGGGGGGAGGGGGCCCGGGCGGCGGAGGCGGAGACGAAGCGGAGACGGGAGGAGGCGAGGCGGCGGGAGACGGCACCGGGCCCGGGGCTGTCCATCGAGGACGACGATGGGGCCGCCTTCAGCCTGGGCGCGGCCAGCAACATGTTCGCGCAGAAGGACTGGTTCAAGAGGGGCCGGGAGGAGCGGGCGGAGCAGAAGGAGAGGGAGGCCAAGGCGGAGCGGATGACCAAGGAGGAACTCGAGGCGGCGGTCCTGGCTCTCTTCACCAAGAGCCGCTTCTGGGTGCTCGCGCAGCTGACGCGCAAGCTGGGGCAGCCGCAGGGGGCAGTGGCCGAGGTCGTGCGCGACGTGGCCAACAAGCACATCAACGGGCCGCACAAGGGGGAGTGGGAGCTCAAGCCCGAGTACCGGGTCAACTAGTGGGGGGCTTGCAGGTCGGAGAAAGGAGTGTTTGGGTCGGACTTGCACTCGGCCAAGCCAAAACTCGGTCAGGTGACTTGAACATGATTTTGCGGAGCGCACTTCGCAGTTATGCGTCTGAGCTCGTGGGAGCCGGAACAGAATACAAAATTGTACCGGCTAACACCGAGGCAGGTGGATCGGCCACGTCCGCGGGCCAGGAGAGCGTGTTAAAGACGGAGGGGCTGGGGTCCCCAGAGGCAGCATCGTGACAAACGTCCCACCTGTCAGGTGGGCGGCCGCCCCACCACGCAGCGAGGGGCACACTTGCGGGCGCGGGCACTAGAAGGTAGCGCAGCATCCTATCAGCACCACACCGCTTCCGCCGCGCACCGCCTCTCGCACGGAACAGCGCACGGGAGCGGGCTTTTGAAGAGGGTGCCGCCTGACGGGGGCGCTTGAGCGTGCCGTGTGGGCGATTACGCCCCATTTTTGCTTTTCACGCCTCCGTAGGCGTCTTTATCTGGACTTGAGGGAGACCTTGGGGTCGTGGGTTCTGTGGTGAGGACACCCGGGGCCCTTCCTTCCCAACTCTTCCCTAGATAGGTTGAGACCGATCTTTTCCCTGTCCCGCCCCCTCTCGCTGCCCGATCCTGGCCCTTGGGCCAGCCATCGCACGAGCATCTCCAGAAGGCGTGCGTCGGGCGTCTTGACGCTCTTGTACGCGCGCCGTTATCTCGGGAGCCCGCCATCCCCCCCTGGGGAAGGGCTGTTGCAATTGTGGGCGATCCACTCCAGGGGTTCTTGCTATCGACATCGCTACGTCGCAAGTAGGATCTCTTTTGACACCCCCGTCCCCCGGATGGACGCCCCGGCCCGCCCCGGAGGATTTCCTGTGACTGCTCCGGAGTCGTCCGCTCGCCCGCCACCCCGGGAACGCGTTCCGCGAGGTCCTCCGGGGACATGCGTGTCGATGATACGAAAACGGCCCGGCATCCGGCCTGAGACTCCGGGTAAAGGGCTGTGTGGGAAATAAATTCCGACAGCCACCAGCCCTAGGGCTCCATTCATTTTTGGGCGGACTTCGTGTGTGGGCGCGGATCTTTTCCCCGCGAGACCAGTGTCCTCGGTATCGAACTCCAATAATGAACTCACACACGGAGCTAATACCTCGGCGGATGTTGACGCGGGGAGATACCTTCCTCGACGGGCCGGCAAAGTCATTCCCGGAACGGGCAGGATTTTGACCCTTTGGCGGTCGTGAGACGTTTATTGGGTCTTAATGTACGCGATATTTACGCGTTCATCCGCACATGTGGCCCAAGCACCCTTCCATCCGCTCGAAGTTAGGGTTCCCGCCTCCCCCCTTGTCCGCTATTTTCATCCCCCGAGCGCATCGTTACGTGTGATGCGTCGGGTCACGAGGATTAATTTGTCAATTGACTCGGCATGGTGTACACGTCGGCCGCGCAAGCCGCGTCTGCGAGGTGCCGTCCCCGCCGAGACGCCACCGAGCGCGGCCCCCCCACCGGAACCCAGACCTCCCCGCCCCTCCTGGCCCCGCAGAGCAGCGCGTCAGGTGTGGTGGTGGGACTAGAAGCAGACAGGGGCGCGCGAGCCGGACGGGCGATGGACGCCACTTCGCCGCCGCAGCAGGGCGTGGGGGCAATGGGCGGGGCCGCGGCCCGGCCCGTGCCGGCCAAGAGCCCGTCCGTGGGGACCCCCGTGACGGCCGCCCAGCGGCTCCTGCCGGGCGACCTGAGCGGGGACGACGACGCCGTGGCCACGAGCCACCAGTCCAGGGAGGTGGACGAGGCCCGCCCCGACCTGAACACGGACGAGGTCCAGGGGGATGCCGACGAGGGCCCGTCCGAGGAGGGGTCCCCTGGGGACGGGGGGGAGGACGAAGGGGGCGACTCGGGAAGGCGACCGAGGCGCAAGAACGCGCAGAGAGGCCTGTCGCTAGCCGTCCGGGCCGCCCTGGGGATGGCGGACGAGGGGGCCCCCCCGGGGGGCGGGGAGGGCCGGATGGGGCGGCGAGCGGGGCGGGCAGAGCCGGCAGGGCCGGCCCCGCCCGACGCCGGGGAGACGCCGGCGGGCGCCCCCGATGGGGCGGGGGGCGCGATCTCGCCCGACCGGGCCCCCGTCCCGGGCCCCGCCCCGGCGACGCGGGGCCGCGCGTCGGAGCCGCCCTCGGCGGGGGCCGATGAGGAGGAGGAGGACGACGACGACTCTGAGGGGGACTGGCAGAACAAGAGCGCCGAGCCGCAGAAGCGCCAGAGTCGGAGCAGCCGGCGCGGCCTCAGCGGCGCGAGTCTGCGCATGGTCAAGCAGAAATGGACGGACGAGGAAGTCGACGCCCTGCGGGTCGGCGTCGGCCGCTTTGGCGTGGGCCGCTGGCGCCACATCCAGAACGACCCCGTCCTGGGGGCGGTGCTGCGGTCCCGGAGCAACGTGGACCTCAAGGACAAGTGGCGCAACCTCACGGCCGCCCCCAACACCAAGCGCCGGCGCCCGGAGGACCCCCTCGACTCGACCCTCCCCTCCCCGTCCGGCACCACCGCTGGCACCCCGCTGGGGGGCCCCAGCGAGGACGCGCAACGGTCGGGGCCGCCCGGGGCGGGGCCGGGGGGCGGCGTGCCCCCCTCGCTCCCGTCCGCGGGGACCCCCACGGGCGGGGTCCGGAGCGCCCCCCGGCGGCGGGCTGCGGGGAGACGCACCAGCGCGGCGGGGACCCCGGGCGAGGGGGCGGGGGGGGGCACGGTCCTGAGCGAGGGCCTGGTCCTCGCGGCGATGATGGAGCTGGGCAAGCTGGACTCTCACGGGGAGCCGATCCCCCACGGCGCCCCGGGCCCGGGCGAGGTCCGCAGCGGGCCCCCCGCCCCGGGGCAGCCCTCCAAGCGCACCCGCACTGTCGAGGCGGGGCCCCCCGCGCGGGGTGGCGGCGGGGAGCCGCAGAGCGCGTCCCGCCCCGCGTCCCCCGCGCCGGGCGCGCCAGCCCGCCCCCCCGAGGTCCTGTGGAGCCGGAGGTTTGAGGAGCGGCACGGGGGCGGGGCGCCGCTGGCGGCCCCCCCGGGCCCCCTGGAGGCCGGGGATGCGTCCCGGCCGCAGAGCCGCCTCGGCGAGGTGGTGGTGGCGCCCATGCTGGCCGCCCCGGCGTCCGCGCCCATGGACATCCTCGGCCCGGGCCCCGGCGGCCTCCCCCCCGGGGTGGGCCAGGTCCTGGAGATGCGGTCCCTGGCGAGCGAGGTGGTCAGCCTGACGGCGGTGGGGGGCCAGAGCCCCGAAGTGGTGTCGGCGGCCATGGTGCACGTGCGCGCGGCCATCTCGATGCTCCAGGCGGGTGCCTCGGAGGCCCTGGCGCCCTCGAGTCTCCCGCCGTTCGCGGACCCCGGGCACTACGGCCCGCGTGGGCCGGGGGCGCCCGGGATCCGCGGGAATCTGCCGGCCTCGCTGCCGGGGCCCGCCGCGGGGGGCCTGCCGCCGCTGGCCTCCCTCCTCCTGCCCCCGGGCGGGGCGCCGCCAATGGCCCCGATCCCGGGCGCGGACGCGTACGGCGGCGGCGGCCCGGCCCTACCCGGCGGGGGCCTCCCCCTCTTTCTCGGGGGCCTGAGCGCGTCGCTCGGCATCCATGGCCCGGGGCCCACCATGCTGAACCTGCGGGCCGCCGAGCTGGCCGCCAGCGCCGAGGCCGGGCGGCTGTCGGCGCGGCCGCTGGGGCGGGCCGCCGGTGGGGCGGGCGTCCCCCCCCCCGGGGGCAGCGGGGACGCCGAGGGGATGCAGCTGGTCGGGGCGCCCAGGTCGAAGCGGGAGGACGTCGCGTCCGCGGGGGCCGAGGTGGGGAGCCCGCCTTCGGCGGGTCCCCGCGTGGGTGCCAGGGGGAAGGGTGTCGAGATGGGGCCCATCGTCGGAATGTCCCCCCTCGTCGCGCCGCTGCCCGACGCCGCGGGAGGGGCCGCGACGGGGGCGAAGGGGGGCTAGTCAAGCGGACGTGTTAAGTTCTAAAAAGTGACAACTTGTTGAGTTGTTGGAAGTGACGCACTGCGTCAGGCTCGGGGATTCAAGTCAGGCGTGGCCTGGTTCGGCCCCCGCCAGTCCGTCGCCCTGCCCGGCCCGCCCGTCCGGCCCTCGTGCTCCCGGCTCCCGACCGCCACCAGGGACCGGTCAGGCTCCTCGCGCTGGCAGTCTTGGGGATACCTGGCCATCCGCGTGCTGAGGGGATGGAACGTTTCGAGGACCAGAGCGCGTTCGAGGCGCTTCTCGGGATGGACGCCTCCCGCGAGCAGCAGGAACAGATCCATGATCCCCTCGACGAGCAGGCCCTGTCCGCCGAGAGGATTTGCAGCGAGCGGTATCTCCACCTCTCCCGCAAACTCAGGGCTCAGGAGAGGTCCCGGGAAGAGCAAGCCCAGACGATCTCTCAACTCCATCTTGAGGTGCGTATTGGGACTGTAACAGTATAATATTATACATTGAAGGCGTGAGTCTGGTATCTGGGCATATGATGTGTGTTTGGAGGCCTCCGTGGGGCGTGGAAACTCGGGCGTGAATTCCACTCCGAGTACCGAATTCGGTCGCCTAACCTTTTCTGCAGATCAAACGCCTCTCCTCCGGATCTAAAGGACCATCGTATACCTTCGAGATCCCTGACAGTGGCGCATCAGCGTATCAGGAAGCGGTGAGCGCGCCGAGAACGAATCGAATCGATTGTGAGCACCACAACTCGATGCCATCCCAGTCGTCCCACGCACTCCATCTGCTCGCAGGGGACGCCAGTGCCCGGAGCAGCCGAGCTCTCCACCCCCCCGACGCTCCCGCTTGCCCCTGGAGAGGCTACTGCTGGGGGAATCAAGGCCGTCGACGACCTGAGGTCCGAGGTCGCAGGGATGCAGGCTGCCATCAGCGGGCTCTCTGAGGGCATGATGACCTTCGCGGACATCCTCAGTGACCTAGAGAAGGACCGCCAGGCGGCCGTCGGGGCTCGTTCGATGCCCGTGACCGCCGTCGCCACACAGACCCCGGCCGACGCGGCGGGTGAGCTGCTGGCCAGCCAGGTCGAGTGGCGACTGACGCAGGCGGAGCGGGACGGCGCAGCCTTCGGCGAGCTGCTGGCCAGCCAGGAGGCGGCGATCAACGACCTCGTGCGGCAGGCGGGTACGGTGCGCGATGACGTCTCCCGCCTCCAGCAGCACGCCCACGACGACATCGACGTCGACCTTGCCGCGCTCTCCGAGGCGCATGCCGACCTGGCCCAGGCCGTGGGGTTCCTGACCGTCCGGGTCCGGGAGCTCTACGACCTCCGCACCGGCGGCGACGCCGGCCTCTTCGCCTGGGGTGGCGGGGGTGGAGCGCCGACCTCCGCCACCGACGCACAGCCGCGCTCCCCGCGTCGCTTGAGGCCAGGCGGGGCGCCCGGGCCTCCCATGAGGGGTGTCCCGGACGCCCTGTCCGCCCCGGCCCCCGCCGGCGCACTGCTGCCCCGCCGACCCGCCTCGCGCCACAAGCCGGGGAGGCAGGGGCCGGGCCCGTCCCCCCTCGCCCACCAATCCAGGCAGCTCGAGGGGTGGTGGGACGACGAGTTCCGCTCGCCGGTCACCGCCCCCGGGGACGAGATCGGGCGCCGGGAGCCCCTCCCCCACATGCCGACTGGCTCCTCCCGGCTCCGGTCCAGGAGCTGTCCCGCCGAGACGGCATCCCTGGGGTTCTCGTTGGACCACTTCCCGGCCCCACCGCTCGGCACGCCGCTCCCGGCGGCGTTCGCCGCGCTCGGGGACCAGGGGGCGCCCCCAGCGGCGCACGCCTCGCCGCCTGACCCCGCCACCCCGCGGGAGGTCGACCTGGGCCTCCTGCTCGGGCAGATGAGCCCCGGCACCCCGGGGCACGGGGCGGCCTGCAGGGGTGGGGAGACGCCGGGCTCGGCGGCCTCGCCCCTGACGCTGGGCGCCCCCTCCCAGCTCGCGCCCCCCGCGTCCACGCCTCGCCGGTCCCCGCCCGCCCGCCCCAACACCCCCGAGCCGGACCGTCGCACCGCCAGGAACCTCCTCGGCGCTTTCGACTCTATCCCCCGGAGCTCCCAGCCCCCCCGCCCACCGCGCCTCGAGGCGCTCGACAGCCCGGCCCGGCCCGGCTCCTCCCCCGACGTGCTGAGCCACCCGCTGTACGGCCGCGCGGGGCCCCGGGGGGCACCACCGTCCCCGGCCAAGCCCCCCCGACCCCACCACGCTATCGCCGCGCAGAGGAGGCTCTTCCCGGTCTTTGCCCCACTCGAGAGGCTCCGCCCCGCCTGCACCTGCCCCGAGGGCCGCCCGGGCTCCGAGACGACCTCCCCCTCGCCGCCCTCACGGCGGGGCCCGGGCGGCGGGTCCTCCGGCTCAGCGTACGAGGAGAACGCGAGGGTACTGGCGAGGTTTGCGGGGCTCATCTGCCCCGGGTGCTGGGCCCGCGTCCTCGGGAGCCTCGGGGCCTCCGAGCGGGCGCGGGCCGAGTGCTGGGCGGGGGTGTTTGCTTCGCGGGGGGGTGGCGCGGCGACGCCCGACCTGGCCGAGATGGCGTCGCCGCCGGGGTAGGGTAGGGGGCGACCCTAACCCGAGCCAGGACGCCCACGCGGCGGGCCCCTAGAGACGTTTCAACTCTCCTCCAAAGGGCGGGCTGGCAGCTGGACTCTCCGCCGCGGGGGAAACGCTATCTCGACTCGACAAGCAGGCAGAGGTCGAGAACTGCTACTACAGCATGCGCAAGGTGGCGGCAGGGAATCAGGCACGAGCCTGCGTCACATCGGGGCCGGACCGCCGGCCGTGTGTGTGTGGGGGGCGGGGAGCCCCCTCAGAGGTTCTCGCCCTCCTCCTTGTCGCCGCCCTCGATGGCCGGGGTGGAGCGGGAGGGCCCCTGGTTGGCCTGCCTCTTCTGGTACTTGAGGATGGTCCAGTCGAAGAGGTAGTCCCAGGCGAAGCCCTCGCGCGCAAACAGCTCGCGCATGATCTTGCGGAGGTAGGCGTAGTCGGGCTTGTCGTCGAAGCGGAGGGAGCGGCAGTACTGGAAGTAGGTGACGAACTCCGAGGGGTGGCCCTTGCAGAGGACCTCGATCGGCGTGCTGATCTTCTTCTCGCTGATCTTCTCGTACTTCATCTTCTTCGTCACCGCCTTGAGGCCCTGCCACGGGAGGGACCCGCGCAGGAAGTACATGAGCACGTACCCGAGCGACTCCATGTCGTCCCTTCGCGACTGCTCGATCCCCAGGTGGGTGTTGATGGACGCGTACCGGGCTGTGCCCGTCAGGTTCTTGTTCTCCCTGTACGGAATGTGGATGTGCGTCTTGGGGTCGCGGTACTTCTTCGCCAGCCCGAAGTCGATGATGTTGACGACGTTCGCCCGCTTGCCCAGGCCCATGAGGAAGTTGTCGGGCTTGATGTCCCTGCGGTGAAGGGGGGGGGGCGTCGCGTTGTTGGGGAGGGAGGATGGGGGGTGGCGGCGGGCGCGGCGGGTGGCGTGGCGTGCGGTGAGGTGGGGGTGGGGTCGGGTGGGGTCGGGCGGCGGGCAGGGTCACCTGTGGATGAAGGACTTGGAGTGCACGTACTCGATCCTCGAGATCATCTGGTCCGCCAGCATCAGCACCGTCTTGAGGGAAAACTTCCGGTTGCAGAAGTTGAACAGATCCTCCAGGCTCGGCCCCAGGAGGTCGATCACCATGACGTTGTAGTCCCCCTCGACTCCGAACCAGCGGATGTTGGGGATGCCCGGGCCGCCCTGGAGGATCTTGTAGAGCTGCGGTGCGCCGGGGCGGGCGGAAGGGGACGTCAGGGGCCGGCACCGCGCCTCGACGCGGACCGGGGCCGAGGGGGGCGGGCCGCGGCACTGGGGGAGGCCCCCCGTTCGAAGGGGGAAGGGATGGGCGGGCGCTGGGGATCGCGGGGCGCACCTTGGACTCGTAGAGCAGCTGAGGGTGCCGGGTCTTGATGGACTCGAGCTTGATGGCAACCTCCTCTCCGGTCTGGAGGTGCATGCCTGCGGGGGGAGGGGCCTAAAGTGGAGAAAGGAGTGAGCTCATCGATGGGGCCCCGACGGGGGGGGTGCCGGGCCGTCCCGGGGCGCGGCGCGATGCTGAACGCGCATAAAAACGACGATTCGGCCGCCCGGGTCGGAGTCGGGGGGGCTGCGTCTCGCGGGCGCGGGACATCGCTCCTCGGAAAGGCCAAAACGGGAGAGCCGGCTCTGCCCCACAAGGAAATCCCGCCTGTCCGCGGCGGGGGGGAAATGGGCGACAATTGACCCCAATGGTATGTGCTGCGCGGGCGCTCGGGCAGGGGGAGCCGTCCGAGAGGAGTTCGTCCCCTCCCAGGCATACCCCGCCCCCCGCCGTCGCTAGGGCCCACGAGGCCGGATTCCCCTCCCCTCCGAAACGAGGAAAAACCAGAAGCCGGAAAAACTGAGGAACGATGCCCGGCAGGCCCGCGGGGGTGGGCGCTCCCGGCAGGTCAACGAAAACGACCGGGATGCATTGGCACGTCGTGGCCCACTCAGTGCGACCCGTGAGACAATACGCTCGGAGGGCTGAGATATCGAGTACCGGAGGCGGCAGGTCGGGTGTGGGGAGGACGAGAGGCACCCAGGGGTCCCCAGCGCGCCAACCAACCCGGCCAAAAACGCTCCAACAGAAGCGGGGGGGGGGGGGCCCCCGGGGGCGACGCACCCAGGTACAGGTCTCCGAACGACCCGCTGCCGATCTTCCTCCCCAACCGGTACTTCCCGGCGATCCTGATGTCCGGGACGCTCATTTTCACCGCCGCTTTTTCCCCCCTTCCTTCGTCTGCAGGAGACCCTCGAGAGAGGCGACGCCCTGCTCAGGTGTGCGCTCGCTAGGCGGGAGGAGACGGAGGCAAGCTGGCGATGGGGTACTGGGTGCGAATCTGCTCAGTGCGGGGCGGGGAGGGCCAACAAGACGGCGCGGGGGGCCCGGTCACCTGCCAGTCGGCAGGTGCCCCCGGGGTACGACCCGGGGACGGGACCCGTTCGCCCGCGAGTCCAAGAGGCGGCCTCCGTCCGGTCCGCGTGCAGAACCGCAGTATCCGTGGAGGGAGGACCCCGTCTCCTCGCACATCGCGGAACCCGGAGCGGGCTTCGCGCAAGGGACGCGTCGGCCGAGAAGTCCCCGCTCGACATCCCGGGGGGCCGGATGAGCGGGGACGCCGCGCCCTCCCTGCGGGGGTGGCGGGACCGGGCGATCGATTACGCGAGGGAGGCGAGTGCCACGGCGGCGGGGGGGCCGCCTCGACCCCGGCGGGGAGCCCCGGGCCGCCCGCGCCCCTCCCGGCACGCCCCCCCCCCCAACCAGCGCCACCCCCCCCCGCCCCTGCCGCCCGCAGGTGCCCTTCCTCACCGCAGCCGTCGCCGTCGGTTGCGTGGTCGGGTACCTCGCTCAGGGGGCGACCGGGTGGCCCCCGCTCGGCGCCGTGTGCCTGTCCCCAGCCCGGGTCGCCCGGGGCCAGCTCTGGCGCCTGGCCACAGC
>Ga0181582_10003899_pt1 | contig 12060 bp, 6 predicted proteins | sample 071ome_32_FD_132438 | JGI IMG/M metagenome (GOLD analysis project Ga0181582, IMG submission 132438) | Coastal salt marsh microbial communities from the Groves Creek Marsh, Skidaway Island, Georgia - 071405AT metaG (megahit assembly) | ecosystem: Environmental > Aquatic > Marine > Intertidal zone...
CGCAGTTAATGGGGGGGGGCAGGGGAAGAGAGGTCCCGGGGGGGGCGCCCTCCCCCCGGGCCCCGACGCCCCCCCCCCCCCCCCCAAACCCCCCCCCCCCCCCCCATTGTCGCTGGTACCACTTCTCAGCTTCGCTGATAAACGACGCCCCTGCCCCCTACCAGCGGGAGTTCAGTTTGATGTGGAAAAGGTCCTCAGATTCCAGGCAGAAATCGGTACGTGCCCTGTTTGGGTGTTTAATCGAAGGATCACGCGTGCGAGCGGGACTCGTAAAATAAGAAAAGAATGCGCCGGCAGGTGAGGGCTTTTGGGGCATTTAGGGTTTGAGGGGGTGTGGTCATCCACCTACCACTCTTCTAGTGTCAACCAACAACGTCCTGACCCTTCCTCCCTAATGTAAGGTGGGGAGATTCCCGACTCGACACCTTCCGAAGGGACGCAATGGCGTTTTTGGCAGCCAAGGTTCCATCAATTTGCCAATCCTGTTTTCGGCCGTGCCAATCTGTTTTGCCGTGCTAGTCGACACATCCGCGGCGAGATGCAGCGGCGGGGAATGTTCCTCGCCGCCCTCCTCGCGACGGCTACAGGGCTACAGGCCGGGAGGGTGTCGTTCCGCGGGGTCAGTGGCCGCTTCGATTCCTCGTTGCGATCGAGGGCCCCCCTCGTCCCGCCGACGGGCCGCGCCAGCGTCCGGGCACCGGACCGTCGACCCCCGCACCCGACCGGGAGACCAACGGGCAGTGGGGGGCCCGGCGCCCCAGGCAGCGCCGCAGCCAGCCCCCCCCCCGCCTCCAGTCTCCGTCCGGGTGGCAACATCGGCGCTGTCTCGCCCCCCCCGCGCTGCAGGTGCTGGGCGATTGCCGGGGCGGCGGCCCCCCGCCCGAGGACTGTGGACACGGCACCGTCCAGGGGTGTGCCTGCAAGTGCGACCCCGGGTGGGGCACGTGCGCCGGGGCGTGGTTCGGCTGCGAGGACATGGGGGTGGTGTGTGACGTGGAGCTCGCTCCCGACAGCCTCGACCGCTCCGCCGACGCCCAGTCGTGCGAACCGGGCGGGGGCGCCCCCCCCTGCCCACCCGGGACGGGCTCCCTTGACGTGAGCGCGAGCGCCCCTCCTCCACAGCCCCCCCGTCACGCGCACCCCCGCACCCCTCCCCGGCCAGCGCCGCTCTCCGGCACGCCGCCCTCCCGCACCCCCGCGCGTCGCCTCGCAGGGCCGGGCCGCCCCCAGGATGGCCCCGGCCCCCTGGTACGCGACGCCGCTCGCCGGGACGAGCGCCTCGACGGTCGTCGTCGTCGCGGTCGTCGCCCTCTGCTGCCGGAGGAGGATCGCCAGGTGCTGCCGCAGGGAGAGGGAGGGGCCGGGCTCCTGCACGGGCCACTGCTCCTGTCCCGGGCCCCGCCCCGCCCCGGCCACACCCCTGGCACCAGGCCCCCCGGCCCCCCTCGTGGGCACCCCGTGCCGCCGCGCCGCGGGGGCGCCCCAGTCGCAGCGGGCCGCGGCGCAGGCGCTGGCCTTCGCCCTGATGCAGGCAACGCGGCGGGGCCCCGGCGCGCATTTCCCGGGGGGCGTCTCGAGCTCGCAAGTGTCCCTGACTCTCCCCGACACGCCCCGGCCCCCCGAGGGGCGCAGGCATTGAGGGCTTGGCGGGGTTTGAACGCGACACTTTCGGACACGACATTTTCCGCACGCGGCAGTGCTAACGGGGTGCCTCGGGGCGGGCGGATCTCGCCCGAAAGCCTAGCGGGACGGACTCGGCGTGGGACGGGCCGCCGCCCCCCGGCGCACGGGTCCAGAGTCACACGGGCGGGGGGGGAGGGGCAGGGGGGGCGTCGTCCCCTGCGTCCCTCAGGCTCATCTGACGCCGCGCCCCGCCTCTCCTCGGGCGCATCACCACGCCTCCCGCGCCCCCGTCGTCCGCCCCAGGCGGCGGCGGGGGCGGCGGCGGCGGCGGGGGGGGGTCGTCCGAGTCGCCGCCTCGGTAGCCCAGGATCCCTGGCGCCGGAGACTTGGCCTCGTGGTCGGGGATGGCGGACGCGGCCTCCCGGCTGAAGGACCGGCCGGGGGGCGGCGCGCCCTGGCCCCGGGACACGATGTCCTCGAGCTCCACCTCGTGCCCGGCCGAGACGGCGGGCACGTTGAGGAAGTCGAGCCGGTCCACGCGCTCCCTCCGCACCTGGGAGGGCTCGCGGGACTTGAGGGTCTCGGCCCCGGGGGGGGGAGGGGGGGGCGCCGGGGGCCGGCCCTCGGCGGCGGAACCGGCCCGGGATCCGGCCCGGGAGCCGAGGCGCTCTTGCTTGCGGGCCTCGGCGCGAGCCTGGCGCTGGTCGTCGTTCGTGGCGATGTCCTCGAAGATCTTGGCGAAGAGACGCATGAGGTACTGGCAGTTGGACTCGCCCTGGACGTTGAGGGCCGAGGGTACCTCGGGGAGGAAGTTGCCGGCGAGCTGGACGACCGAGAAGCGCGTGTGCAGGCAGAGGCGGTAGGGGAGGGCCTGGAGGCGGTTGTTGTTGAGGCGGAGCTCCGAGAGGCTGATCATGCGGCCCATGGACATGGGGAGCTCGGCAATCTGGTTGGACGCCAGGTTGAAGCGCTTGAGAGACGTCAGGTTCCCAATGTCCCGCGGCAGCCGCTTGAGCTTGTTCACCTTCGCGTCAAACTCGAGCAGGCCGGTCAGCTCGACGAACGAGTCGGGGAGATCCTCGAGCCCGTTGATCGAGACGTCGAGCTTCTTCAGGGCGATCAGGGCCCCGAACTTCTCCGGGAGCGACGAGATGGTGTTGTTTGAGAGGACCAGCTCCTCGAGCGTCAGCACGTCGCAGATCTCGTCGGGAAGGCTCTCGAGGCCGTTCGAGTCGCAGCTGAGCACGCGGAGGGACTTCATGGATCCGATGAAGGGCGGGATTTCGGTGCAGGCATTCCCGTTGAGCGACAGCACCTCGAGCGACGGCACCGCGCACACCTCCTCCGGGAACAGCTCGAGCTCGTTGTTGTCCAGGATGAGGGTATGCAGGGAGCCGAAGGTGGATAGCCACTCCGGGATCATCACGAGCTTGTTGTTGGACGCGTCGAGCTTGCCCAGGAAGCGCGCGTGCACCCTCATTTGCACGGGTAGGTCCATGAAGCCGCAGCCGCTGAGGTCGAGGGCGGGGGCCTTCTCGTTGAGGAAGGTGACGACATCCAGGTCGGACTTGCCCATGCCCGTGCGGATCTGCCCCCAGATCCGGGCCAGCGGGTTCCCGTCCAGGTTCAGGCTCGTCAGGCCCGCGAGCTGCCCGAGCCCGTCGTGGAGGTCGATGATCCTGTTGTCCGACAGGTCGAGTGTCTGCAGGCCCGTCAGGGACCCGATCTGCGGCGGCAGCTCCGTCAGACCGCACTCGGACAGGTCCAGGTGCGCCACGCTCGGGTTTGAGATGTGCACGAGGAGGAGGGGGTGCTTGCGGTACAGCGCGTCGTACGGCTCCTCGATCGCGTTGCCCTCCATCCCCAGCTCGACTAGGTCCGTCAGGGCGCCCAGGGTCGCCGGGATGTGCCGCACCCCCGTGAAGTCGAGGTTCAGGCTGCACAGGCGCCGCAGGTAGGGGAGCGCCTCGGGCATATCGTCCCCCAGGGGGTTGAACCCCAGGTTGAGGTGCTTGAGCATCCGCAGGCTCGACACTCCCTTGGGGACCGACGTGATTCGGTTGAACGAAACGTCCAGCACCTCGAGGTTGGCCAGGAGGGAGAGGTCCGCGGGAAGCTCCCCGATCTGCGGGCCGGGGGGAGAGGACCCGCCCACTCAAATGGAGCGCGGGCGGGCCGGGGGGGGACGGGTCGACGAGGCTGGGCAGCAGCGCAGGCCCGCCTCCTTACCTGGTTCGCGGCGAGGTTGAGCTTCCGGAGGGTGAGAGAACCCTGGGCGGCCATGGGCCAGCCCGTGAGCCGGTTGTTGGCGAGCAGGAGCGTCTCGAGCGGCGCCGAGTCGAGGGACTGAGGCAAGTCAGTGAGCAGGTTGTCGCTGAGGGAGAGGGTCTTGAGGTTCTTCGAGTTGGCGTACGACTCCGGTACGGCCTTGAGCTGGTTGCAGTTGGCCGCGAGGTGCTCAAGGGCAGGGAAGGGCTCGTCCGGGAGTTCGGCGAGGAGGTTCATGCTCAGATCCATCATTTGGAGATGCTTGAAGCCGCGGAGGAGCCGGCCCGTGCCCGTGATGCTGTTGTTGCGCAGGTCGAGGGCCGTGATGGACTTGACGGCGGCGATCTCCGGAACGAGCGTCCGCAGGGCAGTGCCCTTGAGGTCGAGCACGTTGTTCTTCTTGGCCTTGTTGATCGCGTTGATTGGGCTGGCGCCGTACGTGAAGTCCTTGAGGGCCAGCACCGCTCGCGTGTACTCGACCTGGGCACGGAACTCCCGCTGCAGGTGCTTCTTGGTAGCGAGCATCTTGCGCTCCAGCCGCGGGTCCTGCGCCAGGCGCGCCCGCATCTTCTCCGCAGCCTCCTGCGCCTCGCGCTGCCGCGCCGCGAGCTCCGTGGGGTCGAGCTGGTTGATCTTATCGCCATCGGTCAGGGTGGTCGGGGCGTCGTCGCCCCCGCCCAGTGCAGCCCGCGCGACGATCTCGTCGTTGTCGTCCCCGCCGAGGTCCCCCATCAAGGCGGCCTTGGCTTCCCGTTGCTGCGCCTTGAGGTCGTTCACCTGCTCCTCCATGAGGCCCTCGATGTACACCGAGTCGAGGACGACGGTGAGGAGGTACGCCTTGATGGCCGTGGGGCCGCCGACGAGGACGCAGTCGGGGATCTGGAGGTCGGGGTTACCCTCGCAGTGGATCGTCTTCAGGTTGGCGCAGGCGCCCAGGGAGGGCGGGAGGCGCCGCAGTCGGTTGCGGCTGACGTCGAGGGTGAGGAGCTGGCCCAGGCGGTCCATGAGGTCGGGGAGTGTGATGATGCGGTTGTCCGCCAGGAGGGCGATCTGGAGGGTGTTGATGTAGCAGATCTCGATGGGAAGGACGCTGATGGCGTTGTGCTGCAGGTCGAGGACCCGGAGCTTGCGGCAATCGGCGAGGTGCGAGGGGATGGACTCGATCCGGTTGTTGGAGGCCGCAAGGACCTCGAGGTTCTGGCACAGGCCGAGCTCCATGGGTAGCGTGGTGAGGTTGTTGCTCGAGACGTTGATGACGCGCAGATTGAAGAGCTTGCCGACGTCCGGGGGCAGGGTCGGGATCAGGTTCTCGGCCAGCGACAGCTGCTGCAGCTGCCGCAGCGTCCCCAGCGTCCGCCCCACCCGGACGATCCGGTTGCTCGCCAGGTCCAGCACCCGCAGGGACCCCATGTCCCTCACCTCGTGCGGGAACTGCTGCAGCTGGTTGTTCGCCATGTACAGCTCCTCCAGGTGCAGCTGCTCGAACGACGTGGGCAGGTAGATGATGTTGTTGCTCTGCAGGTCGAGCAGTCGCAGCTTGTTCAGTACCGACATCTCCTCCGGGAGGAGGGTCAGGGCGTTGTACGACAGGTCCATCTCCTCGAGCTCGAGGATGCGCCGGAAGGCCCCCATGGGGATCTCCCGGATGTCGTTCCACGACACGTCCAGCTCCAGCAGGCCCCCGCCCTTGGCCCCTACGTCGGCGGGGAAGACAGCCAGCTTGGCCTTGGAGTGCTCGTAGCGGACGGCTGTGTTGACCTTCTTGGCCGCCTCCTTCTCATGCGCCTTCAGCCGCTTCTCCACAGCCTTGTGCTTTTCCGCGGTCGTCATCCTGCGGGGGGGCGGGGGGCGGGGGGCGCTCGGGCGACCCAGGCGGGGGGGCAGAACAGGGCAGCCAGGCTGGGGGGCAGGGGGACGGGGCGGGCAAAGCGCACCTCTTGAGCTTCGCCTTGTCCCTGAGGCTGGGCTCCCCGCCCAGCTCATTGAACCCCAACTCCGGCGCCATCTGCACTACGGACTTCTTCCCCTTCTCCACGCCCGACTTGTTCCCCCTCTCGCCCTCCCCCACCCGGATGTTCACCGACTTGTTCACGTTCTTCGAGTTCGAGGTCAGGTCCTTCATCGCTCCTGATGGTGCGGCTCCGGCAGGTCCCACCTTCTTCTCATTCACGTTGGGCCCCCCGCCCTTCTCTCTGCGGGGCGGGGGGGGCGGGGGGGGGAGGTTCGTTCCGGGGTCGCCCAGGGTTGGGGAGGGAGACGGCCGGTACGAGCGGCAGTTCCAGTGAAGATCTATTTTGGCGCCTGATTATGAAGTATCGTGCTCTTTCCCGGGGGGTGATAAGAGAAGCGTGGGATGAATGTGTTGCGAAACGCGGGGACGGGGCGAAAGGCGCCGCTGGGCGCGACCTGCATGTGGTCGCTCGCGACGCTCACTTGGAACCTGCGGAGCCCATTCCCTCCCTCGAACAGCTATTTTACCCCTTAATCGCGGGCGTGGTGGCCAAGAGGTACTCTGTTTATCTCAGTGCGTCCGCCAAGGCGGCACAATCTCCAGGCCGCGGTCAAAAGCGTTTTTGAAGGAGGCCGATGCGCCGCTAGGGGGTTTCGACACAAGAAAGAGGGAACGAAGTGTCGAAGTAGAGGAAAGGGGAGCGACGTGGCGCATTTTGGCACTGCAGTGTGGGGAGACCCCGCCGGAGAGGCCCCGTTCTCTTAAACGGTCGGCCTGACCGGGGGCGCTTGCTGTCCTGCCCGAGGCCGGGGCGGGGCGGGCGCGGGAGGGCGGTGCGGGGGCATCCGCGCCTATCGACGGCCTCCCGATGAGCCGACGACGCATGGAGGGCACACGTCTGGGAGGGGTCTCGGCATCCGCCCCTCGCGCCGCCCTTGGGCACCGCGGTGGTCCGGGCCTAGCTGTGGGGACGGGCGCCCGCTGAAGGTACCGGGACTTGCTTGGGGCGGCGCGGGAGCGAGCATCCACCGCCCGGAGAGGGTGCTCGAGAGCCGCCTGCTCGTGCGGAACGTCCCGTGGCCCTCGCAGTGGGACCCACTCGGGCCCGCTCCCCTCAGGGGAGCCCCAGGCTGGGGGCGGGGCTGCCGAGTCAGGCACCCACGGGAGATCGATCTCGCGTGGACGAGGCGCCCCTCCCTCCGCGCCGTCGACCCGTCTCCTCCTGGTATGCCCCGCCCTGGTAGAGGAAGTCGCAGTTCTGTCCTTAATCCTCCGGAAAAAAACCAGTACTCGCTCCCGCAAAGGTGCCTCCCCCATTCCTCAACAATGCTGCGCCCTGCCAGCGGGCGCAGCGTTGCACGGCGCGACGCTTGTGGTTTACGCGCGCTCCTCTGTCGCCTTTCTATCCCCTCGCGACGCGGATCCGTGATCGTCTCCCTCTATCTCGAGAAAATAGTGCTAACAACTTTCGCGCCTTCGCGGCTCCGTCCCGGGGGTGCTCTGTGGGCGCCTCTGGATGCGTTAGAACAGCCTGCGCGTCGAAACTTTAGTGTCTTTCGTGATTTATACGACAAACACTCCGGGCGACGAGTGTTCCGCGCCGTAAGAAGGCTTGTGTGCCCCTCGGTTCGTTCCCTTGGAGACTGCGCTGGTCCCTAGCACCGGGCTGCGATCCTCTCCGGCCGGTCGGAGGATTATTGACATCAATAGACGTTGGCGCTCCCCGGTTTCCCGAATATTTCCTCGCAACGACTGGGACGCGGCCAACAAAGCCGTTTGAGGTCCAGGAGGCCCCTTGACCGACCCTGATCCGATGGAGCATTCCTCTCGGGGAACGGCCCGGCTTTTGCGAATGTGATAGTCGCGGTAGTAGCGATGAAGATCCGGGTACCGGGAATGTTCCAGCCGGACTTCCGGGGCCGACCCCCCCCCCTTCATTCGCGGAATTCGTTCCTGAAGCCGAGTCGCGGCGCGGCAGATCTCCGTCTCGACCCGGTGGCGGCATGCGAGGGCTCGTTCTTGGGCGCTTGGCACTGACACTCATACTGAGGGGGCGCACCCGCGCCACCGCGACCCTTTCGTGGAGCTTCCGAATCCCCCCCGGGGACCGTGTCGAGCGGCCCGGCCCTGCGGCGAGCTCGTCTCCAGAAGGGCGCATCCGATCCTTCGGCGGTTTATCCATGGATGCGGTCCGGTGCTGTCGCCCGGGCACCCGCCCACCGCCGGCATTTTCGAGTCGGTGGATCGTCACCCTGTGCACCCCGCCCCGCCCCCCCCTCCCCCCGGCCCCCGGCCGCCCCCGGCCCCCGGCCGCCCCCGAGCCCCTTCCCCTCGCTCACCCACGCGTACGCGCTCCGCCCGCCCGCAGATGGCCCTCTCCATGTCCGCCGCCGCCGTCGCCCCCGTGGCCGGCCTCCGCTCCGCCCCCCTGGCTCGCCGCGCCGCCGTGCGCATGGCCCCCGTCCGCGCCGCCAAGGGCCCCGACTCCAAGGCCACCTCCTCCATGGACGCCGACAAGCTCGTCCAGGATGCCGCCGCCGCCTGGGACAAGGTCGAGGACAAGACCTCCGTGGTGGTGTACGGCGTGGGTGCCGTCGCCATCCTCTGGATCTCGTCCGCCGTGGTGGGCGCCGTCAACGGCATCCCCCTGGTGCCCAAGTTCCTCGAGCTCGTGGGCCTCGGCTACACCGGCTGGTTCACCTACCGCTACCTCCTCTTCAAGTCCTCCCGCCAGGAGCTCCTTGCTGACATCGAGGACCTGAAGAAGAAGATCGCCGGCCAGTGAACGGCCTCCCTGCCACTGCGCTGCCTGCGTGTGACTGTTTGATGGGGTCTTTTTTTGGCCGCGTGTCCCGCGCCCCGGCGGGCCCCGCCCCTTGAAAGGAAGTGAATACGCCGCCGAGACGATTCAACTCTCAGAAGCCCGGAAGGAGGCTAAGGTCCACGATCCCCCTGCTGAGCTGCGCGACGTCACGGAGGAGCGCGAGGCGGTTGGCGCGGACCCTGTCGTCCTCGGCCATCACGAAGACGCCGTCCATGAAGGCCCCCACAGGCCCCTGGAGTTTGGCCGCCTCGGCCAGGAAGGCAGGCACGGCCATGTCGGCGCCCACGCGCCCGCGCACCTCGGCGAGGGCGGCGTAGAGGTCGCGCTCCTCGTCCTGCTCGAAGAGCGACTCGTCCACCTGGACGCCCTCGCCCAGCTCCTTGCCCCGCGTCAGCCGCGTCGGCCGCGCCAGGGCCTCCATCGCCCGGCCCAGCACCTCCCCCGTCCCCGCCCCGCCCCGGGCCAGCTCCGCGTCCAGGGCCGCCGCGGCCCCGGCGGCCCTGGCCGGGTTGTCCCCGACCTCGGCGAGCGCCGCACGGACGGCGTCCACGCTGAGCCCCCGGTCGACGAGCATCTGCTCCAGGCGCTTGCCCACGAACGCCTCCACCTCGGCCAGCACGTCGCTCGACACCTCCAACGGCTGCTCGGCGGCGGCCAGCCGCAGGACCTCGGACACGGACGCCTGGGTGCCGCTCTCGACCAGTGCGAGGAGCATGCCGAGGGCGGCGCGGCGGAGGCCGTACGGGTCGGCGGACGCCGTCGGGGCGCACTTGGCGGCGAACAGGCCGACGAGGGAGTCGGCCTTGTCGGCCACGGACACGAGGATCCCCGCGGGGGTCCGGGGGAGCTCGTCGTCGGCCGAGCGGGGGAGCACCGACTCGAAGATGGCCTCGGACACGGCCTCGTCGAGACCCTCGCACTGGGCGTAGTGACGCCCCATGGTCCCCGCCAGCGCCGTCATCTCCATCACCATTCCCGTGGCCAGGTCCGCGCGGGCCAGCGTGGCGGCCTCCCGGGCGACCCCGGCGGCTTCCGCCAGGCCCGTCGCGGCGGCCAGGCCGTCCACCAGGGCGACGCACCGGTCGCTCTTGTCCAGCAGCGTCCCCAGGTCCTTCTGGAACAGCGTCCCCGCCAGCTTGGGTCGCTTCTCGGCCAGCGTCGTCTCCTTGTCCTCCTCGTAGAAGAACTTGGCGTCGGCGAAGCGGGCCCGGAGCACGGCCTCGTTCCCGGCCCGGACGGCGTCGACGTCGATGGGCCCGTTGGCGACCGTGATGAAGTGGGGCAGGAGCTCGTCGCCCCGGTAGACGGGGAAGTAGCGCTGGTGCTTGCGCATCACCATCACGAGAACGTCGTCGGGGAGGGAGAGGAAGTCCCCGTCGAACGCGCCCATCACGATCGTCGGAGCCTCGACGAGGTTGCTGACCTCCTCCAGGAGCCCCCCCCGGTGCCGCTCGGGCACCGTGCCGCCGACCGACCGGGCAGCCTCGAGCGCCGAGGCCCAGATGGCGTCGCGGCGGGAGGCCACGCGGATGTCGATGCCCGCGGCCGCCATCGCCCCCTCGTAGTCCCCGGCCGACGCCAGCTCCGCCTCCGGGGAGTCGCTGTTGCGCAGGAGGCGCGTCGACCTCCCCGACGCGACGGTGCCCCAGGTGAAGGGCACCACGCAGCCCCCGTGCAGCGCCACGATCCACCGCACCGGGCGCGAGAAGGCCGCGGGCGAGTCCCACCGCATCGACTTGCGGAGGCCGATCCCCGAGATGAGCCCGGGCAGGGCCGCCCCGAGCACCTCGGCGGCCGCGGCGCCCTTGGACTCCACGGTGGCCCAGACGTAGTCCCCCTCGACCTCGAGGTCCGACTCGGCGAGCCCGTTCTTCTTGCAGAACCCGAGGGCGGCCTTGGTGAACTGGCCGTCCCCGTCGACGGCCACCTTGACGGGGGGTCCCCGGACGCGCTCGGTCAGGTCCTCTTGCCTGGCGGCGAGGCCCTTCACCAGGGCCACGACGCGCCGGGGGGTCCCGTCCACCTCCACCGAGGCGTGGGCCAGGCGGGCCTCCCCCAGCACCTTGCCGAGCGCCGCCGCTACCTGGGAGACGACCGAGTCGACCTCGTCGGGCGGCAGCTCCTCCGTCCCGAGCTCAAACACGAAGTCCGCCGCCTCGGCCGGGGCGCCCTCCACCGCGCCCGGCGCGGGCGCCTCGGCCGGGGCCACGGTGCCCAGCGGGAAATCGAGCTCCTCCCGCCGCTCCACCCAGAGCTTGGCCACCTCGCGGGAGAGGAAGCGGAGGGCGCCGAAGCACGCGGCGCGCTCAGTGACCCCCACTGCGCCGCGGGCGTCCATGACGTTGAAGGCGTGGGAGCACTTGAGGAGGTGGTCGAAGGCCGGGATCGGCAGGCGCTTCTCGATCAGCCGCCGGGCCTCGCGCTCGAACAGCTGGAAGCGCTGCCGCTGGTCCTCCACGTCCGCCTCGTCGAGGTTGAAGACGGACATTTCGTACTCGTTCTGGAGGAACATCTCGCCGTACCTGACCGCGTCGTTGTAGCGGATGTCGCGGAAGTGACTGACGCCCTGGAGGGCCATGACGATGCGCTCCAGCCCGTACGTGATCTCCACGGCGGGCACCGGCAGCACCAGCCCCCCGGCCTGCTGGAAGTAGGTGAACTGCGTCACCTCCATCCCGTCGAGCCACACCTCCCACCCGAGGCCCCACGCCCCCAGCGCGGGGGACTCCCAGTTGTCCTCTACGAACCGCACGTCGTGCTTGCGCGTGTCGATCCCCAGCGCCTCGAGCGACCCCAGGAAGAGCTCCTGCGCGTTGCCCGGGTCGGGCTTGAGGATGACCTGGTACTGCGTGTGGCGCTGCACGCGGTTGGGGTTGTCGCCGTAGCGCGAGTCGTCGGGGCGCACGGACGGCTCCGCGTACGCGACGCTCCACGGCTCGCTGCCCAGGACCCGGAGGAACGTGGCCGGGTTCATCGTCCCGGCGCCGACCTCGGTGTTGTGCGGGAGCCACACGGCGCAGCCCTGCCGGGACCAGTAGTCCTGGAGGCGCTGGATGGCCTCCTGGAAGGTGGGACCCTGCTGGCCCGGGGCGGGGGGGGTGCCCGCCCCGCCCGGGGGCTGGGCCTCGGCCACGGCCTCGTGGGCGACGCTCGCGGCCGGGGCGGCGAGGGTGGGGCGGCCCGGGAGGAGCCTCCCGCCCTCCCGGCGGGCCTGGGCGGCGGGGGGCAGGCGGAACGCGCGGGCGGCCTGGCTGGAGTAGGCCCTCCTGGCCGCGGACAGGCGCTGCGGGGCACCCGGGGGGCGGCGTCGAGTTGCGGGGGGTGCGGGGGGGCTCCGAGAGGCTGGGAGGGCCGGGGGGGGGGGGGCCCCCCCCGGGCCCCCCCGGGGCCCCAA
>Ga0181582_10003914_pt1 | contig 12039 bp, 12 predicted proteins | sample 071ome_32_FD_132438 | JGI IMG/M metagenome (GOLD analysis project Ga0181582, IMG submission 132438) | Coastal salt marsh microbial communities from the Groves Creek Marsh, Skidaway Island, Georgia - 071405AT metaG (megahit assembly) | ecosystem: Environmental > Aquatic > Marine > Intertidal...
CACCTGTCCGCCCACCCTCCCGCCCGCCGATGATCATCGCTCGTCCTTCCCACGTTGCCTCCCTGCTCCTCTCGCCTTTGGCCAGACGCTCGACCTGTACCTCGGGTCTGCATCGCGACCTCTCATCGGGATCCCTCATCGCGTTGTTCGCGTCACCCCTCCCCCTCCTCGCCGTGTGGGCGGTGATCGGACGCCATTTTTCGCGACCACCACCCCTCGGACCTTTGTGCGCGAATCCGGCCGGTACGCCTTATCGTTTTGATCATTTTATACAGTAGACAACATGCCTGCCGACAAGTCGTCGAACGTGATGCGGTACGTGCTCCTAAATGCCCAGCCGGCGGGCCCGAGCGAATTTGGGAATTTGGGACGGCGACGACCATGGCCGGCTCCACGACGCGCTGTCGACTCCCCGTGGCGGTATATGCCTGTCTCGTAAGCGTAGGTGCATCACGGGGGGACGCGGCCCGCGAATCGACGGCTATCGAGTCCGGAATCGGGCCTGCGGATTCCGTTCGGCGGAAATCCCAGGATGCTCGCTCTGTCGAGCGTCTGTCGTCTCTCGCGTTGCTCTTGTGTCTCTTCTCGTTTCGAAATGCGCCTCGCGCGTGCGTCGCCGCACAGACTGCGGCGATCCGCCGAATGGAGCCGGAATCCGCTCCTCGCCTCACAGCTCCCCGTCCGTCTCTCACGTCGCGCGCCTGTACGCTTGCTCTTCCACAGGGACATCCGCGTGGCCAAGCTCGTGCTGAACATTTGCACGGGTGAGTCGGGTGATCGTCTCCAGAAGGCCGCCAAGGTCCTGGAGCAGCTGACCGGTCAGCAGCCGATCTTCGGAAAGGCCCGCTACACCGTCCGCCAGTGGTCGATCCGCCGTAACGAGAAGATCTCGTGCTGCGTGACCATCCGCGGAGAGAAGGCGCTGCAGCTGCTCGAGGCTGGACTGAAGGTGAAGGAGTACGAGCTGCTGAAGAAGAACTTCAGCTCGACCGGAAACTTCGGATTCGGAATCACGGAGCACATCGATCTCGGAATCAAGTACGACCCGAGCACTGGTATCTACGGAATGGACTTCTACGTCGTTCTGGACAGGCCGGGATACAGGGTCAGCAAGAGGAGGAAGTGCCAGAGCCGCGTGGGCATCCAGCACAAGGTCACGAAGGAGGACGCGATGAAGTGGTTCCAGACCAAGTTCGAGGGAGTGCTGCTGAACAAGGCGCACGCCCAGTACTAGGTCGTCGTTGATGGTGGTGGTATTTATGTAACATTCTGAGAACAAACATCCTGAATGTGGGGAGCGGTGAGCGCGGTGAGCGAGCCCCGATCGCCTGGTGGGAGCGGCAACCTGGCCCTGGCGGAGTCGCTCAGTCTCCTCAGACACTCGTTCGTGCATCGGATGTGCCATCCGAGGCTCGGCGTCACCGCTAGCGCGAGTTGGATTGACCTGAATAAAGTGTGCGAGTGCAGGAGCTCTAGAGGCTGTTGCTCGCGGACAAGTTTTCTCCTCTCTCTCGACGCCAATACCGTTGAACTGACCATGCGTTGTCTGACTGTACTCGTAATCGCTTCTGCGAGCATGCAATTCGAGCTCCTCTACGCCCGCCCGGCGGTGCCAGAGTGGCTGCGAATTGCGCCCCGAAACGATCGAGAGGAGGTCCCCTCCCAGGGCTCCGACGAAGACCGTCTCGCCATGTACGCCGTCAATAACGCCATTATTGTGGATATTTCCACGCGCGCGGTTGGGGACTTCCCCGACCGAACGTATGTACGCCATGATCGCGTCGACGAAACGGTTGTTGGCCATCACCTCACCTAACACACACACACACAAATATGCAGCTCTCGGATGTGACCATCCAGTTCGAGACGGGTCCGAACCTCAGGGAGCTCGAGGTGGCCGCGGTGTGCACGCGCAGAGGCGAGGGGTGCGCCGGCACTCCCCTCGGCAACGGGGCCGTGGACGTTTCCCTCCCGAAGACTGTCGCGAAGCAGACTGTCGAGGTGGAGGTCACGAACATCGACGTCACCGACGAGGACGACGTCTTGATCGATTGCTACATCCGCCTGACCGAAAACCCTGGCATTTTGGCTAGCGTCAAGCCAGATATTTGCTGGGACGTGGCCGTGCAGGGCCGAGACGGCCCTTGCTCCGGGGACGTTCAGGCCGACGGTACTGCATGGGTGTTTTCGTGCGGCGTCACGTCATGCACCGCTACGTGCCAGAGGAACGGTACGTGAACACCCGTCTTGGTTCGCGCACGCACGCTCTCTCACATCATCCCTCCCTCCTTCGCTGCCTCAGGCGGGAGCTGCAACGAGAACGGAATGCGACAGGTTGACACCCTTGAGAAAGGCAACTACGTCCTGTCGCTCGTTGACCAGCGCCCAACGTGGACCTCCGACACCCCGGAAGCTTGGCCGGACGTACGACATTGGCCTCGAGGCGTATCCCTCGCAAGCCGCGCGCCTTGACTCTCTCACTCGTTCAACGCGCTTCTCTCGCTCTCCAGGCTCCGGTGATCGACTACTGGAGTGCTTTCAGGGCCGAATACTACTGTGCGCATTTGAACTCGAGCCGGAGCCGGTGTGATCCCTGTCGCCGCGCCCCGACTCGCACTGCACTTCGCTTGTTCGCCGAATCTCATTCCTTATTCCTCATACGAACTCGCAGACCTGGGAACAAGTAGCAACTGCAACGAGGTCGCTGTCACTGAGGTCGCGCAACGGTACGATGGTGATGATCACGAGGATGATGATGATGACGCCGACCCCGCCCGCTGCAGTACTCCCTGACTACTGCCACGATGATACCCACTCCGTCCGTATGCAGGATTTGCTGCTGCAGCACTGATCTGGCAGACTGCCCCGTTGAGTGAGAGAGAGAGAGAGATCTTCCGAGAGCCGATCGGCTGATCTCCCGTTTTGTTTTACATTACAGTACAGTACAGTACAGTTCATTATAGTCAGTCACCAGTCGAACGAACACGAGGGCGAGGCACCAGTGATGTTTTTCGGGAAGAAATCCGCAAGCGCAGACAACACTTCGGAATCCAAGCCATGCTGTGCATCGAAATCGAAAGAACCGCACACCCATGCGCCGGCCGAGAAGGCGACAGTCGCGGCCAAGCCGAGCATCTTCGAGTTCTTCTCGAGCGCCAGCGGCGACGACCGGGACGGTGACGCCCGGGCGATGCTCGGCCACTGCACAGCCGTCGAGGGCGGCCTGAACGCCTGCGTCTGGGTCCCCACGAACGAACGGCAACACAAGATCGTCTTCTGATTGTTGTAACAGGCGTCATCAAAGTATCTTTCGTGTTCAACCGGCACCCCGCACCGCCCTCCACGCCGGCCACTTGAATATCAGGCCCCCGAATCCCACGGCGACAAGCGAGTCTACCCAATCGTGGAAGAACCGAGCCGTAGCAAATACCTCCATCGAAAGGCCGACGATGACCGCAACAAGCACCAATCCAAACGCGTAGAGGACGACTCGCCGACGTCCGCGGTGCCGGACCGCCTCGCGCAGCACCACGTAGAGCTCACAGAGCAGTCCCGTCAGGACGCAGCTAGACAACAGCACGTGGTCCGACATGATGTGACCCGCGATCGTCCTGGTCCGTATGAGATAGACTTGCAGCTGGTAGAGCGCCGCGCGGAGGGCCGCGTGGGCCGAGTACAGCACGGCCACAAACGCCACGGAGGGCGCATTGGTTTCCTTCTGGCTCGCGCCACCACCGACCGTCCCGAGGGAGAGCAACCGGGTGAGGAGCACGCGGCACGAGAGCGCCGCGAAGACGAAAAGGGAGCCGGCCTGGCGGAAAAGCGCGTCGAAGGGTGACGACGACGGTCGTGTTGACGGCCGGTGTTCACGACCGAGATCACCGAAAAGCTGGTCGGTGAGGGAGACGGTGATTGGTGATGAGCGCGATCCCGACGTGATGATGATTGCGTCACCGTCTCGCGGCCAGTCCCAGGCTCTGAGGACGATTCCAAGGACGACCGCCCCCAGCCACAGGGCCAGCAGGGCCCAGATCGCGACGAGCGTGCCGCGCGGCATTCGAAATATTTTCGAACTATGGGGGAGGCAAGACGCGCTCAGGATCCCCTGGCGCTCTTCTTTCAGGATTCCGATGACGAGGAAAATATCGAGCCCCCCCAAGTCGTCGGGGTGCAACGCGGCTGCAAGCCGGAGCCGGGACCGTCCGGCAATCAGTGTCCGGCCCTCCTACCTGTCACCGGTGCCCTCCTACCTACCCACCATCACCAGCAGAACCACGAGCACACGCGAACGACACAGCCCAATGCACACGTCGACTGGGCGGACGACGACGACGACAACGAAGACGACGACGACGATTTTGCCCTCGGCGACGGGAGCCGGCGGGCCGGTCTCGCGAGTCAGGGGCAGCCCCGGCCACAGCACCGCTCCCAACCAGCCGTGCATCACCCCAACCCCAACCACATTATCAATTTCCTGCCGTTCGTCGACATGGTCGATTCGATCAACGCCGCGCAGTGCCCGATGACGCTGTACGACTGGCAGGCGGAATGCCTGCGGACGCCGGGCGTGCTCGAGGGCAACGCCAACCTAGTGTACTGCGCGCCGACGTCGGGAGGCAAGAGCATGGTGGCCGAGATGCTGATGCTGCGACGGGTCCTCGAGACGGGCAAGCCCGCCATCTTGGTCCTGCCGTACGTGTCAATCTGCGCGGAGAAGTCCAACCACTTCAAGAAGCTATTCTCGCATCATCCTGCCACGTTGATGCACCAGAAATACATGGAAATGCTGCGCCAGGGGCAGCACGTGCCGCAGCAGAACGCGCCACCGCCGCCGCCGACCGTCGTCGAGTTTTACGGGAGCCTGACCTCCACCGACGAGCTGGAGCGGGTCAAGGGCCCGGCGGTAATCGTGTCGACGATCGAGAAGGCCAACATTCTGGTCAATAAGTGGGTCGAGGAGGCCAATGGATCTCCCAAGCTGCTCCAGGAGCGTCTGTCGGCGGTGACGATCGACGAGCTGCACATGGTGGGAGACGCGCAGCGGGGCTATCTGCTAGAGCTGATGCTGACCAAGCTGCGGTACCTCGGGACGTCCATCCAGATCATCGGCATGAGCGCGACGATTTCCAAGGTGGAAGTCGTCGCGTCGTGGCTACGGGCCGAGCTGTACATGACTCAGTACAGGCCGGTGCCGCTCCAGGAGTTTTTCGTCAACGGAGACCGCGTGACGCTGCCGGACAAGACCCTGGTCAAGGTGCTGAGCACCAAGCTCGTCGGGAGCGCGGCGACCGATCTGGACGCGGTGATGGCGCTCGTCGTCGAGTCTGTGCGGGAGGGGCACTCGGTCATCGTGTTTTGCTCCAGCAGGCGCGCTTGCCAGAAGACGGCCGAGTATCTCGGCGAATCGGCAGACGTCAGGAGGGCCATGGAGGGGGCCAAACGGGCCGCGGAAGAGCAACAGCGGACCGATCCGTGGTCTTGCAACTCGCACGAGAAGGAAAAGCGCCGGCGATCGATCGCCGACGAGCTCCAGATCCACCAAAACAGCCCCGCCATCAAGGGCCAGTCGCCCTTCAGGCCGGACGCGACCTCCCAGCAGCAGCAGCAGCAGCACGACCACCAGCTCTACGTGGCGTCTTTTTCCGGCAGCCTCGACAAGACAGACCTGCAGATCTCCATCGAGAACGGCATCTCTTGGCACCACGCCGGGCTGGACGCCGAGGAGCGGGCCCTGGTCGAGCAGGGCTTCCTGTCGGGAGCCATCTCGGTGCTGTGTGCGACGTCCACCCTGGCCGCCGGCGTCAATCTCCCCGCCAGACGGGTCATCATCCGCCAGCCGTACATCGCCGGCAACAAAGAAAACCTGCTCGAGCCGTCCAAGTACAAGCAGATGGTGGGACGTGCCGGCCGCGCTGGCTTCGACACGGCCGGAGAGGCGTTCTTGATCGGCGGCAACGGCATCCCGGACGCCAAGCTGTACGAGATGATGAACCAGGGTATCGAACCAATCTCCAGCGGGCTCGAGCCAAAGAAGAACGACCTGCACCGCGCGATGCTCGAGGTCATCGCCTCCGGCTCGGTCTCCCAGCCGGAACAGGTGCGGGACTACGTCGAGTCGACGCTGCTGTACCAGCTGGTCAAGGAAGACGCGGAAGCGTCCCAGGTCGTCTTGGATCAGGCGAAAGCGGCCCTCGACCGGCTCCTCGCCGAGGGCTTCATCGAGTGGGTAGCCGACAAGGAGACCGGCCGGGGGGTGTGGAAGCCCACCAAGACGGGCATCGCGGTCCACTCGTCCGGCCTGCCGCCCGACGTGTGTCGCGACATTGTCGGCGACCTCGAGAAGGCGCAAAAAGCATTTGTCTTGGACTCTGACCTCCACCTCATCTACCTCTGCGTGCCCCTGAACGAGGACACCCGGGTGGACTGGCAGCGGCTCGCCGCCATGCTCAAGAGGATGGACGCGACGGGATCCTCCATCTCGGAGAAGGTCGGCGTGAACATGGGACTGCTCAACAGCATGGCCCAGGGGACGGCGATCAAGCGGCAGAAGCTGGGCAACGGCGGGGGCCTCAACGAGAGCACGAGCGGCCTGGCCGGCCAACACCGCATCATCACCCGATTCTGGACGGCGCTCATACTCCAGGAGGTGATCGACGAGACGCCATGGAAGGACATCGAGGCCAAGTTCGGCGCGTCCCTGGACCGGGGCTCTGTCGAGTCCATGCAGGACAGGGCGTCCAGGTTTGCCGGCATGCTCGCGACCTTCTGCGCGAAGATCGGGTGGCACAAGCTCGAGCTTCTCATCAAGGAGTTCCAACGCCGCGTATTGCACGGCGTCCGCCCCGAGATGATGGACCTCATGGAGGTCGGCGTCAAGCCCCACGTCGCCCGCCTGCTCTTCGACGCGGGCCTCAAGACCCCCGAGATGCTTGCCGACTCGACGGCACAACACGTCGAGAGCATCCTGTTGAGAATCTACCGCGACGTCTCCTTCGACGAGCGCCCAGAGATGCGAACGATCCTCCAGAACCACGCAAAGGGCATCGTCGGACGGGCCCGACGGACGGTCAAGGACAAGCGCAACCGGCTCATCGCCGAGGCCAGCGAGCTCGGCCGCAACGAGCAGAATTGGTAGTGGATGGATTTGACATGTGATGCTGTTAATACGATCATCAATCATCAACAGCCTCCTACTGCTTCCCGAAGTACTCGGCGCTCTCCTTCACGGTCGGCTTGATGGTGTCGGCACCCGGGGTCCACCCCGCCGGGCACACCTCACCGTGCTCGTCCGTGTACTTGAACGCCTTGAGCAGACGCAGCACCTCGTCGATGGACCTACCCACCGGCAGATCGTTGACGGTAATCTGGCGCAGGACGCCCTTGTCCGAGATAATGAACAGCCCGCGCAGCGCAATTCCGGCCGCATCGCCGTCCTCGATCAGCACACCGTAGTCCTTCGAGATCGACTTGGTGATATCCGCCACCAACGGGTACTTGAGACCGCCGAGACCGCCCTGGTTACGCGGCGTGTTCATCCAGTTGAGGTGAGAGAAGTGACTATCGACAGACACGCCGACGACGTTCACATCCAGCTCCTCGAACTCGGACATACGATCACTGAACGCGATAATCTCAGTCGGGCAGACAAACGTCCAGTCCAGCGGATAGAAGAACAGAACCGTGTACTTGCCGGCGAAATCGCTCAGCGACATCGACGTAAACTCCCCCGCGGGGGTGACTGCCTGGGCAGTGAATCCAGGGGCTGAAGGTGGGAGGAGGTGGGTGGGCGAAGGAGGTGGGTGAGCGTGGGGACGGTGAATAGGTGGTGGGCGCATTATAACAGAGAGAGAAGACACACAACGAAGACAGACAACGAAGACAGAACGAAGACGAGGTCACGATCGAATTTGAATCGAATCGAAGCCCCGGGAATGAGAACAAGAAGCACGGACGTACCTGGCTTTCCGATCGTGGGCATTGCGATGGTCGATTGAATGACGAAGACAAGCACGGTAATGAGGACGATGATCATTCTGAACTGCATCGCCCGGGCGAGGCCGCGGCCTTCAAGTCGGCCTGGTTGCAAACCACCGGCCACACACAAAACTACCACTTCTTTCTGATTCTTTCTGATTCTTTCATTCTTTCATTCTTTGATTCTTCACCATCACAATGATTACCACTGCCCGCTCCGTTTCCGCCCAGGCCGCTTGCGCGCGTCTGAGGCCGTCAAGGTATGTTCATCGGAGTTTCTGTCATCGCCCCGACGTTTGACTCACACCACACACTCCGACGCACAGCTCCTCGAGGACCACCCGTTCCTTCGTCGTCCGCGCGGCCGAGAACGGGGCCACCGACGCCCCGGCTGCGCCTTCCTCGGAGTCGTCGTCGTCTTCGTCGACCGTCTTCTACGCCGGTTCGGCCTACAGCGAGTCCGAGTGGTCCAAGGCCGTCGAGGATGGCGTGGTCGCCGTGGCCCCGGCCGAGCCCGTGGAGTCGGCCGTGGCCGAGATGTCCATCGCCGACCTGATGGCCTTCTCTGGCCCGGCGCCGGAGATTATCAACGGACGGCTTGCCATGCTTGCGTTTGTCTCTGCGTTGTTCGCCGAGCTGTCGTCTGGGGAGACTGTCGTGTCGCAGTTCAAGGACGAGCCGACGGGTGTGCTGCTGACGTTTATCCTGTTTGCGTCTGCGAGTCTGATTCCGATGATCCAGGGTACGACGCGCGAGGCGTTCGGGCCCCTGACGCCCAAGGCGGAGGAGCTCAACGGGAGGGCAGCCATGATCGGGTTTGCGGCGCTGCTGATCGTCGAGGGTGTCAAGGGGAGCGCGCTGTTCTGATGATATGGTGGACTGGTTTGCTAACCGTACGGTAATTGTAACATGTAAAGTATGTGGTGTGAAGAATGGAGGGAAGAATGTGGTCGTCGATCGGAAAAGGATCGAAAGATGGCAAAATTGTATCTGGGCGTCTGGAACCTACTCCAATGGTGGTTGTCATCGAGCGCGAAAATTGTCTCGGCTTGTCGTCGTGTATCTCATTGGCTTGTCAGTCGTTGCCATCGTGTTGTCTCTTCGTGTTGTCTCTTCGTGTTGTCTCTTCGTGTTGTCTCTTCGCGTTGTCTCGTCGTCGTATCTATCGTATCTCACTGATACTTCCTTGCAGCCTACTCGCCGCAACGCGTGGGCGCGTGCTTCCTCGGCCGCTTCCGCGGACTGGCCGCCACGTCGGCCCCACCCATCCCGCTCATACCGCCGTTATTATTCATGGCATGCTCGTCCGCCGAATCCAACAGGTTGGCAAACGACAGCTCGTGCAAGAGGCCTCGGGTCGGCGAATGCACGGGCGAGGTCACGTTGGACACGGGAGACGAGTGCGGCACGAGGCCATAGTCGCCCGGGCGATTCGGACGGTGGTCCGTCACGATCCCGTGTTCGATGTGCGACACGAACCCGATCTGCAGCTTGGTACTGCACGGACTGGTGCAGCCGACAAACCTCAGCGGACTCGACATGCACAGCATCCGGGTCTCCTGTAGGATCGGGCGGTTGGGCGTGCGCGGGCTATCTTTCGGGCTCGAGGTCGAGTCCGGTCGGGTCTTCACCGGCGTCATCGGCGTGACGTGCGTATCGGTCAACATGTCGGGCGTTCAAAATTGCGTTCGTTGGAAAATTGAGCTCGTAGTAGTAGGAGTAGTAGTAGACGTGGAAAATTGAATATCAAGGCGCCGAGGACATGGCGTTCGGGCGCGCCTGTGGGTGGAAGGTGAGGGAGGGTGAGAGGTGGGCGATCGTGACGTGCCGACATCCGGGCGTTGTTGTCTGCACTTTGGACGTGTCGGAGAGATTCACATGGCCTAATACGAGGGGCGTCGAGCGCCAAACGCCGCGGACGAGAGCAACGTGGGCGAGAAAGATTTGAGCGGGAAATTCCGGGACGAAAAATTAACGCTTCCCGTCGCTCCATCTCCCCCGCGCGCCGACGACGATCAGTTTCATGGATATTGGATGCCAAACCGAGGCTCGGATTTGCCGAATCATGGCGGGTTCGTCTTGGGTGAATGGCTCTTTCGAAACCGCGCCAAAGCGAAACTCGAACTACGTACAGGGAGGAGGCCCGTATAGGGGCGTAGAAGAATCGATCGGCGTAATAACCGCGACGCGTGACCGCGAAGTCAAAATTGGTTTGTCGCGGGCCGACCGACTTGTGCCTACGCCTACCTGGGCGACTCTCCCTCGCTCTCCCCGGAGAGCTCAATTGGGCGAAAACCTCCGATCGGTGGGCTGCGTCTCCTCATTGTCACCATGATATGTCCATCGTTCCACTCCGGCGTCGGGAAGAACAGCAGCGCGCTGTGGACAGCGACCCGGCGGAATTTCGTTCCGTTCCTCGTACAGCCCGACCCTTCCCTCGTCCCTCGCCGGCGACGAGCCCCAGCCCCCTCGCCTGCCTCCCTCCAGGAAACGATCGTCCTGGACACGACTGCCAACCAGGAGATCGTCGACATCACCGACCGGGTGCGGGAGATTGTTCGACGCGCCCCGGCCCAATCCGGTGTCGTCACCGTCACGTCGCAGCATACGACGTGTGCCGTCTGCGTGAACGAGAATGAGCATTTCCTGAAGTCGGATATCTTGGAGTATTTGAACGGGGCGGTGCCGAGTGGGGCGGCGCGGTACAAGCATAACGACCTCGGGTCGCGGCCGGCGACCGCACGGGATCGTCAGGCGATCGAGGATAACGATTGTGGGGGGTTTGGGAGCGTGGAGGCGTTCATGGCGCAGGAGCCGATCAATGCGCACGCTCATCTGCAGGCGATTCTGGTGGGGAACTCGGTGTCGTGTGGGGTGCGAGCGGGCGGCGAGCTCGGGCTTGGGTCGTGGCAATCCGTGCTGTTCGTGGAGTTGGACGGACCTCGGGCGGGGCGGAAGGTTGACGTCGTAGTTGTATTTTAGGGTTGGCTGTTGCGTATCAAAACATTTGTACCAACGCGTTGGAGCCACGTACGTGGCACATTCGTTGTTTTCGTGGTGGTTCGCTGCCTGCCTCCGCGCATTCGTCATAGTGTCACAGTGTCACAGTGTCATAGTGTCAATGAAGCGGATCACAGAACTCATCGCCCGGCTGGGGCTGACGATATCGACAGAGCCGGCGAGCGACGATGCGATTACGGCCAGACTGGTGCTCTTGAAGGACAAGAAGAACCGAGCGTTCCTGACCGTCATGCACCCGGACACGGAGCTGTCCACCAAGCTGCTCTCGACTCGGCTCGGATGTGGCAAGGGTGGTGTCGCGCAGGCAACAGGCGCGCTGGCAGAGGCGGTCTTTGGTTCGGCGAGCTCGGGCGCAGTGACGCTCGGGTGCGTGATGGACTGTCCCCATGCCGTCGGGGTGCTGCTGGATCAGGAGCTGAAGACGGAATTCTGGGTCGGTGCCGCCCACGGACAGGGGAGCATATTTCTGGACGGTACGTACTTTCACTTTCGATTCCAGACGCGTCGTACTCGTCCTCGTACTCGTCCTCACACTCCATCCATCCATCGTCGTCGTGTAGGCGTGCACGTCGCGGAGCTGCTGAGCGACCGGTCGATCGAGACGATCGACTTTGCCGCGAACCCGAAGATCACACGAGATAGCCCGCCGGACCTCAAGGCGTTTGCCGACGCGCTCGAGCCGCTGCCGCAGGAGCTCGTTGAAAAGGCCGAGGCGACCGAGAAGGAGGGAGCCGAGAAGAATAGGGGACTGGAACACGAGAAGAAGGCGGGCGACAAGAAGAAGGGCGTCGCGACGGATGACGCACAGGCGGCCGCCAAGGCCGTGCTCGACGTGGACGCCCTCGCCGACTCGCTCATTGCCCAGATATCCGCCATTCCCGGCGACGATGCCGAGGCACAGCGGCGGGCCAAATTGGACATTGTCAGCCGTCTGAACCAGCTGCGGAACGCGGCGTACGCTGCCGGGTTTGCAGCAAGGAAATAGTCGTGGCCCTGTGCGGCGGTGGGACGGGCGGTGGGACGGGCGGTGGGACGGGCGGTGGG
>Ga0181582_10003917_pt1 | contig 12035 bp, 8 predicted proteins | sample 071ome_32_FD_132438 | JGI IMG/M metagenome (GOLD analysis project Ga0181582, IMG submission 132438) | Coastal salt marsh microbial communities from the Groves Creek Marsh, Skidaway Island, Georgia - 071405AT metaG (megahit assembly) | ecosystem: Environmental > Aquatic > Marine > Intertidal zone...
GCACCCCCACCGCGTACACCCTTGCCGCCAACCCCAACCCCGTCACACTCAGCGGCATGAAGAACGTATGCGCCAACTGCGCCGCACACGCCTCCCCTGCCGCGTGCGCCCGCGCCAACATCCGCTCCAGCGCCCGAAGACGCCCATACAGTCCCGCCGCCAGCACCCGCCTCGCCCCGTCCTCCGTCGGCACGCGCCGCTCGTGGTAGTGCCCCGCCACTGCCTGCGACGCTTTCTCGACCGCGTACAGAAACGAGATGACATCATCATTGTTGTCCTCTCTTTCCGTCTCGTCATCGCCGAAAAGTTGCCTCAGGCTGCGGCGCACCCCCTCCAGTCGCTGCCACCACCTGCTACGCCGATGCTGTGCTTTATTCTTCTTCAGCAACGCCCCAATCACGAGGTGGTCGTGCCGCAGCAGAGACAGCGGGGAGGGGGAGACGGAACTCTGCGCATGCCCCACGCCAAAAGTACCGAAACGTCCGAAACGCAACAGTTCGAGGACGTTCTTGTGCTCGGGTGCGTTGACCCGGGACAGAAGCAGCTGCATCGAGGAGGTCCACTCGGGCGTGACCATGCATGCCGCGGTGGGGAGGGAGGTCCGCGCGCGCGCCGCGACCCCGCCGTCCATCTTCCCGCCGACAGTGGACGTGAACCTTACACCGTTCAACTCGGCGGCGGGCCGTCACCGGGGTTTGACTCGCGCGGGCACCGCTGATTGAATACACCAGCCTTGGTTTCCGCCCCCGCGAAAAGAAGAAACTCGTAGAATTCGTTCTGCGAGAAATGTCGCCGTGCTCGAGCTGATCGTCCGACCTCGAACTCTCTCACCGGCACCAGCAGCCCTCGGCCTGACCAAACATAACACACATAACAGGAACACCAGCAACCAGGATGGGCCAGGGACAGTCGAACATGGGCCCTGGGGGCAACAAGGGCCCCAATGTACGTCTGATTTTGATTCGTTCGATCACCTCCAAATCTCACCCGGTTCTCGCTCGCTCCCCCGCGCAGGACAATCAACAGAAGAAATACCAGCCTCCGGCCCCGCCACCGCGTGTTGGGAAGAAGCAGAAGCGCAAGCCGGGCGCTTCGGCCCTGTCTTCCTCGAAACTTCCGACGGTGGTTCCAACGGCCAAGTGCAAGCTCAGGCAGCTCAAGCTGGAGCGTATCAAGGATTGGCTGCTGATGGAAGAGGAGTATGTGACGAATCAGGAGCGGTTGAAGCCGCAAGAGGAGCGGAACGAGGAGGACCGGTCCAAGGTGGACGACCTTCGCGGGTCGCCGCTGGCGGTGGGGACGCTGGAGGAGCTGATCGACGAGAACCACGCGATCGTGAGCAGTCCGATCGGGCCGGAGTATTATGTGGGTATTATGAGCTTTGTAGACCGGAGTCAGCTGGAGCCGGGATGCAGCGTGCTGTTGCATAACAAGGGGAACCAGATTGTCGGGATCCTGAACGATAACGACGATCCGGCGGTGAGCGTGATGAAGGTGGAGCATAGCCCGACGGAGACGTACGCGGACGTGGGAGGACTGGAGCAGCAGGTTCAGGAGATCAAGGAGGCGGTGGAGCTGCCGCTCACGCACCCAGAGCTGTACGACGACATCGGGATCAAGCCGCCCAAGGGGGTGATCCTGTACGGGGAGCCGGGGACGGGTAAGACGCTGCTGGCCAAGGCCGTGGCCAATAGCACGTCTGCTACGTTTTTGCGGGTGGTCGGATCGGAGCTCATCCAGAAGTACCTGGGAGACGGGCCCAAGCTGGTTCGGGAGCTCTTCAAGGTGGCGGACGACCTGTCGCCGTCCATCGTGTTTATCGACGAGATTGACGCCGTTGGAACCAAGCGGTACGACGCCACGTCGGGAGGCGAGCGGGAGATCCAGCGCACGATGTTGGAGCTGCTGAATCAGCTCGACGGATTCGACTCGTTGTCCGAAGTCAAGGTCATCATGGCCACCAACCGGATCGACAGCCTCGACCCGGCCCTCATCCGCCCGGGTCGCATCGACCGGAAGATCGAGTTCCCGCTGCCCGACCAGAAGACCAAGCGGAGGATCTTCCAGATTCACACCGGGAAGATGAGCCTCTCGGACGATGTCAACACGGAGGAGTTTGTCATGGCAAAGGACGAACTGAGCGGTGCGGACATCAAAGCGATGTGCACCGAGGCCGGTCTGCTGGCGCTGCGGGAGCGGCGGATGCGGGTGACCATGGCCGACTTCAGGAAGAGCAAGGAGAAGGTGCTGTACAGGAAGAAGGACAACTTGCCCGAAGGGCTGTACTTATGATGTGAGAAACGGGGAAGTCACTTCAGTAGTAGCATAACCCGTGCACGCTACGAAAAATACCCTATACCAACAGAGCGCGGGGATCTCCAAGTGCGCTGCGGAGAGAACGCGGCTGCGGAAGGTTTTTCGAACGGGCCGGCGATGCTCGCCCAGCTCGCACGCCCACCTCTGTTCTTCGTCACCCACATCCGACGACCATCTCGCTGCGTCGTCGCGGCCTCCCCCTCCCCCGACGACACCCCGCCGCCTGAGGAAGACCAAGAAAAGACCAAGAAAAAGGCAAAGCGGCGACCAATGTCTCAGGAGACGAAGGACAAGATCGCTGCCGCCCGGCGAGGGCAGCGCCAAAGCGACGAGACGCGCTCCAAGATCAGGGAAAAGATGAGCAACAGGCGAATCTCGCTCTCCCACCGCCTCCGGATCGCCGAGGGACGCAAAGAGAAGTACCACAGCGAGGCTACCCGTCAGGCCATCTCTGACGCCGTCCGCTCGACAAAGCTCCGGCTGAAAAAGGAGCGACTGGCCGATCGCGCTGCACGCGCCGCCGTCGCTGCCACGGCGGACCTACGATTCCAGTCAAAGACGAGACCGTTCGCTGCAGACGATTCCAGTCTCATCCTCGACATGATCGAGCTCGAGAAGGCCGTCGTCGAGGTGACACGTCTCCGCGACGAGCTCACGTCGTGGTTGGACTTGTACGAGTCGAAGTTCGGTCGCAAGCCAGACCTGACGGAGACGTCAGAAACGCATCCACAAGTGTACGGTCGCTTTGTGCGGTACGTGGCGCTGAGAGACCTCGTCCGCCGCTCGTCTCTCGAGACTGGAAAGACGCCGGTGGTCTGGGGCTAGCAAGAGTGATTTAATCTTTAATCCAGAACGCCCCGTATCCGCGCTCCCGTTACACCTCGCTCCTTGATCGCCGCGACGAGCGACGAGCGACGAGTCGTCTGCGAGCGCCCAGGCCGGGATCGACAGCGGCGCGTCGACGCGTCGACGCGTCGACGTGTCGACGTGTCGACACGTCAGGGGAAGATGCCGGACGTCTTCGCTGGTCGCCGTTCGCCAGTGACCATCCGTGGCGGCAACAGATCTCTCGGGAAGGGTGGGCGGCGTACTCCGTGAACGTTTTCGCTCCTTCGAATTCGAAGACACTTTTTCTCGGTAGCTCCTCCTTCCTCCTTATGAAGCGCCACCCATTGGTAGAGCACTGTCTTACGGCGCTAGGTACGGCATCCCCGAACGACAGACTGGTTTTCTGTCGAACGCTGGATCGCAGTTTCGAGACGAGTATGATCTACGTGAGGGAATGACACTCACCACTCGGCGTTCCCGCGTTTTCCCGGCAGACCTGGAACAGAGCTTTGGACATGACAACCTGTACGATGCGTTCTTTGAGTACACGTCCAAGTACAAGCTCGTCGACGTGCAGAATTCGTCGGACGAGGTCGCTCGCTTCCTCGCCTGGTTGTTCGAGGACAGAGAGAACGATGGTGCGAACGGTGCCGTGGACGGGGGGACTCTGAGCAGCACGAGCGAGGACGAAGCTGAGGACGAGATTGAGGAGATTGAGGAGATTGAGGAGATTGAGGAGACTGAGGATGGCGACGTCGGTCGGTGGACGAGTGCAACGCAGGCGGGTCCGTCCCAGATGGACGTGTCGCAGCGACATTTGCCGCAGAGCCACCAGCAACACTGTCAGCAGAAGGATGAGCGGATGGCGTACTCGCAATACTTCACGCAGGCTGGATTCACGGTGCCGTCGGCGACGCAGTTGCAGCCGAGGGTCATGTCGCATCTCGGCGCCTCGTCGTCGTCCTCCTCCTCCTTCTCCTCGCTGTCGTCGCAGATTGACTTTGCGAACGCATACGTGTTTGGGAACGCGTCGTTCCGGGCCAAGCAGAAGGAGATTGTCCAGAGCGCGCTGCAGGGCCGCAACGTGTTTGTGCTCATGCCGACGGGGGGTGGCAAATCGCTGTGTTATCAGCTGCCGGCCGTCATGTCGAACGGCGTGACGCTGGTCGTGACGCCGCTGTTGTCGCTGATGCAGGACCAAGTGCAGGCGCTGTGCACGTTGGCATGCGGGGGCGTGCCAGCGACGTTTCTGTCCTCGCAGCAGACGGAGAAGGAGCGCAACGCGGTGTTCAACGAGCTGCGAAAGGAGCAACCGGTCATCAAGGTCTTGTTCGTTACGCCAGAGCAGCTCGTCGCGGGCGAGCGGCTGAAGGGCGTGCTCAAGGGGCTGTACGAGCGGAACATGCTGGCCCGGCTCGTGATCGACGAGTGCCACTGCGTGTCGCAATGGGGTCACGACTTCAGGCCCGAGTATACGCAGATTGGAGCTGTCAAGAAGATGCTGTTCCCGCGGCTGCCGGTGACGGCGTTGACGGCGACGGCCACGAGCCAGGTCAAGGCCGACGTGATGAAGTCGCTCAAGATCCAAAACCAGGTCGACCAGTTCACCGTGTCGTTCTTCAGGAAGAACCTGACCATGCGGGTGCTCCCCAAGGACTACGAGAAGGACGCTGCGTACGACGGCATGCAGGGCTGGGAGGTGCGGATCGCCGAGTATGTCAAGGCCCGTCGCGGCGACTCTGGCATCGTCTACTGTTTGTCCCGAGACGACGCGGAGGCGATGGCGTGCATGCTGAACAGCGTCGCCGGGGTCTCTGCCTCGCATTACCACGCTGGTATGACGCCAGGGCAGCGCACGACCGTCCAGAACCAGTGGAAGCGGGGAGAGATCAAGGTGGTGGCCGCGACCATCGCGTTTGGGATGGGCATCGACCACCCGCACGTGCGCTACGTGATCCACGCGACGATGTCCAAGAGTCTCGAGGGGTATTACCAGGAGGCTGGTCGTTGCGGGCGCGACGGTGTCCGGGGCGAGTGCATCCTGTTTTACGGAAAGCGGGACGCGCCGAGGCTCATGAACCTCATCCGGCTGGGAAGCAGGAAGAAAGGGGGTTCCAAGAAGAACACGCAGACGCAGTACGCGCTGTTGAACTCGATGACCGAGTATTGTATATCCGAGGCGGTGTGCCGGCATGCACAGCTGCTGCGCTACCTCGGGGAGGAGTGGGAGGCCGGACGGTGCGGGTCGAGCTGCGACGTGTGTCTCGGGGAGGTGGAGCGCATTGCAGACGCCGAGAAGAAAACGGCGAGGACCAAGAAGACGTCTGGCGGATCGAAGAAGGCTGGAGGTGGAACCAAGGCCGCGACGGTTTGCGGCGGCGGCAGTCTCGCCGGCGACAACAGCAACCGCCCGTCTACCTCGTCTGGCTTTGGGGGGTTCACGACGGCGATGGCCGCGTTCGGCGCCGGCATTCCCAGCAAGTCGTCGCAGGGCGCCAAGGCGCTCACGCTCGCCAAAGCAGCGACAAAGAAAAAGGTCACGAGCACGCAGGCTTCCACCTTTACATCGGCCGCCGCCTTCTTCACCAAGAAGAGCTAGCCAGTTGAACAACGCGTTTTTTGGTTTTTTCGGTATAAATATTCGGTTCCGATGGCGGTACCATGTCAGTCGTCAAGTATTTTTTTGTTTCTGTCCTTTGCCGTAGCCTACGGTAGGAGGCCTCGGAACGAGGCTCAGTCGTCGAAATCGTCGTCGTCGTCCATCTGGAACCCGCTCGCTGTCGGGTTGGCACCCCCGCTCGCCGTCTTCCCCTTGCCGACAACCAAATCGTACAACTTCCTCTTGGTCGGCGCGCTCACCTTCTCCAGGTCCAGACTCGGCTCCCCGTCCTCGTCCGTTCCCATCTCACCCGCCGCGTTCAAGATGCCGACAACCTGCTCCATGTTGGCCATCAAGATCTCCTGCGTGTTCAACGCCGTCACCAGGTCGTTCTCCATCTCAGCAGTCATGTACACCTTTGCCCCGCCCCCGCCAAAGTGGCCCCTGCTCGCCTGCCTCGGCATGCTCGAGCTCCTCGCCGGCTTCTGCGGCTTGACCGGCTTGTTGGGATTCTCATGCTCGGCGGGGATCGGCCTCGGCACGCGGTCCGGATCGGCGTGCTTGGCGAGCGGCGTCTTCTTCCACGCGGTGAAAAAAGCCTCCTCCATCATGCGACCCAACCTGCCGACGTGCCACCCTTCTGGATGCACGACCATGTTGTACTCGTGGCAGTTATCGCACATCTTGAAGAAATCCTCGAAGAACTCCCGAGGAGACTCGTACAGGTTGTTATCGAGCTTCTGATCCATGATCGAGAACGACATCGGGCCGTGTGGCACGACGTCGTAGTAGTCGACAAATTTCGAGTCATCCACGGGCTCATAGAAAATAGCCAGCTCATTAGGTGTCAAGATCTTTGTCTTGATAAAGCGGAAGATGCGCTTGGCGACCGAGGGGAGGTCGTGCGAGTTGGCAGCCACCCCAATCCGCTGCGGGGCAGCATCCGGGGTCCCGTGGCCGGCCGGCGTCCCGGCGCCCATCAGCAGGCTCCTCGCCTTCTTTGCCCCGGCCAACCCGCCGGGACCACCGCCCACCCCATACTCAAACACCTCCGTGTCGAAGCTCCGCTTGCTATTGCTCAGCGGATTCTGGAGGGTCACACTGAGACACCCACACCGAGATCAAGTGAGACGAGCGACGAGCGACGAGCGACGAGAAGCGAAGCACGGGAGGTGGAGAGGCAGACGCAGAGGCAGACGCAGACGACACAAGGGAGACGACAGGGGGTAGGACGATCCATTCGACGACGCCGACCACGTACCTCTTCAGCGGCCCCTCGTTCGGCAACTTGGCGTGCACCTCGCACAGGAAGCTTTGCATCCTCAGCAAGTGATTCTCCTTCAGGAGCCCCGCCTTGTGCGCCTGGTCCGACGACAGCAACGACACCTCCTTCGACTCCACGACAAAGCTGCACAGGCTCCCGTCGTCCAATCTCAGCTTCAGCTTGGACGGCGCAACCATCTTCTTTGGCGCCTCCTCCTTCACGGCATCTGCAGCCTCCGCACCTTCCGTTCCGTCAGCCTTGACTTCGGCGTTCTCCGCCGCTGGCGCTTCCACAATTTCGACATTGTTCGATTTTCCTTCCAAATCCTTCCCCGTGTCCTCTCCGCCTGCCTTCTCCACCTCCATTGCAATTGGCGCCGGTTCCATGGTTGGAATAGAGGGACAGAGAGGAGCAGAGAGAAGAAGTCGGGTACGTACGACGAAAACGCCGAATTCAGTCTGCACTGCTTCGGGGAGTCGGGGCGTCGGAGTCGAGGGATCCCTTCGAATTCGTAATTTCCATTGGGCGACCGTTGGATCCATTCATTTGTGGCTATGGATTCAAGTTCATTCGAATTCATTCAAGTATCGATGCCATTGTGGCGAACAAGCGGGCGAGGGATTCCTAAAGGGTCGCGATGGCCAGTCACCACGACGACGACGACGGGGGTGGGTCCAAGGACGGAGGGCCCCAGCTTGGTGCGCAGGGGTCTAGACGAGGCGAGGTGCCGGAGGCTGTAGAAGCGGCCGCGCCGCTCGCGTCGTGCCGGGAGCCGCCGCCCGAGGTCGAATGGGACGCCAAGATCCTGGTCAACAAAGAGTCGTGCCCCGAAGATGCAGAGGCCGCAATTGATGGTTGCATAGACGGTTCTTTTGCTGGGCTAGGGCCGGATCGTGCAGATTCCCTTGAGATGTTGCTGCAGTGCCTGCCGAAGCTCCTGATCTCTGAGGAGGATGGCGTCGTGGAAAACACAGGGTTCGCGGAGGACATTCTGGATGGTGACGGTGATGATGGCGACCATAGCGACGGTAGCGACGATGGCGACGGTAGCGACGATGGCGACGGTAGCGACGATGGCGACGGTGGCGACGATGGCGACGGCGGTGATGGTGACGTCGCCACCGACAGTCTTCCCGATCCCATGCGGTATGGGCACTGATCTCTCCGGCATGCGCTTCCACGCCCTGACTCTCTTACTCGCGCTACGCGCGCTTTGCTCGTTGGCCAGGTCGTACGAGGAGATTCACTCGCTCTACGATCTGAGCAGTGTTCCTACCGGTGCCACCAATACTGCGATGCGTGGGAAGGGTCAGCGGGCGAAGACGCTTCGAAAGCAGGCGAGAAAGTTGGGGAGGGTGATGAGTCGCGGGATCACGATGGGGCAGGTGGATGCCGTGTTGAAAGAGTTTGTGCAGCGGGGCTGGACGACCTACAAGCCGCCGATTGTGATGAAGAGTGGGGAGGTGAAGGTGAGTCTCGCGCTGGCGAGGCTGTACAACATCAGGGCGCAGGAGCTGAAGAAGTCCAAGAACAATCGCTATCTGTATCTGGTGCGGACGACAGAGACGCGGCTGCCGACGGGGGAGGACGAAGTGGAGCGGGTACGGATGTTTGCGGCGGAGCATGCGGCGTTGAAGAAGCTGAAGGAGACGGGAGCGTGGAAACAACCGAAGCTGCCGAAAGCTTCCAACACGGTCAGAGGGACTGACGAGTATTACTCGCAGAAGGGTTTGTGGGTGCCGTCGATGATGGCGAGTGGCAGGGGGGGCGCAGGGGGGGCTGCAGGGGGAGCTCGTGTGCATACGAACGCTGTCGCCGGTATGCAGCCGGTTGTTATGCAGCCGGCAGCCGGGATGATGCCGGTGGGGCCTATGGGGGTGGTGTATGGGCCGATCCCACCTGTCGCCGGAATGATGCCGGTGGTGTATGGGCCGATCCAACCGTACCTACCGCACCAAACGCCCCGTCCGCCCCAGCCCAAGCCCAAGCCCAAGCCAGCTCCCAAGTTTGTGTCGAATGGGGTGCTCGCCTTTGACTCGAAAGACGGTCTGGCCATCGACATCCGAGTACCAAAGGGAGCCAACAACAAGGGTGACGATGATGATGATGGTGACGATGATCTTCGCGGTCGGGGACGTACACCCGATCCGATCGTCAGCGGCGCGACCGGTACCGGCCAGGACCAGAACGATGGGAAGGACGGGAGCGCGCTGTCGACCTCGGCGCCCCCGTTCGAGATGCCTTCCCCGTCTTCCTGTCTGCTTGCATCAAAGCCTGCGGCGTTGATGACCAAGCAAGAGGTCAAAAAGCTGCAAAAGAAGCTCGCGAAGGACGCGAGGCGGGCGGAGGGCGCCTCCGAGGAGAAGCGAGTGGCCGACATCGGGAGCTTCGAGGCACACACGAAGGGCATCGGCTCAAAGCTGCTGGAGAAGATGGGATATCAGAAGGGAGAAGGTCTTGGCAAGAAGAAAACCGGCGCGGTCCTCCCGCTCGAATCCAAGCAACGCGCGCGCGGCCTCGGTCTTGGCGCGTGAGGGTCGACCCGATGAGGGTCGGATGTGAATGGATCCTCGTCTTTTTCAAGGGATTGTGGCGTTGTGCATTACGACACTCATATCGAGACATACTATATAACCAAGAATCGTCGTCAGTCGGAATCGCACAGATCGATCACATCAACGGCCGATGGGCGCACCCGCTTCCGCCCCGGCGGTGCCCAGCTCGTCGCAACAGCCGCAGCAGCCGCAGTCGAAGCCACAGTGACGGTGGCTCCCGCCGCCGTCGCCGCCGTCGCCGCCGCAGTCGCCACACCCCCACCAGTACCCACCCCCAACAACGCGCTCGTCGCCTCGATCATCTCGTTCCGCACATCGATCCCCTCGTCCCGCACCGCCTGGTAATCCAAGGTCTCCTCGTCACTCCCCTCCCCCCCACCCACCTCCCTAGCCCACGCCGTCACCTTCTCCACCACCGCCGCCCGCCCCGCCGCATCCCCCAACGTCCGCACGTCGAACCACCCATCCACATACCCCTCTGGCCGCCAGTCACCCGACGCATTCACCTCAAAGTTCGTCAGCCCCGGCAGCCCCTCCATCACATCCCCCACCGCCCGCACATACGAATCCACCCGCAACCGCTTCAGCACCGAGTTCTTCATCGTCATCGGATCCTGCCACTTCCGATTCGACTCGGCCATGCTCAAATACGAATCCAAGTCGAACGCCTGCGTCCCACTCGCCCCCTCAAACCTCGCCGGCACCACCATCCGCATACACGTCAACGGATCCTTCAGCGAAAAACTCACTTGCTCCAAACCCAAGATTGTAGTATCGTCGTCACCGTCGTCACCGTCGTCACCGTCGTCACCGACTGACAGCAACCGCGCCATCCGCGCCCGCGCCTCCTCCAACGTCTCCTCCCGCATCATCATCCCCTTCACACCCGCCACCCCCAACCGCTCCGCGATCCCCACCCGCACCACCCACGTCCCCCGATCAACCGCCATCACCGTAATCGAGTTCCTCCCCTGACACAACATCCGCGTCACGTCGACCACCGAGTCCCGCTGATTGATCCCCATATCCGACCCCATCCCCCGCGTATACGGCTTAATACTCATATTATTCACCCGCATCTGGACATTCTTCGGCCAGTGCATCCGCTCCTGGATGACATCCTCGAGCAACAGACAGGACACGTAGACGCGAATTTTTCCTTCGGGCGCGTTGCACGCGGCCAACTGCTGCTGCGTGAGATAGAAATTCTGCACGAGTTGGACACGCGCGATGTTACCTTTCAAGTCCCGACACGGCGGCATGCCCGGCACGGGCTTCAACTGCGCCAGGGGGACCAGCTCTTCTCTGAGCTGCGTGAAAGGATCCGCAATCAGAAAGCGACACGGGGGACACAGGTAGGAAGCGGACGGCGACGGCCGTGGGGGGCGAGGTTGCAAACCCGAGGACAGGTCCTCGGGTTTGCCCCGAGCACACGCCTCGTGTTGCTGCGTCCCGCAATGCGTACACGTGACCATCCCCGGAAGCACACCCTTGTTCTTGCACATACAGCGAACAATCGCCGTATGCGTCGAAGGCGCGGGGTTCTTTCCGGGGTTGCCCTGTTGTTCGTGGTTCTTTTCGCCTGCCGTCGAACCCACCCCACGCGCCGATCGCGTGTTGTCTCTTGCTGCGTTGGAGTTCGCGTTGCCATTCCCGTTCGCGTCGACGTTTCCTTCGCCCTCCGCCCGTGTTCGCTCCCCCCACGCCACGAGCGGAAACAGCTCCCGCAGCGCCAACCCGACACTCCCGCCCAGCCCCACCATCCCGACCACGCCGTCCACCACCTGCAACAGCTCGACGTCAGCCCCGTACTTCACAGCCTGACCCACCCGCACGACCATCTCCTCCTTCCGACCAGACGTCCTGAGCGACAGCGCCGAGAGAATGTCCTTCAGGGCAGCGTTCTTGCACCGCCGCAGCACGCCGTGGAAAAGCTCTTGAACACGCCGTGCGTCTGAGCCTGCGTCTAAGGCTGCGTCTGAGCCTGCGCCTGCGCCTGAGCCTCTTGCAGCGCGCGGTGGCGCCATCGCGATGCTTACACTCGAGAATGGTCGTGTACACGAACAATGTGAACGTTCATATTTTTACGCACTCGTACGGTTACACGTTCCACGTATAGACGAAGGGAATATGTACGTACACGTACACATACACGTACACGTACGTACACGCGTGTAGAGGCGGGGTGACTTTTCAAACGGTAACTCGCTCCCAACCGGTTTGCGGCCCGCAACGCACGCGGGTGGCACCCGGGGTGACCCGCTCACGAGTTTTCTTCTGCTTTCTGACCCAGTGAAATTTTACTATGCGCTGTGCTATATGCCATGTATCATACCATCGTCCTGAGTATGAACGGTGTTCGCCGCTCGGTCGGTATAAACCACCCTAGGGGGGGCTGCAGCCGCGGGAGCCGCAGCCGGAGAACGCCGGGAGATACGAACTGGAGCTGAAACCAGCGTTGAGGCAGAAGTTA
>Ga0181582_10003918_pt1 | contig 12032 bp, 10 predicted proteins | sample 071ome_32_FD_132438 | JGI IMG/M metagenome (GOLD analysis project Ga0181582, IMG submission 132438) | Coastal salt marsh microbial communities from the Groves Creek Marsh, Skidaway Island, Georgia - 071405AT metaG (megahit assembly) | ecosystem: Environmental > Aquatic > Marine > Intertidal...
CGAAGGACCGTTCGAGCACATCTGGATCCAGCCGGCTGCGGGTGACGCCGGCGGCGCGCTTGGTGTGGCTCAGCTGATCTGGCACAGGCACCTGAAGAAGCCACGTGAGCTGAACGGGAAGCGTGACGGAATGGCGGGAGCGTATCTCGGCCCGTCATTCACTCCCGACGAGATCTCGACGCGCCTGGATCGATTTGGAGCGAAGTATGAGCGGCTCGAACGGGAAGCGCTGCTTGACCAGACCGCCGCTCTGATCGCGGATGCCAACGTGATCGGCTGGTTCAACGGCCGGATGGAATTCGGCCCTCGTGCGCTGGGTAGCCGGAGCATCGTCGGTGACCCGAGGTCGCCGGAAATGCAGACGAAGATGAACCTGAAGATCAAGTTTCGTGAGAGCTTCCGGCCGTTCGCCCCCAGCGTGCTCGAGCATCGCGCCGCGGACTACTTCGACCTGGATGCCGAGTCTCCGTACATGCTTCTCGTTAGCCCGGTGAGAGAGGAGCGTCGGGTCGCGATGACCGATGAGCAGGAGCAGCTCTTCGGGATCGACAAACTGAATATCCCTCGCTCGGACGTGCCGGCGATCACGCACGTCGACTACTCGGCGCGCGTCCAGACCGTCAGCAGGGAGCGCTCGCCGGACTACTTTGATCTGATCTCGAAATTCGAAGAGCGAACCGGATGTCCCCTCGTCGTGAACACGTCCTTCAACGTCCGCGGAGAGCCGATCGTGTGCACGCCCGAGGATGCCTACGTGTGTTTCATGAGAACCGACATGGACTATCTGGTGGTCGGGCCGTATCTGCTCGACAAGCGAGAACAGCCGGAATTCATCGAGGAAGGAGATTGGCGTGACGAGTTTGAACTCGACTGAGTTCACCGCCCGGGATGGGCGGAGGTTCGCATTCCCTGTTGGGGCGGCGTTCCTGCTTCTATCGGGGCTGCTTTATTGGCGCGAGAAGGAACTCGCCTTTCAGGTCACGGCTGGATTGGGGGGAGCGCTGTGGCTGCTCGGCGCGATCATCCCGGGGTATCTGGGCCCGATCTATCGCGCCTGGATGCGAATGGCATTCGCGATTTCGAAGGTCACCACTCCGATCTTCATGGGCGTGGTCTACTTCGTCGTGCTCACTCCGACCGGGTTGATCATCCGACTCGTGGGGCGCAACCCGATGTCGCACCCGATGACCAAGGATGGATTCTGGTACTCGACCGAGGGCCGTCCCGATAGCGATCTCCGCCGGCAATTCTAGGATTAACGCATGAGTCTGCTTAAAGAGCTCTGGGCCTTCATGAAGGTCCGGAAGAAGTGGTGGCTGGCCCCGATCATTCTGATCATGCTCGCTGTGGGTGCCCTTCTGGTCTTTGCTCAGGGTTCGGCGCTGGCGCCGTTCATCTACACGATCTTCTAGATCGCTGTCTTCCCGGCCCCCGTGCTTCATCAGGCTGACGGTGGCCGATCTTGGCCCAACTCGTAACTTTACCTTACGCCCCTCGCCAAGATCGCCTGAGTCGGACTCCGTTTTAGAGGATGACCACTGTGAGCAATGACCAACTCGAGTCTCTGCTGAGGATCCAACTCGCGAATGATGACGAACTCGGGTCCATGCTGTCGGACTACGAGCGTCGTAAGCAGAATCAGACTCGTCGTCTGGTTCAGCGAGCGTTCGACCTGGAGAATGCCCGAAAGAAAGGGGCTCAGCATTTGCGACGGTTCGCGCTTCCGCACTCGCGTGAGGTCGCCGAGCGGCTCGAGGGAGCCGGTCACCGAGTGGTGTACCAAGAGTTTCTCGACGCGTATCCGCCGAATGTGAGACTTCACCTGTACCCCAAAGCCGGGCCTCTCGACCTGCAAGACTCGAAGCGCTGGACGATGGAGCTTGTCTGGGGTGATCCAGAACCGGACCGTCTTTACGCCAGGCGATGGACTGCGGATGGACTTGGTGGGATGGATCAGCTCGGTTCGGTGCGGGACACTGATGTGGATGAGTTGTGGGTTCGAGAGCAGTTTCTCTCTTTTATTCGAGACGCTCTGGACCTGCATTGACACCATCACCCGATCGTGATCGTGGATTGTGTACAAGGTTCACAATCAGTGCGGACGACACGCTCTGGCCTTCACGGGCCGCTCAGGATGTCTAGCTAAGATTGCGGGCGGTCCATCGAGCGAAGGTGAGGTCTTCGTTGCAAACATATGTTTTGTGCTCTGCCTGTGGGATTAGTATAGTTTAACGAGTCCCACGAAAGGATCGAGCGCAGTGATGTTTCACGACCCCCCATCGCTTAGTCCCTCATCTACGGTTATGGCCGGACGTCGCTCTGATGTCGGTCGACGTTGAGGCCGTGTCATGAGGCATGATGGGTCACTAATCAACACGGGCATCGCACCTTTCGACGAGCGCGTCGGCGGACTTGAACCCGGCGGGAATTATCTCGTGGTAGGTGCGCCGGGGCCGGAGAAGATGGTCGCCGCCCTGCAGTTCGTGCACGCCGGCATTCAGGCGGGAGAGCGGTGCCTCTTCGTCACGAATGCGGACATCGACGGTCTGCTCGGCGTCGCCGCCGCGTGGGGCTTCGACATGTGGGAGGCCTGGGAGACCGGCGCCCTGCAACTCGTGGGGTTCAAGGACGACTTCGAACTGCGCGCCATCCGGTCGATCGCGCCCGAGGAAGTCGTGGAGGAACTCGACGGCATCAAGGGCTCGAACCTGTCTCGGATCGCGGTGGATCCCGGCGCGATGTTCCTCACGGGGGGAGCCAAGACACTTCTGGGCTCGACGTACCTCTCGTGGGCGCGCACGCAGGATGCGACGGTGCTGACGACGTTCTCCGTGGATGGAGGCGCGACGTCTCTTCCGTCCTCGGCGGACTGGCTGATCCACGCGACCACGGGCCGATTGCTCCTGGGCAAGCGGAACGACGGTCTGTATCAGGTCACGCTGAGCAAGGCACTCCCGGATGCAGACGAGCGGGAGGAGACGATTTCTCTCGAGCTCAAGCCGGGCGAAGGCCTCATTGAGCCTGAGACGTATCCGTCCCGCCGTGGCGTCGACCGGGGCGGGATCGACGAGAACCGTCTTCTTCTGGTCTCTCTCGGTGGCGAGCATGCCACGGATCTCGAGTCGTGGGCGACTCGGGCGTTTGAGGCGGATGTTGTATCCGAGCCCTTCGAGGCTGTAGCCAAGGTCCAGACCGGCGAACGGTACGGAGGCGTGCTGATTCATTCGCCGCGGCAGAGGATCCGTGAGGCTATTCAGGCGTGCCGGGCGGTCCGGCCTCTGTCGCGCGGGGCCATTGTGTTCGCGTCGGACGACCAGGTGCGCTCGACGGACCGGATCCAGATCCTCGAGGCCGGTGCAGACGACTGTCTGACGGGCGGTCTCGACTTCCGTGAGCTCGGCCTCCGGATCAAGCAGTCCATCGCCACCGGTGCCAAGCCCGTCATCGACGAAGGGGAAGGCGAGAGTACCGACATCCTCACGTTGATTCCCGAGGGATCGGATCATGGACGGGTGTCGGCGGATACGTTCATCGAGGAAGTCGAACGCCGCGGTGGAAGCCCAAACCACGCCTTCTTCTGCGTACTTGACGTCACCTCGCCGGTGCTGGACTCCGAGGACTTGAAGGAGGCCCTGGCGGCTCAGATTCGCCATGAGGAAGGCGATATCGTCGCCGGTGGTGAGCAACGTGCGGCCGTCCTGCTCCAGGGTGCCCGCGAGGGCCAGATCGGTCCGTTCCTCGATCGTCTGCGTTCGAAGGTCAACGAGCGCGCGCGTGATCACGACGCCAAGCTTACGATCGACGTGCTGAGCCACCCCGCCGACGCCGATCGGATCATGGAGATCCTGAGGACCGTCCGTGGCGACGCCGCGTAGGCCCGCGAGGAAGAGCGACTCCCGGTACTTCCTCCGATTCGCAGCTACCGCGACACTGCTGGTTGCCGGAACCCTGGTGCTGGTGCTGTTCGTGCTTCCACGGCGGTACGTGCTGAGCTCGGGGTTCCGCGAGGGTAATCTGGCGCTCCCGAATCCGTCGATCCCGTTCGAGCCCGCGGACCCACTCGTGATTGCGGCGCTGCCCCCGTTGCCGCCTTCAACGGAGGTGGTTCGGGGACCTTCGGAGCTCTTCTGGGAACGAGTCCTGCCGCTGCTCGAGCAGGAGCGCTTCGATGAGGCGATCCCGGTCTTCGCTTCCTACCTGGCGAATTATCCTGGCGATCTGGATGTGCGTCGGGAGTACGGCATTACACTCGCCCGCGGAGGGTATGGGGAGCGAGCCATTCCAGTGCTCGAAAGTCTCTTGCCTGTTCAGGGCGACCGCCAACTCCGGCTACTACTGGCGCGGACGCTCCGCGATATTGGTAACGCTGCAGGGGCGGCCACGCTCTACGCTGCCATCCTGCGTAGTACGCCGGACGACGAGGAGATCGTCCTGGAGTGGGCCCGGGCCCACATGGGGGTGGAAGAGTACGCGCAGGCTGAGTCGGTCTTGCAGTCGGCTCTGGAGGCGATCCAGGGCTCGGTTCCCATTCGTATCGAACTCGCCCGCATTTACTACTACACGAACCGGCTGGAGGACGCGGAGGCGATCCTGCTGTCGATGTCGGACGAGGAGCTCGCCTCGGTCGATGCGCTTCAGCTTCGGGAGGATGTCGTTGCCGCCTTGACCCCTCCTCCCGAGCCGGAGGTGGAGCCCCCGCCCCCGCCCACGCTGCTGGAGCAGGCGGTCGGCGCACGGGAGGACGGCGACTTTACTCGTGCGTCAGAGTTGTACGAAGCCGCGCTCGCTGACGATCCCACCGACGCCGACGCCTGGCAGGCGTACGCGGACTTCCTGCAATACGCCCTCGAGGACTTCGAGGGGGCGCTCCGGGCACTTGCCGAGGTCGAGCGTCTCTACGGTGGCGGCGGCGTCGAACTTCAGTACCGCATGGCGCAGCTCGAGGTCTGGACCGATCAGTCCGAGGTGGCGCGCACGCGACTGCAGGCGCTCCTCGTCCTGATGGAGGAAGAGGACGCTGCTCGACGAGCTGGTGCACTACCGGCGCGGGCGGATGATCCGGATGCAGTCATCGTCACACAGGCCGACGTGATGGCCCTGCTCGGCGACCTGGACCGCTGGGATGGTCTTCGTCTCCCCGCGGTACGCTCGTACGAGGCGGCGCTCGCGCTTGATCCGACACACGAGCGGGCGCTCGAGGGCCTGGCGATTCTGCAGGCCGACGTCGACCGCCAGATGGTCGAGACTGAGGAACCACGGATCGGAGTCATTGCCGAGTCTCTTGCGGATACCGACGACTTCCGACGGCTGGATCTGGGCGGTGAGTGGTACGGCATATCCGGGGACTGGGTCTGGGGGACGCGAAGCGGAGCCCGCGTGCTCGAGGGCCTCGACACCGGCGGTGGCCTGGATGAGACGCGGGGCCTTTTCGCCGACTTCGAGGGTGCGCGCTGGTGGCGGTGGGGCACGGTTCGGACGGCGTTGCACTTCGGGGTGCAGAACGTCCGTGACTCGGAGCTCGATGTTTCCATTGGGCTTTCGGGTCGATTCACCGGCTCGGCCGGACGAAGAACGGATCTCCGGATCGACCACGGGCCCGCGTTCAGCGCGACGAACACCTTCCAGGCCATCGAAGTCGATGTCCGTCAGGATCGGCTGTTCGTGGCGCACGCACGGCCAGTCAACGAGTTGTGGAGCATCGCCGCAACGGGCGAAGTGGCTTCGCTGAGCCACTCGGGTGTGCCGGGCTCGGATCGGAATCTGCGCCTTTCTGCGGGTGCGAGCGTAGGGCGGTCCATGTCTCGCTCCATCACGCTCGGTCTGGCCGTGCGCGGCCTGAGCTATATGGATGCGTCGCCGAGTGTCGGCGCCGGAGCCCTGTACTGGGATCCAAACTCCAGCCTTTCGGTGGGTCCGTATGCACAGGTTACCCGCCCGTTAGGCACATGGTGGATGTTCAACGCACGTGTGAACCCGGGCGTGGCGTGGATCGATGAACGAAGGGTCAACGGCGGTGAACTCGTCCCGGATCTGTCGGCGAGTCTCGGCCTCCGTCGTGAGGGCGCTCAGTACCTGACCCGAATCGAATTCTTCTACGGCCAGGGACGGTTCACCGGCTATCGATCCTTCGGGGTGAACATCGGATTCAGTGCCCGCGGATGGTTCGGTCGCGCCGGTAAGGAGGTCGCACGATGAGCCAGGGGCGCCACTCGATCTGGAGCTCGCTCGGTGTTGTTTTCGCCCTGGTTGGCGTCACGGTCGGCTTTGTCGTCTGGGCGCTTCTGGCGGGACCTGACATCCAGCGGGTGATGGTCCGCATGGTCGTCGTCTCCCTGGTCATCTTCCTCTTTCTCCTCTTCCTCCGGTACTTCGCCCTCCTCTGGTTCTCGTACCTGGGTCATGCCGAACGAAACGTGCTCGGTGTGCGGGAGATCAAGGAGTTGCCGCCGATCTCGATCCTGGTGCCGGCATACAACGAGGGTCTGGTTCTGGAGCGTGCCCTGACGAGCCTGATGCAGCTCGAATACCCGGAGTACGAGGTCCTCGTGATCGATGACGGGTCGACGGACGACACGCTCGAAATCGCGACCGGTTGGGAAGGGCAGCGAGGTCCCGGCCACTTCCGTGTGATCACGAAGCCTAATGGCGGCAAGGCGTCCGCGCTCAACGCGGGTATCGCGCACTCACTCCATCCGCTCATCCTGTGCATGGACGCCGATTCCTCACTCGAACCGCGCGCGCTGCTCACGGCGGCTCGCCACTTCAGCGACCCCGCCGTCGGGGCTGTCGCCGGGAACGTGAAGGTTGAGAATCGGGGTCGGATCCTGACGAGACTCCAGGCTCTCGAGTACATCGAGGGCCTGAACATGCCGCGGCGAGCACAGGGCTTCATCGCCGCGGTGAATATCGTGCCGGGTCCGGTCGGTCTCTTCCGCCGCGAGGCACTCGAGGAGATCGGTGGATACGACACGGACACCTTTGCTGAAGACGCAGACCTCACGCTGAAGATCATGGAGGTCGGCTGGCGTGTGGAATACGAGGATCAGTCGATCGCATGGACGGAGGCGCCGGAAACGTGGCGCGATCTCACGCAGCAGCGGTACCGCTGGACGCGCGGCATTCTTCAGGCAATCCGAAAGCGGAAGGGGATCTACCTGCGGCCGTTCCCCGACTTCCCTCTCTGGATCTCGACGATTCAACTCGGCTTCGAGGCTATCGTCTGGCCGGTGATGAACGTCTTCGCCCACCTCTTCTTTGCCATCGTCGCGATCCTGTTCGGAGCCGGTGAACTGATCGTCTACTGGATGATTCTGCTCACCCTGCTGGACCTGGTCGCGGCCCTCGTGACCGTGTCGATGGAGGAGGAGTCGCTCGCGCTCGTGCCGATGGCCCTGATTTACCGGTTCGTCTTCATTCTCTTCCTCGACGTCGTGAAGATGTTTGCTACGATGGAGGAGCTCTTCCGACTCGATATGGGCTGGGGCAAGCTCGAGAGACTGGAGAACGCATGATCCCCGAACGAGGTCCCCTCACCTCACAGAGGCGCCCATGAACGTCGTCGACATTCTTGTCGCGATCGTCGTCGTGACGATTCTGGTCACGATCATTCTCGCCGTGGTCACGTACGTTGCGTACAAACTGCGCTTGTCTCGTGAGCCGACTCCTCAGGATGACGACCCGGATGCGTTGCGGTACTTCGTCCTTTTCGATCCCCCGACCGGGGGGGCGGGTGACAGGACCGCGCTCGACCGACTCGATCAGGACGTAGCGGATATGGAGGGACATGCGGCCGAAGCGTGATCCGGTCCCCCGCGCCAAGGAAGCGTGGTGGTGGCTCGGCGGATTCGTGACGCTTGGCCTTGTGGGAGGCCTCGTCGTAGCCGCCGGCATGGCCCTCTGGGAGAACATCGACATCCGGCAGCTGACACCCGGTCTGGTCGAGGCTCCGCCCGAGTTGCCGGTCGCGGAGCCATCCCGAGCGGCAGCGATCGCACGTGTTCCGTTCTCGGCAGTGATGCTCGAGTCCGAGGCGAACGCCGCGTACTTCGAGAATCCGGACTACTATCCGGACCAGCTCGAGCGTTGGACGGAGTTGATCCGGGATGTGGGTGGCGTGGTTCGGGTCGCGCGCTCGGTGGAGGAGCTCGAAGCGACCACAGTGGATGAACTCATGGTCCTGCCCGAGTCACCGTGCCTCTCGTCGGAGGAACTCGCCGTCCTCGGGGCCCACCTGGCTCGAGGGGGCAGCGTCGTCACCAACTGGGCGCTCGGTGTGCGAGACGGCGAGTGCGAGTGGCGTGGGTGGACCACGCTGACCGAGGTGACCGGAGCGGAGGCGCTGCGGGAGCTGCCCTCGAGAGAGGCGCTCTATCTGACGGTGCCGGGTGGACTTCCGACATCGCCGGGAATCGATCCGGGCACCCGGATCGAACTACGGCCGGATCCGGTGATCGCACTCCGCATGCCGGGGGAGCGCGTCTACTGGTCGGATTGGGCGCTGAATCCAGCGCCCGACGACGAAGGGGTGGGTGCCGACGTCGCCGTCTCGACCACGAGGACGGATGAAGGGGGGCGGGTCACGTGGTTCGGGTTGCGGTCGGATCAGGGAGCGACTCCGCTCGACGAAGCGCGCATCGATCGGATCCTCCACAACGGGCTCCTCTGGGCGGCCGGTACGCCGAGTGCCTCTCCGAGCGCGTGGCCGGGTGCCGCCCGGGCCGCCCTCGTCTTCGTTCTCGACGTCGAGGGAGTCGATGACTACGTGAACGCGCTCGACGCCGCCGCAATGTTCGAGCTCGAACAGCTCCCGGTCACGTTCTTTCCTGTATCTCAGCTCGTAGAGAATGACGACCGGCTTGCCGAGGTATTGATCTCTGCCGGCGAGGTAGGATCGCAGACCGTCGACCACACGCCGCTCGTGGGGATGACGTCGCAGGAGCAGTCGATGCGTCTCGATCGTAGCTGGCGGGACATCGAGGCGTGGACGGGTGTCGGGCCCGCCGGCCTGCGTGCGCCCGAGGAAGCCGTGGACTCGATCACCCTGCGCGCCTGGAAGCAGGTGGGCGGATCCTACGTGCTCGCCGCCAACGAGGCTCGTACAGCCAGCCCGGAGGTTCACGAGACCGAACTCGGCCCGATCGTGCTGCTGCCGCGAGTCCTCAAGGACGACTATACGGTCATTGTACGCGACGTGACGTTGCGCTCGCAGGGACTCGTCTCGGCGTGGCTGGACGGTACGAGAAAGCTCCGCGCGATCGGGGGGCTCGCCATCGTCGCGGGCCATACCCAGATCATCGTCGACGGCCCGCGCCTGGAGGCGGTGAGGACCATCGCGGATACGGCGCGGGCAGAGGGTGGATGGTGGCTCGCTCAGGCAGACGAGGCGGCCGGCTGGTGGCTGAACCGTAGCGCCGTCGAGGTGAGATGGACCGACGGATCGACGGATCCCGGGCCCGGCTTCGAGGCCACTGGGCTCCCGGACCTCACGGTGTCCATCGCCTCGGGCTCGGCGATCGACGACCTGTGGGTAGACGTCGTACTGCCCAACGCGGACGAGAGTATCCTGCCAACTGTCGATGGTGTGTCGGTGGAGTACGTGGACGAGTCCTGGGGGATGCGGGTGAGGGTCGGCGCTCTGTTCGGTGGCGATCTGCACCGCATCTCGTTCGTCACGGTCTCGACCGCGCCGTAGGAGCGGATCGGTGCGACGGTCGGGACGCATACACAACGCACCGGGCCTCCTGGTGCTCGCCTTCGTAATCTCGGGATGCGCCGGCTCGGGTACCCTCGAGCGAGTCGCAATGCCCACGAATTCGCCGACTCCCTTCGTCGCGGGCTACCACGTGTACTGGGCGGAGGAGGCGTGGACCGAGTATCCGTTCGACATCCTCGACGAACTTTACTTCTTCGAGCTCGAGGCCGACGCCGACGGAGGGTTTCTCGATCGCCACGGATGGTCGACCCGCTGGAGGGAGATGACGACGCAGGCGCGAGCCGCGGGGGTCCAGGTGACGCCGACGGTGTCGATGCACGATGCCGACGCGTTCCGGACTCTTTTTCCCGATGCCGAGCGGGTGGAGCGTCTCGTACAGAATGTCGTGGGCCTGCTCGACGCCTCTCCGGATGTGGCGGGCATCCACCTCGACTTCGAGGTGTTCGAGACCGTGGAGCCCGACGTGCGCGACGGCTTCACGGCGTTCGTCGTGGCGCTCGCAGCGGAGATGCTAAGCCGGCACCCGACGAAGGCGCTCTCCGTCTTCGCGATGGCATTCGATGACGACGACGTCTACAACGAGCGGGTCCTCGGGCGGGTCGCGGATTACCTGGTGGTGCAGGGCTACGACTACCACAGCGCGGGTAGTTCGAACGCGGGTCCGGTCGCAGGCCTGGCCGGATGGGGGCGCCTCAACTGGGACACGGTTCTCGACCGCTTCCGGGTGTTCGGCGTACCGGCCGGGAAGATCGTCATGAGCGTGCCACTGTACGGCTATGAGTGGCCTGTCGAGAGCGATGCCCTCGGCGCGACGACGCGTGGGGTCGGCGTCACGATTCCGTATGCCGCTCCCCGGGAGATGGTGGGTGGCGCGCCGTCAGCGCGTGATGAGGCGGCGCGGCACGGCGCGGAGCGTGACGAACAGAGCCGATCGCCGTGGTACCGTTACCTGGCGTCGGACGGATGGCGTCAGGGCTGGTACGACGACGCGGAAAGTTTGCGGGAGAAGTACGACTTCGCGCGCTCCCGAGGTCTCGGTGGAATCGCGCTGTTTCCGTTGGCCTACGGCGACCCGGACATCTGGGAGGGGCTTCGGGCGACGTTCGCCCGTTAGATTCTCTTCATGTACTGGATCATCAAGTTCGTCCAGAACCTCGTGAAGGCCCTCAACTCCGAGGGCACGCCCGGCCAGGTGTCCGCGGGCATCGCGATCGGTGCATGTCTGGGCCTGACGCCGCTCATCAGCCTGCACAATCTCCTGATCGTGGGGGTGATTCTCTTCTTCCGGGTGTCGGTGCCCGGTGCCACGCTCGGCTGGCTGATCTTCACTCCGGTCGGCTTCATGCTCGACCCGCTCTTCGATTCGATCGGGACCACGCTGCTGGCTGATACGTCAGCGCTGCTCCCGCTGTGGACGGCCCTGTACAACGCCCCGGTGATCGCGCTCGGCAACCCGACGAACACGATCGTCGTGGGTAGTCTCGTCGGATGGCTCGTCGCGGTCGTACCGATCTTCTTCCTCGCTCGCCTCGGCGTCGGGTGGTATCGGGCCACGATCTATGAGCGCTACAGGAATGCTCGACTCTTCAAGGCGATCCGTGCCTCCAAGGTCTACGGGGTCTACCGCCTCTTCCGACCGGGGGTGTGATGGCGGACGTCGAGCATCCGAACGGTGATGTTTCGGGCAACCGCGCTCGGAAGAAGAGCCGGGTCTTCCGTCCGCCCGGCCTCGTGGTCTTCGCGGGGTTCGTCCTCCTCGTGGGGGTCGTCTGGTGGCTCTACGCGGATCGGCTCGTCGAACGTGGCGTTGAGGAGACGGGTGCGTCTCTCATCGGGGCGAAGGTCGAACTTGAGTCGGCTGACGTTCGCCCGACAGAAGGGCGGGTGCGCCTGACCGGTCTGCAGGTGACCAACCCGGATCGGCCCATGACCAACCTCTTCGAAGCCGAGGAGATTGTCGGGGACATCATGCTCGAGCCGCTGCTTCAGAAGAAGGTCGTGATCGAGCAGCTGACCGTGACGGGGGTTCGATTCAACACCGAACGGGAGAGTTCCGGTGCTCTCGACAACCCCGACCCCGAGGCCGGTGCGCTCTGGCGTCAGGTGAACGGCTGGGCCGACCAGGTGAGGATCCCGGAGCTGTCGCTGGAGAATCTCGGCGGAGCGGTCCGCACCGAGGCGATCTCCGAAGACAGCCTCGCTACCGTCCGGTACGTTCGGGGTGTCGTTACGAAGACGGATTCGCTTCGGTCCTCCTGGAGAGCCGAGGTGACGTCACTCGACCCGCGCACGCGACTCGATTCGCTCCAGGCCGTGCTGC
>Ga0181582_10003920_pt1 | contig 12031 bp, 9 predicted proteins | sample 071ome_32_FD_132438 | JGI IMG/M metagenome (GOLD analysis project Ga0181582, IMG submission 132438) | Coastal salt marsh microbial communities from the Groves Creek Marsh, Skidaway Island, Georgia - 071405AT metaG (megahit assembly) | ecosystem: Environmental > Aquatic > Marine > Intertidal zone...
GGGGGGGGGGGGGGGGGGGGGGGGGGGGGGGGGGGGGGGGGGGGGGGGGGGGCGGGGGGGGCGCGGGGGGGGGGGGGGGGGGGGGGGGGGGGGGGGGGGGGGGGGGGGGGGCGAGGAGCGCGGTGGTTCGAGGAGGGGCTCTGGGACGAGGGGGAGCGGCTCGTGGGGCCGCCCAGGGGGGCCCGGGGGGGGGGCGGCCCCGAGGCGGCGGTGGGCGAGGAGCCGGCGGACGCTGAGGTGGGGGCCGGGGTCCCCTGGGACGTCGGCGGGGGCCCGGCCGGCGAGCGGAGGGAGGGGGCCGCGGGGCCCGGGCCCGGGGGCGACGCCGGGCCGAGGGGGGCAACGCGGGGCCTGACGTGGGCCTGGGTGGGTGGGATGAGCCAGGGCCAGGCCCGCATGCGTGGACGTTACATCGGCCAGTGCAACATGCATACCGACATCAAGGAGTCCACTTTCCTGGGTCCCAACGACTCGCTGGTGGCGTGCTGCTCGGACGACGGGTACGTCTTCGTCTTTGAGGCCGGCACAGGGGAGCTCCTCGCGGCACTCGATGCGGACGAGGACGTCGTTAACTGCTGCCAGCCGCACCCGACGGAGCCCGTGTTGGCCACCAGCGGGATTGAGAGCGTGGTGCGGCTCTGGGCTCCCCTTGCGGGCCGAGGCGAGGGTGGCCCGGACTTCTCTGCCGTTGGCTCCGGCCGCGGCCCGCCGGGTTTGCCCTCCGCGCCCGCCTCGCCGCGCGACCCGCCGGCGACGGCGCGCTGCCCTTCCGAGCTGAATGCCCTGGTGGGGAGGAACCAGGAGCGACGGGCGAGCGCCCTGCAGAGCCAGGGCGGCCTCGGGGCGGGGCTCATCAATGCTGCCCTGATCGGGTTCCTCCGGCAGCAGGGCGTCGTGCCGCGGGGCGGGGGCGAGGAGGATGACCAGGAGGATCCCCTCGAGGAACGGGGCACGATCCAGTGCCCCGTGCAGTGAGCGCGCGTCGGTCGGTTCGGGTCGAAAGGAGGGAACCATAGCTCCAGCTAACGTGCACGCCGACTCGCTGACGGGGTGTTGGGGCTGTGGCCACTGCGTCGGTCCGTCAGAAGCTTCCGTCGGGGCTGGGCTGGGCTGCCACCCCCACCCGAAGCCCGCTCGCCACGGAGCGCCGTTGAAGTGGACGACGGGGCCTGCTGCCCGGCGCAGACCATCGCCCTCCCGTTGCCTCGCGTTGACAGTGAGCCGTCGCGCTTGTCCTGGCCTTCGTCCCAAAGCGCGCTGGCTGTGCCCGGATTTGTGGGGTGGGTGGCGTTTACAACGCAGGAATTAGGAGAATTGTTCTCATCATGGATCTTTCGAGGGTGCAGAAGGTGTGTGGAGACGCCGTGGGGGGGCCCTTGGGAGGCTCGTTGTGCGAGCGCATCTCCCCCGGATTTTCCGACCATGAGCGCCGGAAATCATTGCGGGGGGACGCATTCGGATTGGAACGTCTATAACCATGTGCATCACCTCATTCAAGCCGTCCCCTTTTGCCTCAGCGTCGCTGCCGGGGGGTGTGGGAGTCCGGCCGGTCGCCTAACAAACCGACCCGGCCTCCTCGCGACCGGCCAGATCTACCTTCCATTGCTTTGATTCGTGTCTATCATTGCTTAAACATCGCACGTGGATGCTCGAAGACGTTCTAATATCTCGAATGAGGGTGTATTTCCGCCTCTCCGCGGTGGTCCCCCCCGCCGGAGGGGGCCTTGGGTTCCCTCCCCCGTGCTCGGCCCCAGCACCACCGCAGCCACCCCCGCCCCCCCGCCGCAGGAGCTGAAGGAGATGCAGAGGGACGGCTCTGCCGGGGTCAGGATGGAGCTAGTGGACGAGGGAAACCTCCGGAAATTGCGGGGGACGATCGACGGGCCGGACGACTCGCCGTACCAGGGGGGCACCTTCACGGTGGACATCGAGCTGCCCGACCAGTACCCGTTCTCGCCCCCGAAGATGCGGTTCGAGACGCGGGTTTGGCACCCGAACATCTCGTCCCAGACGGGCGCGATCTGCCTCGACATCCTCAAGGACCGCTGGTCCCCCGCCCTGACGCTGCGGACCGCCCTCCTCTCCATCCAGGCCCTGCTCATGTCCCCGGAGCCGACGGACCCGCAGGACGCGCAGGTGGCGCAGATGTACATGAACGACCGGCCCCGCTTCGACCAGACGGCCAAGTACTGGACCGAGTCGTACGCCATGGGGAAGACGCACGAGGACAAGATCAAGAACGTTGTCGACATGGGCTTCGCGAGGGAGCAGGCCCAGCAGGCTCTCGAGGCCATGCAGTGGGACGAGGCCGCCGCGGTGGAGCACCTCTTCTCGCAAGTGTAGGGGGTACTGCCGGGGCGATTTAAGCGGACTACCGGCCACCGCCCCCAGCCGCTGGGGCCCGACGGGGCACGCGGGACCCTTCCCCCCGGCCCGCGGCCGTTACGCGCTGCTGCGCTTGGGGCTCTCGACGTAGTCCGCGTCGATGTCGAACCAGTCGAGGTCGTCACCCGGGTGGTCATCCAGCCACCTTTCCATCTTCTCCACCACAGACTGCCGCCGCTGGGCCCGCGTGGGCAGGGCCAGGTCGTCTAGCGTCGCCACCGCCTCGTTGATCGTGCCCACGAACAGCGTCTCCATGTCCCACAGGTTCTGCGTGACGGGCTCTCCGGCCTGCATCGTCCACTTCTTGTCCTTGTTCCACTCCGTCGGCGGCATCGGCTGGAAGTCGATCGTCTTGGCCATGTTGGGCGCCCAAAAGTCCCGCTTCTCGAAGCGCCACACCTCTGGGCCGTAGCGGTACTTGATCTGCTCCAGGACGTCCTTCGAGTCGGCGAACTTCTTCGTCTCGTCCCTCCGCTCGTTGTCGAACCACAGGGCCCCCCACGTGTAGTGCAGCATCGCCGCCTCCCCGACCACCTGGTCGTTCGGCGGCTGCGCGATGAGCTCGTTCCTGGGCGTCCGCTTGAGGTCGAGCCCGACCCCGTGCACCGCTGCCGCAATGCTGAAGGCGTACATCTCACGCACCCATCCCAGCTTATCCACGGCCTCCTTCGTGTTCTCGATGTGGAACGTGAAGCGTTCCCAGTCCGGCGTCAGCGTCGCCCAGTCCTTGGCCCTCATCAGCACGGGCGCGGGGCCGCTGCGGGAGGGGGGGCGGCGGGGGGCCCGCTCGGCGACACGGGCGGCGGGTGGGCGGGGACGCCACCGGGGCGAAGCAGAGGCCGGTAACACCGCCCAGCCTCCTGGCTCGCTCACCTGGGGGGTATCTCGCTGAGGTCGCCCTTTTCTGGGGGGAACATGGGCAGCATGAGGTTCTTAAAGGCCGGGGGATTGATGTAAAAGAAGGGGAAGGCCTTCGAGATGGCATCCGACTCGGCCTTCTCGGCGACGACGGGCTTGAGAAAGACGTAGTCCCCCTCGATCATGAGGATCCAGGGGGCCTTGATCATGGAGGGGTCCTCCTCCGCCGCCTTGAAGAACTGGCGCACTGCAGGAGAGGAGTGCGGGGGGACCCGGTCAGGCACTGGGGAGAGTGCCCGGCGCTGCCAACACGGGGGGGCGGGCGGCGGGGAGGGGCGGGGGGGGGGGGGGTTCCCCGGCACGCACCCGAGTTGGGCCGGTCCGCCACCGGGAAGGGGCACCACTGCTCGCACGAGGGGGTCAGCGGGTCGGCCAGGAAGGTCGGGACCTCGTGGCTGATTTGCGGGTCCTCCGTCGACTTGCGCGAGAGGATCCGGGTGAAAGCGACCATGCGCTCCCCGCCGGGCATCTTCTGCGCCCGGAGGAAGGTGCGGTACAGGATGCGCGTCTGGAAGTTGAGGTACGGGCTCCCGTTGGACGTCATGATGACGTGGATCTGGTCCCCCCTGTCGGGCCACTGCGACGCGTCGATGGTCATCCGCAGGAGCTCGGCGGGGGAGGCGCTCCACTTGGCCCCGCAGCCCCACTCGAAGACGCTTGGATCACAGTCTTCCCCCTCGAGCGTGTCCCCCGCGGGCTTTTTCGCCGGCGTCTCCTTCCGCGTCGGCATGGTGGGGGCCGCCGTCGCCCGCTGGGTCGGGGCCGCCGTCGCCCGCTGGGTCGGCGCCGCCGTCGCCCGCTCCGACCGCTCGATCTCCGCGTCGAAGTCCGCCCGAGTCGCGCTACCCGGGAACTCGTGGGTCACGTACTTGCCCCGCCCTCCCTTCCCGTCCCGCACGCCGGCCACCGAGTCCCCCGACCGCCCGTCCCCGCCCCCCGCTCCTGCCGGCTCGGTGCGAGCGGGCACGGCCGGGTCCCCGCCGCCGCCGCCGTACCCTCCCCCACCGCCCGTGCCCGCGCCTCCGCTGCCAGCGTACCGCAGCGTCGAGCCGTGGTGGAGCATGCCGTCCGAGGTGCTCAGAAAGAGCCAGTTGCCGAGGAAGCCCACGAGGGCCCCGGCGAGGAGGCACACCACCAGCGCCTGGGTCGTCAGCCTGCGGGGGATGCGGGGGCGTCGACGGGTCGGGGTCGTCCCCGCGAGGCGCTATTCACTCGCGCAGGGGGGGCGTCAGGGAGGTGGGCGGACCGCCCCCAGGGGGGAGGGGGGTCACCTTCTCCGGAGCATGAGGAAATCGTCGAGGAACCCCCATATGCCCCCCTTCTGCGATCGTCTGTGGTCACTCATCAACATTTTGGCAAAATTACCCCCCGTGAGGCCCCGCGATAGGCGGCCCGAGTCCCGAGAGGGGCGCAACGGCTTGCCAGATGGCGCCCAACTCGAAGCCCCCCCACCCGCGCGATTCCAGGCGCTCGTGAGCGCGTGGGCCACAGCTGTGCGGGTGAGCCACCGTACGTGAGCAACTACCCACCGCTCCGTCCCGACGAAACTGCTGAATAGTCGGTATCGTGCCGAGTCGCTGGGAGGCGCTCTCGAGCGGTGCCATGCAAGGGAGCTTACAGTCGGGCTGTCCCGGCCCTCTCGGCTCCGCGTCTCGAGATAGGGTCGCTAGGCGGCATGGATGGGACAAGATACTCCCCACGTCTCCCAAGATAAAGGGGGGCGCTGTATTCCAGGAGAAGAGGTCGCGGGAAACGTTGGCTTGGCCCACCCCAGCCGGACGCCGGTAGCCAGCGCGCGCGCGAGCTGCTGCCGCATTGCGCAGTGGTCTGAGTCCCCGCGCCAGGTCCACCCTCGCCGCACGCTCCGAGGTCCTCCGGGCCCCTAGACAGGGGGCGGGGGGATGGGGAAGAGGATCGTCACGCTGCTCCCCTCGGCAACGGACACGCTGAAGGAGGTGAGACTTCGTACTTCTTGTGAGCGGAAAGCCCGCCGGATCCCACCGCGCTGCGCGATCTGGCCCACCGACCCGCTCCCGGATGCCGCCCCCCCCCTCGCAGCTCGGGCTGTGCGGGTCGGTCGTGGGGCGGTCCCACGAGTGCGACCACGCGGAGGTGGCAGGCGCGCGCGTGGTCACCTCTGATAAGCTGGGCGGCGGCGCCGACCGCGACGTGGACATGGCCATGCGAGGGCAGGCCTCCCACCTGCGCGGGCTGGGGGCGGCGGGCGGCGCCGCAGCGGTCCTCCCCTGGCTTGAGCTGAACCTGGGCGTGTACCGGACGGACGTGGAGGCCCTGGTCGGGCTCGGGCCTGACATTGTACTGACGCAGGTCCAGGGGCTGGGCGCGTCCCCCGGGATGCTGGAGAGAGTCGAGGAGGCGTTGTCGCAGCGGGCGGGGCGGCGCGTGGGTGTCGTGCACCTGGCCGCGGCGGACCTGGAGGGGTCGATGCGGGACGTGGAGGCGATCGCTGGCGCGGCCGGGAGGGCCCGGGAGGGGGGGGAGCTCGTGGCCCGCCTGCGGAGGCGGATGCAGTTCGCCGCGGACTGCAGCCGGGGCCGGCCGCGGCGGCGGGTGGCGTGCCTGCAGTGGGCGGACCCCGTCTACCCGGCAGGCGGGTGGGCGCCGGAGCTGATCCGCATGGCGGGCGGGGTCGACTGCCTCGGGCAAGCGGCGGCGGCGTCCCCGTCCGGAACCGTGTCCCTCGACGCCGTCGCCTCGGCCGCCCCAGACGTCGTCCTGCTGGCCGTCTGCGGGGTCGGGCTCCGCGCCAACCAGCGGCACGCCGGCAGGCTGGCCCGGGAGCTGCGGCCCCGGCTGGCCCCCCCCGACCCCGCGGGCCAGGCCCCCGCGGCCGGGGGGGCGGCCTTCGCCAGCTGCGACGGCACCCGCATGCTGTCCCGCCCGGGGCCGCTCCTGGTGGACTCGCTGGAGATGCTCGTCGAGATACTGAACCCGGAGGCGCAGTCGTACGGGAGGGCGGGGAGGGACTGGGCGTGGGCGGACGAGGGACTGGGGCAGGGGGCGGGGGAGGCGGGGCGGGGTGGGGCTCCAGCCCATGCGTAGCGGGCGGGGGGGGCCGTCGTTTCAAAGCCCCTGGCCCTACGCGACCGGGAAGTCCGCCACCTCGAGCCTCCGGTACTGCTCGGCGCTAGAGAGGAGCCACTCGGCCGTCACGGCGACCGCCCCGCGGGGAAGACCCCGGGGGAGTGAGGCGCGGCCGGGCGGGGCGGCGGCGGGGGCGCCAATGACGCACACGTCACAGGCCTTGGCGCCGGCGGCCTTGGCGCCCAGGGCCTTTGCCAGGCGCCGCAGCGACGGCGCGTTGGTGCACAGCTCGCCCCCGGCCTGCCCCGCGGGGCACGCGAGGTGCACGTGCACCGAAAGCCCCGCCAGGGGGGGGGGCTCCCCCGCCTCGCTGGCGGCCCGCGCCCGCCGGGCGGCCTCGGCGTGGGCGTTGAGCACCTCGAACGGCCCCTCGTGGAGCCACCGCCCCTCCTCCACGCACGCCGACACCCACGCCGGGGACATGAGCCGGCTCCCGCACGCGATGGCCAGGAGCGTCTTGAGCGATCGCCGCCCCGGCGCCCCCACCACGAGGTGCGTCAGGAGCAGCTCCTCTCTCCCGTCCGTGCACATGCGCAGCTGCCGCAGCGCGCTGGTCGCCTGCCGCACCGCCCTCTCCGACTCGGGGTCGCACCCCGTCACCGCGATCGCCCCGCAAGTCGGCCCCTCCCCTTGGAGGGAGGCCATGGCGCGCGCGCGCGCCGTTGCGCGGCGGGTGACGCTGTCCTTGCCCGTGGGGTCCCGGTCCCAGGGGCGCCGGGCCGTCCAGGGGGACGGGGGGCTCGCGGCCCGGGCCCGGGCCCGCGCCCGGCCCCGCTGCACCGTCGCCGGGGTCACCCGCGTCGCCCCCGACCCCGACCCCGACCCCTTGCCCGACGCCGACGCCGGCCCCTCCCCGGCCGGCGACCCTGCCCCGGGCGCCGGCCGCGCCGCGGGCTTCCCCAGGTCCACCTCCTCGACGTCGCTCCCGGCGCTGTCGCCCTCGGGGGTCTCGTTCTCGGCCCCGCCCCGCCGCGGGCCCCGCGCCCCCCGCCGCAGGCTCCCCCGGGCGGGCACGTTGGGCGACGTCGTCGGCTGCAACGGGCCCCCCGCCGCGGGACCCGTCGCCGGGCGGCCGCCTCGCGCGACGGCCTCGAGGCTCCGCGCGACGCCCGCCCGCGCCGCGAGCCGGACGGGCTTGTCCGTGGGCGGCGGCGGGGGCTGGCGCTCCGGCGTCGTCACGCGCACCACCCCCGGCACGGGGATGGCCTCTCCCCCGCCCACGCGCCCGGGGGACGACCCGGGGGACGACCCGGGGGGGGGGGGAGAGGCGACGGCCGGGGCCGGGTGGGGGCGGGGCGTGGGGACGGCGAAGCCGTCCAGGTCGAAGCCGGGGGTCGCAGGGGCAGGGCTGCGGGGGCGGGGCCCCGGGCCCTTGCTCCCGCGGCACCCGCCGCGGCCCCCGGGCGACGGGGGACCGGCAGCGGCCGTCCCCGGCGCGGGGCCTCGGGCCCTCTGCGCCCAGGCCGGCAGGGGCGTCGCGGGGGCGGGGGAGGGCGCCGGCGGCCCCCGCGGGGTGCCCCGGTCCGACCGACGGGCGGCGGAGCTGAAGGCCGGGGACGCCAGGTCGAGGCGGAGGAGGTCCCGGCTGGCGGCGGACGCGGGGGCCATTCGCTCGCTGACGCGGCGGCGCTTGCGGGCGGGCGGGGCCGAGGACGCGGGGGCGGCGGCGGGGTCGGAGGCCGCGGGGCGAGGGGACGCGGGGGGCCCGGCGGCGGCGCGGCGGCGCGGGGGGCGCGCGGGGCGCCGGCCGTCCCGGGGGAGGGCGTGGCGCTTCTCGAGGGCGCGGGTGCCCGCCGCCTCCGAGGCGGCCACCCACTGCGGGGACACGACCGCGGGGGGCGCCCCGAGGGACAGGGCGCGGTCGTAGAGCGACGACAGGTGGGCTTGTTCGGCGGCCTCCTGCGCCGGGGTGGGGTCGTGGAGGCTGCGGGAGGGCGGGGGAGGGCGGGGGAGGGCGGGTGAAGGGCGGGGGAAGGGCGGGGAGGGGAGGGGCCGCCGGGGAGGGGCCGGGGGGCGAGGGCCGGGCGCTCACCGGCGATAGACGACGTGCGAGACGTCGTTTGCGAGCCGGCTCGACACCTCCGCCCCAAGGGCCCTGAGCTTGGAAGCGAGCGCGGCGTCCTGGCCCGCGTTCGCTTCCGCCCCCGTGACATAGACTACGCAATCGAATAGAACGGGCGGCCGCATTGCCACGCGATGGATAGATCTGATCGGGTTTGCCCCGCCGTTGGTGTTATCTGAAACGAAAATACGGTGAAAATGGGAATAAGAGCTGCTCGTCGCCCCAGAGCGTCCCCGACGGCGCCACTTCTCGCGGTGCTTCACCGGGGCGGAGCAGCCGCGCGGGGGGGCGTGGAAGGCCCCAGCCGACTAGCGGGTGATATGAGGGGGGGAAGAGTGCCATTCCACGGCCCCTGTTCGACTCTTTGTTTTCGGTGAGCGGTCGTGGTCCACGGTGGAGACACAGGGCGTGCCCGTTAGCCCACTGGTTGTTTACGAACAGGTTCCTGTTGCAGGAGCCCCCCGCGTGGGCTGCGTTCCATTGAGTGGCCCCCCCGCATCCGCCACCCCGGTTCAGTACGATTCGGCAGAATTCGTGGTTCAGGCCCCAGTATCACTCGTCGCGACTCTCCTTCCACCCGCCTCCCGGAAGGGCCCCATTTGTTAAGGAATGCTCGCCAGCGCCGCCCCGCGGACGGTCCCCGCGATCATAGCCGCCGTACATCGGTCATATGGCCCCCTTCTTCTTCCTCGACGGGGGTGAGCCTGGGTCACCAAGGCGGGAGGAGGATGGGGCGATGTCACAGGCCGGGGGGGGGCAATGGCGGCCCCTGCCCGCCCCCGCCAGCCTTTGATGGACGCGCCTGGTCCCGGAGGCGGGACGGAGCCCCAACCACCCCACCCCCGTCGCACCTCCGACGCCTCCCCGCAGGCAGCTCTCCTCCCGCGCGGGCACGGTGTCAGGGGCCTGGCCCCTGGGCACTCCCCCGACACGGCCATCCGACGACGATGGGGACCTGGGGAAGTACGTCGACATCAACGACGGATTAAGTGACCAGGTGAGTCGACCGCACCGAACAATCGTTCCACTCCGGTGGTCCGCACCATGGGCGGTCTCTTTCGAGCCATGCGTGGGCGTGCCGGGGCCCCCCGAGAGGACTCGGAGGGGACTGCGCCGGGGTTACTGCTCCCGCGAAGCTACGACGAGGGCCGGGGCGTCGACGACGGGGGACTCTTCTTAACGCGCGCGCGCCACAATGGGGACATCTTTACCGCGTTTGGCCGGCGTGCATTCCACGAGAGCGAGCTGAACGCGGCCGCGCCAAGCATGGATTCCGATCCCTGGTCGGTGCAGCCCCGGGGCCCCACAGCCTGCCTCCTGGTCGGCTTCACGCCCGAGGAGGCGATTGAGTTCAAGAAGGGCATGATGGACATGGAAGGTGACTTCGTCTCGATCCTGAGCGCCTCTGAGGAGACCCTCGAACAGAAGCTTGGCGAGGTCATGAAGCTCGAGTGAGTCCACACTTCTCCAGATGCCGCGCGATCGCATGGTCGAAGAAGGATGTTTTATTCTAGAGAAGAGGCGCTCTGTGCGGCGGCGAATGACTTGGGAGAACGCAATCGTATCACGGATGTGGCCATCACCATTTTGTAGTTCTCGTCGGCTTGGTTCGAGGAGAACTCCTCCGCACAGAACTCTCGACCGCATAAAACGACCTTTTTTTTTCGATACCCGCGACGGGCAAGGCTTCCGGTCTTCGTATCGCAGGACTGCGGACCTGCCCCTCAACAAGGGCGTCGGAGGTCTGCCCCGCGTCGTCTTCATGAGCGGCATGTCGGGCCTAGAAGTCAGCGAGATCATCCACATGTGCAGAAATACTGTCACTTCCACGGCCATCTTTGCCGTCATGGTTCCCAGGTGAGCCCGGGAGGGAATTACTCGGGGCTCACACATCGCGCGCGATCGCGCGCGCGCGACCCCCTTCCCCCGCCGACCATGTAAACCGGACCGTTTTCGTCAATTTTCACGCTTTCCAACACGCGCCACGCATGCGTACTTTCCCAACCCGCGTTCCGCGCATTAACCTCCTCTGCAAATATCTTTGTTTTCAGGAATGAGAACCGGGCGGTGGGCGACCTGGTGCGGGAGGTGGCGGAGGACGACCGCCTCGTCAAGGAGCGCGTCAACAGAGACGGCACTGGCGGGTCCTCCACCACGAACTCGTTCCTGTCCCCCACCCAGCAGAGCGAGGACGGGCAGTCCTAGGCCGGGGAGACCTCCGACCGCCACCGCCCCCCGCTAGGGCCTCGCGCAGCCGGCCCGGCTGCTAATTCGGCGCTCCCTAGCACGACCTCGCCCGTCCTCACGTCTCCGGACGCCCCCGCCCAGGTCGGCGCCACCCTCCTGCCACCCTCCGCTCCTGAGCATAGGCCTCGGGACCCCAGGGATCCTTAGTCTCCCCGTCCTTTTCCGGCCGAAGCTCCTTCAGAGTCTGCCTATTCTCTTTGCCCGTTGCGTTGTGGTGATTGTGCCTGCCCCCGTGATTTCACTTTTCTTTCCGTGTGGCAGTGATTTTCCGATGTCACTTCCCCGATGTTTCCCCGTCATTTCACTTTCGACGTTCGTGTCCCCCGTGGTCCTGACACTGTGTTGACGAGAGCCGACAACCGATCTCCTCACACATCCCTCATGTTCCGCATGGTGCCGTGTCTCTCACCGTTCCCGCCGTGGTGTCTCTCTTTGAAGCCGCGAGAAGACGCCCACGGGCCCGACGGGGCCCGTCGCCCCCGGGCCGACGTGGGGCCCCCACGAGTCCCCTCCCCCGCGACGGGCAACCGATCACGCGGGGCTGCCGCCTATCCCGTCGAGAGCCTCCGCGCGGTGCTTCAACGGCAGACGCCGGGGTGCCCGCGCCGTGGCGGGCGCTGTGAGGCTATGAGGCTGTGGTCCGGCCTGGTGTGCCTCCCCCCGCTCACTCGGCGCCGCGCGTCCCGACCATGACGCGGCTCGCCGTCGAGGTGCTGCTCGAGTTGGCCATCCGCCGGATGTGGTCGCTGTCCACGGGTGTCGACGACTGGTACCTCGCCAGTAGCGGCCGCCCCCCCGTGATGGCCCCCAGCGTCTGCCCGTCCAGCTCCCGCCGCGCCCTCATGGCGTCCGCTTCGGTGTGGAAGTTGACGAAGGCGTAGCTCTTGCCGGGAAACACGCGGATCGTCTCGAGCGGGCCGAAGGGGGAGAAGACGTCGTGCAGGTCCTGTACCTCGGGGCGCAGCACGAGGTTCCCGAGCCACAGGTGCCGCGTGGGGGGTCCCTCGGGGGGGCCCCCGGGGCCGCCCTGCGCGAGGGCGTCGTACCGGTCCGCCCCGGCCAAGCCGGCCGGGTCCTCGTGGGGGCCGGGGCCCAGGAGCCACGGCGGCGGGGGCGCCCCGGGGACGGCGCCCGCGGCGCCGGCGTCGGCGGGGCCCCCGGGGGCGAGGGCAGGCCCGCGGCCGGGCGCGGCGGGGGCGTCGGCGGAGGCCCGCGGGTCGGACGACGGCCGCGGCCCCCCCCCCCCCCCCCCCCCCCCCCCCCCCCCCCCCCCCCCCCCCCCCCCCCCCCCCCCCCCCCCCCCCCCCCCCCCCC